>OASU01000001.1_pt1 | contig 360972 bp, 343 predicted proteins | sample 1475801 | NCBI WGS metagenome assembly OASU01 (sample SAMEA2579919, study PRJEB22360) | human gut metagenome | biome: human gut; feature: human-associated habitat; material: faeces | place: Denmark | collected 2008/2010 | reverse complement strand
TCTAGATTAAGAAAAAGTTGTTGTATGTATAAACATATATGCAAACTGTGAGAGGTAGAAGTATGAGTAATTTAAAATATCAGGAAGCACTAAAGTTTTTTAGAGTACTACCGCATCGCATCCCCTTGAGGTTTGCAAACGATGAATTTTGCAAAAAGTATGATAAAAATTTTGCCTTGATAAAAGAATTAGTTGATAAAGCAACGCCTAAGAAACCGTTTTATGAGGCAGATGGATATGATGAAAATGGTGAACTGATTTATGACACTTGGATTTGTCCTAACTGCAATCATTATTATGAGGTAGATTATGATGATTATGATTATTGCCCAAATTGTGGTCAACCAATAGATTGGAGTGATAAATAATGATAGATAAAAATAAGTTAATTACTGAGTTAGATAAATTGGATTGTATAAGTAACATAAATTACTACACTAACAATTGCAATTCCCATGATGATATTGTAAATACGATTGAAGAAATATTTGAAGCTGAATTAAGTACTAAAGAAATGTTCGAGGAATTAGGATTGCATGAGCAAACACAAACAATATTTAAAGATTGGATTATTTATGGAAGTGTCTTTAGCGGACAAGTTGTGTTTGATACAAGCTACCAAACGATAAATTTAAATATGACAATCACTCCTGAATTACACAAAGCAATAGGAGTGAAAATGAAAGAACTGGGGTGGATTTGATGTTTAAGAAAATAAAAGAATTCTTTAAATTAAAATGTCCCAATTGTGGTGGGGAGATGTGTTCTATTTTTTTAGATATGGAAATAGACAAGGTTGTTTATGAGTGTAAAAAATGCGAAAAGAGGTGGATATGATGAAAAATAAAGAAGATTGGAAATTTGATAAAGACAAAGCTAGTAAAGCACTGCAAACATTGTCTTGTCATGTAAATCCTTTTAGAGATGAAAATGTGGCGGAGTTAGTTAGAGTTATTACTTATTGTATGGATTTAGAAAAAGCATTAGATAAAGCGTGTGAAGAATTAGAAGTATTTGACATGACATTTAACGATGGTGATTTTGTTGATATAAAAAATAAAGAACAGTGGAAAGAGTGGTTGAAATAAAATGTTGAGTAAGGAAGAATATTTAACGCACTTAGATTATGGAGTAAAGACTTGTCCTGCTATCCGTGATGCATTTAAGGAGTTAATCGAAGAACATTTTGACAAAAACGGTAATGTTAAAGTTTTAGCTAATATCGTTATTGATGAAGATAAAATGAAAGAAATTATTGATGAAGAAATTAAGAAACTCATTGTTCCTGAGCCTTACAAATTTGAAGATTTAAAGCCTAATATGTGGGTTTATGATGGTATTGAAAAACTTATTTGCCAAATTGGATTGATTAGCAAAAATGCAATTCATAGAGAATACGTTGATGGCACAATATCCGATAGTCCATTCGAAGAAAACCGTTTCTTTCCAGTGCAATGCGCTAATTGGAATGGAAGTGAAAGATGATGGAACACAAAAAAGTACTGATGATTGAATTATTGAATCTTTATGAGCAGAGGCAGTTTGTAAAACCTAAATGTTCAAAAATCATCATTGATGAATATATTAGAAAATTGGAAATTGAGTTGGGGGTACTGCTTAATAATGGCAAAGAAAAAAGAAATTGAAAAATTGATTGATGATACTGTTTCAAAAACGGTTAATGAGTTATTAAAGCAAAAAATGATTAAAAAAAGTGATATGAATACATATCAAAAAACAGAGCAGCTTTTATATAATTACAACAATTTCAAAGAAGTTGTAAAGGATAAACAAGAAATGATTGAACAAATTAAACAAGTTGGAATATCAAAAACAAGCTGTTCATTTCTTCCTATGCCCCAAGATACTGGATTTAAGTATATACCATCAGAACAGGAAAAGAATGATGCTGCTATCGCTGAATTAGAATCATCTATTGCAGTTACATCAAACTTTATAAAGTTGATTGATAATGCTTTAAAGACAATTAAAGGTGATCCTTATTACAAGGTTATTGAAGAATGTTATTTTGATGGTAAGAAGCATAGTGCAGTTGCTAATGAATGGGTGACACCTATTGATGAAACAACTATAGGAAGAAATAAAAATAGACTTGTAAAGAAACTATCAATTTATTTATTTAGTGATGATGTGATTAAAGAATTATATTTATAAAAAAAGATGTCCTTATTGGGCATTTTTTATATCATTTTTATCAAAAAATATAACACACTTGACAACTTGCATTTTTAGTGCATTTTCTTGTCATGGTTTTTGCATATTTTAATGATATAATGATTATAGTGAATAAATATAGTTAAGGTATATGTGTTGTGAGGTGTTGCTCTTCACATATAAAACAGTATATAAGAACAATGGGTTATCAAATATTTTGGTAGCCTTTTTTGTTTGCTGATTTGATACAACTATTAATTAATGTTACAAATAATAATGCCAGCTATAAAACAATATTCCCGTGTGAAGTGTTTTTTCATTTTAAAATTATTCTCCTGAATTTTATAAAGTCTAATATTAATAGTTGTATCTAATGAGTGAATAAGCGTGAGTAGAATAAAAGAAAGGAAGTGGCATTGATGAATTATAAATTGACACCTAAACAAAAATTATTCGCTGATGAATATTTAATTGATCTTAATGCCACTAGAGCATATAAGGAAGCTTATAAGAGCGTTAAGAAGGATGAAACAGCAAGAACAAATGGAAGTAGAATGCTAACAAATGCTAACGTATCAAAATATATTAAAGAGCGTATGAATGAGCGTTCTAAACGCACAGAAATAACGCAGGACAATGTTTTAAAAGAATTAGCTACAATAGCATTCGCAAAAGTAACTGACTTTGTAACGATAGAAAACGGTGTTGTAATAGTAAAAGATACGAAAGATATACCAAAAGATTTGCTACCTGCCATTGCTTCGATCAAAGAAGGTAAAAATGGTATTGAAGTAAGTTTTTATAACAAAGATAAGTCACTGGAACTGTTGGGTAGGCATTTGGGTATGTTTAATGACAAAATAGAAGTATCGGGAACTATCAATAATCCTATGGAAGGATTGACAACTGATGAATTGAAGAAGCTGATAGATGATGATTGATAAAGCAATGATTAAACTTCAAGCAAAGATAGAACTTGCAAAGCGTGAGTTCTTTTATTTTTGCAATTTAAAAGCGCCTGATTTCTATAAACGTGATAGAAAGTATTTAGTTGATTTATGCAATGACTTACAAGCATTCTATGAATCTGATGAATATGATGCGCTTATCATCAATGAGCCACCTAGACATGGAAAATCAAGAACTGCCAGCTTGTTAGTTGAATGGATATTGGGAAAAAATCAAGATGAAAAGATTATGACTGGTTCATACAATGAAACATTATCAACTATGTTTTCTAAAAATGTTCGTAATGGAATCATGGAAACAAAAGCTGATCCAATGAAACCTGTATATAGTGATGTATTCCCAAATGTAAGAATCAAGCGTGGTGATGGTGCTATGAACTTATGGTCATTAGAAGGTGGTTACAATAACTATCTTGCTACTTCACCAGGTGGAACTGCAACTGGGTTCGGTGCTTCTTTGCTAGTGGTTGATGATTTAATTAAATCTTATGAAGAAGCATGTAACGAAGCTACAAAAGAAAAACACTGGGAATGGTTCACTAATACCATGCTTTCACGTTTAGAAGAAGGTGGAAAAATTATTATTATCATGACTAGATGGGCAAGTGATGATTTAGCAGGTAAAGCATTAGAGGAACTGCCTGAAAGTGGCTATAAAATTAAGCATATAAACATGAAAGCATTACAGGATGATGGAACTATGCTATGTGAAGAAGTCCTTTCACGTAAGAGTTTTGAAGCAAAAAAGAAAGTAATGGGTGAAGATGTTGTTAGCGCAAACTATCAGCAAGAACCTATTGATTTAAAAGGTCGTTTATATACATCGTTTAAAACATATGATGGTGAGTTGCCACAGTTTAAATATATCAAGAATTACACAGATACAGCCGATACAGGTAATGATTATCTTTGTTCTATTGATTATGGGGTTACATTCCAAAATGAAGCCTATATATTAAATGTGCTTTATACAAAGGATGGAATGGAAATAACTGAACCAGCACAGGCGGAAATGATGTATAAAGATAAAGTGAATGTTGCCGATATTGAATCAAATAACGGTGGTAGAAGTTATTCAAGAAACGTTGAAAGGATTATGAAAGATAAATATAGGACTAACAAAACAGTCTTTAGACCATTTCATCAAAGCAAAAACAAGGCTGCTAGAATACTTTCTAACAGTACATGGGTTATGGAACATATATATTTCCCTCATAACTGGAAGCATAGATTTCCTGAATACTATGAAGCTATGATGAAATATCAAAAAGAAGGTAAGAACAAACATGATGATGCACCTGATGCTACAACTGGAATTGCAGAAAAGATAAACAAAGGTGAAATCTATTCATGGGATTAGGGGTGAAAGAAATGAATGGACCAGGATATTTTAAAGGAAAAGAAGTTGTAAATGTAATACAATATAGTGATATGCACAGTGTTAGATTTAATACACCATATGCTTTTTATGTTATTTGCAAAGATGGTTCAAAATATGAAGTTAGTAGTGATGAAGCTAAAAAGCAAGCTGATTTTTTGTCTCGAAAAGAAGAAAAGAATAGCAGCATGAAAATCAATGTTTTAGGTACTGAATATGATGTTAAACTGTTAGAAGAACGTGATGAAACAATGCAAACAGTGAATTGTGATGGGTATACTGATTTTTCTTCAAAAGAAATAAAGGTTTTAAAAGCAGAAGAAAAACCTGGCAATCAAAAAGATATTTTTAAATATCAAAATACTGTATTAAGGCATGAGATTATTCATGCTTTTTTATATGAGTGCGGAATTGACTATGGTATGCAGTTTCACAATGAAGAAAGCGTTGATTTTTTTGCAATACAGTTTGATAAACTTGCAAAGATTTTTGAAGATGCAGGGTGTAAGGAGTGATTAAATGCTTAATGCGATAAGAAAAGGAGTGAGTTGGTTGGATGCTAAGTTGAATAATCCATTAGAAGAAACAGCAAATAACTTGAGGTGGCTTGAATTAGAATTGGAAGCGTGGCTTAATTCTAAAGAACGTGCGGATCAAATAAAGGCGGATATGTATTATAGAGATATACAAGATATAGCTAAATACAAGCGTGTGGCAATTGGTGAGGGTGGCGAACTTGAAGAAGTTAAGAACTTACCAAATCATAAAGTAATAGATAATCAATATAAAAGGCTCGTCAATCAGAAAGTTAATCACTTGGTTGGTAAGCCTTTTACTATCGACACAGAAGAAGCGTATTCTAAAGTATTGAGCAAATACTTTAAGAAGCGCTTTTTTAAATTGCTGAAGAGTGTTGCGAAAGATGCTAACAATGGTGGTATCTCTTATCTATACCCATACTATGATGATAATGGTGTTTTCAAGTTCAAACAATTCAAGTCATATGAAATAAAGGTGTTTTGGCGGGATGATGAACATACTGAAATAGATTTCTTTTGGCGCTATTATAAAAAGCCAGTTAGATTCTCAAATGGTCATGTTGAAGATATAGAACATCTTGAAGTGTACACAATAGAAGGTGTTAGATACTTTATCTATAAAGGTGGAAGATTGCTATATGATCAAGCAAAAGGTGAAAGAATATATAATTATCTTACTTTTGTCAAAAGCGTTGGTGGTGAAGTTGTTGAAGAACAGTCATTTCAGTTTGAAAAAATACCACTTATTCCGTTCAAACTAAATGATATAGAGCATCCATTGTTAAAGCGTGTCAAATCACTTCAAGATGGTATTAATACAGTTACAACTGTATTCACAAACAATATGCTTGAAGATAGTCGTAACACCATTCTTATTATTATGAATTATGATGGTGAAAATTTAGGTGATTTCAGACATAACCTAAGCACTTATGGAGCTATTAAGGTTAGAAACACCAATGAAGAAAAAGGTGGTGTTGATACACTTCAAATTGAAGTCAATGCAGAGAATTATAAAGCAATACTTGATATATTCAAAAGAGCAATCATTGAAAATGGTGGTGGTGCTGATGTCAAGAACTTGAACAGCGGAACACCCAATCAAATGAATATTCAAAGTGCTTATTATGATCTTGAACTAGATACTAATGACACGGAAACAGAGTTTCAGGATTCATTGGAACAATTGAAGTGGTTTATCGACTTTGACATCAATCAAAACGGTCAAGGTGATTTCTTTGATGTGGGTGTTGATTTCATATTCAATCGTGATATGCCACAAGATGAAACTTCAATTATTGATAATTTGGTTAATTTAAAAGGTATTATTAGTGATGAAGATATTATCAAGCAACTTCCTTTTGGTGATTCTCAAAAGTTAATTGATAATATGAAGAAACAAAAAGAAGAACAAAAGCATGAAGTATTAAAAGAGTATGCGAATGCTTTTGTAAATAATCCACAGAATAATCCACAAATCAACAATGAAGGTGATGAATAATGCCTGGTAGTGATTATTGGAAAAAGAGATTTGAACAGCTTGAAGATGCCATGAATAACAAGGGTGCGCAATATATGAAGGATTCAGAAGCAATATATCGTAAAGCCATAAGTAACACTGAAAAAGAGATTTCGAGGTGGTATACACGTTTTGCTGATAACGAAGGTATAAGCTATCAAAGAGCGGTTGAAATGCTAACTGGTGATGAATTAAAAGAATTTCATATGGATGTTAAAGAATATATACAAAAAGGAAAAACGTTAGGTGTATCTGATCAATGGTCTAAGGAATTAGAACGTGCATCTACAAAGATCCATATTAGCAAGCTGGAAGCCTTGAAACTGCAAATGCAGCAACAGGTTGAGGAATTGACAGGAAAGAAAGCTAAGGGCATTACTGATCTTATGAGCGATATATATAGCGATACCTTTTATAAAACAGCTTTTGAAATTCAAAAAGGCTTTGGTGTAGCTACTAATTTTGCTAAGTTGGATAAGAAAGTTATTGATAAGATCCTTGTTAAACCATGGGCATCTGATGGTTCAAACTTCTCAGAACGTATTTGGGGAAGTCATAGAGCGCAGTTGGTGAACAAATTGCACGAGGGGTTAACAATTAATCTTATACAAGGGAAACCGCCTGATAACTTAATAAAGGAGATTGCAAATACATTTGAAGTTGATAGAAAACGTGCTGCTACATTGGTATTTACTGAAAAGGCTTATTTTCAATCAATAGCACAACGTGATTCGTTCAAAAATTTAGGCATTGAAGAATATGAAATTGTTGCTACATTGGATACTAAAACATCAGAGATATGTCGAGAAATGGATGGTAGGCATTTTAAATTAAGTGACTATCAGATAGGTTTAACTGCTCCGCCTTTTCATCCGAGATGCAGAACTGCAACCGCTCCGTTCTTTGATGATGAATTTGAAGATGAAGTGAAACGTGCTGCAAGGGATGAAAATGGTGACTATTACACTGTACCAGCAAACATGAAGTATGATGAATGGTATAGAGGGTTTGTTGAAGGGGATAAAAATACTCTTGATAAATATAATCTTACTAAAAATATAGCCACAGTAAGCACGATAAAAAAAATAATGTCTTCCCAGTTAAATCAGTTAACAAAAAATGAAAGACTTGTTTTAACTAAAATGACAGGCGCCTTATCAAACAATGTCAATTATAGAATTGGAAATGGTGGAAGGCTTGATAAGTTTGCTGATCAGATTGCATTGATTGATTCGGCACTTGATAAAGGTGTAGTTCCTGAAGAAATTAATCTTATTAGAAAAACAATTCCTGAATATTTGTTTCCTGGCATAGAGAAAATAGATTTAGCTTTTCTTCAATCGCAAATAGGTAGAATAATTGAAAATCCAATATATTCATCAACCTCTTTTATAGATTTTAATTATCCGCTTAGAAATCTTGTTATTCATCTTAAAGTACCTAAAGGATATAGAGGCGCTTTATATATAAGGGACATTGCATATGACACTTACAAAAAACAAGATGAAGTATTGTTCAAACGTGGATTGAAGTATATCATTACTGATGTTAAAATTAAAGATGGGAAGTATGTAATGTACGCAGAGGTGATTGAATGATGAAACATGAAGATGATAATTTATTTTCAACGGAACATCCTGATATTGAAAAATATATTTATTGGACTGATGAAGAAAAGAAATTAATTGAAGAAGCAGAAAAGGATATTCTGCCTGGTTTACGTGATTATCCATCATATTCAAAAATAATTGACAGCAGTATGATGAATGAAAAAGAACGTAAACAAACAACTGAATTTAGAAAGCGACTTGTTAAAGAGGGTAAATTAACACAAGAACGCTTTGAAGAATTAGAAAATATGTAATAAAGCATTCACTAATAAATGGTGAGTGCTTTTTTTATCCAAAAAATTTAGAAAGGGGTGAAAGAGTGGATATTAAACTTACACTGGAAAACAAACAATTATATCCAGCAGTTGTTAATTTAAGGCAATTTTCAAATAATACGGATATATTAAAATTTGAAATGTCTGATTATATGTATGAAACAACTGATTTATCAAAACTGTACTGCTATGCAGTTTGTGATATGGGTGGAGAAATTGACGAAGTTAAACTTGAAACAGAAGTTGTAGAAAGTAAGCTAAAGATAACTTGGAAAGTTACTGGCTATACTACACAACAGGATGGGCATATCAATTATCAAATTGTATTTAAAAACCTTGATGAAGAACAAACTGTTTTGTGGTTTTCATATCAGGGGATTGTTTTTGTTAACAGTTCAATTGATGCGGATGGATACATAGCGGCTAAATACCCATCTATCCTGCAACAGTGGGAAAAGAGAATGAATGATGCAGATTTTAATTATAATCAAGTTCTCGAAGAAGCAAAAAGGCAAACCCAGCTTGCTGCTGAAGAAGTGAAAAAAGCTGAACAGGAAGTAGCAAAAGCGAAAGAACAAGTTCGTATTGCAACAGAACAGGCTAAAAATGCTACTTCTGAAGCAAATAGGGCTTCTTCCAACGCTGATAAAGCTAAGAGTGAAGCTGATAGAGCAGAAACAATGAAAGATGCCATAAACAAACTTATTGGATATGAACCAGTAGATGCGATTGGCATGGAAGTAGCACAAGCGCGTGGTAAATATGATTTATTAGGTGAACGACTTGATGCAATGGATGAAAAAGTAATAATCCAAGAGAAAGATGGAAGTACCAAATCAGCAGCATTTAAATTTATTGTTACTGATGAAATAAAAGTACCTGCATCTAATGAAATAAAAGTAAGCCCGAATATGGGGATTAAATTAGAAGACTAGGAGGAAATAGAAGAATGTCTAAATTAAATAAAGTAAGAGTACAACTGTTAGATGAGGAAACAGGCTCAGTATTAGAAGAAGTAGATGTTATGACAAGTGCTGATGCAGTGAGTTTTGCTGACGGTCAAACATTTCAGCAAAAACTAGATGCTGGTTTATTAAAAGGTCAAAAGGGCGATACGGGTGCGATAGGACCTAAAGGTGATACTGGACCTCAAGGAGAAACAGGACCTAAAGGTGCGACAGGCGATGTTGGACCTAAAGGAGAAAAAGGAGACACGGGTGAAGGATTTAGTATCTTCAAAACATATGCTTCTGTTGCTGCAATGAATGCTGATAAAGCAAATGTGCAACAAGGGAAATTTGTATTAATCGCTTCAAATACAGAAGATGTTGACAACGCTAAACTATATGTAAAAGGTGCAACTGATTTTACATTCTTAACCGATTTGTCGGGGGCTCAAGGTATCAAAGGAGAAAAAGGTAATACTGGGGCAACAGGTCCACAAGGACCGCAAGGTCTTAAAGGAGATACTGGAGCAACAGGTCCACAAGGATCTCAGGGTCCAAAGGGAGATAAAGGAGATACAGGAGAAACGGTAAGAGTTGGTACAGATTATTCAACAGCAACTCAAGCAAAACTGTTTTTTAAATTAATTAATTAAAAGGAGAAAAAAGAATGGCAATTAAAAAGGGTCAAATGACCGATAATGAAACGGGAGATTTATTATACTTTCAAACATCTTATGATATGGTTACAGATAAGCCTACAAATTTTCCACCTTCAAGCCATATTCACGATGATCGTTATTACACAGAAGCCGAAATGAATACCAAGCTAACCGCAAAGCTTGATACAACTGGTAATGCAAGCAATGTGACTAATACTTTTACACAAGCCAGTACACTTGCAAATTTAACAACTGGTGAAAAATTAAGTGTTTCATTTGGTAAAATTATGAAAGCAATTGCTGATTTGATTTCTCATATTGGGAATAAGTCAAATCCTCATGCGGTTACAAAGTCACAAGTTGGATTAGGAAATGTTACTAATGATGCCCAAGTTAAAAGAAGTGAAATGGGTGTGTCTAGTGGTGTAGCAACACTTGATACAACTGGTAAAGTACCTAGTTCCCAATTGCCTAGTTATGTTGATGATGTACTTGAATATACAAATAAAGCAGGTTTCCCTACAACTGGGGAAAGCGGGAAAATCTATATTGATAAAGCAACAAATATTACCTATAGATGGAGCGGTACCACTTATGTAGAAATTAGTCCATCGTTGGCATTAGGTGAAACTTCAAGCACTGCATATCCAGGTAATAAAGGAAAAACAACAACAGACAATGTTAATGCGATTTTAGCAGGTACAAAAATTGTACCTAAAGCAACAGATGCGAATACATTAGATGGTAAAGATTCAACTAATTTTGCCAGTGCAGCCGATTTAGCTAAGAAACTAGATAAATCAGGCGGTACTATGGAGGGTGTTTTTAATGTAGATACTCTTTATTTTAAAGTCAATACTGCTAGCGGATATAGACAAGCCTTTGGGACAATACGTGGTGGTTTATTGGCATTGGGGTCTGACGAATTGCCCGCAGCTTTGTATGGTTATAATAAGGATCAAAAGCCGCAATGGGTATACAAAGAAGGTTCGAACTATGTGTTTAAAGATTTAGCACTTAAAGATGATATTTACCCTGTTGGCGCTATTTATATGAGCGTTAGCCCAACTTCGCCCGCGTCTTTATTTGGTGGTACATGGACACAGTGGGGAAGTGGAAGAGTACCTATTGGTATTAATTCAAGCGATAGTGATTTTAATACCGTTGAAAAAACGGGCGGAAGTAAAGAATATGAATTGAGGGCATTAATAGGTGCAGTTGGTGGGAATGTCAATACTATAGGTTATGATAGTGAGGCAGTTGTACCTGGATATGGTTCTTATGACATGGTGCTGGATGCTAGTGCAGGGGCTAAACCACAAGGAGCAAGCAATACTACTAGGGTTGTTAAATCTGATGGTAATCCTGCTACAACCGTACAACCATATATAACCTGTTATATGTGGAAACGTGTTTCTTAAAGGAGAGCAAATATGAGAGTTTTTAATGAAGATAAAACACAGGAATTAAAAGAATATGATTTAAATAAAGGACATTTGGAACTGGATAAATTATTTGTGAAGCACCATGAAGCTGTAGAAGAAATTAAGGAGCAATGGCACTACGAAACTATTGCGGAATATCCGAATGGTGGTAAAGACGTTGAAAAAATAATTGATGTTCCTTATCAAGCTCCTCAAGAAGAGTATGACGAATATGAAGATATTTATGTTTATATTCCTTATACATATGAAGAACTTGAGGAATTAAACAAACCTAGTGAATTAGAAATATTAAAACGAGAACAAGAAGTAACAGCACAAGCTGTTCAAGATTTAATTTTAACAATGATGGGTGGTGAGTAAAATGGCGAATTTTTTAGTTTACAGAATCTTAGATGAAAAATTAACGTATGACAAAGTACCTCAAGCATTAAAAGCAGAAGTCAAACGAATTTTAATTGAACTAGGACATGAAGAATTGATTAAATAATAAGGCACTCATTTGATATGGGTGCTTTTTTTGTGGAAAGAAAGAGGAAAGAAAAATGGATAACGAAAAATTTATTGATTTATGCAAAGAAGAAGTGATGAAATATGCAAATGAACATTTAGACAAGACAGACAAAAAAGAAATCACAATTGATAATGTTTTTGTTGTATGGTCATGTAAAACACTTCAAAACAACAAAGCGTTATTGAGTACAACGTTATTTGATGGAATGTATTACGAATGCACATATAACGGTGATAAGAATGAACTATATTTTGATGCCTATAAGAAGTGGGAAAACAAATGCATTGAAATTAAATAACTATTGATAACTAAGACATGCCTTTATGGTGTGTCTTTTTTATATATTCGTTCGGAAAAACGTAAAACTATCAAATCACGTGAAGCAACCACGTATAAAAGCGTAGATGAAAAGTGAGGTAAAAAAGTATGGAAAGAGAATTTTTAAAAGGATTAGGTTTAGAAAAAGATGCTATTGATAAAATAATGGCAGAAAATGGCAAAGACATTGAATTAGAAAAAGGTAAGGTTAAGGATATTCAAAGTCAATTAGTTACTGCCAACAACACGATTAAAGAACGTGATAAGCAGTTAGAAACATTAAAAAACAGCCCTGATAACCCTGAAACATTAAAACAGCAGATTCAACAACTTCAAGATGATAACAAGGCTAAAGATGAAGCACATCAAAAAGAAATCAAAGAACTTAAAGTTAATAGTGCATTAGAAAAGGCTTTAACTAATGCTAAAGCGAAAAATGCTAAGGCAGTGCAGGCACTTCTTGATTTAGGTGATGATGTTGAACTTAATGAAGATGGAACTATCAAAGGACTTGATGAAAAGATTAAGGCTTTGAAGAAATCTGATGCTTATATGTTTGACGATGCAAAGTCATCAACAAGTGTTAAAGGTGCAAATCCATCTAGCACTAATCCAAGCAATCCAATTGATCCAGACTCTAAGAAACCACAGGAAAAATCCTATGAAGATTTTCTTGCTGAAGTAGAAGCAGAGCAAAACTAAATTAAAAAGAAAAGAGGTAAATATTAATGGGTAAACAATTTAATGCAAAAACGTTTAATGAAAAAGCATTTGGGCGCTATATGGAAGCAGTGCCTGATGTAAAAAGAAACAAATTATTAGAATCAGGCGCAATTACAGGCAATGCAGAATTAAGAAACTTATTCGCAAATCAAACAGGTTCTTATTTTGGCACTATTCCATTCTATGGTAACTTAGACCAAACAGAACCTGATAACTATGATGGTGCAACAGATATCACTGCTGATACAACAATCACATATCAACAAGGTGTATTTGTCTATGGTAGAGCGAAAGCATGGACTGAAAAAGATTTCTCTTATGATATTACTGGTGGTGTTGATTTCATGGCTAATGTGCGTGATAAATTAATCAAATACTGGTATAACGTAGACCAAGATACATTACTTGCTATTTTAAGCGGTTTATATTCAATGAAAGGTGCAAAGAACTTAGAATTCGTAAATGGTCATACAAATGATATTTCTGAATTAGAGGGTGAATTAGGTAATGTTGGTGCTACTTCGTTAAATAACACAATTCAAAAAGCATGTGGTGATAATAAAGATATCTTTAGTTTAGCAATCATGCATTCACAAATTGCAACTAACTTAGAAAACTTAAATTTATTAGGTTACTTAAAATACACTGATTCAAAAGGTGTTGAACGTGATTTAGGTATGGCAACATGGAATGGTAGATTAGTTATTATTGATGATTCAATGCCTGCTAAAACTGTTGCAGCAAAATATATTAGATGTGAAAAAACATCAACAGGTGCTAAATTAGTTAAAGATTCAGGTGCAGCAGGTGATACAGAAATCAACAAATCAGATGTAACAGGTGATATTTCTGATATTAAAGCTGGTGAATATGTTCGTTTGTTAGCACAACATACTAAATATGAAACTTACGTATTAGGTAATGGTGCAATTAACTTAGAAGATATTGGCGCTAAAGTTCCTTATGAAATGGCACGTGATCCAAAAACAAATGGTGGGGAAGATACACTTTACACTAGAAAACGTAAAGCAGTTGCAGTTCCAGGATTCTCATGGTTGAATAAATCTGTTAAATCATTGTCACCAACAAAAGCAGAAATTGCAAATGGTGATAACTGGTCATTAATTAATGATGGTACAGAATCACCTAAAAAATACTATGATCCTAAAGCTATTGCCATTGCTAGAATCATTTCACGTGGTTAATGCTTATGTTTGAAACAATCAAAGATGAAGTAATTAAAAGGCTTGATTCACTTAATTACAAGGTAAATGAAGAAAAAGATAGCTTTGTATTGAAGTTCATCATTGATAAAGTTGAACAGGATATTAAAAATAAGACAAATCAAAGTGAAGTTCCAAGTGGACTTCATTTTGTTTTTGTTGAACGTGTTTGTGGTGAGTTCCTAAATGGTATGCGCAGTTCAAATATGCTTTCTGATGAACAGATTGAAGCTACAGTGACTGCAATTAAAGAGGGTGATACACAAGTATCATTTGATAAAGATTCTTCACCACAAGCCGTTTTTGGTGCTTATTTGAAATATCTAATGAATTATGGTAGTGATGATTTTGCTAAGTATAGAAAGTTTATGTGGTGATTCATATGAATGCAGTTAGAAAAGCATTAGAAAGTATGTACAAAGATACTTGTACTATCTATGAAAATCAAAAAATTAAAGATCCTAATACTCATGTAACAAATTTTAAAGAAGTTGAAGTATTAAAAGATATAAAGTGCAGATTGTCATTTTCAAATGTGACAAGCGCTGAAAAGGGTGATGCGGTGACTATTGCGCAGGTTACAAAACTATTTATTGCGCCTGAAATAAATATCAAAGCAGGATCTAAACTGGTTATTACCCATGAAGGAGTTACTACTGAATACACAAGAAGCGGTGTTCCTGCTATACATTCAAATCATCAGGAAGTAGTTATTGAATTGTTTAAGGAATACGCATAATGGCTAAATGGGGAAACTGTGATTTTAAACAGCTTCAAAAATTACAAAAGAAAATGGAGAAGTTTGAAAAGGCTGATCTTGAACAGTTTTGTGAAATGTGTGCTAAACATTTAGCTGCAAGACTTTTAGCAAGAGTTATTAAAGCTACACCCGTTGATACTGGCACATTAAAACGTTCTTGGAGTGAAGAAAATAAGAATGTTTATGTTGAATATAAGGGTAATGAATTTATATGTGAAATTATCAATTCAACGGAATATGCAATTTATGTTGAGTATGGACATAGACTAAAAGGGCATAAAGGCTGGGTTCATGGTTATTTTATGTTGGAAAAATCAACACTTCAACTGGACTTACAAGCACCAAGAATTATTGAAAAATTACTAATGAAGAAATTGGGTGAGATATTCAATGATTAATGAAATTATGGATGCTATCGCTATTAAACTGCATGAAGTATATGGTGATGAATACGAAATACATCAAAATGATATTAAGCAAGGTTTGCAAGAGCCTTGTTTTTTAATTACTCTTATTGACAGTGAAAAAGAGAATCTATTAAATTTGCGTTCTAAGCGACTTTTACCGTTTGATATATTATTCTTCTCTAGCAGTGGAAAAAATCAATGTCATAGCGTTTCTGACACGCTTACGAATGAGTTAGATATGATCAAATGTATTGACGGTGATTTACTTCACGGTACAAAAATGAGAAGTGAAATCATTGACGATGTTCTTCATTTCTTTGTCAGCTTCAATTATATAGCAGTAGTTAAAGAGGAAGAAACTGGATCAATGGAAACATTGGAAGTTAGCAGTAATACAAAGGAGTGATTATATGGCTAACACTAAAACAAAAACGATTCAAAAAAAACAGGATGCATCTTTTTACAAGGATGCATTTTTAAATTCTAAAGTATTTAGAAATAAAAAGGATTTATTAAATGCCATTTTAGAAGATGGTAAAAAATATACAACTAAAGAAGTCAATGACTTGTTAAAAAAAGAATTGGAAAGAAAGGTGGAATGTTAAATGTTAGGTGGCGGAACTTTTACTGCACAAAATAAAAAATTGCCTGGTACTTATATCAATTTTGCAAGTGCATCTAGAGCATCTGCATCACTGTCTGATCGTGGTATCGTTGCAATACCATTATTAATGGATTGGGGTGCAGCAGATGAGGTTTTTGAAGTATCAAACGAAAAGTTTGTAAATAATTCATTGAAAATTTTTGGATATGATTATTCACATGACAAAATGAAAGGATTAAGGGATTTATTTAAAAATACCAAAACATTATATGCATATCGTTTAAATGGAAAGGGTACAAAAGCAACTAACACATATGCAGAAGCAAAATATCCAGGTATTAGAGGTAATGACTTAAAAATCATTATTTCAAAGAATGTTGATGATGAAACTAAATTTGATGTTAAAACAGTTTTAGAGTTTAAAGAAATGGATGTTCAAACTGTTAAAAATTCTTCTGAACTGGTTGCCAATGACTGGGTAACTTTCAAAAGTGCAGAACTTCAAGAAACTGCTTCGACACCATTAGCAAGTGGTACAAATGGAACAGAGGTAACAACATCTGAATATCAAGCGTTTTTGAATGCGATTGAATCTTACAGTTTTAATGCTTTGGGATGTCCAGTTGAAGATGCGAAAATCAATGAATTATTTGTTACATTTACAAAAAGAATGCGTGATGAAGTCGGGGCTAAATTTCAAACGGTAGTTTATAGAAAACCTGCTGATTATGAAGGAGTTATCTCTGTAGAAAATGAAGTGACTGATGATGTTAATAAAGCAAGTGTGGTTTATTGGACAACTGGCGCACAAGCCGGTTGTGCAGTTAATAAATCATTAACTAATACTGCTTATGATGGTGAATTTAAAATTAAGGTAGATTATACACAATCACAATTAGCGGATGCATTAGAAAGTGGTAAATTCATTTTTCATAATGTAACAGGTGAAGTTAGGGTTCTTGAAGATATTAATACTTTTACATCAGTTACAGATGAAAAAAGTATTGATTTTTCAAATAACCAAACAATCAGGGTTATTGATCAAATCGCTAATGATGTTGCTGCTTTATTCAATACGAAATATCTTGGTAAAATTCCAAACAATGCATCAGGTAGAATTTCACTGCAATCGGATGTTGTTGCAATTCATAGAGCATTAGAAGATATTCAAGCAATTGAAAATTTTAGTGCAGATGATATTGTGGTGGCTCAAGGTGATACAAAGAAATCAGTAGTATTAACAGATAAAATCACAGTTATTAACGCAATGAGTCAACTTTATATGAGTTGTGTAATTAGCTAGAAAGGGGAACAGATAACATGGGTAAATTTACAATGAAGGCTAAGGATTCTATCAGTGGATCAATGGCTGAATTATATGTGACTATTGAGGGAAACAGATATAACTTTGCTCAGGCAATCACATTTGAAGCAAATTTTGAAAAAAGCAAAACTGAAGTGCCTGTTTTAGGTCGTACAGGTAAAGGAAATAAAGCAACGGGGTGGACTGGTTCAGGTTCAATGACTTTACACTACAATACTTCAGTTATGCGTGAATTAGCATATAGATATAAAGAAACTGGTGAAGATGTTTATTTCGATATGCAATGTACGAATGAAGATCCAACTTCAAGTGTTGGGAGACAAACCGTTACATTAATTGACTGCAACTTTGATAGTTTAGTGTTAGCTAAATTTGATGCTGATGCAGATTATCTTGATGAAGATGTCGACTTTACGTTTGATGATTTTGAAATTCCTGAGAAGTTTAATTTGTTACAAGGGATGATTTAGTTTAAAGGACCACATTGAAGTGAACCCCATATAATGTGGTCCTTTTTTATTTGATTAAATATAAGAAAGAGGTATGAGAAAAATGAGTTTATCAGCTTTTATGGCACAAAATGTTGTGCAGGAAGAAAATATTGAATATGTTGCATCAAAAAGATTTATCGATGAAAAAACAAAAAAACCTATTGCATGGGAATTAAGATGTTTGGATTCACAGCGTGATGAAGAATTAAGAAAATCTTGTACTAAAAGATTAGAAGTACCAGGAAGAAAGGGGCAATTTACAAAGGATACAGATTTTGATAAGTATGTTGGACTGTTAACAGTTGAATGTGTTGTGTTCCCTAATTTGAATGATGCAGAACTTCAAAATTCTTATGGAGTTATGGGTGCGGATGCATTATTAAAAAAGATGTTAAAACCAGGTGAATACGCTGATTTATTAGCAAAAGTTCAAGAAATAAATGGCTTTAATGAAAGTTTTGAAGATAAGGTTGAAGAAGCAAAAAACTAATTGAAGAAGGTGATTTTGAAGCTAATATTGCTTATTATTGCCTTCATAAATTGCATATGCTTCCATCACAGTTTCTTTCTCTACCGACAAATGAACAGGCATTTGTATATGCTGCAATTCAAATAAGGACTGAGAATGAAGAAAAGGAAGCTAAAAAAATAAAAGCAAAATCAAAATCTAAAGGTCGTAGGAGGTAGGTGAATATATGGCTTCTATTAAAACAGTTATAAGCGTTCAAGACAGAATGACACCAGCATTCACCTCTATGAACCGTGCTTTAAATATTGTTATAAGTTCATTTGAACAGTTACAAAGAGATTCAGGACGTGCAGTTGATACTTCTTCTATACGACAGGCGAGGGAAGAATTAGCACGTGCTGAAGTGACTATGAATGGTGTTGAACAGGAAATTAGACAGGCTGCAAATCAGCAGCAAAATTTTAATACCAAGATAAAGCAAGGACAATCGGCTTCTGATGGACTTCTTAAAAAGGTTATGGGATTTGTTGGTGCTTATGCTGGTATACAGACAATAGGAAATATTGTTGGTTTGTCAGATCAAATGTCACAGACAACTGCTAAATTAAATATGATTAATGATGGTTTACAGTCAACTGAAGAACTTCAAAACATGATATTTCAATCGGCACAGAATTCAAGAGCAGCATACGGTGATACAGCTAAAACAATTGCAAAATTAGGGCAAAATGCAAAAGATGCATTTAATTCAAATAAAGAACTTATTGCATTTGCTGAAACATTAAATAAAAAGTTTGTTATAGCAGGTGCTACACAAGAAGAAATATCAAGTGCTACATTGCAATTAACGCAAGCGTTAGGATCGGGTGTATTACGTGGTGAAGAATTAAATGCAGTATTTGAGTCAGCACCAAATGTCATTCAGTCTATTGCTGATTATTTAGATGTGCCAATTGGAAAAATTCGACAAATGGCAGCAGATGGTGAAATAACTGCTGATATTGTAAAAAATGCAATGCTTTCATCAATAGATGAAACGAATGCACAGTTTAAACAAATGCCTGTTACATGGTCACAAATATGGGTTAAGTTTAAAAATGAAGCATTGATGGCATTTCAGCCAATACTTGACAAAATCAATGAAGTTGCAAATAGTCAGGGTTTTAATGCAATGTTCAATGGTGCTGTAAATGCAATTCGAATGTTTGGTAATGTAGCAACTAAAGTGATCGATGTTATAGCTAACGGAGCATCATTTATAGCACAAAATTGGAGTATGATAGTACCTGTAATATATGCAGTAGCAGGGGCTATGGCTATTTATGGAGCGACAATTTTAGCTGTAAAGGCATATCAAACCGCTGCTTTGGCAGTATCATGGATGTACATTGCTGCATTAAGAATGAAAACATGGCTTACACAGGAAGGAATTATTGCAACAGCTACTCAAATAGGAGTGCAGATGGGGCTTAATGGTGCATTGGGTACTACAGTAGGTCTTATTTTTATGATAGTAGCAGCGGTTTTAGCTGTTATTGCTGTTGTATTTATAGTGACAGCAGTTTGGAATCATTTTACTGGTGAAAGTGTAAGTGGCTTAGGAATTATTGTTGGTGCGGTTTACTGGTGTGGCGCTCTTATTCAAAATATTTTTATTTTAGTAATTAATATTATTTTAGGAGCATTTCAGCTTCTGGTTAACAGTATTCAGCTAGGTGCAGCAGCTATCGCATTTGTATGGCAGTTAATTTGGAAAACAATAGCGAACCTGGCTATAAGTGTTGCTGAGTGGGTTGTAAATAAGTGGAATGAAGCAGTACTTAATATTAAAAAATTCTTTGCATTTTTAGGTAAAACTGGCGCACAGGCTTTTAAAGCTGTTGCGAGTGCGGCAGGAAGTGCAGCAACTTCTATCGCAAATGCATTCGTTGCAGGTGCTAACGCAGCTATTAAGGCAATCAACTGGATCATAGATGCAATCAATTTAATTCCAGGTGTTGATATTGATAAGGTTGATAAAATTGGCAAAGTTGACTTATCGTTTGATACCAGTGGGTTAGATACATATATATCACAAATGGATGGTATATTAGGTGAAACAGCGGAAAAAGTTTCGTTTGATAGATTTGAGTATGATGCTTTTGAAATGCCTGATTTGTGGTCACCTGATTATGTTGACTTTGTTGATATGGGCGAAGCATTTGATAAAGGATATGCTCAAGGTGAAAAATGGCAAAGTGATATAGGTGACTGGATGGGCGGACTTTTTGATAAAGGTGATAATCCGCTATCTGATCTTGAAAATAATTTTGGCGGTATCAAAGATGCAACTGATAAGGCAGCAGATTCAGGGAATAAGACCGCTGGAAACACTGCACAAATGGCTAAGACCATGAATGCATCAAGTGAGGATTTGAAATATTTAAGAGATATTGCAGAACGTGAAACAATAAATCGTTTTACAACTGCTGAAATAAAAATTGATATGAATAATAACAACACCATAAATAGTGATATGGATATTGATGGTGTCGTTGAAAAATTAACAGAAAGAGTTGAAGAAGAACTTCTTGCTACTGCTGAAGGGGTTCATAGTTAGAAAGGGGAGTTGTTTATGGCTAAAGGATATAGTTTCTTTTTAGGAAGTTTACAGCTTCCTGTTCCACCTGAATCAATGGAAATGGTTATTAATAATCAAAATACAACAATTAATTTGATAAATGATCAGGAAGTTAATATTTTAAGAAAAGCAGGACTTACCGAAATATCATTTGATGCACTTTTACCGCAAACAAAATATCCTTTTGCAGCTTATCCTAATGGATTTAAAAGTGCTTCATATTTTCTTGAAGAAATAGAAAAACTAAAAACAGGTTTAAAACCGTTTCAGTTGATTGTGACACGTGCAACACCTAATGGCAAGCTGTTGTTTGACACAAATATAAAAGTGTCTTTAGAGGATTACACAATAAAAGAAGAAGCAGGAAATGGTTTTGATGTTAAAGTATCTCTGTCTTTTAAACAGTATGTTGAATATTCAACTAAAACAGTAAAAATAAATATAGAAGATAATCGAAAGAAACCAGTAATTAATCCCCCATCAAGACCTGCTTCTTCCAATGCATCCAATGTACAGCCGACTATAGGATGCAATGTAATTGTAAACGGGAGACTGCATCGTGACAGTTATGGAAATGGACCAGGACAAACTCGAACCAATTATCAAGGTAAGATAAATTTTATTAAGACAGATGGAAGGTCGCATCCTTATCATGTCACAACACCTAGTGGCAGTTGGCTTGGCTGGGTTCTTCCAAGTGCGATAAGGGTGATTTAATGAAAGTTGAATTATTGATACAGTGGCTTGATACCTGTTATGAACCTGTAACACTTGATGGCATAACTTGGACATTAGAAAGAAAAGGAACACCAGGAAAACTAGAATTTACAGTGCTTAAAGATTCTAAACTGAGGTTTGAAGAAGGTGCTTCGGTTCGGTTAAAAGTAAATGATACTAATTTATTTTATGGCTTTGTATTTAAGAAAACATATGATAAAGATAAAAATATCAAAGTAACTGCGTATGATCAATTACGGTATTTAAAGAATAAAGATACATATGTTTACAAGAATAAAACCGCTACTGAACTTGTTAAGATGATTGCAGCAGATTTTAACTTAAATATTGGGCAGATGGATGATACGTATTTTAAAATTGCTACTAAAGTTGAAGATAACAAAACGTTATTTGATATTATTCAGGATGCACTTGATGATACTTTAGACAACAGAAGTGAAATATATGTACTATATGATGATTTTGGCAAGCTGAGATTATCCTATATTGAGTTCTTAAAAGTTGGATTGGTTGTTGATGCGGAAACCGCAGAATCATTTGATTATTCAAGTTCAATTGATGGTGAAACCTACAATAGAATCAAACTTGTTAGAGAGAATGAAAAGACTGGTAAACGTGATGTTTATATTGCACAAAGCGGTGACAATATGAATAAATGGGGTGTTCTTCAATACTTTGATACTGTTGATGAAAATGTCAATGCAGTTGCAAAAGCTAATGCACTTTTAAAGTTATACAATGAAAAAACCAAATCATTGAAAATAAATGGTGTATTAGGCGATACAAGAGTAAGAGCAGGCACACAAATTATTGTGCAGTTAGAATTAGAAGATATGAAATTACAAAATTTTATGCTGGTTGAAAAAGTAACACATAAATTTGAAAACAATCATCACAGTATGGATTTGACACTGAAAGGAAACGGTATTTTTGATGGCTAATTTGGTTGAATTGATTAAACAGGCAGCAGTTGAAGCGGTGAATGCTTCTGATCCTGCTGCTTTTTATTTTGGTACTGTAACTAGTGATAATCCTTTGTCCATCAACGTTGAACAAAAGATGGATTTAACAAGTGAATTTCTTATTCTAACTAATGCAGTGAAGGACCATGTTGTAGAAATGACAGTTGATCATACAACTGAAAATGTATCACTTAATGCTGATCATACGCATGAAGTTGAATCAAGTGGTGATATAACTGTTACATCTAAACTGAATCCTGAACAACCAGGAACAACGATTGAAAATGAGGTTCAGAATACATCGTCAACATCAATAAGCGCAGTTAAAATTGATTTAACACATAAACACAGTTATAAGGGTAGAAAGAAGTTTACAGTTCATAATGCACTAAAAAAAGGTGAAAAAGTTGTAATGATAAAATTGCAAGGCGGTCAAAAATTTGTTGTTTTAGATCGTGTATAAAAAAGGGGGAATGTTATGATTCCACAGAATGAATATGAATTAGAAAATGATGCTGCTTTAGATATTGAAGAAATACCGACACCAACACCTAGGATCATCATAGAAAAAAACAGGCTCATGGGTTCATGTGATGGGCTTGAAGCAATTAAACAGGCAGTATATTTAATCCTAAATGTTGAAAGGTACAGATATGTAATTTATTCATCGAATTATGGAGTTGAATTTGATGATCTGTTAGGTAAACCAGTTCCATATGTACTGCCTGAATTAAAAAGAAGAATTGAAGAAGCATTGTCACAAGATGATCGCATTACAGGTGTTGATGGTTTTGAGTTTGAGACAAAAAAAGATACAGTGCATTGTACATTTACAGTACACAGTATTTTTGGGAATTTTGTAAGTGAAAGTGTGGTGAATATTTGATGTATGAAAATATTACTTTTGAAAAACTGATGGAAAGAGCAGTTGCGAGAATTGAAGAACAAAACTCTAATGTTGACACAAGAGAAGGTTCTATTGTCTACAATGCTTTAGCACCAGCTATTTATGAAATTATGGGAATGTATATTGAGATTGACAGAATCATGAATGAAACATTTGCTGATACTGCATCAAGAGAATACCTTATCAAAAGAGCAGCAGAACGTGGTATTATTCCACAGCCTGCAACAAAGGCTATTTTAAAAGGGGTATTTACCCCATCTGCACTTGAAATTCCTATTGGTTCAAGATTTTCATTAGAAAAACTAAATTATACAGTTATAGAAAAAATTGGTGATGGTCAATATCAGTTGGAATGTGAAACTGCTGGTGAAGAAGGTAACCTTCATTTTGGACAGCTTATTCCAATTAACTATATTGATAAGTTGGAAACCGCTGAACTTGTTGAACTGCTTATTCCTGGTGAAGATGAAGAAGATACCGAATCAATAAGAAAAAGATATTACCAATCTTTAGAAGCTGAAAGTTATGGTGGTAACAAAATTGACTATAAAATTAAGGTTGGGTTAATAAAAGGTGTTGGCGGTGTTAAAGTCTATTCAGGTCATGAATGGAACGGCGGTGGAACTGTCAAAATCGTTATAACTGATTCTGATTTTGAAAAGCCCACGGATACATTAGTGAAATCGGTTCAAAAAGAAGTTGATCCCGTTGCTACACCTGGTGAAGGTATTGGGATAGCCCCTATTGGACATATAGTAACTGTTGTAGGTGTTAATGAGGTTGAAATAGATATTAGTACCCAAATAATTTATCAGCCTGGATATTATTTTGAAGCTGTTAAAACAGATTTAGAAAAAGCAGTTGATGAATATTTACAAGGTTTGAATTCAGTTTGGGAAGATGAGAGTAACATTATTGTTCGTATATCGCAGCTTGAAACTAGAATTTTAGGTGTAAAAGGTGTTCTTGATGTCATGAATACAACAATCAATGGGGTATCGGAAAATTATACTGTTCACAAAGACAGTATTGTTAAAAGAGGTGAATTAACTGATGGAAACTAAACTTATTAGTTATCTTCCACCTGTTTTACAGAATATAGAAGAATTTAAGGCGCTATATGGAACTGAAGATTATGAAATTGATGATCTGTACGCTGCACTTGAGATTCTTTTAAAGGATCAGTTTGTGCATGAAGCAACTGAAAATGGTATCAAAAGATGGGAGAAGATTTTAAAGATTATTCCTGGGGCTTCTGATACCTTAGATATGCGCAGATTTGAAATTTTAAATCGTTTGAATATCAAGATACCTTATACTATAACGATGCTTCGAAACAAAATACAAGCATTGTATGGAAGCAATTGTGATATTAAATATATCAATGATACTTATACATTGAAAATTTTTGTTCCTGCTATCGTAGATAAGGAACTTTTAAATTTACAAAAAATGTTAGATGTGATTATTCCAGCTAATTTAATTGTTAACATTATCATAAATGAATAGATAGAAAGGATGAGGAAATTATGAAATTTGAAAACAAAGTTTATGACACTTTAAAGTACGTGGCACAGGTAGTATTGCCATCAGTTGGAACGTTGTATTTTGCACTTGCAGGGATTTGGGGGTTACCATTTGGAGAAGAAATTGTTGGTACAATCACTGCGATTGATGCGTTTTTAGGTACTTTATTAATGATTTCAACCAGCCAATATAAAAAAGCGAAAGAATAGTGGGTGTTCCAATGTCACAAGGTGAATTCTATGTATTATTATTTGGTGCAATTAGCGGCTTAGCAGTTGTTGTTGCACCGATTTTAAAACTTAATTCTAATATAACGAAATTAAATTCCAATATGGAGTATTTGAATCGTAATGTCGTAGAGAGTGAAAAAAGAATCAATGATATAGCTCAACAACAAAATATGACGGATAAAGTTCTTTATGAACATAAATATATCCTTAAAAATCATGAAGATAGAATTGATAAATTAGAAAAATAAGAGTGGTTGCATACTGCTCTTTTAAATTGGAGGAAAACAAGATGAATATTTTAATTTTAAATGGACATGGTGCTGGAGATAGTGGTGCATTAGGAAACGGGTATAAGGAAGCTGATTTAACAAGAGAATTAGCTGATTTAGTTGTTTCTAAGCTAAATACCTATGCAAAGGTATATCGTTACCCAAGAGAAAGAAACGCTTATAAAGACATAAAAAACGGGGTATTTACAAAGTATTTACCTATTGCATTTGATAAAATTGATTATGCTTTTGAAATTCATTTCAATGCTTTTGATGGAAATGCAAAAGGAACTGAAATTTATATCACTAAATTAGAAAAAGGATACTCAGTTGAACAAGCAATCGTTAATAATATTGCTAGTATTGGATTTAGTAATCGTGGAGTAAAAAGAAGTGATTTTTTAGTTATTAAAACATTAAAAAATAAAGGTGTATCAAGCGCATTATTAGAAACTTGCTTTATTGATAATGCAAATGATATGAAAACATATCAAGAACATAAGAATGATATTGCACAAGCTATTGTAAATGGCATTGTAGAAAGATTTGGATTAAACGGAACATTTAAACCAGTAGAACCTACCCCACCACAACCAGCTGAGTCCACTAAACCAAGTGGTTATGATGAATGGGTGGCACGTTTACAACAAGAGTTAAATTACCAATTCAAGCGAGGTTTAACAGTAGACGGATTAAAAGGACCTAAGACACTAAATGCTTGTCCTACGGTTAAAAAAGGTGCAAAAGGAAACGTTACACGCTTAATTCAAGAACGATTAAATAGTGTTGGCTTTAGTCTAGGGGTAGATGGTATTTTTGGAACAGCAACTTATAACGCTGTAAAAGTTTTCCAACGTAACCGTGGATTAAGCCAAGATGGTATTGTTGGTAAAAATACATGGAACTGGCTTTTAAAAGGAACTAAGATGTAATTATGTTTAAAAAGAAATTCGACACTATCAATGCTACTATTTTTATTCTCTTTCTAACTGTATTTGGTCTAAGTTTCATTACTCTTTATAAGGACTATCAGAAACGTAATTTAGAGGTTAGGTTAGAATTAACAAAACAGGAATTACAAGATACTCAAGGCGATAGAGATTATTATCAAGGACAGTATAAAAAATATTACGAACTGTCCGAAGAACTTCAAAATCAGATGGGTGTTTACGCACAGTGAAAATAATTCTTGTTAACAATGCTAAAGATTTAGATGGATTTCTTTTACCGTTATGTTTCTTTGGCGGTAATATCCGACTATTAGAGGAAAAAGAAAAGACCTGTATCATTCAATGCGATGATGAAATTGCTGAAGTATTAAAAGAGTACATAATAAAACCCTAGCCTTAATCGGTTAGGGTTGTTTTTTTATTGTTTATTTTTTACTGTGTTCATCCATCCATGCAGTTTCTGCATCAATATCACTAATAATAGTTTGTTCAGCAAAACTAAAGTGAACACATTTATCACCAGCGAATCTGAATTTATAGTAAGTATCTATATCATGGTTTTCAACATATCCAGTGAAATATTGAACTTGTGAATTTTCATCAACCCAATTTTTTGATTCAGTCCATTTAATATTAGGTGATTCACCAATCATAGTTGTTAGTGCTTCGACAACATAAGCAAAATTGTCAATATCTTCATAATTAAATATGTTTGTTTCTTCTTCTTTTTTTACTTCTTCTGTTTTGTTTGATTTAGCTGATGGATTACTATTGGAAACGTAGTAGATTGCATATCCAAAGCCACAAATTACGACTAATGGAATAATTAAAAACATCTTTTTACTAAATTTTAGATTCAATTTCCCATTAAGTTTTAAAAATCCAAAACCAAATAATACAATCGCACCAACACCAGCAGTTATCATTTCAGTTGATCCATTTCCCTGTGAAATTTGAATTGGTATCGTTATTGCACCACTTATACACATAAACAAACAAAACCACTTTAGAAATTTTTTCATTTATAAATCCCTCCCTTTGAGCTAATTATACATTAATAATTTTAACTGTTCAATTAATGAAATAAATAACCTTAATGTAATTTTTCGTTGCTTTTTTTGGTACTAAAAAGTGTCTTGAACAGTACCTCGTAAGTAACAAATAAGTAACAAATCGCTTGAAAACGTTATTCTAGCGTTGCTAAAGTTCCCTCATACTAGTCATGTTGAGACAATCGTACTGCTATCAAAAATATAAAAGTTTAGAGCGTAATTTAGTTGCGCTTTTTTTATTAAATAATGAAAATAAGTGAGAATATAAAAAATCTTTATTTTAATAGATATGAAGATTATTCTTTTATTAGGATTAATTATTAGATTAAGAAGGATTGTGATGATTTATAATATTGCAAATAAAATGATTAAATATGCTAATGGAAATAACTATAACATTAAACATTTCTTAAAAGTGCATGCTTATGCTAAAACATTGGTGAATTAGTAAAACTGAATCAGCAAGACTTAAAAGCTCTTGAAACAGCAGCAATTATTCCGTTGAAGATATAAGAAATTTTATGGAAAAAATATTTAAAACAAAAACGGGTATTGAATTATTAAAATCGATACATCAAGTATAAGCATAGTAATTACAAAAGAATAGAAGATAAAAATTTATGACGTCAGTAATACAACAAGCAATGGTATTTATTTTGATTATCTTTTTAGCATGTTTTATAAAATTAAGAGGATATATTAAAGAAAGTGATTCGTATGTTCTTGCTTTACTTATAACAAACATTACATGTCCATGGACATTGCTTGCGGGAACCGTGAGATTCGATTGACATAAAATATCATGCTTTTTATTATTCTAGAAATTTTAAATAATATAATTATGGCGGTTGTTGGCTATCATGTTAAATTAAGAGATTCCAAAACAATGAAAGATGTCTCTATGTTAAATGCTTCTGTATATAACATTGGAAGCTTTGTTTTGCCGTTTGTTCAAGCGATAATGCCATCTTTGACAATAACTTATTTAAGTACTTTTAATATTGGAGCAATCTTTATGGTGCTGGTAGCATCTATGTGATAAGTGACTATGTTGTAAATGGAGAAAATCATTTTAGAATCAAATCTTTTTAAAACATTGTTTTCATCAATAGCTTTAGATATTTATTTGATTGACTTTATTCTAATGATTATGAGGATAGAAATTCCAAATTCAAAAAAGGCATATTTACTCTCACTGGTATTTTGATAATTAGATACATTGGAGCTGTTTTACTTAGTCTCTTTACCTATGTGTTTGTGCTTTTACTTTTAATAAGCAAAATATTGTAAATAGTTTTATTTTTTGAAATCCCTTGCAAAAAATAAATTATATGATAAAATATAAGTGTCAATTAAATATGGCTTGTTACCCGGGAAAAACAAGGGGCAATACCAAAAAAGAATTTAGCTTCTTTTTGGTATTGCCCTTTTTATATTGGCAAATTAGAGAGGAAGAGAGGTAAGAAAATGATCAGGTTTCCAAAAGATTTCTTATGGGGAGGTGCTACAGCCTGTTTTCAATATGAAGGTGGATATAAAGAAAAAGGAAGAGGCTTATCGAGTCATGATTTTGAAACTGCTGGTGACATAGATAAAGAAAGACAAATTACTTTAAAATTAAATAATGGAACGAGGGGGAGTATTGATTATCGAGACTCAATTCCCGATGGAGCTATACCGTATATTTATGATGATATATATTATCCGAGCCATCAAGCGACTGATTTCTATCATCATTGGAAAGAAGATATTGCTTTGTTTGCAGAAATGGGATTTAAAGTTTATCGTTTTTCTATTTCATGGAGTCGAATTTTTCCAAATGGTGATGAAGAAAAAGCAAATGAAGATGGTTTGAAATTTTATGAAATGATAATTGATGAACTTTTAAAATATAATATCGAACCAATGATTACAATTTGTCATGATGAAGTACCCTTTCATTTATGTGAATTATATGATGGTTGGGCGGGGCGAGAAACGATTGGATGCTATGTAAATTATGCAACAACACTATTTAACCGATTTAAAGATAAAGTAAGATATTGGATTACTTTTAATGAAATAAATAATTTAGGTGGGTACGCTCAAATGGGAACCCATAGACAAGATAGTCAGACGAGATATCAAGCAGTTCATCATATGTTTGTAGCAAGTGCTAAAGCAATTAGTCAGGGAAAGAAAATTATGGGAGATATAAAATTCGGCGCAATGTTTGCATTAAGCGAAATTTATCCAGCTACATGTAATCCTGAAGATGTTTTTGCCACTTATTGTAAGCGACGTGAAGCATTATTTTTCGTTGATGTAATGGCTCGCGGGTCATATCCAAATTATACAAAAGATATTTTTAATAAGAAAGATGTCAAATTGAAAGTAAGTGAGGAAGATCGAAACTTGATTAAAAAACATACTTTAGATTTTATTTCATTTAGTTATTATCGTTCTTCAATTGTTAGTGCTGGTTCTAAAGTTGATCATATGGGTGGGGACCCCAATCCGTATTTAAAAAAGACCCAATGGGGTGCAGGAATAGATCCATTAGGTATACGCTATTGTTTAAATGAAATTTATGATCGTTATCAAAAACCATTATTTGTTATTGAAAATGGAATGGGAGCAGTAGATATTTTAGAAAATGGAAAAATTCATGATTATTACAGAATAAAATATGTGGCTGAACATTTAAAACAATTGAGAGATGCTATTGTCATTGATAAAGTACCATGTTTTGGATACACTATGTGGGGATGTACAGATCTAATATCTTTAGCTAGTGGACAAATGAAGAAACGCTATGGTTTTATATATGTTGATATGAATGATTATGGACAAGGATCATTACAGCGTTATAGAAAAGATTCATTTTATTGGTATAAGAAGGTAATTAAAACAAACGGGTCTGATTTAACATTTTAATAAATGTAGAGGATTAGATATGAAAAATAAATACTATAGAATTAATAAAATCTTAAATAATAATGCCATTGAAATATTAGAAAATGGAACAGAAATAATTATTATTGGTAATGGCGTAGGATTTAATCATAAAGTTAATGATTATATAACAATGAAAGAAAATTACAAGCTTTATACGTTACAAAATAATTTATTGAAAATTCAATTTAAAGCCTTACTGAATGAAATTCCATTTAAATGTATTGAATTGACCCAAGAAATTATAGATATGGCAAAAACTGATTTAAATAGAAATTTTAATCAAGGATTATTAGTATCGCTATCAGACCATATTAACTTTGTTTCCAAAAATTATCTAAAGGGTTATGGTAGTTATAGTTTAGTTAGTGAAGAAATAAAAAGATTCTATCATGAAGAATATGAAGTCGGCCTTAAAGCATTAGATTTGATTAATAGATATTATCAAATAAATTTAAATAAAAAAGAGGCAAGTGCTATAGCATTTCACTTAATTAATGCTGAGTTTAATAATAATGTAAGCAAAACAACGAGTATTTTAAAGAGCATAGATGATATTTTAAATATAATTGAAGCTAATTTTGGTCTTGAACTACAGGAAGATTCACTGTATTATTCTAGGCTAGTGATTCATCTTAAATTTTTTATGCAGCGGGTGATAAAGGGTGAAAGTGATGATGAGAATTTTGAAAAATTAATAATAAGTGCTAAGTCAGATATTAATAAAAAAATAGGTATTACGTTAGATTCAATCGAAAGATATTTAAATGAAGAATTTGATTATGTACTATCAGAGGCGGAACGATTTTATTTATTAGTACATATTTCAAGAATAATATAGAGGAGAATAATATGGATTATAAAGAAATAGCCGATCAAATCATTATAACGATTGGCGGACAGGATAATGTTAAATATGTAACCCACTGTGTTACAAGATTACGATTTGTATTAAAAAATAAAAATCTAGTTAATCAAGATAAGATTAATGAAATTGATGGAGTGTTGGGCTCAACCTTTGGTGCCGGTCAATTTCAAATAATTATGGGGAAAAATTTATCTGCGACATTTACTCAAGTAGTTAAAAATTATAATTTTGAAGTAGCAGAAATTATTGATGAAATTTTGGATGAAGATATTAAAGAAAAAGATGATTCGCCAATTTGGAAAAGAGGAATAAAAAATATTTTCAATTTCTTATCTGCATGTGTTACACCAATGATTCCTGGGCTTACTGTAGCTGGATTAATAAAAGTATTTTTGGTACTAACCTCATTAGCGTGGCCGGAAATTGTTGATAATCAAACATATCTAGTTATAAATGGTATTGTTAATACTTCTTTCTACTTTATGCCTGTTTTTGTAGCATACGGTGCAGCAATCAGATTAGGAAGTACACCTATTTATTCAATGATAGTAGCTTGTCTACTGATCCATCCAGATATTATTGGGATGTTAAGTGCTGAAGAGCCCTTAAAAATATTAGGCTTCACAGCTTATTCAGCAAGTTATGCTTCATCTTTTTTACCAGCAATATTATCAACTGTAGCAGTTGCAAATATTGAAAAGCTTTTGAATAAGTATTTACCGGGAATGTTTAAAGGAATTTTTGTTGGTGGATTAACACTTGTTCTTGCAAGTCTTTTAACCCTTACTGTATTAGGCCCAATTGGTTTTTTTGCTGGTGAATATTTTATTAATTTCTTAGTTTGGATGCAAAGCACGATTGGTCCATTTGCGCTTGGAGCTCTCGGTGGTGTATTGCCATTTGTAATAATGTCAGGAATGCATACTGTTTTTGGCCCTGTAATGATGCAAAGTATTGCATCATTAGGTTATGAAGGTTTTTTAAGGCCAACACAATTTGTTCATAATGTTGCTGAGGGAGGAGCTTGTTTTGGGGTAGCACTAAAAACTAAGAATCCAGAATTACGTTCACAAGCGATTAGTAGTGGTGTCGGGGCTATTCTAGCCGGGGTATCAGAGCCGGCTATCTACGGAATCAATCTGCGTCTAAAAAAGCCAATGTATGGTGTTATGGCTGGTGGTGCAGTTGGCGGTTGTATTGCTGGATTTTTTGGAGTAAAGGCATTTGCTTATGGTAATCCTAGTATTTTGGCACTTCCTATTTATGGGGAAACGATTATTGGCGTCATTATCGCAATTATTGCGGCATTTGTTGTATCTAGTGTGGTGAGTTATTTCTCAGGATTTGAAGATGTTCCAGTAAAAAATAAAAACTTCCAACAAAATAGTCATTAGCAAATTTAGGAGTTAATACTATGATAAAGATATTTAAATCATTAAAAAATAATCAAAAAAATACAAATAATGTATATGCAGTTGTAAATGGAGTCAGTTTTAATCTTGAATATGTTGATGACAATGTATTTTCAAAAAAAGTAATGGGAGAAGGGGTTGCTATTGTTCCGACCTCGTCAGAGGTCTGTGCCCCTTGCGCAGGAGTATTAACGACATTATTTCCTACTGGTCATGCTTTTGGAATTACACGAGATGACGGTGTTGAAATCTTGGTTCATATTGGACTAGATACCGTTAATTTAAAAGGAAAAGGATTTACAATATTAAAAAAGAAAAATCAAAAAGTTGGAGCTGGTGAAAAAATTATTAAACTAGATCTTAATTATTTAAGAAATGAAAATATTGACTATACAATTATGATTGTTTTTCTAGATACTAAAGGAAAAACATTAAAATTAGAAAAATATGGTAAAGTAACGGCTGGAAAGTCGATTATCACGGTTATGTAGGAATAAAGAGAAACAAGGCGGTAGCTTTGTTTCTTTTAATAGTTGCCAAAATTAATGTTTAATTATGATTTTTATAAAGATTAAATTGGAGATTAAAAAGAAATTTATTTCTTTTTATCCTTTTTTTATATTAAATTGAAAAATTATTATCAGAATAACGGCAATTGGTCTCTTTTCTATGAATTTTATAATATAATAAAGGTATGTATAATCAGGGACTATTAAAATCATTAGAAGATAAAGGAGTGAAAAAATGGATGAATTCTTGAGTGAAATTTATATAGAGGTATTTAAACAGTGGATCTTAATGCAAAGTAATAAAAATTTAGCTATAAGTCTATCGGATGATTATAAAACGATTGCTATTAAGAATAAATATAGTACTAGCCAGGTTAATTTTTATAATATGAATATAGTTGAATTTTCGGTTGAAAATTTAATAAAAAAAGAAGTTGAATTTTATCTCCATTTCCAAATTAAAAATATCAAACATGCGATTCAATTATTTGATGAAATGTTAGAAACGATCAAGCAATTAACAAATAAACCAGCTTTAAAAGTTTTACTTTGTTGTACTGGTGGGTTAACGACAGGTTATTTTGCTGATCGGATCAATCAAATAACAAAGTTACTTAATATCGATGTTCAAGTGTCTGCGGTTAGCTATAATAATCTTTATAAGGCTAGTGAAGATTATGACATGATTATGTTGGCACCACAAATCTCATATATGTATGCAAAGGTATGTGAGATTTTAAAAAATAAAATCGTTTTAAATATCCCGCCTGCTATATTTGCTAAATATGATGTAAAAAAGATGTTATCGATTATTGAAGAGGAGCGTAATTATAAACGAACCTTGGCAAAAGGAATGCATAAACCGTTGAAAGCTAAAAATATGCAGCCTAGTGGTGTTAAAACATTGTGTCTTGCTTTAATTAGGAATAGTAATCGTGTTCATATTGTGTACCGTTTATATGATGAAAATAATAGTATTTTAGAAAATAATGAAATTATCAAACCTACTTTATCAATCCAAGATTATTATGATGTAATCGATAGCATGCTGGCTAAATATGTAGATATTAAAGTTATTGGATTATCGACTCCGGGAATTATACGTGGTGATCAGATTATCTCAATGAGTATAAAGGGGCTAGAGAAAATTTCAATTACTCATGATTTTACTTTGAAATATTCGCAAAAATTTGTTTTTAGTAATGATGCTAATACAATTGCTTTAGGCTATTATAGTTCTAAAGAAAACTGTTCATCACTGTCATTTGTTTTTCAACCGGTTAGTTCGAACTCAGGGGCAGGACATATTGTAAATGATCGTTTGATTGCTGGACACCATCATGTAGCTGGAGAAATACAATATTTGCCATTATCATATTCAAAAGATGTTTTAGAATTACATCAAACACCAGAAGGAGCCATTGAAGCAATGGCTAAAACTGTTACATCAATAATCAGTTTTTTAGATCCGCAAATTATTGTTATATGTTGTTTTTTAATTACTAATATTGAAGAATTGAAAAAAGAGGTAGCTAAATATATTCCTAAAGATTATATTCCTGAAATTGTTTTAATTGATTATCTCCAAGAATATATGTTATTAGGTACGCTATTATTATGTCATCAAGATTAAAAGATAGTAGTTTTATATGAAGAAAAATTAATTATTTATTATTAGCAGCGATGCTGATTTAAAAAAATAGAATTTATGCTCTAGTTGAGTTTAAATTCTATTTTTTCTTAATCAACAATAGGGTGCAATTTTTGTAACTTTTTCTTTCATTTGTTTTATCTTATGTCATTGTGACTAATTGAATATGATATATGTGTAGATAGAAACAAATACCTATCTCATAAATCAAAAGTCGACATTTGATTAATTGCTAAATGATGAGGAGAAGATAAAAATGAATAAAAAAGTTACAATTAGAGAAGCAGTTAATTATGTAATTAATTCAAAAGGAGAAAAACATACATTACTTGGGATTGGACCTATGTCTGAAAATTTTTTACGGGCATCTTTAGAAATTTCAAAAGAAAAAGATTTTCCATTAATGTATATTGCAAGTCGTAATCAAGTTGATGCATATAAATTTGGTGGTGGATATGTATTCAACAGTGATCAAAAGTTATTCAAAGAAAAAATCGAAGAGATTGCGCAAGAAATTAATTATGATAATGTCTATTATTTATGCCGTGATCATGGTGGACCATGGCAAAGAGATAAAGAAAGAGCAGATCATTTACCGGAAGATGAAGCTATGGCAATTGCCAAAGAGTCATATAAAGAAGATATTTTAAATGGTTTTGATTTATTACATATTGATCCAACTAAGGATCCTGATGAATATTGTAAAGTAGTGGATATAGATGTTGTCTTTAATCGTACTATAGAATTAATTGAGTATTGTGAGCAAGTTAGAAAAGAATATGGAATTGAACGTGAAATTGCATATGAAGTAGGGACAGAAGAAACAAGTGGTGGTTTAACTTCGATGGATCGCTATGAAAATTTTATCCAAAGAATTGAATCTTATACTCAAGAACATGATTTACCAATGCCAATTTTTATCGTTGGTCAAACTGGAACGTTAACACGTTTAACTAAAAATGTTGGGAATTTCAGTTATGAAAATTCTTTAGAATTAAGTGCAATATCAACTAAATATGGAGTAGGATTAAAGGAACATAATGGTGATTATTTAAGTGAAGCTAAATTACTAGCACATTTACCTTTAAATATCACAGCAATGAATGTTGCTCCAGCTTTTGGAACGATTGAAACGATGGCTTTATTAGAGTTAATTGAAGTAGAAAAACAGTTTGCTAAATTTAATATGATTAAAGAGCCATCAAATTTAGAAAATGTTATTAAGTATGAATCAATTCATTCAATGAAATGGAAAAAATGGCTTACTGATGAAGTAGATATGTCGGATTTAGATAATTTAGATGAGCAAACAACATTACAAATTACAGAATTATGCGGTCATTATACTTATTCTAAACCTAAAGTAGCATTAGAAATTAATAAATTATATGAAAACTTAGCAAGCATTAAAATTGATGGAAAAAGATTTGTTATTGAAAAACTAAAAGAAGAAATGCAAAAACATGTTAGATGTTTTAATATGGAAGGATTAACATCAAAGATGCTTGCTTGTAAAAAAGGATAAGGGGAATGATTATGCAGGAAAAAGCAATTCATAAGGAAATGGTCTTCTTAAAGCAAGCTTTATCGACTAAAGATGATGTTATTGAATTATTATCAGATCAGGCTATTAAACTAGATTTAATTAATAGTAAAAAAGATTTTAAAGAAGCGGTTTATAAACGAGAAGAAATGGCTTCAACTTCAATTGGTTACCAAATTGCAATTCCTCATGGAATTAGTCATACTGTTAATCGTGCTTTTATTGGATTTGTTCAAATAAAGGATGCATTTCATTGGAATCATGATGAGAAACAATCAGTCCAATTAATTTTCCTTATAGGCGTGCCCCAAGATAATCAAAATAATATTCATCTTAAATTTATTTCTTTATTAAGTAGAAGACTTTTAGATGATAATTTTAGAAAGCAATTGATTGAAGTAGAAGATGTTGAAGATGCATATCGTGCATTAAATGCAATCAATGAACAATTATAGGAGGAAATGAATATGAAAATTGTTGCAGTTACAGCATGCCCAACCGGTATTGCGCATACGTACATGGCTCAAGAAGCAATTGAAAAAGAATGTCGTAATCGTGGTTACGAAGTAAAAGTAGAAACTCAAGGAAGTATGGGGATTGAAAACGAATTAGAACAAGAGGAAATTGATGAAGCGGATGCTGTTATTTTGGCAATTGCAGTGGGGATCGATGGTGAAGAACGTTTTGAAGAAAAACAAGATGCTGGTAAAGTAATTCAAGTCGAACCTGGGGATGTAATTAAAGATGCCGTTAGGGTTATAGATCAAGCAGAAAACTTATAGGAGAAGAAGTTATGAAAAATAATAAAGTATGGAAAGATATTCAAAAAGCCTTTAATACTGGGGTTTCGTATATGCTTCCTTCAGTTGTGGTTGGTGGGATTCTATTAGCGGTTGCTTTAGCAACAGGGACAGCAACGGATACTGGAATGGAAGTAACTAATCCTTTCATGAAAAATTTAAATGATTTAGGAGCAGCTGGTTTTGCTATGATGATTCCAATTTTATCTGGGTATATCGCTTATTCATTGGCTGGAAAACCTGGGATAGCTCCAGGGATGATCTTAGGATATGTAGCAAATAATCCAATTGGTGAATCAGAGGTTAAAACAGGATTCTTAGGCGCAATGATTTTAGGGTTAGCAACTGGTTATTTAGTTCGTTGGTGTAAAACATGGAAAGTTTCAAATACGATTAAAACAATCATGCCTATTTTAATTGTTCCTATTTTTACAACATTTATTTTAGGAATTATCTATATTTACGTTATTTCTGTTCCGATTGGAGCTTGTATGGACTGGCTTGTTAAATTTTTAAGTGGAATGCAAGGAGGAAATGCAGTTCTCTTAGGTGCAATCATTGGTGCAATGACAGCAGTTGATATGGGTGGACCAATTAATAAGACGGCAACGGCATTTACTCTTGCGTTGATGGCAGAAGGTGTTTATGCTCCAAATGGTGCTCATCGAATTGCTTGTGCAATTCCGCCATTAGCATTAGCTTTATCTACTTTTATTGATCGTAAAAAATATAGTGCAGATGATAAGAATTTAGGAATATCGGCATTATTCATGGGAACGATTGGAATTACTGAAGCAGCGATTCCTTTTGCGGTAAAAGATATGAAAAGAGTTTTACCAGCAATTATTATTGGTAGTGCAGTAGGTGGGGCACTAGGGATGATGAATGGAGTCGAAGCATTAGTTCCTCATGGTGGTTTGATTATTTTACCAGTAGTCAATGGCAAATTATGGTATGTATTAGCGATGCTGGTAGGAGTATTAGTATCCGCAGCAATCTTACATTTTACAAAGCCAAATTTAGATATAGCAGAAAAAGAAGAAAAATAAACGGAGGAAATTGGGATGATTAGTGCTAGAATGTTTAAAATTATTAGATTTTTAAATCAAAAAAAAGAATCTAGTTATAAAGAAATCGGCAATGCTTTAGATCTTAAAGAACGTAATGTACGTTACGACATAGATTGTATTAACGATGCTTTGAGTTTAAAAGGATTGTCTGAAATTGAAAAGCGTTCTAAAGGACAATTAATTGTCCCAATTGATTTAGATTTAAATATTTTATTAGAAGATAGTGAATTTATTTTTTCAGCTGATGAGAGGATGCAATTATTACGTTTTATTATTATGTTTGATGTTCATAGTCTAAATATTAAAAAGTTAAGTGAAAAATTTCAAGTATCGCGTCGTTCAATTCAAAATGATTTGGATACTCTTATTAAAGAATTTAATCAGTATGGTCTATCGCTAGTCTATAATCGTCATTTTCATTTAATTGAAGATGATCATAAGGGATATCCTTTAAGGGTCAATGAGTTAAAAAAATATATCTATTTATTTAGTAATAAACTTTCTGAATATAATACATTTGAATTAGAATTAATGAAATTGTTATATAGAATCTATAATTTTGATATTCTTCATATTTATGACTGGATCACTAATAAAATGAAAATGATGAGTTGGACTTTTAGTGATGATTCGTTTGATTGGTATGTAGCAAATATATTAACTACTTGCTGGTATATTATAAAAGAGAAGCAATTGCCATCTTGTCCTAAAAAAATTGATGTAGAAGATTATTCACTCCAAGAACTGGAAATGATAATTAATAAACAATTAGATGATAATCAAAAAAAACTAATTATGAGTTATTCTAGTTATACTAATAAATATGGTGAGGTTGATATCAATTTGGATTTAATAATGACTGAAGATATTATAATTCAACTTGTGACAATGATGTCTGATGAGTTAGGAGTATTTTTTTTACGGGATATGATTTTAATAAAAGGATTATTGAATCATGTGGCACCGATGTTGGAACGAATAAAAAATAATATTCGAGTTTATGAGTTAAGTCAAACAGTGATTCCACAAAGTTATGAATATGTATTTGAAGTTTTAAAATCAATTGTATTGAGTATTCAACCGTTACAAGAGATCAGTCAAGAAGAATTAATTTATATTACTATTCATTTTATTGCAAGTATTCAAAGATTAAGAGCAAATGACTATAAAAATATTTTACTAATATGTGGCTTAGGTTTTGGCGCTACAGCACTTTTAAAAGATACTCTAAGAAATGAATATCAGGTTCAAGTGATTGATAGTATTCCAGCGTATGATCTAGAGCATTATCAGAAATGGGAGCAAATAGATATTGTTATTTCAACGTCAAAGTTAATCCTCCCAGTAAAAAAAACTTTGATTGTTGTAAATGCAATTTTTGATAATCATGATCATAATAAATTAGAAGCGGTGGGAATTAGAAAAAAGAATGTTTTAACGAATTATATTGCAATTGAAAAAAGATTGGGATTTTTAAATTCTCCTGAGCGTGAAAAAGTACTTGAAATAATTAAAGAAGAACTTGGCTATAAAGATGTTAGGATTCCTAAGAAATACTATAATATAAGTGATTTATTAGGTGAAAATTGTATTCGTTATGTTAAATCATTTAGCAATTGGAAAGATGCAATCAAACTTTCAACTGATATTTTAATACAACATGGATGTATTAAATCTGAATATTATGAAGGCTTGATGAGTGTCATTAAGGAATCAGGGTTTTATGCTGTAACAGATAGTAAATTTGCGTTATTTCATAGTGGGAACACATCATCGGTTAAAATAAGTTCAATGAGTCTGATTGTAACTGATGAACCCGTATGGTTCGATAATAAACAAGTTAGGGTTATCTTTTGTTTAGCGAGTAAAGATAAAAAAGAACATATTCCTGCAATTGTTAAATTAATGCGAATGGTCAATGATGCAAAGCTGATTGAAAAGCTGGAATCATGTAATAACCAGAATAATATTATAAAAGTTATTAATGAATGTGAAAAAGAAGTGTTATCACAATATATATAAGGAGAAAAATAAAATGAGATTTTTTTTAGATACGGCTAATGTCGAAGAAATAAAAAAAGCAAATGATATGGGGGTTATTTGTGGTGTTACTACCAATCCCTCTATTATTGCTAAAGAAGGTCGAGACTTTAATGAGGTAATTAAGGAGATTGCTGCAATTGTTGACGGTCCTATCAGCGGAGAAGTCAAAGCCACAACTGTTGATGCTGAAGGCATGATCAAAGAAGGCCGGGAAATTGCAAAAATCCATAAGAATATGGTTGTTAAGCTTCCAACTACTGCTGAGGGCTTGAAGGCATGCCGGGTACTGTCCGGTGAAGGGATCAAAACAAATCTGACATTGATTTTTAATGTTCCGCAGGCAATCCTGGCAGCCAGAGCCGGAGCAACCTATGTTTCTCCATTTGTTGGAAGAATCGATGATATCTCGATGGACGGACTGCAGCTGATCAGAGATATTGCCGCAATATTCAAAACGCATGATATCAAAGCGCAGATCATCTCAGCCAGTGTCAGAAACGCCTGTCATGTTATCGAATGTGCTAAAGCCGGAGCGGATCTGGCAACTGTTCCTTACAGTGTTATTGAACAAATGCTGAAACATCCTTTGACTGCTGAGGGGATTGAAAAATTCCAAAAAGACTATCGAGCAGTATTTGGAGGCTAATATGGAAGCAGTTGATAGAAAAACAGTCAGTACCATTAGAGCATTATGCGCTGATACTGTTGAAAAGGCAAATTCAGGACATCCGGGACTGCCTTTGGGTTCAGCGGCGGCGGCCTATATCTTATGGGGAAAGGTCATGAAACATAGTGGAACACATCGGAAGTGGGTCAACCGGGATCGCTTTATCTTGTCGGGAGGACATGGATCATCACTGCTTTATAGTCTGCTTCATTTGTATAACTATGGATTAACGATAGAGGATCTAAGACAGTTTAGACAGCTTGATTCACTGACTCCGGGGCATCCTGAATACGGACATACTGTAGGGGTCGAGGCAACGACAGGACCATTGGGAGCAGGGATGGCGATGGCAACAGGAATGGCAATGGCCCAGGCACACTTGGCAGCGATTTTTAATAGACCGGGATATCCAGTATTTGACAGCTTTACTTATGTACTAGGCGGTGACGGCTGTCTGATGGAAGGAATCTCGTCAGAGGCATTTTCACTTGCAGGCACTTTAAAACTGGAGAAACTGATCGTTTTATACGATTCAAATAATATTTCGATTGAAGGAAGCACGGATATTGCCTTTAGAGAAGATGTTCAGGGAAGAATGAAGGCATTTGGTTTTGATACATTCACGGTTGAAGATGGAGACGATCTTGACGAAATATTAAGTGCGATAAATCAAGCTAGGGTATCTCAAAAGCCGGCCTTTATTGAAGTGAAAACCAGAATTGGAAAAGGATGTCCGGCTAAAGAGGGAAAAGCCAGTGCACATGGAGAGCCACTGGGTGAAGAAAATGTCAGGGAATTAAAAAGGACACTGGGACTTGATGAGGATAGGACATTTGCGATAGATGAGGAAGTTTATCTCAATACAGCAAAACAGCAGGAACGCAGCGAGGTAATCTATAAGATTTGGAAGGATATGTTTGATGACTATCTGGTAACATATCCAGAGATGAAAAAATTATGGAAGCAGTATTTTGAGGTGGACTATAATAAAGTACTTGAAAACGATGTGGAATTCTGGAAATTTGAAAATAAACCTGAATCAACAAGAAATTTGTCGGGAACTGCGATGAACCGGATAAAGGAACTATTTCCAAATTTCATGGGTGGTTCAGCAGACTTAGCACCATCTACAAAAACATATTTAAATAAAGTAGGAGACTTTAGTGCCGAGAATTACAGGGGAAGGAATTTACACTACGGAGTAAGAGAGCAGGCGATGACAGGGATTGGAAACGGAATAATGCTTTATGGTGGATTGAAGACTTTTGTATCAACGTTCTTTGTATTCAGCGACTATGTCAAACCGATGGCTAGATTGTCAGCTTTGATGAATCTGCCATTGATATATGTATTGACGCATGACAGTATCGGTGTAGGTGAAGACGGGCCAACTCATGAACCGGTAGAACAGCTGACGATGCTGAGAGCGATGCCGAACTTCAATGTGTTTAGACCGTGCGATGCACAGGAGACTAATGCTGGATGGTATCTGGCGATGACATCAAAAACAACACCAACAGCACTGGTTTTATCAAGACAAAATCTACCACAGATCAAAGGCTCTAGCCGAGAAGCATTAAAAGGAGGATATGTTATTGATGAGTGTGAAGGAACACCGGAAATAATCATCATAGCCTCAGGATCAGAAGTGACATTGGCAGTAGAAGCAAAGAAACGGATCAGAGGCAAAGCGATAAGGGTAGTAAGTATGCCGAGTATGGATATATTTAAACAGCAGAGCCTGGAATATAGAGAAAGTATCCTGCCGCCAGGTATAGAAAAGAGAATCGCAATTGAAGCGGGTTCAAGAATGTCCTGGGGAGAGTTTGTTGGCTTAAAAGGCAAATATATAACAATGGATAGCTTCGGAGCTTCAGCACCTGCTGATGAACTGTTTAAAAGATATGGTTTTACAGTAGATAATGTTGTAAAAATGATTAATAAATTATAAACGGTAAAAAGATGAAATTCTATTTTGATGTTGATGACACGCTATATGATCAGTTCATTCCATTTAAAAAGGCATTTATTGAAATATTTCCTAAAATAAAGACTTTGCCTATATATCAAATTTTTATCAAATTTCGTAAATATAGTGATAAAATATTTGAGGCAAGCCAGTCTGGTCAAGTTACAATAAATGAAATGTATATCTATCGTATCCAAGCAGCCTTAAAAGAATATTATCTTGAAATTGATGAAGCACATGCTTTAGCATTTCAAACAAAATATTATGTATATCAACAAGACATTACAACTAGTAATGCAATCAAAGATATATTAGATTTATTAAAAGATAATCATATAGGAATAGGGATAATTACTAATGGACCTGCTTGTCATCAAATGGAAAAATTACGTAGACTAAAGATGAGCAACTGGGTTGCTCTCGAGGATATCTACATTTCATCGGTTGTTGGTTATTCAAAACCAGATCCACAGATATTTAATTTAATTACGGATAAAGATTGTATCTATGTCGGTGATTCTTATGAAAATGATGTGATTGGGGCCAAAAATGCTAATTGGAAATGTATTTGGTTAAATAAAAAGGGACTTAAAGCAATGGATATTAAACCTGATTATGAAGTTAATGACGAAGAAGCTTTGTTAAATTTGATTTCTAAAATAGTAAAAGAATATGCACAAAAAATGTAGGCAAACAATGGTCTGCATTTTTTAGTTAGTAGATAATATTAGTTTGGTCATGAAATAAATATTTCACTGATTAAACTAATAAGTTGATTTTCTATTGCTGTTTTAGTATCTAAAAGAACCATCGATCGATATATTTAGCGCACTGTCAATATTGATAATTTATTTATATTTATATTCTGGTAAAAATAAACCGAAGTACCTAATAATATTTCAACTAAAATAGTATCTTCATTAGGAATAAAATATTGAATGGAAAGTGAAATACCAATTAAACGATGGTCAATCTATCTTACTGTTTTAACAAATTCTAGTTGGATTAACGATATTACAACAATAAAGGTTTTTAGCTAAAAAATACTGTCACCATCATTGCTAAAGCAAGCCCTAATGATATACGAAACATGTAAAACTGTTGAAATTATTAACAAGATTTAAATAGTAAAATCAAATATAAAAAGATGTAGTCTTTAGCTGCATAAAAAAGAAAATTTAGTATATTTTAATTACTTTTGCATATAGTAACTAATAGTGCGGTATAATAGATATATTAAGCATATACTTAATAGAAAGCTAGGTGGTTATGTGTATGAAAAAGGAGATTTGATTATATATGGTAATCAAAGTGTTTGTAGGATTGAAAATATTGGAGTAATTAGTATTGGTAAGCAGCCCAATTCCCGAAAGTATTATACTTTAAATCCTATTTTTATGGACGGTAAGACGTATGTGCCAATTGATACGCAAGTATATATGCGTCATTTGATTTCGATAGAGGAGTTAGAACGATTATTGACCAGACATCCTAAAGTACAAAAAGAGATTATTGAAAATCAAAATTTAAGACAATTAACAGATTATTACAAAGAAACGATAAGTCAATATACTTGTGATGGCTTGATTCAATTGATTTGTAATCTTCAAGCAAAGCAAAAAAATTTATTGTTACAAAATAAGCGATTGAGTCAAACTGATGAGCGGTACAAAAAAGAAGCAGAAGATCTACTGCATCAAGAATTTGCAGCGGTATTAAATATCCCTAAAGAAGCAGTAATGGCATATATTGAAAATAAAATAAAAGTAGCAGGATAAAAATTTAGGGCTGTTAATTTGGTAAAGAAACATTATTGAAGATAATAATGTTTTTTATTTTTTAATAAAGATACTCTAGTATTAGTCAGATTTGAAAAATTTATAAGTAGAAAATAAAAAATATTTTTATTTTAATCTTTTGTATATGATTATGCATAGTTGTTTTATAAAAGAACCAAAATATTATTGAAGGAGGAATTTTATGAATCAACCACCAAAAATGATATCTACTAAAGATAGTGGCTCTTTTAATGATCAATTGAATAGTTTATATGTATTATCGAAGAAGTTAAAAGCTTACGAAGAAAGTGTTGAAGATAATGATATTAAGATGACTTTAGGACGTGTTAATAGCACAATTAAAAATCATTATAGTGAATTATTGGGGTGTTTAAATGGATAATCAAAATTATTCAAATCCAACGAAACAACCAATTTTACCAAATGAAAATACGTTTAATGATTATGATAGAATCAATGATGTTCTATTATGTTTAAAATCATTATTAAGTGATTATACGACTTTTATCATTGAATGCTCTCATCAACAATTAGCAAATAAATTAATAGATATTCAAAAAGAGGTATATCAGATTCAACGTGAGGTCTTTGATCTTATGTATTCTAAAGGCTGGTATCCATTAGAACCAGAAACTCCACAAAAGATTCAAAAAGTAGTTCAAGAATACACAACCAAAGAATCACATTTAATGTAATCCTTTAAAGACTGGTAAAACCAGTCTTTTTATGATTGTTTGCAACATTGGTTATTATTTGATAGAATGATACCTGAGGTGATTTTTGTGGATCAAGAGCGATTTGATAATATGATTAAAGTAATTGACGAAAGTTATGATTTAATACAAGAATATGATAGTAAACCTCGACAATTTGGCAAAGTGATGCTTTATCCAGTAGAAACTCACACTCTTGCAATAATTGGAAATCACCCTGGAATAAATGCTTCGATGATTGCTAAAGAATTAAAAAAAACATTAAGTGCCAGCAGTCAAATTTTAAAGAAGCTAGAACAAAAAGGATTAATTTCAAGAACCAAGAATCCTCATAATAATCGTGAGTATAATTTATACTTAACGGTTGGCGGGAGGCAGATTTTTGATTTACATGGTCAGTTTGATAAGAAAATTATGAAACGTTATTTTAAGAATTTAATTAGTTTTAGCAATGAAGAAATAGATATTTATATTAAGGTTCAAAGAGCTTTAAATAAAGAATATGCACAAGACAATGAAGAATCGTTATGATTCTTTTTATTTGACTTTATAAATTGTGAGAGTATACTATTATTAAGGTACTTAACTATATAGGTGCTTAATAATGGAGGTAGAGAAATGAAATATGATTTTGAAACATTAGTTGATCGGAGTCAAAATGGTTCTGCTAAATGGAACGGGATGAAAGATCATAATCCTGCAGTTGCTAAAAATATAGCTCCACTTTCAGTCGCTGATTTAGATTTGAAATTAGCACCAGAGATTGCTGAAGGGATGCTTGAATTTATGCAGAATAATCCTGTATTTGGCTATACAAATGGAACAGCAGCTTATTACGATGCAGTAATTAACTGGATGAAGGATAAACACAATTATCAAGTTGAAAAAGAATGGATCGTTTTATCTAATGGTGTAGTACCAGCGTTAAGCGATGGGGTAACTGCATTTACTGAAGAAAATGACGGAGTAATTATTTTTACGCCAGTTTATTATCCTTTCTATCGGGCAATTGAGTTAAATAATCGTCGAGTACAAAGATGTCCTTTAATAAATCATGAAAATAGTTACCAAATTGATTTTGATAAATTTGAAGAACTTGCAAAACAAGCAAATACAAAGTTATTGATTCTTTGTAATCCTCATAATCCTGTAGGGCGTGTATGGACAAAAGAAGAGCTAGAAAAAATTGCGGATATTTGCTTAAATAATGGAATTATAATTCTTAGTGATGAGATTCATGAAGATTTAACTATGCCGGGGTATACACATTATCCAATTGCTGTTTTAAGTGAAGTGATTGGAGATATTACTGTAACATGTACAGCACCAAGTAAAAGTTTTAATATTGCAGGTTTGCAAGGATCTAATATTATTATTAAGAATAAAGAATTAAGAGCTAAATTTATTGCGCAACAAGAGAAAAAAGGATTTTTTACATTAAACACATTATCTTTTGAAGCAACACGATTAGCTTATACTAAAGGAGATGCATGGTTAGCTGAATTTAAGACATTGATTCATCATAACTATGACATACTGGTAGACTTTATCAAGAAAAATCTTCCATCAGTTACAGTATATCCATTAGAAGGAACATATTTAGCTTGGCTAGACTTTAGAAATTTAGGTTATGACTATCTAGAATTAGAGAAGAAAATGATTGCTGCTGATCTATATTTAGATGAGGGATATGTCTTCGGTCAAGAAGGAGAAGGGTTTGAAAGAATTAATATCGCTTGCCCTACTTGGGTCTTAAAAGAAGCTTTAGAACGATTAAAAAATGCCTTTAGTGGACCACAAGTATCAAAATAAATTATAAAAATAATATATAAATGAAACACTGGAACAACAGTTTACGAGCTTGTTGTTTCTTTTATTTTCTGATGTTAAATTAAAAGTGTAGAAAAAAGGATTTGAAAGGAGCAAACAGATGTCTAAGTGTAAAATTACGGTATTAAGAAGAGAGTATTATCAAGATTTAGCGGATCAATATTTAGCGGATCCGCAAGTTGGTAAATGTCCATTGTTTAAAGAGGGACAGGAATTTATTTTGGAGCGTGGTAATGGCAAAGATGATTTTTGGAATATGATGAATGGAAAGTTTTGCAGTGAGGCTTGGGATGCCGTCAGTCGCTATATTTATGCAGCTTTGCAAGGTGGCTCAATTATGAAAGGCTGGACTAATGATGAAAAGATGATGATTGCTTGTTGTAGTGATGGGACAAGACCAGTAATTTTTAAAATTGAAAGAATTGATGAGATGGAGGAAAATTAAAATGATAAGAATTTTATTATGTTGTGCTGGTGGAATGTCAACTAGTCTATTAGTTACAAAAATGGAACAAGCAGCACAGGAAAAAGGAATTGAAACAAAAATCTGGGCAGTCGGAGCAACAGAAGTAAAAAATCACAGCCAAGATGCAGATGTTATTCTTTTAGGACCACAGGTGCGTTATCTAGAAAAAAGTATTGCGGATGATGCTAATGGAGTACCAGCATATTTAATAGATATGCGCGATTATGGCAAGATGGATGGAAAAGCGGTATTGACTTTTGCACTAAATAAATTGCAAGAGGTGTAGTCATGAAGATGGTAGAAAAAAATTTTCCTAAAGGATTTTTATGGGGTGGTGCAATAGCGGCTAATCAGTGTGAAGGCGCAGTCTTAGAAGATGGCAAAGGTTATTCAACGGCTGATGCTTTGCCTGAAGGGGTATTTGGTAATGAAGCAATTCCGCCATTAGATAATTATTTAAAGAAAAATGCAATTGACTTTTATCATCGCTATAAAGAAGATATTGCATTGTTCGCTCAGATGGGATTTAAAGTATTACGCTTATCGATAGCATGGAGCCGTATTTTCCCGCATGGTGATGAGACGGTTCCTAATGAAAAGGGTTTACAGTTTTACGATGATGTTTTTGATGAATTAGCTAAATATGGAATACAACCCCTAGTTACATTATCACATTACGAGATGCCTTTATATCTAGCGACTAATTATGGAGGATGGGTGAATCGTAAAGTAATTGATTTTTATCTTAACTTTGCTCAAGTATGTTTTGAACGTTATTGTAATAAGGTTAAGTACTGGCTAACATTCAATGAAATAAATGTTATTCTTCATGCCCCCTTTAATGGTGGTGGGATTAAAGGAAAAGCTGATCAAATTAATCCCGAAGTTTTATATCAGGCAATTCATCACCAGTTTGTTGCAAGTGCTCAAGCAACAAAAATAGCTCATAAAATCAATCCGAATTTTAAAATTGGTTGTATGATTGCAGGGAGTCCAATCTATCCATTGACCCCGCAGCCTGAAGATATTCAGGAAACAGTCCGACGTGATCGGGAGTCACTATTCTTTGCTGACGTCCATGTTAGGGGAAAATATCCAGGATACATGCTACGTTTTTTTGAAGAAAATCATATTCATTTAGAAATCACGAAAGAAGATGAAGAAATTTTAAAAAATACAGTCGATTTTATTTCTTTTAGTTATTATATGAGTTATTGTGCTACAGCTGATGAGAAACTTAATCAACAAGCTCGGGGAAATGTAATGAGCGGAGTTAAAAATCCCTATTTAAAAGAATCTGAATGGGGTTGGCAGATTGATCCTAAAGGGTTGCGATATATTCTTAATCAATTTTATGATCGATATCAGCTTCCGTTATTTATTGTTGAAAATGGTCTTGGAGCAAAGGATATTTTGGTTGTAGATGAACAATATGGTTATACAGTAAATGATGATTATCGTATTGATTATTTAAAAGAGCATTTAAAGCAGGTTTTAGAAGCAATCAAAGATGGTGTAGAAGTACTCGGTTATACAAGTTGGGGTCCAATCGATATTGTTGCTAATACAAAATGTCAAGTATCTAAACGTTATGGCTATATTTATGTTGATGTGCATGATGATTTTAGTGGAACGTTGGCGCGTTATCCCAAGAAGAGTTTTTGGTGGTATCAAAAAGTTATTGCAACGAACGGTGAAAGTTTAAATGATATTTAGCTGTTTTGTAAAATGGAGGAGGATTTTCAATCTCCTTTATTTTAATTAATAAAAAGATAATTGATTAGTTCAAATTTGTTTCATCTTGATATCTATGTCATAATAGGAAAAGATGAGGTGATAGTGATGATCTTAGAGAAGCTAAGGGAGAGGAAACGCTTTACTAATAGCGAAAAGCTAATTGCAGAGTATGTTTTAAAACATCCTGAACAGTTATATCAATTATCAGTGGAAGAATTAGGAAAAGAAACTTATACGAGTAAGGCTACAGTAATACGTCTTTGTAAAAAGCTGGAGGTTAATAGTTATCAAGAATTTAAACGCCAGGTTGAATTTGAGTATAATGAATTAAGTCGAATTAGTAGTCTTTTAAAAGATGAACCGGTTGATGAAAACAGTACATATCAAGATATTGTTAAAGTTATCCCAACTATTTATGATAAATCAATAGTACAGACAAGGCTGGATTTAGATCAAAATAAAATGATTCAGGTGATTAATCGTTTATCTCAAGCTAAACGTATTTCTATTTATGGAACAGGAATTAGTTATACGATTGCCAGTCAAGCTGCTTTTAAAATCATGACTTTAGGAAAAGAGTGCGATGCACATAGTGGAATCAACGAACATTTCATTTTATCACAAAAAAATAGTCGTCAATGTGTAGCCATACTTATTTCTTTTACTGGCAATAATAGTGAGATGATCAAGATTGCTAAATATTTAAAAAAGGCAGGAATCTATGTTATTGCAATTGGTGGTAAAAAGGGTGAATTACAAAACTATTGTGATATTTACCTCAATGTTTACTCGTCACAAGATATCCTTAGTTTAGAAGTGATTACATCATTTACTGCAACAATGTATGTTCTAGATGTCATTTTTGTGTCTTTACTTGTAAAGGATTATCAAAGTAATGTTACTACTGCTTTAAAAGTAATTGACTTTGAAAATAAAAAATAAATTATGTAAAAAATTTTCATAATTTAATATTTAAAATTGCTAATTTTGAAAATACTATCCTGAATTATATAAATTTATATTTTTTTATAAAACAATGGAGTATTATATTTCCACAGGCTAGTTGGCTTGTAGAAATAGTCGCTACTCTCATAAGATATCTATTGACAGTTTATATTTTAATTTAGTGACTATTTAATCTAAATGATGAAAAGTCCAAAAGGGCTTTTTTATTTTAGAAAAATCAAAAAAGAATAGTGTTAAAATAGTGTTAAAAAAGACTAACATGCCCTTATTAGTGTTATAATGGAAAAAAATTTGGGACAATATTTATAAAGTAATTCGGGGGTAGTTTATGAGTTTATTATCAAAACTGGAATACAAAAAAGGATTTAGTGACATTGAAAAAGGGATTGCTAATTATATAATTGATCATAAAGAAGAAGTGGCTAATATGCGTTTAGTTGAGTTAGCTGAGGCGACTTTTACTTCAACAGCGACGATCAGTCGTTTTTGCAAGAAACTGGGTGAAAAAAACTACAATAGCTTTAAGATTAATTTTGCTTCATCAGTTTTAACTAGTTATCAAACTGATGTTGATTACAATCGACCTTTTAAAGAGAATGATAGTATTCAAGAAGTCACAAATCAGTTAGGCGAGTTATATAAAGATACGATTGAGGCGACTAAAGCATTACTCGACTATGATGTACTTAATCAAGTAATTGAAAAGTTATTAAAAACATCAGTTATTGATATTTTTGCTGTTGGAGCTTCGTATCTTTCGGGACTATTATTCGAGCATCGGATGATTTCGATCGATCACTTTGTTAATTTTAAATCTTCACCAAATGATCAAGATAAGCGTTCTTTATTTGTAAATAAAAATACAGTTGCAATCGTGATATCTTATTCTGGTGAGAGTCATGAAATAAAAACGATAGTTGATCGGATTGTGGATAATAAGGGAACTATTATTGCAATTACTTCAATAAATGATAGTTATTTAAGAAAACGGGCGAATTATTGCTTAACAATGTGTAGTAAAGAAAATATTGTTTCGAAAATAGAAACCTATTCTTCAAAGTTAAGTAGTGATTATTTAATGGATCTAATCTTTTCAATCTTATTTCAAAAAGACTATTATCCTAACTTAATTAGAAAGATAAATTGTGAACAAAAATATGAAAAAAAGACAGATCATGATATGTAATAAATTTACATATCATTTTTAAATATTTTAAAAAAATTGTAAGACTCTTACAGAATGTGGGGAAAGCGTTTCCAAGTATTTCACCCTTTGCTATTATTAGGTAGTCAATAAGGGAGGAAAAGAATTATGGACAAAATGGCAGATGTCCTTGGCCGCGTTGGTGCGTGGTGTGGGCAAAATAAGTATTTATCTGCAATTAAAAATGCGTTCCAAACATTCATGCCTTTGACTATCGCAGGTGCGATCGGGGTTTTATGGTGTAACGTATTAGTTAATGCAGATTCAGGGTTAGGTATGTTCTGGAAACCTATCATGGCTTTAGAAGTAATTAACCCAGCGTTTGCAGCAATGCAATTCGCAACAATTTCTTGTATCACAGTTGGGATTACTTTTGGTATCGCTCAAGAAATCGGTGAAGCTAATGGTGAAACTGGATACTTCGCAGGTTTATTAGGACTTGCTTGCTGGCTAGCAGTAACTCAAAGTGGATGGGCTAACTATGCATTAGTAGACACTGCTAAACAAACATTAGAATTAACAGCTGATGGAGCATTACAAACATTTACAGGTGTTGCTGGTGGTGCTTTAGGAGCAACAGGTTTATTTACAGGGATGATCGTTGGGGTTGTTTCAGTAGAAATCTTCTGTGCATTACGTAAAGTAGAAGGGTTAAAATTAAAAATGCCTGAAACAGTACCTCCAGGTGTTGCTCGTGCATTCGAAGTTTTAATTCCAGCTGTAATTACTTTAGCAATCATTGCGTTAATTGGACGTGGATGTGAATTAGCTACTGGATTATATTTAAATGACGTAATTTCAACTTATATCCAAGGACCTTTAGGTGCTATCGGTGCTACAGTTCCTGGTGTAATTATCATTTACATCATTATCATGTTATTCTGGTTAGTAGGTATTCATGGTAACAACATGTTATCTGCAGTAAAAGAAGCATTATTTACACCATTAATGTTAGAAAATATCGAAACATTCTCTAAAACAAATGATGCAAAAAGCGATGAATTACACATTTTCGCAATGGCATGGTTACAAATGTTCGGTGAATTTGGTGGTTCTGGGGTTACAATCGGTTTAGTAATCGCAATCATGATTTTCTCAAAACGTGAAGATAACCGTACAATCGCAGGTATCTCATTAGTACCAGGTTTATTCAACATCAATGAAACAGTTACATTTGGTATCCCAATGGTATTAAACCCAATCTTAGGTATTCCATTTGTATTAGCACCAATTGCTACTTTAGCAGTAGGTTATATCTTAACTGTAATTGGATTCTGTCCAAAAGCTGTAATCAATACACCTTGGACAACACCACCTATCTTACATGGTTTCTTAACTACAGGAGCTAATATCATGGGTGCTGTATCTCAAGCAATTGCAATCGTAGCATCTATCTTAATTTATGCACCATTCTTAATTGCTTATGAAAGATATCAAAACAAACAAGCTGCAGAAGCTGCTGAATAATTTGATAATAAAAAGTGTATCTTTAAAAAGATGCACTTTTTTAAATTTCAAAAATAAATAAAATAATTTATAAAAAGGTTGATTAATTCATATTAAATTAACATTCATGAGAGATTATAATAGTGCAAGGTAGATAACTTGTATAAATAGTCACTACTCCCTAAAATATCTATTGACACTATTTGTTTTAATCAGTGACTATTTTTATTTTTTTATTAAGCCGTATAGGCTTTTTTATTTTAGTAAAATAATCTTTTCTTGGCTTTTAATAAACTGAGTTGTTATAATTCGAATAATCAAGTAACAGTAATGTGTAAATCTAGATATTGGGTTTGCGCATTTTTTATTTGCATTTTCAAGTGAGGACGCTTAAGCAAACGATTGGGGTATTTGAAAAAATAGTAGAGAGTATAAAAACTGGTTATACGGCCACTAATTAGAGTACTGCTCAGTTGTACTGGTGGATTAACAACTAGTTCTTTACGATATCTTATAGTAAGCTATTTGCAGTAGGAAATCACTATGATGTAATTGTTTTAAGCACCACAAATTTTTACTAAATATGATGCTAGACATGCTCTTACATTGATTGAAGATAAGATTGATCATATTGAGGGAAAAAGTTATATCACTTGAACCCTTATCATTGAAAATGGCAACCCATAAAGGTGTTAAGATATTATGTATCTCAGTCATTAGAATCAGTGAGCAGGTTTGGTTGATGCATCGTATTTATGATGAACAAAATATTATTATTCTTGATGAAGAACTTACTAAGAATTGAACCATTTTAGAAGATATATATGATATTTTAAATGTTATATTAATAAAATACCAAGATATTAGAAAAATTGGGATAAGTATGCCAGATATAATTAATCATGGCAGTCTTCTCTTATTTCTGGAAGATTTTGATTGTTAGTGTCTTAGAGCCGGGGATTATTGCTTTTTCGTGTTAACTTACATTATAGGTAGATAAGTTAGTTTATGAAATGGAAAAATATATCTTGGAAATTGTGAAAATCGTTAGTTTAAAGGAGTGTATTTTATTAGGAAAAATGATTTTATATGTATAAGCAATGAATAAAAATGAGATTACTAAGTATTATTAAAGTAATTGTGGTAATGATAGATGCAAGGAGTGGATGGAATGTGAAAGATGGACAAACTAAGTTTTATGAATATTATTTAAAAAGAGTGAAACCTGAGTATCAAGATGCAGCACAGCATTTATTAAAAGAAAGTTTCAAAAGACAAGCTGATGGAAATTTTGATGATAATTTTATTAATAAATTTGTTAAAGAGACTCAAGTTTATATTGAAACAGATAAATTAACAGAAGTTTTAGAAATAATTGAACATTTTTGTACTGGACATTTTAATAACTGAATCAAAGTAAAGCCTCCGGTTATTAGGAGGCTTTACTTCTATTCAAAATCTGATTGACTACTAATATTTTTCCAAGTTTCGATTTCTTGAATTCTTTCTTCTAAAGCACTAGCTACGATCTTGGTAGCATCACTACCTAAGAGAAGACGGAAAGGATAGTTGTCTTTTTCAATTGTATCAACAATAACTTGACCACCTTTATCAGGATCACCAGGTTGATTTTTATGATTAACGACATTCTCTTTACGAGTTTTCCCAGCTGTTTCGTTATAATCATCGATCTTATTTTTAGTCCCTTTTAGTGAAGTATCATAAAAATTAGTTCGGAAAGAACCTGGTTGTGCTATCATGACCTTGATTCCTAGCGGTTTTAATTCTTTAGCTAGACCATCAGTCATTAATTCTAAAGCAGCCTTACTAGCAGCATAATAACCAGAACCTACACCCGATCTAACCGCTGCAATTGATGATACGTTGACAATAGCACCGTTTTTGTTAGCTCGCATTTGTGGTAATACTTCTTTAATTAGTTCGATTGGCCCAAAGAAGTTAGTATTAAATAAAAGATTAACATCATCTATGTCACCTTCTTCAACTGAAGAACGATATCCATATCCAGCATTATTAATCAATACATCAATTGTTCCAAATCTTTCTTGTGCTTGTTTTACTGCAGCACTAATACTCTCTTTTTTGGTAATATCTAGAGCCACTCCTAAAGCTGTATTTGGATATTGATCAACTAGATCGGCAATTTTACTTGTATCACGAGCAGTAACAACAGCATTATCCCCTTTCTTTAATACTGCTTTAGCAATGCCGCGTCCAATTCCGCTAGAGCATCCTGTAATTAACCATGTTTTCATTTTAAGTCCTCCTTCATGTATTTATCTTTTCTACATTTATAGTATAGAACTTAGAGTTAACTATAAGTCAATATAAAAATAAAAAAATTAAATATTCTCTTTTTGTCAGTTGCCCAAAAGACATTTTTATCATATAATAATGAATGTGTTAATGACGTACTTGAATTAAAAGCCCTTTGGAGACAAAGGGTATTTTTCTTTTAAAAATACTGATATAATCAAAAATAATTGAAAAGGGCTGATAAATGTGAATAGAATTGGAACTGGAAAACTACGAGATTTAAATGATCAAATCATTTTGAAATTGTTATTAAGACATCAAGAAGTGACAAAAAAAGAACTAGCTAATTATTCAAGATTGACAGTAGCTACAGTAGGAACGATTCTTAATGATTTTTTGGATAATGGAACTGTTGTTGAAAAAGAAATTATTTATTTAAAAAAAGGTCGTCCTACTAAAAAATATGGATTGAATCCAGAATATTTTCATTCATTGTGTTTATTTGTACAAAGAAAAAGAGGCAGAGATTATCTTTGCTGGCAAATCATTGATGCCCTTGCAAGTGTACTAAAACAGGGTAAAGAATTAGTAAATGATTTAAAATTAGAGGATATTTTAAAATTCATTAAATATCTTTTATCACAAGATTCGAGAATCCAAATAATTGGTTTAGGGGTACCGGCAATAATTTCTAAAGAGATAGTAATTGAATCAGATATTCCTAATTTAAAAAATGTAAATCTTAAAGCTGAAATCGAGAAGGCTACAGGATTAAAGACAGTTGTTAAAAATGATATGAATTATACTGCTTATGGCTACTATTTACATAATAATAAAAAGGATCTTTGTTATGTGACGTTTCCATTAAATTCTGGACCTGGCTGTGGGAGTGTTATTAATGGTAAATTAATAGAAGGAGAAAATAGTATTGCTGGTGAAATCTTATATTTACCATTTTTTAAATACCTAAAACAAGAACAGTTATGCTTTGATTATTCACCAGAAGATGTGGCTTTATCATTATGTTGTGTAGCATCGATAATAAATCCTTCAATCGTGATTTTAACAGGTGAAGCTATTGAGGCTGATGATATATTAAAAATCAAGAAGATTTGTTTAGAGTATTTACCAAGTGAATTTATGCCTGAATTAACGTATTGTGCTAATTATGAAAATGATTATTTATTGGGAATACAGGAAGTTATTAGAGAAAGTTTCATTAAACAAGACAAATAAAACAACTGTTATTGATATAAAAACCTCCTAGATAGTGTAAATAATTAAACACTGAATAGGAACTTTTATATTGTTGAGGGGACAAAAGTATGCTAAAGCGTATAAATTAGAAATTGTCAAAGAACATCTAAATAATCATAAATCTTTCCTTGAATTGAAAGAGAAATATGGATTTATATGTTTGTTGGACGAACAGTATTATCATCAGATTTATCAGTTTGATGTTCAATACCAGAAAATAAAAAGATTATGAAATATGAGACTGAACACTATAGTAATAATATTTGCATAGCTTAACCTGTTTATTTCTAAATAATAAATGAAGTTATTATTTTTGATAACTTCAAATCTAATAATTTGATTGTTTCATCTATTTATTTGATTAGGACGGTTCAAGGAGAGTTGTTTTATTTGTTGACTTTTTTATTAGATAACTTATAATTATTAATTAATAAAAGACTTTTAATAAATAAGGGGATAAGTGTGAAACCAAAAAAGAGAATTCTTCATGAACGTTTGGCAGCAGTTGTTGCTAGTCTGCGTCATGGTGAGATGTTATTTATTGCTGATGCTGGCAGTGGAACATCTAGTAAAGCCCTATACCCACTGGATTCAAGTGTTGAATATATAGATGTAGAAGTAGTGACCGGTTCACCAAGTTTTGAGGATATAGTAACTACACTAGTTGCTTGTGGTGATTTTGAAGGAGCAATCGTCACAGAAGATATGATTGAAGTAAATCAAAAAGATTATCAGTTACTGGTTGATTTGTTGGGAAAGAAAAATATTCATTCGATGCATTACATTCCTGAATATTATGAAATGCGTGATCGTTGTAAAGCAGTGGTACAAACAGGTGATTATGGTGTACATGCACAGGCAATTTTAATTGCAGGGTATCCTAGTGCAGAGATTAGTATGAAATGGTTAAAAGAAGGAATAAAGGGGAAATAAAAATGACAGAACGTGAAAAAATGGAATTAGGAATGTGGTATGATGCAAATAATGATGAAGAATTATTAAAACAAAGAGTATTAGCTAAAGATTTGTGTTTTAATCTAGATCACATAAAACCTAGCAGTTATGAAAAAAGATTAGAAGTGATTACAAGTTTGTTAGGTTATCAACCTATAAACATAGAGCTTATAAGTCCCTTTATGTGTGATTATGGAAATAAGATTAAAATTGGTAAAAATGCTTTTATTAATAGTAATTGTTATTTTATGGATGGTGGTGGAATTGAATTAGGAGATAATGTTTATATAGGACCTTCATGTGGTCTATATACTGCTATTCATCCTACCGAATATAAAATTAGAAATACTGGTTTAGAACAAGCGCTACCAATTAAAATTGGTAATAATGTGTGGTTAGGTGGTAATGTAGTTATTTTACCAGGGGTAACGATTGGCGATGGCTGTGTAATTGGAGCAGGCAGTGTTGTGACTAAAGATATTGCTCCTAATAGTGTTGCTTGTGGAAATCCCTGTAAAGTAATAAGATCAATCGAAAATTAAAATATCTGTTTTAGAGGTTATAGTGAGAAGTCATTATAACTTTTTATTATGAAATAATCTGATGAAAGTATTTGTTTATTGACAGATTGGTAACTAGTTACTATAATAAAAATAAGTAACTAGTTACGGATATGGAGAGAATGATGAAAAAATCAAGTTATGAATTATTAGGACAGGATCCTAAATGGGTCAAAAAACTGTTATTTGCGGGTGTGTTTATTCAGGAGAATAAGCTACATGCGATATTTGATCGTTACAATGAAATGACGAGTAAACAATGGTTATTAATGGCTACGATGACTTCATTTACTGATGCTCCTGATTTAAGCATGTTAGCAAAAGTGATGGGGTGTTCACGACAAAATGTAAAAAAATTAGCACTGAGTTTGGAAAAGCAGGGATATGTGATTTTAGAGAAGTCACCCAAAGATGCACGCTCGTTATGTGTGGTAATGAGTAAACAGGGATTGCGCTTTAGAAAAGATATGGAAGAATTAATAGATGAGGTACATCAAGCTTTATTTAGTGAATTTAGTAATGAAGAAATCACTCAGTATTATCAGTTATCAATTAAATTAATGCATGGGATCGATCATTTAGAAGTATTTTTTAAAAATCGTCAAAAGGGGGTAGAAGGATGATTGAAGTAATATATAAAAGTAAAAAGAATAATAAGAAAATTGCGAAGGCAATTGCTGACGAACTTCAAGTCGATGCTAAAAATATTAAACAAGTGCAAGATGTTAAAGCAGATATTTTATTTTTAGGATGTCCAATTTTAGGAGGAAATATTCCTGAACAAGTAACTAGGTTTGTAGCACAACTTGATGCTAATAAAGTTAAGAAGGTTATTTTATTTTCTGCTAACGGTTTTGGAACAGATCAATTTACTAATGTTAAAGCACAGCTTAAAGAAAAGGGAATAATTTATGGACCGGTGTTTTCATGTAAAGGAAGTGCTTTTATTTTTAAAAACTTTGGACATCCTGATAAAAAGGATATCCAGGCAGCTAAAAAGTTTGCTAAAGAAGTTCTAAAATGGAGGTGAGTCGAATTAAAGATCTATATTATGTTTTAATGAAGAATAAACTAGGGAATCACAAGATATGTAAAACCTTGATTAGGCATGGGGAAATTAGGGTGAACGATCAAGTAATTACAGATGTTCGTTATCCAGTAAAGACGGATGATATTATTATGTATCATCATATTCAATTAAATGCCCAGCCATTTGTTTATTATATGATGAATAAACCGGCTGACTATCTTTGTGCAAACCATGATAAATATCATCAGTGTGTAATTGATCTGATTGGGCGAGAAGATTGCTATTGTTTAGGGCGTTTAGATATTGATACAACAGGGCTATTGATAATTACTAATGACACTTCACTATCAAAAAAATTATTATTACCACAAAATCATGTTAATAAAAAATATTATGTGACTACTAAATTTCCGCTTAAAGATGAATTGATTAAAAAATTCTCTGATGGTGTAGTGATTGATCACAAGGTTCAATGTTTACCTAGTTTATTGGAAATACTTGATGAATACCATTGTTTAGTAACTATCAATGAGGGGAGGTATCATCAAATTAAAAAAATGTTTAAATCATGTCAAAATGAAGTGTGTACACTTAAACGAATTGCTTTTGCAGGAATAGAACTTGATCAAAAATTAGCTTTAGGGGAATATCGAGACTTGACCTCAACAGAATTGATAACTTTGTTTAAGCATTGTTAGACTAATAATTTGTTTTTAGACCTCATTTGTGAGGTTTTTTTGCTTTTCCAGAAAATGAAATTTACTTTGTTCAAAAGAATATGGGCGTATAATAGGTAACTGTAGGGGGCGTGAGGAATGTTATTTGATAACAAAGCATTAAAAAAATTAATTATTCCCTTGGTTGTGGAACAATTATTAGTAATTACAGTAGGTTTTGCAGATACTGTTATGGTTGCTAGCGTCGGCGAAGCAGCAGTATCAGCAGTTTCGCTGGTTGATGCAATTAATATTTTATTAATCAATATTTTTGCTGCATTAGGAACAGGGGGAGCAGTAGTTGCAGCCCAGTTTATTGGACAGGGTTCTAAAGATAAGGCAAAGTATTCAGCAAAACAGTTGATTTTGATTACAGCATTATTGTCAGTAATTATCATGGTGATAGTTATTGCATTTAATGTGCCATTATTACACATGGTTTTTGGAAATGTTGAAGTAGATGTAATGAAAAATGCAGAAATCTATTTTTTATTTTCAGCAATGTCGTATCCTTTTATTGCATTATATAACTCTGGAGCAGCATTATTTAGGGCAATTGGTAACTCTAAAATATCGATGATTAATAGTGCAGTCATGAATGTTATTAATATTATTTTAAATGCAATTTTTATTTTCGTTTTTAGATGGGGGGTATTTGGTGCCGTATTAGCAACGCTGATTGCCAGAGCAGTAGCTTGTATCGTAATTTTAAAGATGTTAAGTCATCGGGATAATGATGTATGTGTAAATGATTATCTTCATTGGAAATTTGACTTTATGTATATAAAAAAGATTTTAGCAATTGGGATACCTTCGGGATTAGAAAATGGGATGTTTCAGCTAGGGAAAATCTTAGTACAAAGTTTAATTGCAACTTTTGGGACATATTCAATTGCAGCTAATGCTGTTTCGAATAACTTGGCTCAAATGCAGATTATTCCTGGGATGGCAATGTCTTTGGCGATGGTGACGGTTGTAGGTCAATGTGTAGGTGCAAATGATTATAAACAAGCAAAATATTATGTTAAAAAGTTATTAAAAATTACTTATCTTTCAATGGCTGGATTAATTGTAGTTTTAATTATTGCAACACCTTCAATTTTAACATTCTATTCATTATCAAAAGAAACGACGGACCTTGCATACCAATGTATCTTTTTACATGCAATTATTGCAGCATTAATCTGGCCTACGTCATTCACATTTCCAAATGCTTTAAGAGCAGCAAATGATGCTAAGTTTACGATGATAGTTTCAGCTGCATCAATGCTAATATTTAGATTATGCTTTAGTTATGTTTTGGGACAATATATGAATCTTGGATTAATTGGTGTTTGGATTGCAATGTTTATTGATTGGGGAGTTCGTTGTATTTTCTTTATCTGGCGCTATTTTAGTGGAAAATGGATGAATCGGCAATTAGTTTAATAAAAAAAGATTGACTTAAAGTAATGTTTAAGGAGTATAGTACTATCGTAGTAAAGTAAGTGATCATGTAGATTATTTTTCTCTCCCAATATAAAATATTACATGATCATTTCATTTGCTGCTAAAAATGAGAGTTATATTGTTGTTTGAAAAGGAAGAAATTCCTTTTTTTAGTAAAAAACAATTCATTATGATAGTTGTTTAGGTAGTTTGGCTAAAATAATTTGGCCTAAGATACCAATGACACTACCTGTAATAAGTGATAAGATTATTAAATAAGGTAGATAATAAATAATATTAAAACCATAGAAAATTAAGGCTACTAGGATTTGTCCTAGATTATGAAAGATTGCGCCGGAAATACTAATGATCAAAGTTGAAAAGAGTTTGGTTTTTTTTAAAAGAACCATAATGACTAAACTTAATAAAGCACCGCTTAAACTATATAAAAACATATAGTAGTTAGTAAAAACACTGGCAATAATAAAAACTCGCAGGAGAGTGATGATTAAAGCGTCTCTAAATCCAAAGCGATATAGTGCAATTAATCCGATGAGGTTAGCAAGGCCGAGTTTTGCACCAGGAATTCCAAAGTTAATAGGAATAAAGGTTTCAAGATAACCGAGAATAATTGCGATTGCGATTAGTAAAGATAAATAGGTAATTCTTTTAGTCATTGGGGCCTCCTATTTGGATGATGAATCAACATCGTTATATTGATTAGAAACAATTGCAATAACAACTTGATTAGGCAAACAAATAATTTGTTCACCATTTTTAGATATCGTTCCTTGTTTGATACATAATTTATCAGGGCAAGTAGCATCTTTCATATGTACACTTCCGTGATTGATCACGATCATATTTTTATCACTAATCTTAATTGTCTGATCAATCTCTAGAGGAACAGTACGATATACTTGATTATTAACGGTGATTTTCACGTAAGCAGCTTTTTGACTGAAATAAAAATGATTAAAAAGCAGTGCCCCGATAATAACGACAAAAATTATGAAAATAATAATGAAGTCTTTCTTCTTAAACATAGCTACCTCCAGAATGAAAGGAAATGACATGAAAAAACGTTGGTTTATAAAAATTTTAATAATCTTAATTATATTTTGTGGATGTACGAATAAACAGCCTCTAAGTCAAACGCAGCTTCTTTTAGATACGCAAGTTACGATTACTTTATATGATCGTGCTTCGTCTAATATTCTAGATGAATGTTTTGCTATTTGCAAGGACTACGAGCTTCTCTTTTCCCGGACTAATCCCAAAAGTGAATTATATCAGCTCAATCATCAAGATAAAACTAAACCAATTAAAATATCCAAGGAACTTGCTAAAGTTATAAATATTGGTTTGGAATATAGTAAGTTATCTAATGGTACTTTTGATATTACAGTAGGACAATTGATTGATTTGTGGGATTTTAAAGCTGATACTCCAAAATTGCCGGAAACTTCAGCAATAGCCGGTGCTTTGACGTCGATTGGATATAGGGGAATTACTTTAAATGATAGTACAATTAGTTTTAGTAATCCTAATACTATAATAGATCTAGGGGCTGTTGCAAAGGGATATATTGCTGATAAAATTAAGGAATACTTAATTGAGCAGAGAGTAGACAGTGCAATTATCAATTTAGGTGGTAATGTTCTTTGTGTAGGGAAAAAGAATAGTGATGATTTTACAATTGGTATTACTGATCCTAAAGGAAGTAGTGACATTTTAAAATTAAAAATTAATGATCAGTCGGTTGTAACTTCAGGAATTTATCAACGTTATTTTGAAGTTGAAGGGAAGTATTATCATCATATCTTAAATCCGAAGACGGGATATAGTTATGATAATGGGTTAGCTTCAGTTACGATTATTAGTAATCATTCAGTTGATGGTGATGCATTAAGCACAGTATGTTTTACTTTAGGTAAAGAGCAGGGGTTAGCATTAGTAAATCAATTAGCGGGGATAGAAGCTGTGTTTATTGATACAAACAATGCTCTTTATTACAGTGATCATGCAAAAGATTATGTGATTCAGTAATTATTTTCATAATATTAAAATATCTCATAAAAGATATGAATTTCTTTATACTTAAAAGAAGGAGGAGCATTATGAATACGAAAATAGCGTTTTTTGATATTGATGGGACATTAGTTAATGTACCTAATGGGATGTTACATCCAACTGATGAGACAATAAGGGTTTTAAATGAATTTAAAAATCAAGGTAATAAGATCGTCATTGCAACAGCTCGGGGTGAAGTACCTGAAAGTGTGGCAAACATTGAATTTGATGGGTATATTTGTAATGATGGACATTATATTCGTTTTAATAATGAGATTTTGATTGATGAACAATTTGATAATGGAATGGTGCAGAAGCAATTAGATGTATATGCAAAATATAATGGTCGTTCAATGTTTAATGGTCGCGGTGGTGCATGGTGCAGTTTTCTTGATGATGAATTGGTTATAAAACATCGTGCTATGTTTCAGGGAACAACTGAAAGACCAACTGATGTTAATGAGGTATTTAAAACTAGTGATGTTAAAGCGGTAAGCTGTTGTGTTTTATTTGATAGTGCAGCACAGTTGTGGGCAGCTTATCATGAATTAGAAGATGAATTTACGATGATTCCGTATGATACAGGTTTGATTCGAATGGATGTTTATTGCAAAGGTTTCACTAAGGGAACTGCTTGTGAATATTTATATCAAAAATTAGGAATTGATTATGAAAACACGTATGCTTTTGGTGACGGTATCAACGATGTAGAGATGTTACAATTGGTTAAACATGGTATTGCTATGGGGAATGCTATTCCTAAATTAAAAAGTGTAGCAAGTGAAATAACTGATAGTGTTGATAATGATGGGATTGCTCAAAGTTTTAAAAAGCATTTTAATATTTAACAGTAAAGTCAGCAGAATGCTGATTTTTTTGTAAGAAAAATGTAAGAAATAAGTGGGAATTTTGTGATTTTTTCTTATGAAGAAATTAAAAAATGAAGAGCGTTTTTTTTATATTATAGATTTATCGAAGGAGTAGTAAGGAAGGATATAATATGAAAAGAAAAACAATAGCTATTTTATTTGGAGGAAAATCAAGTGAATATGAAGTGTCGCTACAATCAGCAGCTGCGATTATAAAGAATTTTCCGCAAGAAAAATATGATCTTTATTTAATCGGGATTACGAGAGCAGGACAGTGGTTTCATTATGATGGGGAAATTGAAAAAATTAGTAATGATACTTGGAATCAAGAACTGCTTAATCCAGTGACGGTATGTTTAGAACCAGAAAGACAAGCAGTGATGGAAATAGTTGATAATAAAATAATCTATCAGCAAATTGATGCGGTTTTACCGGTCTTGCATGGAAAAAATGGTGAGGATGGTACTGTTCAAGGATTAATGGAGCTTGCAAAAATACCAGTACTTGGCTGCGGATTATTAGCATCAGCATTATGTATGGATAAATATCGAGCTCACCAGTTAGTCAAAGCAGCAGGGATAAAGGTTACTAGGTCTGTGCTTGTACATAATATAAATGATTTTAATGTTAAAGCATTGAATTTTCCATTATTTGTTAAACCATTAAAAGCTGGATCATCATATGGAATTAGTAAAGTTGTCAAAATGGAAGAATTAACAAAAGCACTTGAATATGCCTTTAATTACGATAATGAAGTAATTGTAGAGGAAGCTGTTGAAGGGTTTGAGGTAGGTTGTGCGATTATTGGCAACGATGAATTGACTGTTGGTGAGGTAGATGAAATAGAATTATCGGGAGGTTTTTTTGATTATGATGAAAAGTATACTTTGAAAACTTCAACAATTTATATGCCCGCTAGAATTGATGAAGTAACGGCAAGGAAAATTCAAGAAACTGCAAAAATTATTTATCAGACATTAGCTTGTCAGAATTTTGCTAGGGTAGACATGTTTTTAACGCCAAACAATGAAATAGTTTTTAATGAGGTTAATACGATTCCTGGTTTTACTGATCATAGCCGTTTTCCCCAGATGATGAAAGGAGTAGGTTTTGAATTTAGTGAATTAATAGATAAAATTGTTGCGATAGGGCTTAAGTATGCAGATGGTAACTTTAAATAAAGATGATATTTACCAAGGTCCATTAGTATTGGTTAATCATAATTATCCAATTGCAAATAACTATCAAATTACTAACTGTTCGACTGCCAAGGATTCAACAATATCATTAGAAAAAACGGCTATGGAGATGCTAACAAAAGCATTACAGGAAATTAAAGCAGAAGATAAGATTGTTTTAGTCAGTGGTTTAAGAAGCGGTCAAGAACAAGCTATGATCTATAATCAGGCTATTCAAAATCATGGAAAAGAGTTTGTTGATAAGTTTGTTGCTAGAGTGAACTGTAGTGAGCATCAAACAGGTCTAGCCATTGATCTAGCAGTAAAAAATGAAACAATTGATATCTTTTGTCCTGATTTTACAAGTCAGGAAATCTGTCAACAATTTCGTGATATTGCAAGTGATTATGGCTTTATTCAGAGATATTCTAAAAATAAAATTGATTTTACCAAAATTAGTGAGGAACCATGGCATTTTCGCTATGTTGGGATTGTTCATGCAAAAATTATGGAAGAAAATCAGTGGTGTTTTGAAGAATATCATTTATATATAAAAAATCATTCTATTTTCAATCCATATGTTTTAGAATGCCAAGGAAAGTTAGTTGAAGTATTTTATGTTCCAGCAGTTAATGAACAGACTAAGTTAAACTTAAGTGATCATGGTAGTTATCAAATATCGGGAAATAATTGTGATGGTTTTATTATTACATCATGGAGGCTATATGTCTAAAGTAAAAGGTTATCCCTTAATCGACTGTTTTAGGATAATTGCTGCAATTTTAGTTGTCACGATTCATACTTCACCATTAGATACAATTAGTCCAACTTTAGATTTTTATTTAACTCGTGGATTAGGACGTATTGCAGTACCATTCTTTTTTATCACAACTGCTTATTTCTATTTTCTTAATCCCAGTAAAAAACGACTATATAAGATTATTAAACAGACACTATTGATTTATTTAGCAGCAATAATTATTTATTTACCATTAAATCTTTATAATCATTATTTTAATCAAAGTAATCTGATTTATGAAATAATTAAAGATGTTTTGTTCGATGGAACTTTCTATCATTTGTGGTATTTACCAGCAACAGTTCTAGGATTGATCACTGTTGCAGTATTAGATAAACGGGTATCTTTATTAACGAGTTTTTCAATTGTGGTACTACTTTATTTAATTGGATTAGGTGGTGATTCGTATTATGGTTTGATACACCCATATTGTAAATGGGGGTATGACTTGATTTTTTTAATAAGTGATTATACACGAAATGGTATTTTCTTTGCACCGTTATTCATTTGGATTGGAAAACTTCTTGCGGTAAAGCAATTTAACTTTAGTTTAAGAATAATCGTTATTAGCACGATATTAGCAATAAGTTTGATGTTTATAGAAATATCACTATTGAAAGGTTATCAAGATGCAGCAGATTATGTTTTTGTACGTCATGATTCAATGAATATCTTATTGCCGGTAGTAATGTTTTGGCTATATCAGGGACTTTTACGAATATCAGGCAAACGAATATCTAAATGTAAAGATCTATCGTTAGCTATTTATCTTTTTCATCCCTTGATGATTGTTGTTGTTCGTGGAATAGGTAAATTATTGAAGTGTGATCATTTAGTTGTTGACCCGCTGATTCAGTATATTAGTGTATTGATAATTACTGTTTTATTTTCAGAGATTTTATTGAAAGGAAAAGAGAAGTATGGTGAATATTCGCACAAGTCGCAGTTGGATCGAAGTTGATCTAGATGCAATCACGCATAATCTTGATGAATTGAGTTCATTATTAAATAAAAATAGTTCATTAATGGTAGTTGTTAAAGCAGAAGGATATGGTCATGGGTTAGTAGAAGTTGCGAAACATTGTCAAAAAATGGGAATTGAAGCTTTTGCAGTTGCTACTATCGATGAAGGTATCAAACTTCGAGAACATGGGATATATGGCGAAATTTTAGTACTTGGTTATAGTCATCCCATTCGTGCAATTGAATTACATAATTATCGTTTGATTCAAACCATTGTAAATCGTGAGCATGCTCGGCAATTAAATGAAAGTGGGCATATGATCAATGTTCATATTAAGATTGATACTGGAATGCATCGTTTAGGTTTTGATTTAAGCGATTATGAGAGTATTAAAGAAATATATGATTACCAGTTTATTCATATTCAGGGTTATTTTACACATCTTTGTGTTTGTGATAGTAAAAGGAAAGTTGATCAAGAATACACCCAAAAACAAATAGCTGCTTTTTATGATTTAATTAATGAATTAAAATTAAGACATTATGATATAGGAAAGGTTCATCTTCAAAGTAGTTATGGATTAGTAAATTATCCTGAAATCAATGCCGATTATGCTCGGGTTGGGATTTTAATGTATGGAGTGTACTCAACGTTCAATGATTATTCAAAAGTACAATTAGATTTAAAACCAGCTTTAACAATTAAAGCACAAATTGCAATGCTGCATTATTTGACTAAAGGCGCGAGTCTTGGTTATGGCTTGACTTATAAGGTTAATCGTGATAGTGTAATTGCCGTTATTCCAATTGGCTATGGTGATGGATTGCCACGTATACTTTCTTCAAATGGAAGTGTTTTGATCAAAGGTCAAAAGTGTCCAATAGTTGGAAGAATTTGTATGGATCAAATGCTTGTAGATGTTAGCGAGATTAGTGATATCAGTGATAATGATCTAGTCACCGTAATTGGTCAAGATGGTACAGAAGAAATTAGGGTAGAAGAAATTGCACTTGAAGCTAATACAATTAGTAATGAGATTTTGAGTCGTTTAGGAAGTCGACTGCCAAGAATATATCGAGGAGGATAATAGGTTGAAAAGAAGCAGTTACATGTCGTACAATGAAAAGAAAAAAATCCCTTATAAAGTAATCATTAGTGTATTAATCGCTATGTTAATACTTGGGACATTGATTGCATTTAATTTTACAAGAATTCGGTTAATGACGAAGGGCTATGGTTGGTCTGAACAAAGCATTATTTTACAGCTAAATGATAATGAGATTGAGCGTTATTTGGATGCGGAAAAGGTCAGTGATTTAAGTTCCTGGAATGAATATAAAAATAAAAAACATTATTTAGAGTATCAGACATATCAAAAAGAACATCAAGATTATTCAAAAAAAGAAGTAATAAAATATATTGATACTTTCTATCAGGATTATTATCAAGATCTCAAGGATTTAAAATATAGTTATAAACAAGTATTATCTTTAATGAAAGTTGCAGAGCTGTCTGATTTTAAGGTAATCGTCGATAATAAATATACATATTCGCAAATTAAATCTTATTTAAAGATTAATGGAATGGTCTTTGAGGATCTGCCTAAGTATCTTGCAAGTAATCAAGAGCCAATAACAGCTGTACTTACGGTTACTTACCCATTTATTGATGCTAATAATGCTGTTGGATCAGAATATGAAGTTTTAGATCCTAGTAATACACTTCTGTTGATTAAAAAGGGTTTTGTGTTACCTAAAGATTATGTCCCTGCTGATCTTGTTGTACCTGATATACCAATTGCTCCTGATAATAACCATAATAAACTTCGAAAAGATGCAGCTAAAGCATTAGAAGATATGAATAAAGATGCTTTAAAAGAAGATTATCATTTAGTTTTAAATAGTGGATATCGCTCATATGATGAACAAGTAGAAATTTATAATGATTATTTTAACCGTTATGATGAAGTCACTGCTAGTGGTTTAGTTGCGAAACCTGGCTCAAGTGAACATCAATTAGGGTTAGGAGTAGATTTAACTAGCCAAAGTGTAATTGATAAAAAGAGAATGGTTTTTGGTGATACGGATGAGTATAAATGGGTTGCTAAAAATGCTTATAAATATGGCTTTATTCTTCGTTATCCTAAAAATCGTTCGGATATTACTGGAACTGCTAATGAGCCATGGCATTTACGTTATGTTGGTAAGAAAGCAGCTAAAATAATTTATGATAATAATTGGACTCTAGAAGAATATATTTTAAAATATGGTTTTGATTATGAATTAAAGAAAATTGATTAAGCATCCTTTGGATGCTTTTATTATTTTCAATTAAACTTTTAATATGTTAAAATCATTATCATAAAAAGAGGAGTTAACAATGGATATATATAAATTTTTAACACAGTTAGGTATTGATTATCAAAAAATTAATCACCAATCAGTTAGCACTGTTGAAGAAGCAATGTTTATTAATGAGCAAATTGATGGAGTAGCATGTAAAAATCTATTTTTAAAAAGTAGTGATAAACAATTCTTCATTTATATGATGACGGTTGAAAGGCGTGCTGACTTGAAATATATAGCTAAACAAATTGGTAGTAAGCGGCTAAGCTTTGCTAGTGATGAAGAACTTGTAGAATTGTTAAAGCTAATTCCAGGATCAGTGACACCATTAGGAATAATTAATGATAATAAGCGAGTAAAAATATTGATTGATCGTGAATTAAGAGCACAACGATTATTAATTCACCCTAATATTAATACAGCAACAATATCAATTACCTATGATGATTTGTTATTGTTTATTAATGCTTGTGGAAATGAGTATTTAATTATTTAAAAATTTGATTATGGCAGTAATAAGAAATTTATTGAAATAAATACTTGCTGCAAGATTACATCTTTATAACTCTATGTATTTAGTTTAGTCATAATACTAATGAATATTATTCGATATATGCTATAATTTTAAAGAAAATTAGGAGGTGACTGGTAAGTGCTTGTAACTGACAAAGAATTACATAGAATCGTAAGCAGTGTTAGAAATCTAAGAACAGGACGAATATATTATCAAAAAGATTATGTTAGAGAAATCACAATTACTTATGATCGACTTTTTGATGATTATACAATTGAAGGCATTGTTGATAATGGTAGTTATGAAAATGTGTGTAAAATCGTTATTGATCAAGATAATAAGATTACTGACTATAGTTGTAATTGTTATTGGTGTGATGAACTCTCGGCTTGCGGTCATATTGGGGCTGTTTTGCTGAAGGTTCAAGAGTTATCACCTGATGATTTTCCATTTAAATATAAAAGTAAAAATGGTAAGATAAGTTATTTCGACAAGTTAGTACAAATTCGTCAGCAGCAGGAAGAAGAACTGCTAAAAAATGAATTAGCAGTAACAAAAAACCTAATAGCATCATTTAAGACTGCTAAAGCAATTGATTTTAATCAGGTTAAACTAAATCAAAAGTATGATCTTGAAGTCCAGATCAAGATTAATTATGGGCACCCATGTTTAAAATTCAAAGTAGGAAGTGATAAAAAGTATATAATAAAAAATATTCCTAATTTTTTAAGTGCATTAGCAAATAATGAATATGTTGAATATGGTAAACAATTAGCGTTTGTTCATAATCAAAAAGTATTTAGTGATGAAGCACTGAAGATTATTGAATTAATGAAATTTTGTATGATTACTTATGAGCGGTATCAACAGGAATATTATTACGATATATCGCATGTGACAAATGAGATAAAGATTATTCCCGAAAGTATTGAATATATCTATGAAGTATTAAAAGATTTAGAAAAAACTAATCAACATTTATCAATTTATCAATATAATTATCAGCCTACTTTACATATAAGGAAACTTGAAAAATATTATTCGCTTGAATTAAAGGATTTTGATGAATTTTGTGGTTATAAAAATCTTTATAAGATTACTGAAAATGAAATAGGTATGGTTAAGCTGGATGATGAAGGAAAAGCAATCAAATTTATTCATAATTGCGAAAGTAAAGACAAATTATTATTAGCAAAAGAAGATGTAAATGACTTTGTTAAATATATTTTAAATGATATTAAGCAATATTTTAATTATACTGGGGACTTATTAACAAGTGAAGTTATCGAAACAGAAATATTGACACTCTATGGCGATATTAATGAATTGGAACAAATCAAAGTTTATCTTGAAAGTAAACAAGGCCTAGAAACGATTTATTCATTTCAACAGCCGAGAAAGCAAACATCAATTAATTTTGATTTAATTGAAGATTATTTAAAAGAGATTGGTGATGTAGTTGATTTTGAAAAACATTGTATGTATTTGAATTTAGAAAGTGAAAAAACTTACTCCTTTTTAAATGAAGGTTTGCCTTTTTTAGCTAATTATTGTGAAGTGATGGTTAGTGATGCACTTAAAAAGATTGGGAAGAAAAGTCAATTTAGTATTAATGTAGGAGTGACTTTAGAAAATGACTTATTGGCAATTGACATTGAAAGTATTGATATTCCTAAAGATGAATTAGCGTTAGTCTTAAACTCATATCAAAAGAAGAAGAAATTTCATCGGTTAAAAAATGGTCAACTATTATATCTTGATTCTGATGAGCTGAAAGAATTAAATGAATTTATGACTGATTATCAAATTAGACCAAAGATGCTTGAGGATGGACATTTAGAAATGGATGTCTATCGGGCTTTTAGTCTTGATAATAAAGCCGAAACAAGCAATTATTTAGTATATGATCGTAGTACCGTATTTAAAGAAATTATTGATAATTTTAAAAATATAGCTAAACAGAGTTATCCCTTAGCGCCTAATTATCAAGAAATTTTACGCGATTATCAGAAATTTGGATATCAATGGCTTCAATCAATTAGTTCTTATGGCTTTGGAGGAATTTTGGCCGATGATATGGGGCTTGGGAAAACCTTACAAATGATTGTTTTACTGGATCAAAATCGGGATGATAAAAAAACTAGTTTAGTTGTTTGTCCATCATCATTGCTATTGAATTGGCAAGATGAGATACATAAATTTTCTAATTCTTTATCTTGTACTTGTATTCACGGCAGTCTAAAACGACGAAAAGAAGCAATTAGAAAATTTAATGAGGTTGATGTGCTAATTACTACTTATGATTATATGCGTCGTGATGCTAATCTTTATGATGGTTATCAATTTGAAAATATTATTTTGGATGAAGCGCAATATATTAAAAATCCTAAAACTAAGAATGCGATAACAGTAAAATCGTTAAAAGCTAAACATCGTTTTGCTTTAACCGGAACTCCTATAGAAAATTCTTTGGCGGAGTTATGGTCAATTTTTGATTTTTTAATGCCAAGTATTTGTATAGCTATCATTATTTCAAAACTAATTATGAAACACCGATTGTTAAAAATCATGATGAAAACAAACAGCAGGAACTAAAAAAATTAATTACACCATTTATCTTAAGACGTAATAAAAAAGATGTATTGACTGAATTACCGGAGAAGATTGAAAAAACATTATCAATTGAATTTAATGAAGAAGAAAATAAGTTGTATTTAGCTAATTTAATTCAGGTCAATAAAGAACTGCAAGAACAGCTTAATTATGATAATATAGATCGTATTGCTATTTTAGCAATGTTGACAAGATTAAGACAAATTTGTTGTGAACCACGGATAATATATGATAATATTTCGAATATTTCATCAAAATTATCGGGATGTCTTGATTTAATCCGAAATTTCCTGGGAAATAATCAAAAAGTGCTATTATTTTCTTCTTTTACTTCCGTGCTTGATTTAATTGCTAAAGAATTGGAGAAAGAAAGTATTACTTATTATCAATTAACAGGTGATACAAAAAAAGAAGAACGTCATCGATTAGTTAATCAATTTCAAAATGATGATACAACAGTATTTTTGATTTCATTAAAAGCTGGGGGAACAGGATTGAATTTGACTGCTGCTGAAGCAGTTATTCATTTTGATCCTTGGTGGAATATGTCAGCACAAAATCAGGCGACTGATCGTGCTTATCGAATCGGGCAAGAAAATGTTGTAACGGTTTATAAATTGGTAATGAAGGATAGTGTTGAAGAAAAGATCTTAGAACTGCAAAATAAAAAGAAAAACTTAGCTGATAGTTTTGTGGAAAATAATGAAGGTAGTATAACAACAATGTCTACTAATGACATTATTGAGTTATTTAAAGTATAAATGAAATACTCTAGTAAAAACTTACTAGAGTATTTTTATCGTTGTGCTTTATTAGATAATTATGAACTAACAATTTATAATCATAAGGATAAAAGCAGTAATATAAACTATTTGATTACATAAGGAAACATACTTGATTTATATAATATTTCATTTATTTACAAAGTTTAGTACTTCAAGTATACTTGAAATTAATAAAGCTAATCAATATAGTCAAAAAAGTTATTTGATTGTTTTAAAATGATGGTATTGTAACTATGCAATAAGATTATAGGTTGGAGTATATAATGGAATATTTTGAATATAGCGATATTGAAATTGAATATTTGAAAAGTAGGGATCCTGTTTTAAAACAAGTAATCGAGCAGATTGGTATAATTAAACGTGCGGTAATACCTGATTTATTTGCAGCTTTAGTTAATTCGATTGTTGGTCAACAAATTTCTACTAAAGCCCATCAAACAATTTGGCAGAGAATCAACAATTCTTTTAGTCCGATTACCCCAGCAAATTTTAAATCACTTTCAGCTGAGGAATTACAAAAATGTGGCATTACGATGAAAAAAGCACATTATATCAAAGAAATAACGAGACGGATCATTAGTGATCAATTGGATTTGGAGCGATTAGCTGATCTATCAAATGAAGAGGTTATAGAACAGCTTTGTGAGTTACCTGGAATCGGGAGATGGACAGCAGAGATGATTTTAACATTTTCATTACAACGTAAAGATATAATTAGTTATAGCGATTTAGCAATTTTACGGGGAATGCGCATGGTCTATCATCATCGGCGAATTACACCTCAACTATTCACTAAATATAAACGTCGCTATGGACCATATGCAACAATTGCCAGTTTGTATTTATGGGCAGTTGCTGCGGGAGCAATTCCAGAATTGAAAGATTATGCACCGAAATCAAAAAATAATGTTAGAATATAAGTTATATTGAGAGAGTTGATATTTATCTTGTCATGGAGGATAATATAATGAAATTTGAAGAACGGGTCTTACAACAAGAGTTTACACTAAACGATACAGATGATCTAATTGTTGATTATATTCGTAAAAATAAAGCAAATTTGGAACATTTATCAATTCAAAAGGTAGCCGAAGATCTTTATCTTGTTCCCAACTCAATCATGCGTCTTTGTAAAAAGTTAGGGTATAAAGGCTTTGCAGAGATGAAATTTTTAGTTAATAACGAAGTATCAGAAAATTTAGATATTCAAAAATTATTATCAAAGAATTTGTATAAATCAATGGAACTAATTAATTATAAAACGTTAGAAGAAGTTGCCGCTAAGATCAAGAATGCCCGAACATGTCACTTTATTGGTGTCGGTGAGTCATTATATTTTTGTGAAATGATGGTCGATAATTTGCGATGTTATGATTATCGAGCTGAATATTATCAAACTTATCGTGAAATTGAATATCGAATCAAGCATTGTGAAGAAAAAGATATTTTGTTTGTAATTAGTGCAAGTGGTGAAAATGGTCGTTTGAATAATTGGGTAGAAGAAGCAAAACAGAATGGAATTTTTGTTATTTCGGTTACCCATTTTAATGAAAATCGATTGGCTGGTTTAGCACATATTCCATTATATTATTGGGGTGATGAACAAAAATTGAATGGCTATAATGTTGCAGATCGAACAGGGATGATGCTGCTGCTTCGAGAGTTGACAGAGGTATTTTGGAGGATGTACTGTGTATAAATACACGGTACATCCATTTTTTATTTAAAAATAAGTGTATGATTTTCCAAATTGAAAAGGGTTACAAAATAATATGCTATGATATTTTTGTAATCAGGGAAAGACATGTCAGTGATTAATAAAATTAAAAGAAGAGGGCAGAAGAAATGGAATTATCTAAATTAACAAGTGAGCAGCTTATTACTTTAAATAGTGATTTGTCATCAAAAGATGAAATAATTAAATTCTTAGTTTCTAAATTATATCAGGCAGGAAAAATTAGTAATGAGGAAGATTTTTATCAAGCAGTATTAGAACGTGAAAGCTTAACACCAACAGGGATTGATAATGGTCTGGCCATTCCTCATGGAAAAGATGGAGTAGTTAGAGAAGCAGCTTTTGCGGTTGTAACTTTAAAGAAACCTGTGAAGGATTGGGAAAGTGTTGTTGAAGGTAACAAAGTACAATATGTTTTTTTACTTGCAATTCCCCAAAATGATAGGAATTCGGTTCAAATGCAATTATTGGCAGAAATGATGACGAAGATGGCTAATCATACATATACAGAAAAATTATATGCTTCTAAAACAGTAAAAGAATTTTATCAAAATCTGGATAATGGGGTTAATAGTGATGAAATAAAATCCTTTGATCGCTCAATCGTTGCGGTTACTGCGTGTGCCGCTGGTATTGCCCATACTTACATGGCAGCAGAAGCATTAACAAAAGCTGGGCAAGAGTTGGGAGTAAATGTATATGTAGAAAAGCAGGGGGCTAATGGAATTGAAGATCGTCATACTAATGAGATGTTAAAAAATGCAAGTGCAGCTATTTTTGCTGTCGATGTAGCGGTTAAAGAGGAGGAACGTTTTAGTCATTTACCAACGATTAAAACAAAAGTATCTGCACCATTAAAGGATGCTAAAAAGATTATCGAAACAGCGTTAGTTAAAGCAGAACAAACTGCTCGTGGTGAGTATGTAGAACATTCACGACATCAAGAAGCCGGATTTTTAGAAACAGTTAAGGAAGCGGTTATGACAGGAATTAGTCATGTTATTCCATTGATCGTGGCTGGCGGAATGATTGCAGCAATTTGTGTAATCTTTGCAAGAACCTTTGGTTTTACAGATTTGATGAATACCGAAGGAAGTTGGCTTTATTTGATCAAATCAATGGGAAGTGGATTATTAGGAACCTTGATGGTACCGGTATTATCAGCTTATATGGCTTATTCAATCGGGGATAAACCAGCTTTAGCTTCAGGGTTTGCGGCTGGATTTTGTGCTAATACCGTTGGCGGTGGATTCTTACTCGGGATGCTTGGTGGGATCATTGCTGGGTATTCAATACGCTATTTAAAGAAATGGATTCCAGCTAAAGGAACATTTGCCGGTTTTGTGAGTTTTGTAATTTATCCTGTATTGTCTTGTTTGATTGTTGGAGTCTTATTGTTAGTCGTATTAGGTAAACCAGTTGCAATGATCAATACAGCATTAGTTGACTTTTTAGGATCAATGGCAGGAACAAATGCTGCTTTACTAGGGGCTGTTTTAGGAATCATGGTTTCTTTTGATTTAGGTGGACCAGTAAATAAAGCTGCATATGCTTTCTGTGTTGCTGCAATGGCGGAAGGAGTTTTAATGCCATATTGTGCTTTTGCTTCAATTAAAATGGTTAGTGCATTTGGGGTGACATTTGCGACAAAGTTTAGAAAAGATTTATTTACACCAGAAGAACGTGAAGTAGGAAATTCAACCTGGCTATTAGGTTTAGCAGGAATCACAGAAGGGGCAATTCCGTTTATGATGGCAGATCCAATTCGTGTAATTATATCCCTATGTACTGGTTCTGCAGTTTGTGGAGCGATTGTAGCGATGTTTAATATTGGTCTTGATGTACCTGGGGCAGGAATATTCTCTATTTTCGTATTAACTGCTGATAATATTCCATTAGCGATGATCGTCTGGTTTGGAGCGGCAGTAATTGGAGCGATTATTTCAGCGGTGCTACTTGTAATTACTCGAAAACAGAAATTAGCTAAGGCAAAATAGGAGGAATAGCATGGCAAATCAAGTACACATTGTCCCCCATATGCATTGGGATCGTGAGTGGTATTTTTCAGCCGAAGAATCAAAGTTATTATTACTAAACAATATGGAAGAAATATTAGAAATGTTAGAAAATAATGAGGATTATCCTTATTATGTTCTCGATGGACAAACAGCTGTACTTGAGGATTATCTAGCATTAAAACAAAAAAATTTATCACGACTAGTTAATTTAGTGAAAAAAGGTAAATTAATTATTGGGCCTTGGTACACTCAAACTGATGAGATGGTTGTAGGTGGAGAGTCGATTGTTCGTAATTTATTATACGGTCATAAAGATAGTCAGACTTTTGGAGAACCTATGAATATTGGTTATTTACCAGATTCATTTGGTCAGTCAGGCCAAATGCCAATGATTTTAAACGGTTTTGGAATTACAAGAAGCATATTCTGGCGGGGAACGAGTGAGCGAATGGGTTCAAATAAGACAGAGTTTTATTGGACTAGTGACGATGGTTCAAAAGTCTTAACTCAACTATTACCACTTGGTTATGCAATTGGAAAATATTTACCCACAGATCTTGATGAATTAAAAAAACGTTGTGATAAATATATGCCAGTGTTACAAAAAGGAGCAACTAGTGAACATATATTAATTCCTAATGGTCACGACCAAATGCCATTACAAAAAAATATATTTGATGTCATTGAGCAGTTAAAAAGACTTTATCCAGATAAAAACTTCTTTTTAAGTAACTATGATCAGATATTTAAAGAATTAGAGAAAAAAGATAACTATGATATCCTTCATGGTGAACTGCTGGATGGTAAATATATGCGTGTACATCGTTCGATTTTTTCATCACGGGCAGATATCAAAACAATGAATACCGTAATTGAAAATAAAATTACCAATCTGCTAGAGCCATTGGCTTCCATTGCTTTTAAATTAGGGTTTGAGTATTTTGATGGGATGATGGAATCGATATGGAAAGAGATAATGAAAAATCATGCCCATGATTCAATTGGATGTTGTTGTAGTGATAAAGTACATCAAGAAATAAGCAGCCGTTTTACGATTGCTAATGAGAAAGTAGAGCGAATGATTGACTTTTATAAACGAAAGATTACTGATGCAATGCCTAAAGATATTGCACTTGATAAACTAACGGTCTTTAATTTACTCCCTTATCCAAGAAATCGAGTGGTTCGCAGTGAAGTTATCACGAGAATGAAAAGTTTTAAAATTGTTACTAGTGAGGGTCATGAAATAGATTATCAAGTTATTAATAAAGAAATCATTGATGCTGGGTTAATTGATCGTCAGATTGTTCATTATGGGAATTATGATCCATTTATAAAATATACAATTGAATTTAAAGATAATTTTCCTGCGATGGGGTATCAGGCTTATTTAATTCAAGAAGCAGTAGAGCCAAAAGAAATTTTATTAGATAAAGTGGACTTTCTGGAAAATGAATACTATCAGATTAAAATTAATAGTAATGGAACTTTAAAAATATATGATTTAGTTAATGATCATACTTATGATTCCGTTTTATTGATTGAAGATGGTAGTGATGAGGGTGATGGTTATGATTATTCACCATTATTGGAAGATTATATCATAACTTCTAAAGATGCTAAGGCAGATTATCAAATCAATAGATCCAGGTATTCTACTACAGCTCATATAATTGTCGAAATGAAAGTACCAAAAGATTTAACAAGTCGTAAACAAAAGAAATGTGATACAAGTTTAAAAATTGAATTTCAAATAGAATTAAAACAAGGGGAACGAAATCTTGACATTACAACTAATATTGATAATACAGCTAAAGATCATCGACTTAGAGTACTTCTTCCAACTGATATTTGGGCTCAGGCCTCAGTTAGTGATAATCAGTTTGGGATAATTGAACGCCCAGTAAAAGATATGGCGATAGAATCATGGCAAGAAGATAATTGGAGCGAGCGGCCAGATAGTATTTATCCAATGCTTAGTTACGTTGCAATCAAGGGTTGTCCATTAGCTTTACTCACTAATTCAGTTAGAGAATATGAAGTAATTGGGGATAATTATAATACCCTGGCAATTACGTTATTTCGATCAGTTGGCTATTTAGGTAAAGAAGAATTAGTTCGGCGTCCGGGACGACCATCAGGAATTAAGATGCCTACACCAGATTCACAATTATTAAAACCATTAGAGTTTAGATTTGCACTTGTTATTGAAAATGATCACGCTAAATTATCACGTTTAGCTAAAGATTATTTAACGCCATTAATTAGTTATAATAAAATGCCGTACAATGCGATGAAGTTAAATGAGGTTGATTTTAACACTCCATATACTTTCTCTCTGCTTCATGAAAATAATGAACTTACTACACTAAGTGTTTTAAAAAAGGCAGAATCTTCAAATAAATTAATTTATCGAACTTTTAATACTAATAATAAAGAGGTTTTAATTTCTTTAAATCATGATCTTAAAGATTTTGTTGATTTAAAAGAAGAGATAGTTAAGACTAATAATAAACTAAAAAAGAATCAAGTAAAGTCATTTATTTTAGATGATTAAATAAAACCGTAGTCCAAATGACTACGGTTTTGACAGTTACCTAAAGGTGCCTACTATTAAAAGACTAGATAATCAATATAATGATATATAAGGAGGAATAAGCAATGTTAGGTGAAGAAAAGTTAATTAATTTTACGAAAACAAACTATCAAAAGAAAATTACTAAAGTTAATGAACGGGTATATCATTTTTTGGGCTATGGACATAGTAATGCAATTGCGATTATTGGGGAAACTTCAATTATATTAATTGATACTCTTGATTCTGATTATCGTGCAAAAGTGATGAAAGATGAACTAGCGAAAATTAGTGATAAACCGGTTAAAACAATTATTTATACTCATGGACATCCTGATCATTTAGGAGGAGCAGGTACTTTTCGGGATACAGTTGTAGAAGTAATAGCATTTAAACCTCGAAAACCAATTTTAAAATACTACGATAGAATTAGTAAACTACTAAATCAACGAGGGATTTATCAGCATGGTTATGGATTAACAGATCAGGAAGCGATTAGTCAAGGCATTGGAATCCGTGAAGGAAAAGAAATTAAAGAAGGAAAATATGATTTTATAAAACCGACGACATATTATGAGCAAAAAGTGGTTGAACGAGTAATTGACGGAATTAAATTAAAGATGGTTAGTGCTGTAGGTGAAGCAGATGATGAAATCTATGTTTGGTTAGAAGATGATCAGATAATGTGTTGTGGAGATAATTATTATGGATGCTGGCCTAATCTTTATGCAATAAGAGGAACCATGTATCGCGATGTTGCAACATGGATTGATACTTTAAATGAGATTTTAAATTATCCAGCTGTTGCATTATTACCAGGACATACACGAGTTTTATGGCAAAATGAGATTAAAGCAATAGTGGGAACTTTTAGGGATGCCATCGAGGATATTTTATTTAAAACATTAGATTGTATGAATCAGGGAATGTCTTTGGAAGAAACTGTTAAAAATGTTAAATTAGCACCAATATATCAGGATAAAGAATATTTAGGTGAGTATTATGGTACTGTAGAATGGTCAGTGAAAAGTATTTATAATGGTTATGTAGGATGGTTTGATGGGGATCCTGTGAAGTTATTGCCACATCCAACTGAGGCTTATAATCAGGCGGTACTTGCTTTAATTGGTGATAATGATAAACTAATATTAGCTATTAAAAATTATATGGCACAAGAAGATTATCAAATGGCATTGCAATTAATTGAGTTATTGATGGTGCAAGATAATTCATTACAAATTATAGAACTGAAAAAACAAGCCTTATTGATGCGGGCTAAACAAGTGACATCTGCTAATGCTCGTCATTATTTAATTGCATGTGCTAAATCATTATAAAGTAAGGAGAGAATATGACAAAAAAGATTTTGGTAACTGGAGGAACAGTTTTTGTAAGTAAATTTGTTGCAACTTATTTTAAAAATCATGATTATGATGTTTATGTTTTGAATCGTGGAAATCGAAAACAGATTGAAGGAGTAAAATTAATTAAAGGTGATCGACATCATTTAGGAAATTTGTTAAAGGGATATGATTTTGATGTGGTTTTTGATGTTACTGCTTATACTAAACAAGATGTCAAAGATTTGTTAGAAGGTCTAAATGGGGTCAAAGATTATATTTTGATTAGTTCCAGTGCTGTTTATCCGGAAAGTTTATCACAACCGTTCAAAGAGGAGCAGAAGGTTGGAAGAAATTCTATCTGGGGAGATTATGGAAGTAATAAAATTGAAGCTGAAAACTATTTACTAAGTCATATTCCTCAAGCATATATTTTAAGGCCACCATATTTATATGGACCAATGCAAAATGTTTATCGCGAACCTTTTGTGTTTGAATGTGCATTAAAGAAACGTTCTTTCTATTTACCTAATGATGGTAAAATGTTATTACAGTTTTTTCATGTTGAAGATCTATGCAAGTTAATGGAAACCATTATTAAAAAGCACCCTCATGATCATATCATGAATGTTGGAAATAGCGAAATTGTTGATATAAATAAATTTGTTGAGTTATGTTATCAAGTTGTAGGAGTACCGCTAAATAAAGTATATGTAACTAAGCATGATAATCAACGTGATTATTTTAGTTTTCATAACTATAATTATGTTCTTGATGTAACTAAGCAAAATCAGTTGTTGCCAAGTCAAAAAAGTCTTTTCGAAGGATTAGAGGAATCATATCAGTGGTACCTTGATCATCCAGATGAAGTTGTTAAGAAAAATTATATAGAGTTTATTGATCAAGAGCTTATTTAAAATAATCTTAAATTTTATATCTAGGAGAATAACGTAGTATGTGGATTATCTTTGGAAGCTTGAGTATTATCTGTACTTTGATGAGCTGTCTGTCTATATTTAAAAGTCAAGAGAAGCTGAGGGCTTATTGGTTTTCGATTTTAGGACTTGTTTTTACCGTGCTTACTCTTTTAGCAGGGTATCAATTAGTAAGTAATTGGGTAAAGCATGAAGATTGGTCAGCATTATTGGATGTAGTACCGTCAATGTTTACAATTCTTACAATATATGTAATTACGATGTTGACTGCAAATATTATTGCACTTATATTAATAAGAGGTAAATCAAAAAATACAAATGATAACTTAATGAAAAAAGATAGTTATTAATTAAATAACTATCTTTTTTACGTGATTATAGTAAAATAAAGTAAATAATAACTATTTATATATTGAAAGAAATAATGATAAATCATTTTAACAAATGTTGGAATTGAAAAAATTATGAAAAAATATATTAAACGTGTAGTTGCTATGGGTGTTTAAAAAATTTATAATGCAGTATATTTATTTAAAGGATTTCTTTGAGTAATAAAGGAGGAGCTAATGGAAATAAAAAGAGTATTTGAACGAGACGAACAGTTAATTAGTTCACTTGTTACGGTTTGGGAAAGTTCGATTAGAGCAACTCATGATTTTTTTAGTGAAACTAATATTCGAGAAATAAAAAAGTATGTTTTTCAAGCAATTGAAGAAATTCCAATTTTAGTAGTTGCTGTTGATAATAAAGAAACATTGGCTTTTATGGGGATTGCTGAGGATAAATTAGAGATGTTATTTATTACAGCACAACGTCGAGGACAAGGTATTGGTAGGAATTTATTAGAGATAGGAATAAATGATTATGAGATCACTGAAGTCTGTGTAAATGAGCAAAATCCTCAAGCTCTAGCTTTTTATGAATATATGGGGTTTACTATTTATCGGCGAAGTGAATTAGATGAACAAGGGAATCCATTTCCAATTTTGTTCTTACATCGTCAATAAGAATTATAAATAGATATTTAGAAAGGACAAATTATGAAGTTGTTGTCATTAACTGAAAAGATAAAGCTAACTAAACAGCAAGAACTTGAATTTATTGATGTTCTCGAAGATGATATTAAGAAGTATTTTAGGATCCCGATATTTTTTATTATGTTATTTCAAATCTATAATATGGTCTATGTAAGTGTTTATACGGATTTTACCTATTATACCAAGTCAAGTAAGATTTATATGCTTTTATACACACTCATGTTTATCATCTGTGTCTTAGGGTTGATTTTATTGCATAAAAAGAATGTTAAAAAGGGTTTATTGTTGAAAGTTCAAAATTACTATATTGTTTTTTTAATCATGTGGTCGCTAGCAGTAACGATATATGATAATCGTGTTTCTAATAACATTAGTGTGCATATTATTACAATGTTGAGTATTGCTATTCTTGTTTATTTACCGCCAAAATTATTTGTTCCTCTGTATTTGTTCTCTGATATTATTTTGATTACTGGAATTGAATTAGTGAAACATGGTGAACCATTGGGGAGTCATTATAGTATTTATGTTAATAGTACCTGGTTAACGATTATGGCTCTATTTGTTGGATATTATCATTATCAATCAATGCGACAAACTTTTTTAAATCAGAGTATTATTCTAGAAAAAAATAGGATGATTGAAGAAAAAAGTGCGGAATTAGATTTTATTGCCCATCATGATTCTTTAACGGGGCTTCAAAATCGACGTTATTTAGCTAATTGTTTAAATAATATTTATTTAGAGAGTCGCGATAGTCAGCTTAAAACAGGTGTTTTTATAATTGATATCGATGATTTTAAATCTTATAATGATACTTTTGGGCACATTAAAGGTGATGAATGTCTAAAGAGAGTTTCTAATGCTTTAAATTTATGTTTGAGTGAAGGGTTTTTGATTCGTTATGGTGGAGAAGAATTTGTTTATTTATTAAAAAATACAGATTTAGAAGAAATGCAAAGAATTGGTACAGAACTTTGTCATACTGTTGAACGTCTGCATTTATTAATGCCAAATACTTCAAGTCGTGAATATTTAACTGTAAGTATTGGTGGGGCAATAGGTGTTTTAAATGGAGAAGAAAGTTGGCAAGCAGTTTTAGAGCAGGCGGATCAAGCCTTATATAAAGCTAAAAATACTAATAAAAATAAATGTATATGTGCAGTCGAGTAATATATTTTATAGTTGGGTTATAGATTTGTTTATTAAAAATAGTTTTATGATTGGATAGGAGGTTTGAAAGAGACCTCTTTTTTTATTTAGTGATATTTTAAATTAATAACATTAAGTTTTTATTGACTTATAGTTAACTCTAAGATTTATACTATGTTTAAAGATAAATAAGGTGAGATGGAAATTTTAATTATTTAAAAAACCATATTTAACTTTTTATTCTTATCGATACAAGTGCATAATTTATAGTGCACTGTTAATCAGATAAAGATTTTTAGTATATAAACTAAATATATTTAAATGTAAAAGATTATGATTGAATCTTGAATTTAAAAATCAAATTATTAAAACAAGATTATTGAGACTAAAAATATATGGCTAGAATAGGGGGAAAAATAATGGAATATATAACTTTAAATAATGGTGTAAAAATGCCCATGGCAGGATTTGGAGTTTTCCAAATCAAGGATAAAGAAGAATGTGTAAGGGTTGTCCTGGAGGCAATTGAAACTGGGTATCGTTTAATTGATACAGCACAGTCTTATGGTAATGAAGAAGCTGTAGGAGAAGCAATCTTAAAAACTAATGTACCTCGAGAAGAGTTGTTTGTTACAACAAAAGTCTGGATTACAAACTATGGCTATGAAAAAGCTAAGGCATCGGTGGAGGAATCTTTAGAAAAGATGAAACTCGATTATATTGACCTAGTATTATTGCATCAGCCTTTTAAAGATTATCATGGTGCTTATCGGGTTTTAGTTGATTTATACAAAGAAGGAAAAATTAAAGCGGTTGGTGTATCTAATTTTTATCCGGACCGTTTAGTAGATTTATGTTTAGATACAGATGTTGTTCCTGCAGTGAATCAGGTGGAAGTAAATCTATTTCATCAACAGAATCAAGCATTAGAATATAATCAAAAATATGGTGTTCAATTAGAAGCATGGGCACCGTTTGCAGAGGGAAAGAAGGGAATCTTCACTAATGAAACATTAATGGGAATTGGTGAAAAATATAACAAATCAGTAGGTCAAGTAATTTTAAGATGGTTAGTCCAAAGAGGAATTGTGCCATTAGCTAAAACGGTGAGAAAAGAAAGAATGTTAGAAAATATTGATATTTTTGATTTTCAATTAAGTGAAGAAGATATGAAAACTATTACAAATATGAATAAAGATACGAGTTCATTTTTCTCTCACTATGATCCAGCAACTGTTGAGATGATCTGTGGTTTAAAAAGATAAATTATTAAAGCAAGATGAAAGCTGGATAGCTTTATAGTGAACTAGTCAGAATCTACAATATACTAGGAGGTAAAATATTAATGAGAATAATTGAATTGAGTAATGGTGTGAAGATGCCGATCATTGGTTTTGGAACAATTGGACAGTTTGGTAAACAAGTAGAAGATAATGTTTCTTTTGCTTTACAAAATGGGTATCGTTTGATCGATACAGCTAATCGCTATACTAATGAAAAAAGTGTAGGTAGAGGTATTAGTAAAAGTGGATTGGATAGAAAAGAAATTTTTATTGAGACAAAATTAGCTCCGACGTTTTATGAAAAAAGTAATGCTGTTGAGCAAACATTAGAACGGTTGGGAGTTGAATATATTGATCTGATGCTGTTGCATCACCCTTTAAATAATTATATTGCGGGTTATCAAATGATGGAAAAAGCTTATAAGGAGGGGAAAATCAAAGCACTAGGGTTATCTAATTTTAAGGTTGAACAAATTCAAGAAATTTTGGATATTTGTGAAATTAAACCAGTAGTAATGCAAATTGAATGTCATCCTTATTATCCGGCTGAAAAGGTAAAAGATTTTTGTTTTGAAAATGGGATTATTCTACAATCATGGTATCCTTTAGGGCATGGTAGTAATGAATTGTTAAATGAACCGTTATTTAAAGCATTAGCAATTAAATATCATAAGACAACGTCTCAAATTATTTTGAAATGGCACACGCAAATGGGGTTTAGTGCAGTACCGGGAAGTAGAAGTGCTAATCACATTTTAGAAAATATCGAGTTATTTGATTTTGTACTAACAAATGAAGAAATGTATGAAATAGCAAAACTAAATAAACATTGTCCATTTTATCAAATAACTGAAAAATCACAGCATATACTGGCAACAACAATTCCAGATGTTGACGGTGAGGAATAATAAGGGGGATAAGATTATGGAATATATTATTTTAAATAATCAAATAGAAATGCCAATTTTAGGTTTAGGGGTATTTCAAGTACCGGATAAAAAAGAATGTCAAGAAACTGTATTTCAAGCAATTAAAGCGGGGTATCGATTAATTGATACAGCAGCTTCTTATATGAATGAAGATGCTGTAGGAAATGCTGTTAAGCAAGCTATTGAAGCGGGAATCTGTACGAGAGAAGAGCTGTTTATTACATCAAAATTATGGGTGCAAGATATGCGAACATATGAAACAGCAAAACAGGGAATTGAAAATTCATTGAAAAAAAGTGGATTGGAATATTTTGATTTATATTTACTTCATCAAGCAATGGGAGATTACTTTGCTGCATGGCGGGCTATGGAAGATGCATATCATAAAGGAAAGTTAAGAGCTATAGGTGTTTCTAATTTCTATCCAAATATATTAACGAATTTTTGTGAAATTGTAGAAATTAAGCCAATGGTTAACCAGATAGAACTGCATCCATATTTTACTCAGGAGCAAGCAATAGAGACAATGAAATATTATGATGTTGTTCCTGAAGCATGGGCACCATTAGGAGGCGGTAGATATAATCCTTTTGAAGATGAGATGTTAAAAGGAATTGCTGAAAAATATCATAAGACAGTGGGTCAAGTATTACTTCGGTGGAATATTCAAAGAGATGTTGTTGTAATCCCTAAATCAACTCATATAGAGAGAATTATTGAAAATATTAATGTATTTGATTTTGAGTTGAATAATGATGAGATGAAAAAAATTTCATCCTTAGATATGGGATATAGTGGTTCACGGGCTAAACACTTTGAACCTGATTTTGTAAGGATGGTTGTTCATAGGAAAATCCATGAATAAAAAATAGATTATTAAAGGAGTGAAAAAAATGAGTATATTATTTATTAACGGAAGTCCTAATAAAAATGGTAATACGGTTGCTTTAAGTGAGCAATTTCTAAAGGGTAAAAATTATCAGACATTGCATTTAGTAGATTATAAGATTTATAGTTATGGTCAGCATTTTACAGATGATCAATTTGATGAAGTTGTTTTAGCGATGAGTAAAGCTGATACAATTGTAATTGGCTCACCGCTTTATTGGCATAGTATGTCTGGAGCTGTTCGTAATCTATTAGACCGGTTTTATCAACATGTTGATGAAAGTTTATTAAAGGGCAAAAACATGTATTTTATCTTCCAAGGTTATGCTCCAACGAAACAACAATTGGAAGCAGGGGAATATACAATGCAGCGTTTTGCAAATTTATATGGAATGAATTATCGTGGGATGATTACTGAATAAGAAAGGATAATGCTATGATGATAAAAAGACAGTTAGGGAAAACGAATATGTATGTCAGTCCGATAGGATTAGGCTGTATGGGATTTTCTCATGCTTATGGCTTAGCTGAAGATAAAGAGAGAGCAATTCAAACTATTAAGCAGGCTTATAAAATGGGTTATAATTTTTTTGATACGGCTGAATGTTATACTGGTGAGAATACTGATGGAACTATTTCTTATAATGAAGAGCTTGTAGGTGAAGCATTAAAGGAGGTAAGAGAACAGGTTGTTATTGCAACTAAATTTGGAGTTGAACATAAAGGGGATCATTTAGAATTAGATTCCTCACCAGAAAAAATATATGCATCGATAGAAGGATCATTAAAGAAATTACAGACTGATTATATTGATTTATATTATCAACATAGGATAGATCCTAAAGTTGAACCTGAAGTAGTGGCTGGAGTTATGAAGGAATTGATTGCAGCGGGTAAAATTAAAGCATGGGGAATTTCGGAGACAACAGAAGAATATTTAAGAAGAGCACATGCTGTTTGCCCAGTTACAGCTATTCAAAATAGATATTCAATGATGGCTAGATGGTATGAAGATTTATTCGTTGTTTGTAAAGAGTTAGGAATAACTTATGTAGCTTTTTCTCCAATGGCTAATGGATTACTTTCAGGGAAATTTACACCAGATTCTACCTTTGAAAAAGGGGATTTTAGAAATAATATGCCTCAATATCAAAAAGAAGGGTATGAAAAAGCAAAAAAATTATTGAATTTGTTAAAAGTATTATCAGAAAAGAAAAATTGTACTATGGCTCAACTTTCAATAGCATGGATGCTAAGAAAAAAGGATTTTATTGTGCCTATCCCGGGAAGCAGAAAATTAGAACGTTTAGAAGAAAATTTTAGAGCAGGGGAAATTGAAGTTACAATTGATGAAATCAAAGAAATTGATGCTTTATTAGATACAATTGATTTTGATGTCTTCGGCGGACATTAAAAATGAATATAAGTGAAAATACTACTATTCAAGAAGTATTAGAACTTCCAGCCTTTAAAACATGGGGAAGGTTACTATTTCCAATCAATAGACCGATAGCTCTAAATATGACGATTAAAGAATTAAGTTCGTCTAAAATTTATTTATGGTATAATTATATAGATGTGAATAAGACAATTGAGATTATAAATACACTCAATCACGATGCTCAAAATCATTCAATATTTTATAACATTTATTCTAAAGAAGAATTATTAAATGATGCTTCAAAAAGAGATGTAGGATTGTTCTTTTTTAAAGGAAGTAAAGATGCGCCTTTTGCAATATGCAATGCTGGTGGTGGTTTTGTATATGTAGGAGCAATGCATGATAGTTTTCCACATGCTTTAGAGTTAAGTAAGCGTGGGTACAATGCTTTTGCTTTGATTTATCGTGTTGAGCATCCGTATGAAGATTTAGCTAAGGCTATTTCGTTTATATATAATAATGCGAATATGCTGAAAATAGATAAAAGACACTATTCACTTTGGGGTGGGTCAGCTGGTGCTAGAATGGCAGCAGTATTGGGAAATAAAAAGTTTTTATCTTCATATAGTGAAATTGCTGTCCCTTCAGCCGAAGCTGTCATTATGCAGTATACAGGGTATGATTATGTTTCAAATGAAGATGCTCCAACTTATGCATGTATTGGAACAAACGATTATATTGCAGATCATATTCTTATGAAAAAACGGTTAGAGCACCTAAATAAATTAAATATTCCAACTGAGTTTCATTGTTATAAGGGTCTATCACATGGATTTGGCTTAGGCACAGGAACAATAGCTGAAGGTTGGATAGATGATGCCATTTACTTTTGGCAAAGACAATCGTAAATATGTTGAATAAAAAAGACTTTACAATTAAGTTAATTAATATTGTATCGTCTTTTTATTTGGTCATAAAGATAATGTTATTTGATGTTCATTATTATGGATGTTAAAATAAAATTATAAAGAGAAAAGAGGGATAAAATGACTGAAAAAAAGGCGGTTTTTGATTTTAAAGGTTGGATTCGAGAGCATCATAATACTCCATATGAGATTCGTTTAGAAAACGATGATCTTATTAAATTAGTAACTGAATACGGTGAGGCATCGATTCAATTTACAGTAATTGAGGAATATACAATCGTTGAATTTAGTATTGTTTCAAATAAGGATCATTCTGTTAAATTCTATCTTCATTTTGAACTCAATGATGAAAATCATGCAAAGCAATTATATGATGAGATGGTTGAAACATTGATTGGGTTAAAAGAAGAAAAAACTTTGCGTGTTTTATTATCATGTTCGGCAGGACTTACAACTTCCATGTTTGCTGATAATTTAAATTCTGTAGCAGGAATGTTAGGGTTAGATTACCATTTTGATGCAGTATCTTATATGAGTATTTATGAAGAAGCAGAAAAGTATGATGTAATTTTAATTGCACCACAAATTGGGTATATGCTCAAACGTTTAAAAGAGAGTATCACAGAAAAGCCGGTATTACAAATACCAACATCGGTATTTGCTTCGTATGATGCTTTAGCTGCTTTAAAGTTTATTCAAAGTGAGCTTGAGATTTTCCGCCAAGAAAAAAGTAATGAGCAAGCGCATGAATGTACCCATTGTGCAGAATATGAAAATCGTATCTTATCAATTGTTATTTTGATTAGTAGAGAGCAGACACGTATTTATTATCGGTTAAATGATAAATGTGAAATAATTGATAGTAACCTTGTCATTAAACCTACAATGAATATATACGATCTCTACGATATTATTGATACCATTTTATTAAAACATTCTTACATTGATATGATTGGAATTGCGACACCGGGTATTGTTAAAGATGAAAAGCAGTTGAAAGAACCAACAGATGGAAGAACTATTGATATAAAAGCTGATTTTGAAGATAAATATGGAATTGATGTTTTCGTTTATAATAATGCAAATGCAGCAGTTGTAGGTTTTTCTTTAGAACATCCAGAGTATGATAATATTATTTTCCATTCACAGCCATTTGGATTTGGGGTAGGGGGACAAGGAATAATTTCTAATGGTAAAGTAATTAGAGGGAAAAATGGTATAGCAGGTGAGATAAGATATTTTATCCGACGGATGCAATTATCTGATGATGTTCATAAACTGGCTTGGACACAGCATGGAGCCGTAGAGCTCGTAACAAAATCGTTACTTCCAACTATTTCGCTCATTGGACCAGAAGCTGTAGTGATAAGTTCACCAATGACACCGGATATGGATGAAGTAAAAAATGTGCTATCCTCTTTTATTGATAAAGAATTTTTACCTGAATTTTATTATATTAAAGAAGCCAGCTCTTATATGTTAAGCGGAATTACAAAATTATGTGTTGATTTTATTGAAGAAGAGTAGGATATTTCTAATATAGAAATAAGTCTTTATCTTTTAGTGACAAAAGATAAAGACTTATTTTCTTAAAGTGGTAATTATCAAAGCTATTTACTCATTTATTTCAATAAGATTACTTGTGTACCTGCATTTTCCTTCAAGTACGTCATCGTAAAAGCGTTGTTTATTATCGATATATTCAATACACTCATTTATTTCTGCAATTCTTTTTAACAAATGTTCTTTTGTTTGGCTAAGCATATCTTTACGTTGGGGAATTGAAGTTGGCCCTTGTAAACAATAATTCATATATATTTTTATTTCACTTACGCCTAATCCACATTTTCTTAAACATTGAATTCCTTTTAACCAGGCAATATTTTTCTCATCAAAATTACGATAATTATTTTTATCTCGTTTTACATTAGGAACAAGACCTTCTTTACAATAAAACTTTAATGTTTCATAATTCATACCAATTTCTTTACATACTTCTTTCATCGTACACATAATAAATACCCCTATTTTTGATTTATTTTAAAAAATTATTGACCGGTAGTAACTACCGAGTATTACAATATAATTGTAAGATAAATAAAAAGAGAAATCAAGGAGGATAGAAAAATGAAAGTTATTTTAATTAATGGAAGTCCAAATGCTAAAGGATGTACGTATACAGCCTTAGAGGAAGTATCAAAAACCTTAAAGAGTGAAGGGATTGAAACTGAGATTATTCATGTTGGTCATAAAGATATTCGTGGATGTATCGGTTGTCGTCAATGTAAGACGAAAGGGAAATGTGTATTTAATGATATTGTTAATGATATTGCACCAAAATTTAAAGAATGTGATGGCATTGTTATTGGTTCACCAGTTTATTTTGCGTCGGCAAATGGAACCTTAGTATCATTTATTGATCGGTTATTTTATAGTATGACTGCTGATAAAACAATGAAAGTTGGGGCGGCTGTAGTTAGTTGTCGTCGAGGGGGTAATAGTGCTACATTTGATGAATTAAATAAATATTTTACTATTTCTCAAATGCCGATAGCCTCTAGCCAATATTGGAATATGGTACATGGTAATTCACCAGAAGAAGTACAGCAGGACCTTGAAGGACTACAAACGATGAGAACTCTTGGTAAGAATATGGCTTTTTTAATTAAAAGTATTCAATTAGGTAAAAAGGAATTTGGATTACCGGAAAAAGAGGAGCATAAATTCACTAATTTTATTCGATAAAAAGTAAGACGACAGTATGGTAATGGATTTGTTCCCATATTGTTGTTTTTATTGTAGATTGTGAAGTTCTTTAGTAAGCAAGGCCAAATTATCAATTGTTTTTTTATTAAGAAAGTGTTCAATTTTCTCAACTTGTTCTAGTTCGTTATGACTGTTATTGAGTAGACAGAGAAAGTTATTTAATACCTGATGACGATATATAAAATATTCACCCCATTGTTTACCTAATTCAGTTAACGTGATAATTCCATATTTTTGATATTCTAAAAAGCCTTCTTGACTTAATTTAGTTACCATTTTAGAGGCGGATGAGGGTCTAACATTAAGATTATTGGCCAATTCGTTGATTCTAACGAAGGGTTGTTTTTCTTTTAAGCGAATGATCATTTCTAAATAATCTTCCATTGAAGAAGTTAAGTTACTGTCATTATTCAATTGATAGCCCTTGAAAGTAAAATAGGCATTTTCATCGTTATTCATTTTTTTCTCCTTTTTAGTAACGCTTTACTAGTAATTTAATATTATAGTATTAGGAAACAAAGTTTCCTTAATCTAATATACGATGAGGAGAAATTTATTATGATAGAAAATAGATGTTTAAATGATTTACAAATGGGTGAAGTAGGAGTGATTACTTCATTAATGGCACAAGGGAGTATTAAAAGAAGACTTTTAGATATTGGCTTAGTTGATGATACGGAAGTACAATGTATTTTGAATAGTCCAAGTCAAGATCCTAAAGCTTTTTTGATCAGGGGTGCAGTAATTGCTTTACGGAATGAAGATTGTCAAAATGTTTTAATTAGAAAAGATGATGTGAATTATGGGCTTAACTAACAAATCTACAGGAATTAATGCAAGTGAGACAAAGTTAGTAATAAAAAAACAAAGTAGAAATGATAAAGTTGTTGCCATTGCAGGTAATCCTAATGTTGGAAAAAGCACTGTTTTCAATGGGCTAACAGGCCTTCATCAACATACTGGTAACTGGCCTGGTAAAACAGTTACTAATGCTCAAGGCTATTGTCGAGGAAAAGAAAATTCATATGTTTTAGTAGATATTCCTGGGACATATTCATTATTAGCACATTCAGCGGAAGAAGAAGTAGCACGTAATTTTATTTGCTTTGAGCATCCAGATATAATTGTTGTTGTATGTGATGCAACTTGTTTAGAACGTAACTTAAATTTAGTAATTCAGACAATTGAAATTCATACAAATGTAATAGTTTGTGTTAATTTGTTAGATGAAGCTAAGAAAAAAGGAATTGATATTGATCTTGAGCAATTATCATCTTGCTTGGGAGTTCCTGTAATTGGGATTACTGCCAGAAAAAAGACAGATTTGCATAAAGTTATTGATTCTTTAGATCAAGCAATCGATAGACCAGTTAATTACAAATCCTTAAAAATAGCTTATAGTGATATTTTATTACAAGCAATAAGAATTGTTGAGGAAGTATTGCAAAAGAAAGTAACTACTTCTTTAAGTTATCAGTGGCTTAGCTTAAGATTGATTGAAAACGATCCTTCCTTAATGATTGAAATGTCAAATCAATTAGGACTGGACTACGATGATCAAGAGCTTAAAGAAGCTATCGACCAAGCAAATGAATTATTAGCACAACATGATATAAATAAGGATAATTTACAAGACAAGATTGTTGTTTCATTTATTCACAGTGCTCATTTGATTTGTCAAAAAGTGGTTCACTATCAAAAGCAAGATTATAATCAAAGGGATCGTCAGATAGACAAGATTTTAACAAATCGCTGGACGGGGTATCCAATCATGATTTTATTACTTGCTTTAATATTTTGGATAACTATAACAGGGGCAAACTATCCATCGCAGTGGTTATCGGATTTCTTATTTGGATTAGAAGTACCTTTTAATCAGTTCTTTCATTTTATTGGGACGCCGTTATGGCTTAGTGATATGCTTGTATCTGGGGTATATAGGGTGTTAGCTTGGGTTGTAAGTGTTATGCTGCCACCAATGGCAATCTTTTTTCCATTGTTTACTTTGATGGAAGATTTAGGCTATTTACCAAGAATTGCTTTTAATCTTGATCATGCATTTAAAAAATGCAGCGCTTGTGGTAAACAAGCTTTAACGATGTGTATGGGATTTGGATGTAATGCTGCTGGAATAGTAGGATGTCGGATTATTGATTCACCACGAGAGAGATTAATTGCAATGATTACTAATAATTTTGTGCCATGTAATGGTCGTTTTCCAACCTTGATAGCAATCTTAACAATGTTCTTTATTGGAACCGAAGCAACTATGCAAAATTCTCTATTATCAGCAATATTTTTAACAATGTTAATTGTTTTAGGAATAACTATGACTTTGATTATTTCAAAGTTATTATCTAAAACTATATTAAAGGGAGTCCCATCTTCATTTACTTTAGAATTACCACCATATCGTAAACCTCAAGTTGGCAAAGTGATTGTTAGATCAATTTTTGACCGAACATTATTTGTTTTATCTCGAGCTGTGGCAGTAGCTGCTCCTGCTGGTCTTATTATTTGGTTAATGGCAAACATTAGTGTTGATGGTATGACAATTTTAAATATTACTTCTAATTTTCTGGATCCCTTTGCTAAATGCATTGGTCTAGATGGCGTTATTTTGTTAGCATTTATTTTAGGGTTTCCCGCTAACGAAATAGTAATTCCTATCATGATTATGGCATACCTCGCTAGTGGTAGTTTGATTGAAATGGATAATTTAGTAATGTTAAAAAGTTTATTAGTAGAAAATGGCTGGACGTGGATCACTGCAATTAATGTAATGTTATTTTCATTAATGCACTGGCCTTGTTCGACAACACTTTTAACAATAAAAAAAGAAGCTAATAGTTGGAAATGGGCGATTGTATCTTTCTTAGTTCCAGCTGTAACCGGAATCATAATCTGTTCTATCTTCACTATGTGTGCTAATCTGTTTATCTAAATGATTTTTAATAATAATGAAATTGAACCTCTTAGTTGGATTTCCAACTAAGGGGTGAACTATATAAAGATGATATATGGTTTTATTGAGATAAGTAGCTATAGATGATATGATATTAAAAGACAGGGGTGGAGAATATAAATGACACGTCCAAATTTTAATGATATTCAAAGTTTTGATGAATTTAAACAGTATTATTGGTATCGTGATGAACTAAAACAAATTTGTAAAGAACACGGAATTACTCATACAGGTACTAAAACGGAACTGAATGATAATATTAAAGCCTATTTTAATGGTGAAATAATTAAACCAGTAAAACGAATGAAAATAAGGAAGCAAGATGTGCCTTTAACCTTAGAAACAAAATTATTAGAATGTGGCTTTGTTCTTAATGGACGTTTTCGTGAATTCTTTGGCGAAATTACAAAAACACCTAATTTTAAGTTCACCGCAGATATGGCAACTGCATTGAGAAGGGTTCGAAGTGAGGGGAATGTTCATTTCACGCTCAAGGATCTTTTAGATGTGTATTATGGAAAAAGTGATTATGCTAAATATGATAATTCAGCTTGTCAGTGGAATCAGTTTTTAAAAGATTTTTGTCGTGATGAAAATAATAAAATTTATTATAATAAATTGAAAGCTGCTTCGATATTGTGGAAGGTTATTAGAGATCAGCCAGGAAAGAAAGTATATTCAGCTTCATTATTAAAGAAACATCAAGCTTTGCTAAGACAATATAAAGGGGAAAATAAATGATAAGAGAAATAGTTAGTGATCAATTTAGACTAAGTCAAAAATCACTTCCAGCTACTAAAGAGGATTTACCGGTTGTTCAAGATTTATTAGATACGATTATAGCTCATGCTACAGGTTGTGTAGGAATGGCAGCTAATATGATTGGTATCAATAAAAATATTATCATTGTAAACGATGATGGTAATTATTTAGTAATGTTAAATCCAGAAATTATAAAAACTATGGGACGTTTATATGAAACAGAAGAAGGATGTCTATCACATATTGGAGTGAAAAAGACAAAGCGATACGAAAAGATAAAAGTAGCATATTATGATGTTGATTTCAAAAAGAAAATAAAAACTTTTAGTAATTATACAGCTCAGATCATTCAACATGAAATAGATCATTGTAATGGAATTTTAATTTAATTAAAGAAGTAAAAGGAATGATATAATTGCAGTTTACTATATAAATATTTAATGGTAATTTTAAATATGATTATGCGCCAAAATGATGATGGAAGGATTATTGTAATTCATTCAGTTGTAATGAAAGATATTTCAGCATATTCTGTTATTGGAGAGAATTCGGCTCATTTTAGACAAGAATGTTTTGGTAATGAAATGATCGAATTGTTGGGATGGTTAAAATGATAAGATTATGAATAAGAAAAACTATGTGATCTCTCCCTTTATTACGTAAGGAAGATTTAGGTGAAGTAAAAAAGAGAGTTTATAAAATTATTAATGGTGAAATCGATGGAAATTAGAAAATATCAGTCTTCGGATTTAAAAGTAATTTGTGAATTGTTTTATGAAACGATTAATACAATAAATAGATATGATTACAATAATGATCAAATCAAAGTATGGTCAAATCGGAGTAATTTTCTGCTGACTCAAGATGACTTTTTTAACTCTATGTATACTCTTGTAGCTGTTGAAAATGAAAAGGTTTTGGGTTATGGTAATATTGATAAGAGAGGTTATTTAGATCATTTATACGTACATAAAGATTATCAAGGAAAACAGATTGCAACAAAGCTATGTGATAAGTTAGAACAGTATTGTAAAGATGTAAAAAGTTTAACAGTTCATGCTTCCATAAGTGCTAAGCCTTTTTTTGAAAAAAGAGGATATAAAGTTATTAAAGAACAGTCAGTCAAAGTGGATAATGTTTATTTAACTAATTATTTGATGGAAAAGACTAGATAATTTGATTTAGCAGTTTAAGATGCCGTTAGGCATCTTTTAATTCGTGATAGATTATTGATTATGAGATAATATAATTAGATTGAGGATATGGATAGTGATTGTCTTTGTTTTAGAATTAACTAAGGATGGTAAAGTAATCAAGCAAGGTAATTTTACTTACAAAATTAGAATATCTTTGTTTTGTTATGATTAGCAATATATACTTATATCGATAAAGGAGTAATTTGAAAAATGAGAATTTGAGTCAAATGGTCTTTTTAAGATATATTTTTATGATGAAGAATTGTTAAGTGATAGAAATGATGAATCAGCTAATTAGGGTGTTATAATAAATTAAATTGTTTAAAGACTATTTTAATCAGGATTAAAAGGAAAGGGGGATTACTGAAGATTTTGCAATTTATTATCAACAAATTATAAGAATAGAGAAAAGTCGTGATGCAATTGCATCATCAGCTAATTCTTTGGATCGGCTCAATATTGTTACAGAGCAAAAAGATTTTTATATTTCTTTACAAAATAATGATCTATTTATTAGTCAAATTAGAAAATTTAAAAGAGAGTTACAGTATAAATAATTTTAATAAAGAAATTAAAATAGTAGAAAATCTTCAAAACAGTTATATATTTGAGGACAAGACTGGGATATGGAATAAAAATAGGGGAACTTTTATATTAGTGCTTATCATAGAAATTTAAATGATTTTATTGAAAACTATTTGTTGAAGGATGAAAATAAATCAAACTGTTTAAACAAATACAAAAAGCTGGTTATCGCTATTGTGGAATCCAGCATGGTAATTTTAATTATTATTTATTTTGCGGGGACGGAACACATATCTTTTAGCTGTATACATTGTCATAATAAAGTTAGAAAATATGATTATTTAGTGTAATTTGTTAAATATCTAAATATTTTATAGCAGTAAGGTAAAAATGGATAATTAAAGATTTTTAGCAAAACAATATTTTTGCAATCGACAGGCAAATACTGTGACTAAGTTTGGTTTTATCAAAGAAATTTATAAGAAGTTATTATATGATGTTCTTGAAATTAACATGAAATAGGGCTATATTCATACATATAGATTGGGGGTATTCAATGAAACGAACAAAATTAGATGATCGAGTATTACCCGAATATACTCGAGGTGAAGAAATTTTTAATATGGTTACTCATATTGTAGGTGGAGTTTTTGGAATTGCCGTATTAGTACTTTGTATTGTTTTTGGAGTATTGCGCCATAACAATTATGGTATAGCTTCAGGAATTATTTATGGAATATCAATGATCTTGCTATATACAATGAGTAGTATTTATCATGGGCTTTCCCCAAATACTAAGAGTAAAAAAGTGTTTCAAATTATGGATCACTGTTCAATTTTTGTATTGATTGCTGGTACTTATACACCTATTGTGTTGTGTTCGATAAGACCAGTAGATTCATTTTGGGCTTGGATGATCTTTGCTGTTGTTTGGGGCTGTACGGTTCTAGGAATCATTTTAAATGCAATTGATATTGAAAGTAATGAAAAGTTTTCAATGATTTGTTATTTAGCGATGGGCTGGTGTATTATCTTTAAATTCAATCTATTGCCGGAAGCTATTGGATATAATGGAATTTGGTTACTTGTGGCTGGTGGTGTAGCTTATACGATTGGTACCGTTTTTTATGGTTTGCAAAATAAGTATCGCTATATGCATAGTATTTGGCATTTATGGATCTTATTAGGAAGTGTGTTACATTTCTTATGTATAATTTTATATGTTATTTAAAAGGTATCATTTTAAAAATGATGCTTTTTTTACGATAATATAGAGAAAATGGGGCTAAAGAGTATCATAATAGTGTGGTATTAATAATTCAATGAGGAGATGATAGGTATAAATCTATTTTATCCATCAATTATTAAGTTTGCTCGTTTTAAAATGCAACCAAAAAGTAATGATATTTTTACTATTCTCGAAAATGTCCACTAAGTAGTTGATATTCCTTATCAAGATGACAGGAATCATAATCATTTACTAGATATTTATTATCCTTAATCCACGACTAAGCCATTGTCTATGATCATTGATGTTCACGGTGATGCCTGGATTTATGGTGATAAAGGAGTAAATAAAAATTTGTAGTTATGCTAGCTGCTAAAAATTTTACTGTTGTGAATATAAATTATACTCTAATACCACAAGCCTCGTTGAAGCAGTAAGTTCAGGAAATTATTATGACTTTAAAGTTTGTTGCTAAAACAAAGAATAAATATTTTTGGAATATTGATCAAATTATTTTTACTGAGTGATTCAGCTGGTGGGCATTTAGCAGGATTGGTTTATGCAATCATAAAACAGCCTGAGCTCTGTAAAGTATATAATGTTCAGCCACCAGAAATTATGATTAGAGAGTTTTGTTACATGGTGGAGATGATTTAATAAGTTTTGACTAACAGTAAAAATTTTGTTTATCAGTAGGTTAGTGTTATGGTTCAGGGAGTTAACAATGAAGATTCAGACATATATCGAAAAGCTTGCCTTATTGATGTAATTGATAGTTACCGCCACTTTCAACACGTATTATTAGTAGTGAGATAACTTACATTTTTAGTCAATAAAGGCTAAAAATGTATTGAAGGCTTATAACTGGTATGTTTGAACCGTGTGTTGCTCTAAGGAAAACATTTAGGACATGTTTTTGAAGTTCTGTATCCTGAATATCTTGAAACTCAGTCAACGATTGAACGAATTAAATATTTTATTAATAACTAATTATAATGAAGGTTTTTAAGTAGTTATTGGCCTTGCATTTTAGTTTAGAAAATGGACAGCGATGATATAGGTGGTTTATCTTTTTTTCTTATTAAAAATGAGCTAAACTATTATTAACTATAAATAGGAGGGGAAAGTGATGAAAAAAGAAGTTGGATTATTACATTTGGCTGTTATGTTATTTGGCTTAGCCGGAGTAATTGGAAAATTTGTCACACTACCAGCTATTTTGATTACCTTTGGACGAGTATCTTTTTCTTCAATTTTTCATCTAATAATAATTTTAATAAAAAAAGAGAAAGTTAGATTGAGTAATAAAAAAGATTATATTCTAATCATCGCTGCTGGTATTGTTATGGCACTTCACTGGTTCACTTTTTTACAAGCAATTCAATTATCAACTGTTGCAATTGGAACAATTACTTTTTCAACTTTTCCACTTTTTGTGACTTTTTTAGAACCGCTAGTATATCATGAAGAGCTTAGAATAAAAAATATAATGATTGCGCTAACAATGTTTGCTGGGGTAATAATTACAATTCCAGAGTTCTCACTTAACAATCAAATAACACTGGGAATCTTTATTGGATTAATCGGATCTTTAAGTTATGCGGTGTTATGCTTGATGAATCGCTATTTTGCAGGTAAATATACAGGGAGAACGATTTGCTTATATGAACAAGGAATTGCTGCGATTATATTATTACCGTCATTGCTGATAGTTAAAGCTTCAATAACAAAACTTGATTTATTTGCGCTTATTTTTCTAGGAGTTATATGTACGGCTGTTGCTCATAGTATTTATGTCAGTAGTTTAAAGAAAGTAAAGGTGCAAACTGCAGGGATAATATCGGGAATGGAGAGTGTGTATAGCATTATTTTTGCGATATTTTTGTTACATGAGATTCCTGGAGTAAAGGAACTGCTTGGAGGAGTGATTATTTTGGGGGTGGCTTTTTATGCCACTGTTACTAATAATAAAAAGTTTTAGTTCTAATTTGAAATGAACTTCCATTATTTGGACACCCAATGATGTGTACCCTCTTTACTGGACAAATCAGTAAGGAGGGTACACATTACAAGTAATGGAGGTTCATTTTATTATGGCAAAGATTCTTTTATTTCCATTTTTGATATAACTGTTCAACAAGTTTAATTGTTTCAATAGTTTTTTCTTTATTCATGATAGGACTTTCTAATCGACCATTATTAATACATTGATGAATATGTTCAATTTCATAAACAAATTCACTTTGATAAGGAAAATCATAATGACTATGACTGCCATCATCGAGATAAAGATCTAACTGATTAGATTTCCAATAATTAGGAACAACGATATAACCTAGTTCTCCATAAAAAACAGCTTCATTTTTTAATGCCACATTCATAGCGATTGTTGAAGAAGCAAGAATACTATTATTTATCTTCAATTGGAAATTACATATTTCATCTGCTCCAGTAGAGCACTTGATACATGTACCATCAATTGTTAAATTTGGATGATCAAAAAGATATTGGAGATATTCAATTGTATAAGTAGCACTTCCATAAAGAGCACCACCACCTAATGATAGATCATACATCCAGTGATCGTAAGTAAAGCGACCTGGAAACCCAGCCTTAAATTCTAAGTATTTAATTTTTCCGATTATCTCACTATTGATTAATTCTTTAACTTTACTTGTTGTGGGAAGATAGAGAGCCTTTTGTGCTTCCATTAAAAAACAATTATTTTTTTAGCTAATGTGAATAATTCTTTAGCTTCTAAGACAGTTAAAGCAAAAGGTTTTTCTACAATAACATGTTTATGGTGTTTTAGAGCTTTTTTGCAGTTTTCATAGTGTTGACTGTTAACTGTAGGAATATAAACAATATCAATATTATTTGCACAAAGCAATTCACCATAACTGCCATAATAATTTTCAATGTTTAATCGTTTTGCTGCTTTTTTGGCAGTTTCTAAATTTCTTGATGCAATTGCTTGAACATAGCTATCTTGGCTTTCTCTAATCCCTGCAATAAAACGATCAATGATTGAAGCAGTGCTTAATATACCGTATCTGAACATAATAAACCAATTATAGTATAGGATTTTTTAGACAAAAGGACAAATTTGTTTATATTATTTTATTTTTTGAAGACTATAATATAAGTATAGAAGGTGATAGAGATGTTAAGATTTAATGATGATTTTGATTTTCGAAGTGAATTTGTTGGAAAGTGGAATAAAAAGATTCACTCATTAAGAGTAGCAGGAATTATTGTTGCTATTTTAATGATTATTTGTGCTATTCTATGCATGATTTATCCAGTAAAATCAGTTACTATAATTGGTACGATTGCAACCGGGTTAATTCTTATTTTAGGAATTTATCAGATCATTGATTATATAGCGGCACCACCATTATTTCGTGGTCCAGGTGGCCTTGTAAGCGCTATTTGTAATTTATTAATTGGTCTTTTGTTGATATGTTCACCAATTGAAATGACAATTAATACATTTGCTTTTATTTTTGGATTTATTTTAATGGTTTATGGGCTTAATAAGTTGAGTTTTGCTCATCAATTAAGCTTTTTTGGAATTGAAAGTTATGGTTGGGTTATATTTACGGGTATAATCAATGTTTTAGCAGCTTTAGCATTTATTATTGCGCCATTGATGTCAACCGTCGTATTAAATTATATTGTAGCTGCTTATTTACTTGTTGGTGGTATTGCTTTATTGGTCGAAGTAATTGCCATGCATGATTTAAAATTATAATTTTTAGATATTTAAAAAGCATTTCGGTAATCGGATTATAAATTATCGAGATGTTTTTTGTTTGCTTGTTTTTAAGAAGGTGCTAAAATTAAATAAAGAAATGATAATGGAAGCTGCTGTTTTATGTTTTAGTAAAAGGAGTGATGATGAGTGTTTGATTTTTTTAAAAAGAAAAAAGATCCAGTCGAAGAGTCAGGAAAACTAGAAATGAATAAAGAAATGTTTTTAAGTACGATGAAGGTGATTACAGACTATACTCAAAGAGATGTTATTAAAATTGAATTAAGTAATGATGAGTGTAGTATTTTTGATAGTAAATTTGGGGGATTACCATACTTAGGAGTAGATGACGAAGTACCATTAAGTACAGATAATAAACAATTGCGATTGCTGGGGCAAATTAATTTTGCTGATTTACCGATGAATAGTTATCAATTAGAAGCAGGGTTATTGCAATTTTGGGCTATGGATAATGATCTTTATGGTTTAGATTTTGAGAATATGATATCGCAAGCAGAAAGTCGGGTTATTTATTATTCAAGTATTGATAAAACTGTATCTGAAAGTCAGATACTTAATAAATATCATCCTGAAGGTGAGGGTTATTTTCCAATAGTTGATAACTTTAAGCTGCATTTTATTGGTGGCGAAGAAGGAATAAGTATTGGTGATTATCATTTTGATGGTTTATTTACACAAGAATGGAATAACTTATACCCAAATAATTTAATTTCATCATATTATGATTTACCGGATGAAATTTTGTATGAGGATGAATTTAATGAATTTAGCGGTTTTGGGCATAAAATGTTTGGATATCCTGCATTTACTCAAGAAGACCCCCGCAGTAGTGAAAAGTACGATGATTATATTTTATTACTACAAATTGATAGTGTAGGTATTGGTGATAAAGAGATTATGTGGGGGGATAGTGGTATTTGTAATTTCTTTATAACAAAAAAAGACTTAGAGAATAAGAATTTCTCAAAAGTCTTGTATAATTGGGATTGTTATTAAAATCGATGTTCTATTGCTTCTAAGACAGCTGTTAAATCACGAATATAAGCAGCTTGCTGTTTTTTTAAATATCTTTTGACAAAGGGTTTCATGAAGAATTTTTTAGGTGTGATATTTTCTGTAAAATCAATTGAAGTAATACCATTGTGAGATGAAAATAATCCTATCCAGTGACCTTTCATATTACTGTTTTCCATACTGAATTCATAACGCTGGTAGGGTCTAAAACAGGTAATCGTAAAAGTTGTTGGATAACCATTTTTAGTGTATTCGATAAATTGCTCTTGTGATTTGATAATTTCCAGTTTTGAAAGATCACTGCGCCAAGTATAATTATCTAGGGAAGTAACAATATTCCAAATAGTTTTTATATCGTTAGGAAAAGAGGCCTTAATATTTGTAATTACCATAACATAACTCCTTATTTTTTTATAATTGGTAACCAGTATTCGTAAATGGCATCATTTGGATCGGCTTTTAGATAAACTTCTATATCTGGGGTATTAGCATATTCATATCCGGAAGTAGGCAACCACTCTGTAATAACACGACGCTGAAGCTCTTGAAGAGTTCTATTTGTTCCGTGACCAGAAAAGATGGCCCAGGTAGCGCTGCCGATATGATATTCTTCAAAATTTTGATTATGATTAGTTGAACTAACAGCAATGAAATAACGCCAGTCTTCGTGTTGATGAATATTGACTCCTAATAATCCTAGCGGAGTCTGATTATTAAGTCGATAAAGTTGGTTAAGGGTTCCATCATTTAATGCTTTGTCCCATTGCTTAGGGATTTGGACAAAGTTTTCTAGTAATTCTTTACTTAAAAGAGAGCTGATTCCTAGGATTTTAAAGCTATCCTTTTTTTCAATTCTAAAACTTAATTCATCAAGACCTTGAATTGAAAAGGTGAATTTTAGAGCTGGGAATGACTTGATTTGAACATTTTTCTTTCTAACAAGTGAGGGTGCAATTCCATGAACTGCTTGGAAAGCACGGTTGAATGCGGTTGGTGATTCATATCCATATTTTAAAGCTATATCAATGATTTTGTCTTCTCCTGTTTGTAAATCAACTGCAGCTAAAGAAATACGTCGTTTGCGAATATATTCTGATAATGAGATATTAGTCATGTAAAGGAAAGTTTTTTGAAAGTGATAACTAGGGCAGCCAGCTATTTTAGCGAGCTGCTCATAATCAATTTTTTCTGTTAAATGATTTTCGATATATTCAATTGTTGTATTTAGCCGTTCAATCCATTCCATTTATGTTACCCTCTTTATTATAACTTCTTATTAATGATCAATCCTCGCTTTTTATATAAATAAAAAGCGAGATTACACTTTTTATTTTATCTTGACTTAGAGCTAACCACAAGATTTATTCAGGATTTAAATGATTTAGAGTATCTTAATAAGATAGTAAACTATCATTTTAAAGTGAAGCAGTATCGTTAATCGCTTTATTTAACTTTTATGCTATAATATAAACATATCTTGGGAATAAATATTGATAGGAGGTAAGATATGAGCGATATATTTATTAAAAATATTCCCCATGAACAAATAACTACATTAGCATCGCAAGTGGAAGTTCAAGCGGGACAAGTAGTTAGTAAGACACTAGCACAAAATGATGCTTTAAGTATTACTATTTTTTCTTTTGATAAAGGTGAAGAAATTGGAACGCATGGCTCTAGCGGAGATGCGATGGTAACCGTGCTAGAGGGTGTTGGAAAGTTTACAGTTGATGGTCAAGAATATGTCTTAAAGCGTGGTGAAACATTAGTTATGCCGGCTAATAAACCGCATTCTGTATATGGTCAAGAAGCATTTAAAATGTTATTGGTTGTGGTTTTTCCACAAATAAAATAGTAAAAATAGGAGACTGATCGGGTGAAGAAGACTCTATATTTAATGCGTCACGGGCAAACGCTATTTAATGCTCGTAAAAAAATTCAAGGGTGGTGTGATGCCCCTTTGACAGAGTTAGGAATTAAACAAGCTAAGATAGCAGGAAAATATTTTAAAGACAATAACATCGTTTTTGATCATGCTTATAGTTCAACTTCTGAGCGGGCGTGTGATACTTTAGAGTTAGTCTGTGATTTACCTTATCACCGAGTCAAAGGACTAAAGGAATGGAATTTTGGAATATATGAAGGTGAAAGTGAAGATTTAAATCCGCCGCTGCCATATGGTGATTTTTTTGTCAATTATGGCGGTGAAGGAGAATTACAGATGCGCCAAAGAATTGCTGATACATTATTAGAAATTATGCAGAAGGAAGATCATAAAGTTGTGCTTGCAGTTTCTCATGGTGGGGCATGTCGTGGTTTTATGAGATATTGGCAGGAAACTAGTCAAGTTGACCAAAAAGGCGGCTTGAAGAATTGTTGTATTTTAAAATTTGAATTTGAAGATAATGAGTTCAGATTATTAGAAATTATTAATCATAATTTTGATGAAACGAAAGGTTAAAACCTTTCGTTTTTTACTTGACTTAAAGTTTACTCAAGGGAGTATAATAAAAATAGGAAATGTCGAATTGTAGGAGGATGAAAATGGAAACAGTAAGATTGGGGAGAACAAATATTGTTGTTAATCGAAATGGTTTTGGGGCTTTACCTGTTCAACGAGTGAATATGGAAGAAGCAAAAGTTATTTTAAAGAAAGCATATGATAATGGAATTACTTTTTTTGACTCTGCTCGGGCTTATAGTGATAGTGAAGAAAAGATTGGTGAGGCTCTTAGTGAGGTACGCCAAAAAATTTATATTTCAACAAAAACGATGGCAACGACAGTAACGGATTTTTGGAAGGATTTAGAAACAAGTTTATCGTTATTAAAGACAGATTACATTGATATTTATCAATTTCATAATCCGTCGTTTTGTCCTAAGCCAGGGGATGGATCAGGTTTATATGAAGCTATGCTAGAGGCTAAGAAACAAGGAAAAATTAGATATATTGGTTTAACCAATCATCGTTTACATGTAGCAAGAGAAGCTGTTGAGTGTGGTTTATATGATACTTTACAATTTCCTTTTAGTTATTTGGCTTCAAAAAAGGAAGAGGAACTAGTTGATTTATGTAAAGAAAAAGATGTTGGTTTTATTTGTATGAAGGCTTTGTCAGGTGGTTTAATAGACCGTTCTGATGCGGCATATGCGTATTTAGCGCAGTTTGATAATACATTGCCGATTTGGGGAATTCAAAAAGAATCAGAGTTAGATGAATTTATTGAGTATAATGATAATCCACCAATTATGAGTGAAGAAATCAAAGCGATAATTGCTCATGATCAAAAAGAGTTATCTGGTGAATTTTGTCGGGGTTGCGGATATTGTATGCCATGTCCAATGGGAATAGAAATTAATCAGTGTGCTCGAATGTCTTTGATGTTACGACGAGCTCCTAGTGCAGGCTGGTTGTCAGAACATTGGCAAGAAGAAATGAAAAAAATAGAAAATTGTATTAATTGTGGCAAATGTATGTCGCATTGTCCGTATGGATTAAATACACCTGAATTGTTGAAAAAAAATTATGAAGATTATAAAACATTTTTTAAATAATTAGATATACGATTCCTAGTTAAAACTAGGAATTTTTTAACCAATATTAGAACTATCTTATGTTATAATGAAATTAAAGTGCTTAAAGAAAGGAGAAATTAATGCGTGAGATAGATCGTTTAGTCGAAGAAATCCGTCATTTACAGTTTGATGATATCGAGAAAATGTATCAAAAATGTTTGCAGTTAAAAGAAATAGCACTAGAACAAAAAGATGATTACATATTATGTTTAGCTAGTAATTACATAATCGATTACTATTATTCTTGTAAATCGCAACAAGAAACAGTTAAATTAGCGAATGAGATGTTGGCTCTAAATGAAGAAAAAGGGTATCCAGATTTATTGATGCAGGCTTACAACCTATATGCTATTGCAGTATGTAATAATGATTATTCTCTTGCTACTGGTTTTTATCTCAAAGGATTGAAGTTAGCTGAGCAGTTAAATGACTATATAATGAAAGCAAAATTTAACTGTAATTTAGGAGATGTTTTTGTTAATTTAGGTCAATTTGATTTAGCGTTACCTTATTTTTTAGAATCGCTTGAACAGATCAAAAAGATTTCTCCTAAACTGCCGGAATATAAAATAAAACGTTTTGTGTTATGTTATCTTATTATAATTTATTGTGAAAAAAGAAGATTGGATCAAGCGATTGCTCTAATGGAAGAAAATAAGGATTTATTTAATGATACTTCATTTGATCCGATTGATCGGTTATGGCAAGCATTAAAAGCATTAATTTGCTATGGGCATGGTGATGTAGCAAAAGCTTTAGAGTTTATTGATAATATATTAGGGAATGAGATTCATGGTTTTCGTGCAAATGAAGCAATTTATTTTATTCATCATATTTTATTGTATATTACTTTTGCAATCAAGGATAAGGAGCGGACAAAATGTCTTTATCTTTTATTAAAGGAGAATGATTTTGGTAAAACTGGAATGCGTTATCAAATTGAAATGTTAGAAATGAAGATAAAGTATTGTATTGTTTTTGAAGAAAAAGAACAGTTGCCTAAATTATATGAACAATATTATTATTTGATGCATGAAAATCAAAAAGAAAGTATTGATTTTTGTTTAAATAGTGTTTTATATAAAATTGAACTATTTAAAGCAATGGAAGAAAAAAAAGATATCGTTAAGGAGTTTAGACTAGATGATTTAACTAAGATTTATAACCGACGATATTTTCATTATAAATATAGTGAGTTTAAAAATAAAAGTCGACTATTAGGAATTATTATTTTTGATTTGGATCATTTTAAAGAATACAATGATAGTTTAGGTCATTTAACTGGTGATCAAATATTAAAGGATTTTGCTGATAGTTTACAACAAGATGATGATAGAATAATTTCTTGTCGTTTTGGCGGTGATGAATTTATTTGTATTTGTGTAGATTGTAATGAGCAAATGATAATTAGTTTTATTGAACAAGTTTATAGTAAATTTGAGTTATATGGGTATGATAAAATCACTATTTCATCTGGATATTATAATTCTTTTAGTAATTGTTTATCTAAAGAGGAATTAATTAATAATGCAGATTATTATTTATATTATGTTAAAGAGAATGGAAAGAATGGATACTATGGCTTTTCAATTGAGTGATTGTTTAGACTCGACAGTTAGTAATTTTAATGTATAATATAGTTGAATTAGGAAGATGATAATCTTCCTTTAATATTGCAAGTTGAGGTAGAAAATGAGTATATTAAGTGTGGAAAATGTCAGTCATGATTTTGGTGGAAGAACTATTTTAGAAAATGCAAGTTTTAGATTATTAAATGGCGAACATATTGGTTTAGTAGGTGCTAATGGTGAGGGGAAATCTACTTTTTTAAATATTATTACTGGTAAGATTGCTCCGGATTCAGGAAAGATTGAATGGTGTAAAAGAATTTCAACAGGTTATTTAGACCAACACACAGCTTTACACCCAGGAAAAACTATATATGAAACATTACAAGATGCTTTTAAATATTATTATGATCTAGAAGCGGAGATGTTATCGATGTATGAACAAATGGCTGATTGTGATGATGAAACGATGAATCAGTTGATGGAAGAAGTTGGTGAAATTCAAGAAATTTTAGATCATGGCGGGTTTTATACAATTGATGTTAAAATCAAAGAAGTTGCAGGTGGTCTAGGGTTGAATGATATTGGTTTAGATAAACCGGTTGATGCGCTATCTGGTGGGCAACGTTCAAAAGTTTTACTAACTAAATTATTATTAGAGAATCCAATGATTTTAATTCTTGATGAACCAACTAACTATTTAGATGAGCAGCATATCAATTGGTTAATCAATTTTTTAAAGAATTATGATAATGCTTTTATTTTAGTCAGTCATGATGTTAGTTTTTTAAATCAAGTTATTAATATTATTTATCATTTAGAAGATGGTGTATTGACTCGTTATAAAGGTGATTATGACTACTATTTACAACAAGTTGAATTGAAAAAACGTCAGTTAGCTGCTGATTATCAAAAGCAGCAAAAAGAAATTGCTGATCTTGAAGATTTTATCGCACGTAATAAAGCACGGGTAGCTACTCGTAATATGGCTAGTTCACGACAAAAGAAATTAGATAAGATGAATCTTATTTCTAAACCAAAGGAAAAAATAAAACCGACTTTTTCTTTTATAGAAGCTAGAACACCAGGTAAAGTATTATTTGATTGTAAGGATTTAGTGATTGGATATGATAGTCCTTTAACGAAAGAAATGAATCTTGTTTTTGAAAGAAATAAGAAAGTTGCTATTAAAGGTGTCAATGGTTTGGGAAAGACAACTCTACTAAAGACGCTGATTGGGATGCAAAAACCTTATAGTGGAACAGTAGAAAAAGATCCATTTGTTGAAATTGGTTTTTTTAAACAAGAAGAATCTGCAGTTTCCCAAACTGCATTAGACTATTTGTGGGAGGAATTTCCAGATCGAAACAATGGTGAGATTAGAGCTATGTTAGCTAAGTGTGGTTTAACAACTGATCATATTGAATCTTTAATGAAAGTTTTATCGGGTGGAGAAAATGCCAAAGTTAGATTATGTAAGATTATGAATCGTGAAGCTAATGTTTTGGTGTTAGATGAACCGACAAATCATTTGGACGTTGATGCTAAAGATTCTTTACAAAGCGCAATCAAGGCTTTTAAAGGAGCTGTTATTTTAGTTAGTCATGAACCGGAATTTTATTTACCAATTGTTGATGAAGTAATTAATTTAGAAGAATGCTCAACTAAGATTATTTAGAAATGTTCTTTATTTAGAACATTTTTTGTTTTAAATATTTTCACATTTTAAGGGTTGTTGACATATATTATAGTGGTGAAATATATGATAACTATTAGTGTGTGTATGATCGTAAAAGATGAGGAAATGGTATTAGAGAGAGCTTTAAAATCGGTTGAAAGGATTGCAGATGAAATAATCATTGTGGATACCGGATCGACTGATCGAACTAAAAAGATAGCATTGAAATATACTGATAAAGTATATGATTTTGTATGGTGTGATGATTTTGCTAAAGCAAGGAATTATTCATTTTCAAAGGCAACTATGGATTACTGCATGTGGTTAGACGCGGATGATATTATTTCAGATAGCGATCAAGAAGGTTTGATTAATCTTAAAAAAACTTTATCAAAAGATACTTCTGTAGTTATGATGAAATATAATGCAGAATTTGATCAGAATAATAAGCCGACATTTACGTATTATCGTGAAAGATTATTAAGAAGAAAGGATAATTTTTATTGGGAAGGATTTATACATGAAGTAATAAGTCCTAGAGGTAAGGTGCTTTATAGTGATCTTGCAATTACACATAGTAAGGTGAAAAATAGTGATGTTAATCGTAATTTAAGAATATTTAGAGAAAAATTGAATGAAGGGGTAATGTTTAGTCCACGAGAAATTTTCTATTATGCTCGGGAGCTGTTTTATCATCAATTGTATCAAGAAGCAGTAGCTGAATTTAAAAGATTTTTAAATACCAAGAAGGGATGGAAAGAAAATAACATTTCTGCCTGTCAATTTTTAGGCTATTGTTTTTACAATCTTGGTGATATGCAAGAAGCAATAACCTGGCTTTTAAATAGTCTTTGCTATGATTTGCCAAGAGCAGAGATATGCTGTGATTTAGGTAAGTATTTCTTTGAATTGAAGCAGTATGAGCAATCTATCTATTGGAGTGCAGTAGCATTATCGTGTGAGCGTGATGATACATCTGGAGCATTTATATCTCCAGATTGTTATGATTATATTCCCTATATGCAATTATGTTTATGTTATGATAAGCTAAGTAATTATAAAACAGCAAAATATTACAATGAATTGGCAGGAAAATGTAAACCAAATGATCCATCATATTTGCATAATAAATTGTATTTTAATCGTATTGAAAATGATGAATAGAAGTAAAAAAAGATTTAAAAGGGACTAATCCTTAATAAAGGAGTAAGTCCTTTTATTATAATATGATAAACTATTATTTTTTATAAGGCGTTAAGGGTATACGATTTACATATGTATCTAGTAACTTTTTTATTTAGATAATTACTTTAGAAGTTTAATGAAAAAATTAGTCTTTTATTTTTTATGAGATTATTGACACAGTAGTTATTAAAATATTTGCGTATATTATATTAGATCACATAAAGGAGGTGATAAGATGAAAGACTGTAATTATAATGGTTGTATATGGTGTCCATGTTGCCGATGCAGGCCACCAATTATTATTAGATGTCCAACCGGACCGACCGGAGCAACAGGAGCGACAGGGCCAACCGGAGTAACAGGAGCGACAGGACCAACCGGAGTAACAGGCGTGATAGGACCGACTGGAGCAACAGGAGCGACAGGACCAACCGGAGTAACAGGCGTGATAGGACCGACCGGAGCAACAGGAGCTACAGGACCAACCGGACCGACCGGAGCAACGGGAGAAGACGGAGCAACAGGAGCGACAGGACCAACCGGATCAACCGGAGCAACAGGAGAAGACGGAGCAACAGGACCAACAGGACCAATCGGAGTAACAGGAGCGACAGGGCCAACCGGACTGACTGGAGCAACGGGAGAAGACGGAGCAACAGGACCAACCGGACCGACTGGATCAACAGGACCAACCGGAGCAACGGGAGAAGACGGAGCAACAGGAGCGACAGGACCAACCGGACCGACCGGAGCAACGGGAGAAGACGGAGCGACAGGAGCGACAGGACCGACCGGAGCAACAGGAGCGACAGGGCCAACAGGACCGACCGGAGCAACGGGAGAAGACGGAGCAACAGGAGCGACAGGACCAACAGGATCAACCGGAGCAACAGGAGAAGACGGAGCAACAGGACCAACCGGACCGACCGGAGCAACGGGAGAAGACGGAGCAACAGGAGCAACAGGACCGACAGGAGCAACAGGAGCGACAGGACCAACTGGACCGACCGGAGCAACGGGAGAAGACGGAGCAACAGGAGCGACAGGACCAACTGGACCGACCGGAGCAACGGGAGAAGACGGAGCAACAGGACCGACAGGACCGACTGGAGCAACGGGAGCGACAGGACCAACAGGACCAACCGGAGCAACGGGAGAAGATGGAGCAACAGGGCCAACCGGACCGACTGGATCAACAGGAGCGACAGGGTCAACCGGACCGACTGGTACAAATGGTGCAAACGGAGATAGAGGACCGACAGGACCAACTGGGATAACAGGAGCAACCGGAGCAACAGGGTCAACCGGACCGACTGGATCAACAGGAGCAGCTGGAGCTTCAGCAATAATACCATTTGCATCTGGTTTACCTGTATCTTTAACAACTATTGCTGGTGGTTTAGTAGGTACCCCTGCATTTATAGGGTTTGGTAGCTCAGCACCAGGAATATCAATCATTGGTAATACAATTGATTTAACCAATCCATCTGGCACGTTAACAAACTTTGCTTTTACAATGCCAAGAGATGGAGTCATCACTTCAATCGATGTATTCTTTTCAACAACAGCAGCATTATCATTAGTGGGAAGTACAATTACGATTGAAGCAAAATTATATGAATCAATTGCTCCAAACAACACTATGACTGTAGTGCCTGGAACAACTGTAACATTAACGCCTTCACTAACAGGTGTAATTTCTATAGGAACGATTTCTAAGGGAATATTAACTGGCTTAAATATTAATGTTCCGGCGGGAACAAGATTAATGCTTGTTTTAACTGCACGGGCATCTGGATTGAGTTTAGTCAACACTGTTGCAGGTTATGTAAGCGCAGGTGTAGCAATAGACTAGCTAAAAAAGGAGTCTCTAATAACTTATAATAAAAAATATAGTTTTTGTGAAATGTAATATTTATGATTATAGGTATCTCGCAGTTAAAAAGTTCTTATTAAAATGAAGTGCACCCCAAAGTTTGATATATACTTGGAATCTTGGACATGTATATTCAAATGAAAGGGGTGCATCTTAATATGTAAAAATTATTTAAATAATTCGTTTATAAAAATATTTTTAAAATCATAAAAAGTGTTTTATAGATAAGAATATAAGACTATGTCAAGTATTATACTATTTAAATAATTACAATCAAATTAAAGGGAGTAGTTTCTATTCAATTCAGAAATTACTCCTTAATTTATATTAGTATTTAATTTATTGCAGAAATCTTTTATTTCTGCAATTGATAAGTTTGATTACACAAAGTGTTAGATAGCCGCAAAAAGTATTTTTATTTTGAATTATTAGTAATATTGGGAGTTCTCTTATAATCTAATTTTATAACAAAATATTAAATAATAGTTTTTTATTATATTATTGAGACATAAGAATTATTTTCTAGTTTTAGTATTTACATATTTTTGTGCAATTTCTTTGATTGTTTCAAATTGACCTTTAGCTGCCAGTTTGTTTAACTCTCCTCCAATGCCAATAGCATCAATACCAGCATTAAACCACTCAGCTGCATTATTTAGGTTAACACCACCAGTTACCATTAAGGAAACATACGGTAAGGGCCCTTTGATTGCGTTAATATAGTTAGGACCAAAAGCACTTCCTGGAAATAATTTGATAATTTCACAGCCATATTCCATAGCAGTAATGATTTCTTTAATGGTCATACAGCCAGGAATATAAGGAATACCATAGCGATTACAAATTATAGCAGTTTCTTGATTAAAAGCTGGTGATACTATATATTTAGCTCCAGCCATAATAGCGTTTTTTGCAGTTGGTGCATCTAAAACAGTTCCAGCACCAATTAAAACAGTATTATTATTTTGATAATCACTTGATAATTGTTTAATAATCATGTCAGCATTATTGTTAGTATAAGCAATCTCAATAGCTTTTAAATTTCCTTTAATACAAGCGGTGGCTGTTTGGTGACCTTCTTCATAACTTGTTCCTCTAATTACTGCAACTACACCTTGTTTTTTTAATTCAATAATTGTATTTGATTTAGTCATAATTTTCTCCTATCTTGATATTTCCTGTTTTGATTTTAATAAATTATTTATTTTATCAACTGATTCAAACATACTGTCACCTTTGATTGTGCATTTTAAAGTCCCGGCAGCTACTGCAAAATCAATTACTTCTTGTAAAGGTGCTTCATTTATTAATTTATATAGTGCTCCAGCAACAAAAGCATCGCCACTGCCAACACGTTCTAATAATGCCGTTTTTAAATTAATCGAGGTGTAGAACTGATCTGCAAGTAAATAACATTGATAACTATTTACTTGATTTTCATTAACATTTCTAACTGTATGGAAAATCGCTTTAAAATTAAAAACATCTTTTAGTATTTGCATTCTTTCTTGAATCATTTGAATTGTAGCATTATTGCGATTGAACATATTAGTATCATCGCTATTTATCATTAATGGTTCGATTCCAAAGCAATAGTCCGCATATTTAGCGAAAATACTAAATTGTTTTTTTGCATCTTCAATAGAAATCATTTTAGTTCGCAAATTTAAATCCATTGAAATAGTAATGTTTCGTTCCTTAGCTTCTCGAAGGAGTACATGCAGTGTAGTTCTTACTGCTGGTGAGATAGCAACAGTAATACCACTAAAATGAAAATGAGTAATATCCTGAAATAATATATCCATTTTAATATTTAAAATATCAATATCATTAATACTGGTATTTTTGCGATCATAATAAACATCACTAGCTCTAATTCCATAACCATTTTCAAGATAATATAAGCCTACGCGTTCTCCCTTAAAACAAATAGTGCTAGTATCGATCTTGTTTTGTTTCATGAAACTTGCAAAACTCCTGCCAACAGAGTTGGCAGGTAATCCAGTAAATACTTTAGTAGCGATTCCCAATCCTGATAACGTTCTAGCAATGTTAATTTCACTACCACCGTAATGCATAGAAGTTAACACATTATCATTAATTTTTTCATTATTAAGAGGGGTGAATCTAATTAGTGGTTCACCAAAAAATAATATTTTTTTCATTTCTGTTTTTCCTTTCAAAAAAATGCCATCAAATGATGGCAAAATATATTACAATGTATAGTCAGCAATTATTATATTTATAAGGAGAGAGGAAATAAAAGATAATGGGATAGCTAATATACACGTAATAGCAATATTATAAAAGTGATTTAATATAAGTAGCAATTTCTTCATCTTGGCAGTTTGCAAAGAAATACTCTTGAAATTTTTCACCAGCAATTGTTTCTTTTAAGAAATCTTGATCGATTTGTTTTAAAATTGTCATCATATCGTTATGGGTAATCTGTTTTACTTCATTTAAAATACGAGCATTTCGTTGTTCTGGAACTGCACGTTCTTTTGGATATCCGCCGCCAGCAGTTTCAGCAAATAATCTTTCAAAAATTAATTTTAAATTTAATTCAGCTCCCCAGCCAAATCCTTTAGCATAAGGGATTGATAGAGCATTACCTCCATTAATTTGAGAAAATAAATAAGCATCAGTTGGTTCTGCTGCTAATCCACATGTAACATTTGGGAAACTATTTAACGCTAGCATAGCCCCGCTTCCAGTACCACATCCTGTAATAACAAAATCGGCAGCTTTTGAGTTTAATAAAATGGCGGCTAATAAACCGTTTTGAACATATGTTAATTGGCTCTCATTTTCTTTACCATACATGCCATAGTTATATACCTCATAGCCTTTTTGATCAGCTACTTCTTTTAAAGTGTTATAAATAATTTCATTTTTAGCCGCTTGGCTATTTTCGTTAATTAAAGCTATTTTCATACAATACTCCTTTTTAATTATTGTGGTTGTTTACCAATATAGGCTAAGATACCACCATCTACATATAAAACATGACCATTTACAAAATCACTAGCATCACTCGCTAAAAAAATCGCAGGTCCTATCAAATCATCAGTTTTTCCCCAACGTGCCGCTGGAGTTTTAGAAATAATAAATTGATCAAATGGATGACGGCTGCCATCAGCTTGTAGTTCTCTAAGTGGAGCAGTTTGTGGAGTGGCAATATATCCTGGACCAATTCCATTACATTGAATATTAAATTCACCATATTCGGAAGCAATGTTACGTGTTAGCATTTTTAAACCGCCTTTAGCTGCCGCGTAAGCACTTACGGTCTCTCTTCCTAATTCTGACATCATTGAACAAATATTAATAATTTTTCCATGACCTTTTTTGATCATTGAAGGGATAACGGCTTTAGAAACAATAAATGGAGCATTTAAGTCTACATCAATTACTTTTCTGAAATCGTTGGCACTCATTTCACACATTGGAATTCGTTTAATAATTCCTGCATTATTTACTAAAATATCAATTGCTCCAACTTCTTGTTCGATTTTTTTAACCATTTCATTAACAGCAATTTCATTGGTGACATCACAGACATATCCATAAGCTGTTATTCCTGCTGCTTGATAAGCAGCTAACCCTTTATTTACTAAATCTTGATTAATATCATTAAAAATAATCGTAGCACCAGCGCTGGCATATCCGCTAGCGATTGCAAAACCTATTCCATAAGAGGCACCAGTTACGAGTGCAACTTTACCAGTTAAGGAAAATTTATTCATATTGAATGTTTCAGCCATATAATCTTCTCCATTTCTAAATAATTATTCCAGTAAGAAGTTAAATCGAAGTAAACCAGAAACAATGATAAATGTGACATGAAGGGACTTACTGGAATATTTTGATGTAAGTAACTACCAGTTACAACTAAAGCATAGTTTAGTAAACCGGTTTTGTCAACGGTAAAATGCAAAAAAATAAAAAAATATTTATTTTTAAAATTGATATTTTGGTAAAAAAGAAAAAAATAAGACATTATTTTTGCTTTTTTATCCTTATATATGTAATTTTTTTAATAAAATATTCTCTTAAAAAAGGTTGACAACGCTTTCACCTAAGTATAAAATTAAAATGTAAGTAAACCAGTTTACTGTTTTTTATCAGTAATTATACTAGAAAGCGAGGAAATTTAGTGGATAAGAAAATTATTTTAGTTTCTCACGGAAAACTATCAGCAGGAATGTTACATTCTGTACAAATGATTGTTGGAGAAAACGAGGCGCTAACTTGTTTAGGAATGATGCCGGGAGAGCATTACTCAGTTGTTAGTGATCAAGTAGCAAAAATGGCTCAAGAAAATCCCAATACCCAATTTATTGTGATTGCCGATTTATTAGGTGGTAGTGTTTGCAATGGGTGCATGCCATTAGTTCAAGAAAAGAACGTTAAATTAATTAGTGGATTAAATATGGGGCTTGTAATTGAATTATTGTTTGCACCAGCACCAATGAGTGATGAAGATATTCAAGCAAAAATTGAAGCTTGTAAAAAAGGGATAGTTCATATATCTACTAAATATATGGAAGAACAAAATCAATCAAATGATGATGAATTCTTTTGAAGGTAATAATGAAAGGGGTATGTATTTATGATATCAATGATGCGTATTGATGATCGATTAATTCATGGACAAGTTGCAGTGATGTGGTCTAAAGAATTAGGGATTAGCAGAATTATTGTTGCTAGTGATGCTATTGCTAGTAATGAAATTCAAGTAAGTGCTTTAAAAATGGCGGCACCTGCAGGGGTAAAGGCTGCAATTTTGCCAATCAACAAAGCTATTGGAATTTTATCTGATCCTCGTAGTGAGGCAATGAAGATTTTAGTGATTTCTAATAATCCGGATGATTTATTAGCGGTCGCTAAAGGTATAAGTGAAAAGCCAGTGTTAAATGTAGCTAATTATGGACGTATTGGTGGTGGTTTATCAAAGAAAGTAAAGATTTCTGAATCTGTATATGTAACTGAACATGACAAAGAAGTGTTTAAAGAATTTGAAGAGTTAGAAATTGAAATGATTCATCAACCTTTACCAGGTGATGAAAGACAAGACTTTATGAAATTACTAGGGGGAAAATAGAATATGTTAGCAAACGCATTGATTGTTGGGATTGTTTTAGCAGCAACTAAGTTTTTTGACTGGTATGGAAATACAATGTTCCAAAGACCAATCTTCTGTGTCGCAATTTTAGGAGCATTATTGGGACACCCAACCGAGGGGATTATCTTGGCTGCTGAGCTAGAGTTAGTATTTTTAGGTAATGTTAGTTTAGGTGGTGTTATGCCAAGTGACTTTACTTTAGGTTCAATTTTTGGAGCAGCTTTTGCTTTATTATTAGGTAAGGATTTAGCAACAGCGGTTACTTTAGCATTACCGCTTGCGGCTCTTGGAACTTTATTATATTCATCAATGAAGATCGTAGTAACTTCATTAGTTCCAAAATTTGAAGATTTAATTGAAAAACGTAATATTAAAGGATTTAAGAGGTTATGGCTCCTTCAATTTATTGGTTTTCATTTAGCTTATTTTGTTTTAGGATTTGTTTGTATTTATGTTGGTACAGATGCAGTTAGTGCCTTTGTCAATGCCATTCCAGACTGGGTTCAAAAATCAATGACTGTTGCCTCAACAATGTTACCAGCATTAGGTATGGCTTTATTATTAAAATCATTATGGAATAAAGAAATCTGTCCATATTATTTCTTAGGTTTTGGTCTTGGTGCTTTCTTCTTCTATAATAATGTTACTGGGGCTTCTCTTGTAGATGGTGCAGTCAAATTAACTAGTGCTTCTACTAAAATCTTGTCTTTAGTACAAATTTCATTTATTGGAGGGTGTGTAGCCGCAATTATTATTTTCAATGAGTTAAGAAAAATTAAAGATGATGAAAAAAGACAAGTAATGACAACAACACTTGATGAAAGCGAGGACTTCTTCAATGACTAATACAGCAGCACCTTCAATGAAGACAAAACTTACGTCAGAACAAAAGAAACTAGTAAGATCAGTATTTTGGAGATCAATGTGGTTAATGTTCTGTACGTCATATACAAAACAACAAGGAACAACATTTGGTTGGACAATGATACCTTATTTAGAGGACATCTATGGTAAGGAAACGGATGAATTTTATGATGCAATGTCACGTCATCAAGATTTCTTTAATACAACACCAGGAATGTCACCATTTATCTTTTCATTAGTTATTTCTATGGAGCAAGAAAGAAAAGCTTGTTTAGACGCTGGTAAAGATTTTGATGATGCTTCAATTGAAGCAATTAAAGTTGCCTTAATGGGACCGTTTGCTGGAATTGGGGACTCCGTTTATTCTGGGGCTTTAAGAATTATTGCAACTGGGATTGCTTTAGGTTTCTCTCAAAGTGGATCTTGGTTAGGGCCGATCTTATTTGCATTAGTTTATAATATTCCTAATATTTTAATTAGATATTTTGGAGCTGCCTTTGGTTTAAAATTAGGTAGTACGTATATTTCAAAAGCTCTTGCTTCAGGTCAAATCAAGGCCTTTACAAAAGGCTTTGCGGTTTTAGGTTTGATCATGACCGGGGCAATGACTGCTCAATATGTAAGTTTTAAAACAACATTTGTTGCTGATTTTGGGGGAACAATATTTAATTTGCAAAATGTCTTAGATCAAATTATGCCTGGTTTATTACCACTAGGAATTACAATGGCATCTTTCTTCTACTTACGTAAGAAAAATAAACCAATTACCGTATTATTAGTAATGTTTGCTGCATCATTGCTTCTAACTGTATTAGGAGTCTGTGGTGGATAAAAGGGTTATTTAGGGTTAACAGGGAAGAGCTTGTTAGCCCTTTGTTGCTATATTTGGAGGTAAAATATGAGTGAAGTTTTAATTATTATAACAATTTTAATTATTTCATCAATTATAATGGCAATAATAAAGAAAAATATTTTTATAAAAGTTTATAATAGTTTAAATACTGAAGATTATGATAGCTTTTTTAAATATGTTGATAGTCGATTAGCAAGAGCAATGATGCCAATCTATACGCGAGAGATATTAAAACTTAGTGCCTATATAAAGACTGAAACAAATCAGGGTGTTACGAATCAATTCAATCAAATGATGAAAATGAATCTAACAACTTATCAGCTTAGTGATATTTTAGTACGTGGTTTTAACTATTATTGTAATCATGACCAAATTAATAGATGTAAAAAGATTGTCAGTAAAATGGCTGAAGTTTTTGATGAAAGGGAGTTAAAAAAATATCAGCGCCACTATGACATTTTAATGAATGGTTCAACCAAATATATCAATGAATTAGAAAATGAATTAGAAAAACATCGAGGTAAGAAAAAAGGATATTTGGAGTATCTTTTAGCAAAATCTTATCAAACAAAGAATAATCAGAAAGATTATTTAAAATATTTAAATAGAGCAATGGAGGATTATCAGACAAATGTCCAAGAACTTGAAAGAACACTCCAAGTTATGTAGCAGAGCTGATTTAGTTGACTGGCTTAAAACAATGTTACCTGATCCCTGGGATTATCAAGGAGTAACCGGTTCAACATATCAGCAGGAGATTAGAGAATTAGAATATGTATCAAGACCACTTTGGGCAATCTTTTCTTTGATTGCAAGTGGTGATTATGATGAGATGCTAGTATTACCATATATTGAAAGAATAAAATATGAGTTGAACCTGAAAACAAAAACAGTATTTTTAAAACCAACTACAAAAACTCGCCAAATAGCTGTGGAAATGGCTGTATATGGTTATGGCCTTCTCTGTTGCCAAGATAAACTGTTGAACTATTTTAGTAATGAAGAAATTGAATACTTAGAGACATGGTTAAATTCTATCAATGAAATTGAATTTCCACAAAATAATTGGTTGTTATTTTTATTAATCGTGAATTGTGGATTGAAAAAAAACAATTTGCGATATAGTCAAGCTAAAATAGATGAGGCTAAAGCAAAAATTAATGATTTGTATGTAGGTAATGGCTGGTATCAAGACGGGGTAGCAAGTCAAAGAGATTACTATATTGCTTTTGGTTTTCACTTTTATAGTATGATTTTAAGTAAATATACAGATGAATTTGATCGTGAAACTGTTAAAGAGCGTTGTTGGAAATTCCAAGAGGATTTCAAATATTGGATTGATCAACAAGGTAGAACCCTTCAATTTGGACGAAGTTTAAGTTATCGATTTGGTCATGTGGCATTTTGGGTAGGACAAGTAGTAAGTGAGAACTATAATTATGAACTTAGCGAAGTTAAAGAAATAATTTTTAGAAATTTGAACTACTGGCATGATTTTCTTATTACTCAAAATAATATGATTACTGTGGGTTGTGGTTATCCTAATTTATTGTTATCAGAAGATTATAATGCACCAGGCTCACCAGCATGGGCTTTAAAGACATTTGTATTATTGACGTTACCCGGCAGTCATTCTTTTTGGCAGATTGAGGCTAAGAAAAGAATTAATTTGAATACTTTGAGTTGTCAAGTTGAACCCGGTTTTTTAATTATTGCAGGGATTAAACATCACTATGCTTTATCTGGTTTTCAGTATAGTAAAGGACATGTTTTACAACATCATGCTAAATACGGAAAGTTTTGTTACTCGACTGGATTTGGTTGGAATCTAAGTCGTGATGTTCAGGGGATAGAAAGCTATGCAATCGATAATGCCTTGGCGCTATCGGTAAAGGGAACGGAACAATATGTCAGCCGTGGTGAAATTCAAAAGTGTGTAGTTCATAAGGATTATTTGTATAGTAAATGGAATTATGGTGTGGTAGCAGATATAGAAACTTGGCTTGTTCCAATTGATGAGGATTATCATTTACGAATTCATCGAATAGTTACTGATATGGAGCTACAAGCATATGAAGGAGCTTTTCCTGTTTGGGGATGGCATTATAAATTTAATCAGCCGATTGTTAAGGATAAAACTATTATTTTAGAAAATGATGGGGTTTGCAGCGGAATTAGAGATATTTTTAAAAATCGAATACCAGTGGCGATAAAGCAAAATCCTAATACTAATATTTATGATTGTGAAACAAATGGTGTAGCATGTTTGTATGGCGTAATAAACAAGGGTCAAACACTTTTAGGAAGTTTAGTTTACGGTGATCTTCAAGGTAATTGCCCAAATATGATGATACCGTTAAAATTTGAGCATCAGTTGCTAGAATTTAAAAATAAAAAAATATATTTAGAAGAATTTTAGGAGATGAGTATGAAATATAATTTAGATGAAAATAATCAAAAATGGTTAGATAAAATATATGAAAAAATAATGGCAAAGATGTCAGCACAATGTGATCGAATCGGTGATAAAATTCCTTATATTGCCGAAGGTGGAGTATATCGGGAAGATAAAGCGCAAACAGACATAGTTTGGTGGACTAATGGTTTTTGGCCGGGGATGCTTTGGCAAATGTATCATGCTACCGGTGAAGAAAAATATAAGGTAGCAGCTAATGGAGTTGAAGATAAGTTGGATCAAGCTTTTGACAAATATACAGGGTTACACCATGATGTTGGATTTATGTGGCTTCATAGTGCAGTTGCAAATTACCGTATTACAGGAAATGAACGTTCTTTAGCGCGAGGATTGCATGCTGCTCATTTATTGGCAGGTCGTTATAATCCCCGTGGAAAGTTTATTCGTTCATGGAATCGTGATCGAGCTGGCTGGGTCATTGTTGATAGTATGATGAATGTCCCATTATTATATTGGGCAGAAGATGTTATTGATGATCCACGTTTTAAATATATAGCAATGGATCATGTTGATACAGTTATGAATAATACTGTCCGCCAAGATGGCTCTTGCAATCATATTATTGTATTAGATCCGACTAATGGTGAATTATTGGAAACACCAGGAGGGCAAGGATATGCTAGTGGTTCTTCATGGTCACGGGGACAAGCTTGGGCAATTTATGGTTTTGCTTTAAGTTATTTGCATACTGATAAAAAAGAATATTTAGATACAGCTAAAAAGGTTGCTCATTATTTTATATCACAAATTGATTTAACTGATGGAGTTGCTTTATTAGATTTTAGAGCTCCTAAAGAACCAGTTTACTGGGATTCAACTGCAGGTGTCTGTGCAGCTTGTGGATTGCTTGAAATTGCTAATCATGTTCCTGCATTAGAAAAAGATTTCTATATTAATGCAGCTATTAAAATATTAAAAGCTACTGATAAAAAATTCTGTAATTGGGATATTAACTATGATTCAATCGTCCAAATGGGTTCTGGTTCATATTTTACTGAACATGATAAACATGTACCGATTATTTATGGTGATTATTTCTTCATCGAAGCAGTTTTAAGATTATTAGATAAGGATATTTTAATTTGGTAAGTAAAATGAAATATAAATTACTATGCATTGATGTTGATGGTACTTTAGCTTGCGACGATAAATCAATATCACGACAAAATATTGAGGCTTTAAAAAAAGCTGATAAGGCAGGTATAAGAATTGCAATTGCTTCAGGTCGGACACCTAATTCTTTAAATGAGATTTTTAAACAAATTGGGGTTAGTCCATTATTGATTTGTTTAAATGGTGCTTATCTCGAAGATGATGGTAAAGCAATTTTAAAGCATACTTTGACTAAGGAACAATTGGAAAAGCTTATCAAGTTATTGTTGAAAATAAAACATATGCAGCATTTAGTACTCCACAATTCTCAATTCGAAATAATGATGTTTCAAATTCTTGGAAAAAACAAATAGAAAAAGGTAGTTTAAAAGCTGACTTCATTATTGCTAAAGATCAAGAAGATTATCAAAATTTGGTTTTTGAATATGCCCAAGATATTGTAAAAATTTCTATTTTAGAAAGAGATAAGGGTAAATATCAAAAAGTCAGAAAAGAGTTAGAAGAACTAGATCTTTATGCAGTAGCAATGTCGGATATTGATTATGTTGATGTAACTGATAAACAAGTTACTAAAGGGTCCGCTGTAAAGGAATTAGCAAAATATTTATCAATTGATGTAAATGAAGTTATTTGTATCGGCGATAATGAAAATGATTTAGAAATGCTGGAAGTAGCTGGATTAGCTGTAGCGATGAAGAATGCTACGAAAACAATTAGAGAAAAAGCCGATGTGATTAGTGATTTTGATAATAATCATTATGGTGTTGCTGATGTGATTGAAAAATATATTTTATAGCGGGGGGAAATTATGGATAATTATTTCAATGTTTTAGATTATGGAGTTAAACAAGATTGCCAAGAATTGCAGACGCAAGCATTTCAGACTGCTATCAATGCTTGTTTAAAACAGGGGGGAGGTACGCTCATTGTCCCCGAAGGTAAATATTATGTTGGCAGTTTAAGATTATATTCACACATGACTTTGTTATTAGAAGAAAATGCCAGGTTATATGGTAGTAATAATTATCAAGATTATCATGATTTTAAAGTACCCAGTACATTAGGTTATTTACAAAATGAAGATTATATTAAAATGTGGAATTTACCTGAATATTATATATATGGGATAATTTGTGCTTTTCAAGCTCAAGATATTAAAATCATTGGCAAATGTGGCTCGGTAATTAACGGTCAAGATTGTTATGATGAAAATGGTGAAGAAAAATTTCGAGGACCGATGGGAATCATTTTTAGTCAATGTGAGGATATTACTTTGCAAGGTTATACGTTTGTTAATAGTGCTAACTGGTCGCATCAGTTAGACAGCTGTCAAAATATAATTATTAATAATGTGAAAATTAAAGCAGGACATGACGGTTTCAATCTTCATCATTGTAGTGATATTCAAATTAGTGATTGTCACTTAGAAACTGGTGATGATTGTGTTGCAGGTTATGATATTAGAAATTTATTAGTTAGAGACTGCTATTTTAATACTGCGTGTAATGTACTTAGAATTGGTGGAAATAAGCTTATTTTTGATCATTGTAAATTTGTTGGTCCAGGACATTATCCACATCGTTCTACAAATAGTTATAATACTCATGCAGTTTTTAAATATTATGCGATTTGCTGTGATAAGATTCGAGAAGATGGTAATGATATTATCATTAAAAATAGTGAATTTGAAGATGTTACAAAGTTATTAGTTTATGATCATGGGAATGAAAAGATGATGCAAAATAATTTGCCACTTAGAAAAATAGTTTTTGAAAATGTTAAGCTGGTTAACTTAAAGCAATCATCATTATTTAAAGGTAATGGTGAAAGATGTCAATTAGTAATTAAGGATGCTTTCATTGATTACTGTAATCAAGATGATTTTTTAGTAATTGATGCAAGTATTGAATTGATTATGGATAATGTGATTTTTAATAAAACTACAATGCTTAAAATAAACAAAAATAGTTTAGTTAAAATAACTAATTGCAAAAATTTAAAACTTATTGAGGAGACACAAAATGACTAAAATTATTAATCCAATTTTACGAGGATTTAATCCCGATCCTTGTATTTGTAAGGCTAAGGACAAATATTATATTATTACTTCGACTTTTGAATGGATGCCGGGAGTGAGTGTTTACGAGTCTGATGATATGGTTAATTGGAAACGTCATGGGGCAATTTTGAATAGTCTTGATCTACGCGGAATTCCTGATTCGGCAGGAGTTTGGGCACCTGCCTTAACGTACTATGAAGATACTTTTTATTTGATTTATACGGTTTCAAAACAAATTGATGGTTATTTCAAAGATGTTGAAAATTATGTTATTACTGCCCCAACAATTGATGGTCCATGGAGTGAGCCGCTCTTTATTAATGCTTCTGGTTTTGATCCTTCAATGATACATGTTGATGGTAAACATTATGTATTAAATCCACAATGGGATCCACGTCCTTTGAATGGACATAAAAAGTTTAATGGTTTACTCTTGCAAGAATTTGATTTTGAAAAGGGAATGATTGGAGAAGCCAAAGTAGTGTTCAAAGGTAGTGCGACAGGTGGAACAGAGGGACCGCATTTGATGAAAAAAGGTGATTTTTATTATATTATTGCTGCTGAAGGAGGAACAGGAAGACATCATTCAATTTGTGTGGCTCGTTCTAAGAATATTTGGGGACCTTATGAAATTTCACCATATCATCCACTTATTACGGCTTGGCAAAAAGATACAATCTTAAAAAAATCTGGACATGGTAATTTTGTGGAAACAGATGATGGCTGGTATTTAGTCCATTTATGTGCACGATATTTAAATGAACAGGAGGTTTCGGTATTAGGACGTGAGACATCATTGCAAAAAATTGAATGGATCAATGATTGGCCGAGAATGGTTCAAGGTGACTGCACACCTTTGGTAGAAGTTGAAGCTCCAGGTGAAACAGTTAACCGGGATCTAGAAAATAAATATTATACAAACTTTAAAAATATTGACTTTGTTAATGAGGGCTGGTTAAGTTTAAGAACAAAATTTGAAGATAAAGTAAATTTGGTTGATGCTGGATTAGAATTAAAGGGAAATGATTCATTAACCTCGTTGTTTGATCAATCATTGATTGCTAGAAGGTGGACTAGTTTTGACTTTGTTGCAGGAACTACGTTGTGTTTTAAGCCATATCACTATAATCAAACAGCTGGGTTGAGTTGTTTTTATAATACTAAAGCATTTCACTATCTATATGTTGGCTATGATGAAGTAAAGAAACAAAGAATTATTAATATTTTGACAAATGATAATTTTAATTTTAATGAGCCTTTGGAAGGTAATTATATTTATGTAAATGATGATGTAAAAAGAATATCTTTAAAAGTAATGGTTAAACAGGATAAGATTCAGTTTTATTATGCTTGTGATGATTCTAAGTTTGAGGTAGTTGGTCCGGTGCTGGATGCATCTATTTTAAGTGATGAGCATGTTTCTGGATGGACTTATACTGGGGCAGTCATCGCAATTAGTGCAGTTGATAATTTTAATAAAGATACTAAAGCTGTTTTTAGTGAATTCTACCAAGAGAATAATGATTAAGAGGAATTAAAATGATTGAGATTTTAGAGCATGAAAAAACATTTCATCTCCAAACAAGTAAGACATCAATGATTTTTAGTGTGCTCGATTCAGGGCACCTTGTTTGTTTATATTGGGGAAAACGAGTTTATGATCAAACGTTTAGTTATCTTATTAAAGAAATCAAACGGGCTAGTTATTTAAGTGATTTAGATGGAAATAGAAATTTTAAATTAGAACAGATGCCACTATTATACCCAGCTTATGGTAATCCTGATATGCGGATACCGGCATTTATGTTTAGATATCAAGATGGCTCAAGAATTTCTAGTTTTGAGTTCACTAAATATAAAATTATTGAGGGTAAAAAGAAAATTTGTGGATTACCAACAGTTTTAAGTGATAAAGCGCAAACTATAGAATTTAGTATGGTTGATCAAATTAAACAATTAGAAATAGTTTTAAGTTTTTCAATATTTTTTGATCAAGATGCAATTAGTCAAAGTGTTAGAGTAATTAATCATAATAACCAAGATATTGTTATTGAAAAAATTATGAGTGCTAATTTTAGTTTCTTAGATGACCAGTTTGATTGTTTATCATTAAATGGAGCTTGGGGACGTGAATGTCATTTAAATCGTAAAGCACTCAGACAAGGGAATTTTATCGTTGATAGTAAACGTGGAGCAAGTGGTCATGGACAAAATCCATTTATTGCTTTGCTGGATCATGATGCAAATGAAGATCATGGAAATATTTATAGTATGAATTTAGTTTATAGTGGTAATTTTGAGGCAAATATTGAAGTTGATATGCATCAAAATACACGAATGATGATGGGAATAAATTCTTTTGATTTTAGTTGGGAGTTGGCCCCGCGAGAATGTTTTTATAGCCCGGAGGTTATAATGATCTATAGTTCAAAAGGGCTTGGGGAAATGAGCCGTAAATATCATCGTTTGTATCGTGAATGTCTAATGATAAGTCATTTTGCTAAAAGGCTTCGCCCTATTTTAATTAATAATTGGGAAGCTACTTATTTTGATTTTAATCAAGAAAAATTACTTTCTTTGGCCAAACAAGCTAGTAAATTAGGAATTGAATTATTTGTTTTAGATGATGGCTGGTTTGCCAAACGTAATGATGATACCAGTTCGCTTGGAGACTGGTATGTTAACGAAAGAAAAATTGGTGGTCCATTAGACAAATTAGTTAAGCAGATCAATGCTTTAAAAATGAAGTTTGGTCTATGGCTGGAGCCAGAAATGGTCAATCCGAATAGTGATTTATATAAAAAGCATCCTGATTGGGTGATTCGTGTGCAAGATTATCAACCACAGACTTCCCGTTGCCAATTAGTTTTAGATTTATGTAATCCAGAAGTTCAAAATTATATAATCAAAGCTGTTAGTAATATTTTAGATAGTGCTAATATTGAGTATATCAAATGGGATATGAATCGTAATATTACCGATATTGGCTCTAATTATTTACCAGTGCATTTACAAAAAGAAGTCTTACACCGCTATATGATAGGCCTATATCATATTCTTGATGTTCTAGTGAGTAAATATCCCCAAGTTTTGTTTGAAGGATGTGCTGGTGGGGGTGGACGCTTTGATCCAGGGATGCTTTATTATATGCCGCAAATTTGGACTAGTGATGATAGTGATGCGATTGAACGTTTAACGATTCAAAAAGGCACTTCAATGGTTTATCCAGCAATTAGTATGGGGGCTCATGTTTCGGCTTCACCTAATCATCAAGTTGGTCGGATTACAGGTATTGAGACTCGTTCGGTTGTCGCAATGCAAGGAACTTTTGGATATGAGTTAGATTTAACAAAACTTAGTGATCTTGAACTAGCTGTGATTAAAAATCAAATAACTAAGTATAAAAAACTTCGTCCAATTATTCAATTTGGTGATTTATATCGTTTGAAAGACAATGATAATGAACAGGCTTGGATGTATCTCTATCAAAAGCAAGTATTAGTGAGCTATGTTCAGATCTTGGCTAAGCCAAATACGGTACCGAAACGATTAAAATTGAAAGGATTAAAAGTAAATACTAAATATTGTTTATTAGAAGATAATCAAGTTTATGATGGGAGTGTTTTGATGAATATTGGTTTACCTCTAGAAAAAGTTAAAGAGGATTTTTATAGTAAACAATGGTATTTAAAAGAGATAAATGAAGATGAATAAGATATTAGCGACATATAATAGTCAGGATATGCAGATTTGTTATTTACGCGGAGTGGATCGTAAAGGGCATGAGGTTGTAGGATTAAGAATTATACCTATTTCAATGATTGATCAGATTATTGATGAAAACGACGATATTGAACCATTGATTCAAATAAAGTTAGTTGGTGATGATTATCCGTTCAATTATTCTCAAGGTAGGACAATGCGCAATAGTGAAACAACTTTTAAATTAAAATATCAGTTCCAAGAAAAAATAATTAAAGACACGCATTATACAATTATTACTCATTTATATGATGATAGAGGGATTGATTATCAGCATTACTTATCATTTGATATAGGTAGTAGTGCTATAAATACCTTTACTAAAGTGATCAATAGAACTAATAAAAATATAAAAATTGAAATGATATCAAGTTTTACTTTAGGTTCAATTACTCCATTTACTAAAGGGTTAGCTAAGGAAAGTCTATTGATGCATCAAATTAAAAGTACTTGGGCTTATGAAGGGCGTTTAGTTACTCGTCCAATTGAAGAATCAATGTTAGAACCATCATGGAAACCTTCTGGAGCAAACAGTATTAGATTTGGTCAAGTTGGCAGTATGCCAAATCGTGAATATTTTCCTTTTATAGCGATTGAAGATAAAAACGTTAATGTCCTTTGGGGAATTCAGTTAGCTATTGCAAGTTCTTGGCAGTTAGAAGTATATCGAAAAGATAATGCGTTATGCCTTTCAGGAGGAATTGCTGATCGAGAAAAGGGACATTGGTTGAAAATCTTAAAACCTAATCAAGAATTCCAAACTCCTAAAGCAATAATTTCTGTAGTTCAAGGTAATATTGATGAGTTGTCACAGCGAATTGTTAGAGATATTCAGCTGGATATCAAAGATGATGAAAAAGAACTTCCAATCATTTTTAATGAATTTTGTACTACTTGGGGCAATCCTCAGGCTAGTGAGATTAAAAGGACAATTGATTTATTGGTGAATAAGGGAATCAAATATTTTGTTATTGACTGCGGATGGTATAAACACGCTGTTGATCATAATGGTTCTTGGAATATTCAACATGGTGATTGGAATTATAATCGCAAATTGTTTCCTCAAGGAATTAAGGAAGTTGTTGATTATATTCATCAAAGGGGACTGAAAGCTGGTATTTGGTTTGAGTTTGAGAGCTGCGGTCGTGAGGCTGAATTATTTAAGCATCAAGATTTTTTATATCAGCGTGATGGTTATCCCATTACTTCAGGAAATAGACGCTTCTTAAATTTATTGGATCAAAGTGTGATTAACTACTTAGATGAACATGTGCTTAAATTTCTAGAAGATAATGAATTTGACTATTTAAAAATTGATTATAATGATAATCTAGGAATTGGAATGGATGGTGGTGATTCATTAGGGGAACAACTGTATCGTGGGATAAAAGCTACTCAAGAATATATAAGAAAAATAAAGCATGTTCTACCTAATTTAATAATTGAAAATTGTAGTGCAGGAGGGCACCGTTTAGTTGAACCGTTTTTAAAGATAACAGATATGTCTTCGTTTTCTGATGCCCATGAATCGCTATGTATTCCAATTATTGGTGCTAATTTACAACGAATGATCTTACCTCGTCAAAGCCAAATTTGGGCAGTAGTAAAGCCAGATCAAACAATAGCGCTGCTTTATTATAAAATTAGCAGTGGACTGTTAGGACGGTTATGTTTATCAGGAAATATTAAAGATTTATCTAAACAACAATGGCAGGTGATAGAAGAAGGGATTACTTTTTATCGCTGTGTTAGTCATATTATTGATTTAGGATCTTCGACTATTAATTATCAAGGCGGATTAAGTTATAAAGAACCGACAGGTTATCAAGTAGTTATCCGTAAATACCTTGATGAAGCATTAGTTGTACTCCATACTTTTGCAAATAGTCCAGCTCATGTTCAAGTGGATTTAAACAACTATGAAATAATTAAAATTTATGGTTTGAAAAAAGCGGTTATTGAAAAACAACGATTAGTTTTAAGAGGATTAAATAAATTCGATGGAATGGCAGTTTATTTACGGAGGAAAAATGTTAATAAATAAGATAAGGATAATTATTTGCAGTGATGCTAAAAATGAGGCTGATGACCAATATGCATTAGTACATGCTATGCTGACTAATAAATTTATAATCAAAGGACTAGTGGCAGGACATTTTCGTGATCATTGGACGAATCATTTATCATATGCTGAAATGGTTAAATTAGCAAAACTTACAAATACTTATGGTGAATATCCAATTGTTTTAGGTGCTGATCAAAAGCTTGTGAATATTAAAGAATATGAAGTAAGTGCGGGAACTAGATTAATTATTGAAGAAGCATTAAAAGAAGATTCATTACCTTTATATGTTTTGAATATAGGTGCCTTGACAGATTTAGCGGTTGCACTGCTTGAGGAACCAAAGATTACTTCTAAAATGACGGCAATTTGGGTTGGTGGTGGTCGTTATCCTAAAGGAAGCAAAGAGTGTAATTTAGGAAATGATTTAATAGCAGCAAATTATGTATTCGCTAGTGAGTTACCATTATGGCAAATTCCCAGTAATGTATACAAGACTACTTTAGTTTCTTTGGCACAGTTGAAATTAAGAGTAGCTCCAATGGGAAAATTAGGAAATTATTTATATGAGCAGTTAATTACGTTCATGAAAACTAATGCCAAAGAAAAAAGTTGGATCAATCCTGAATGTTGGGTCATGGGAGATTCTGGGGCTATAGGGGTTTTACTAGAGGAACAAAAAAGTTATTATCAAGAGATAATCGCTCCAATTTTTGATGAAGAGCATCATTATATCTATAATCAAAAAAATCGTAAGATCCGTGTTTATCAACAATTAAATAACTATTTCGTTATAGAAGATATGCTCAGTAAGATTGAATTATTTGCAAGTGAGGGGAAGCGATGGCACTTTTAAAATTAATGGTTTTAAATAGTTATAATGAAGAAATTTTTAGTAGCCAAAATAAAACAGAAGTCACGATGGCTTATCGGGGTTATTATCAGCCGGGTGATAAAATAAGTATCGTTACTGATACAAAAGGGTTATATTTAAAATTACGGCTCGATGATAGTTTAGATGAGAGTTGGGTTTATTTAACTGACTATCAATATATTTTTACAATTCCTTTTGCCCAGGAGCGTAAGCCTTATGGGGTTGGTGCATTTAGTCAAGAACGTCATTTTGCATATGCAAGTATTATTAGTGAAGCAGAATTTATGAATTATCATAATGTGGCTAAGAATAGTTTTGATACGAATTATAATCAAGTCTTATACCCACACGTTACAACTAATGTGAAAACAACCAATCCACAGTTTTATGCGCGAAATGCTATTGATGGTATATTTGAAACTAGTAATCATGGCAGCTGGCCTCATAGTTCATGGGGAATTAATCAGCAAAGTAATGCCTGGTTAAAAATTGATTTTGGAGCTATGGTAGAAATTGATAAAATATATCTTTATTTACGAGCTGATTTTCCTCATGATAATTGGTGGCATCAAGCAAAAATTAGTTTTTCTGATGGTACGATACAGGAAATTAAACTTTCTAAAACAGGAAGTCGTCAAGTAATTGCTTTTACAACAAAAAAAATCACTTGGTTGATATTATCGAATTTGCAAATGTCAGATGAAGAATCACAGTTTCCAGCACTTAGCCAAATTATGGTAATGGGACGAAAGATAAACGAAAATTAATGAACTGGTGACTTGAACCGCTCTCTAATCGTTAGATTTCGGGTCTAACTTTTAGGGACGGTTCAATTTTAATATATCTTTTTTAATAAAATGCTTTTAAGTGAGCGGTATACAGATTGATTAATTTTTCTTGAATAATCGGGTCATTAGAGATAACTGCAATTGTACAAATACCATTTACTTGATTAATTAATTTAACTTCAATATTACTAATGTTGGGAATGTTTAAATAAAAATAGTCATGTAAAGCTTCTATACATTCGATGATTAGACAATCAGCATCAGTTTTGATAATTTGAACGGGAATTTTAATTGATGCATAAGAAAGAAAAGCTGGAATTTTTTTTATTTATCTTAATCATTCGTTCTTCATGGAGGTTGGGACGATGATAAGCGACTTTGATACTTACGATCAAAGCAATGATATTGTATAGAATCCAAAATACATTTAATATGTAACTACCTAAATCAATGTATTGAAATGACAACCTTATTTTTCCAATATCAAGTGCAAATTTGATTGCAAGAATAAGTAAAATGTGTGGAAAGACTGTCCAGAATTGAAAGAATCCTTTTTGGATATTATCTTTTGGAGTAACTTCAAAAGATGTTTTTAGGTGGAAAAGCTCTTTCAAAATTGAAATAGTAATATGTGGACTCATCGCAGTATCATAAAAATGGAATCTAATAAAAGAACGGAGTGTACCTGTAACCAGTGCAATTGAACAGATTTGACAAATAATATAGGGAAATAATAATTTAGAAATAAGACTCCAGTTACTATTGATAAGTTGAATTCCAAAAATAAAATAGAATAATGGGAAAGATAAATAAATTAATTTCTGGATACTTGTAAACCAGTATATAGCCCCATCATAATAAGACCACTTTTGTTTAAATGTTAATTTTTTGTATTTATAAATTGGATATTTTTTAATAACTTGAAGATTTCCTCGGCACCAGCGATCACGTTGAGTTACTAATGTTTGAAATGTTTCAGCGCTTAAGCCATAGACTAAATCTTCTTTAACAAATTCACCAATATATCCTTGAGTATGTAATTTCAGTCCGAGGGCCATATCCTCGGTAATTGAATCAGTAGGATATCCACCTACCTCTTCAACATAGCTTTTTTTAAAAATTACGTTAGTTCCAACATGCAAAACAGCATTAAGGGTAGATTTACCCTCTTGAATATCTTTCATAAAAAAGTCTTGTTCGTTAGGAATTTTACTACGATAATTTTTTTGATACATGTCCTTGTTATAATAAACTTGTGGTGTTTGCACAAAAGCAACCTTATTATTTTCAAATAAGTAAACGGTATGATTAAGAAATTCACTAGTTGGAATCATATCAGCATCTAGAACAGCAAATAAGTCACTATTAATAAGTGCTAGAGCATGATTGATATTTCCTACTTTATGCGGACGAATTTGTACTATGTGCAAGACAAGTATAAACACAATTTTACATTATTAGTACTAGAATTATTGAGGAGGGATGAACGAATAAATGAGGACACAGTTATGTTGTTTAATTATAAATTTGTTTATCTGCTTCTAAGCTGAAAGTAGATTCAATTAATGAAAAAGACTAAAAGTCTAGTTGGCAGAAAATACGGTAAATTACTCGTCTTGGCTGAAACAAATAAATTAGAAGCTCGATATAAAGTATGGGAATGTAGATGTGAGTGTGGGAAAATAACATTTGTTAATACAAAAAAACTGAAACGAGGGACAATCACTAATTGTGGCTGTATTCCTAAAAACAATGCTAAAAAAAACCCATATTTTTAAAATTTAAAAGGACGAAAATTTGGCCGAATTATGGCAATTTTTCAACAGAAAAAAGAGCACGTAGCGGCTCAGTAATATGGATTTGTAAATGTGAATGTGGAAAGAACACGGAAGTTAGTGAAACTGGGCTAATGCATGGGCAGTATGTCGGTTGTGGGTGTAGAAAAAGAGATTACTGAAAGTGTTTATAATAATCTTCATTTAGTTGATGGTACATGTATAGAGTTTATTAACTCACAAAAATTAAAAAGAAATAATACTAGTGGAGCATGCGGTATTTATAAACTGAAAAATAATAAATATCGAGCTAGTATTGGTTTTAAAGGTAGACGTTTTGATTTAGGAATATATTCAAATTTCGAATCGGCTCTAGAGACTCGAAGAGAAGCTGAAGAGCTGGTTTATCAAACTTTTATTATTGCTTATGAACAGTGGAATTTAAAGGCTGCTGATTTAGTCTGGTTCCAGCAAAATCCGTTTATTTTTGAAGTTAATAAGGTCAATGGGAAATTACAAATTAAGCGGAGTCAGGATAAAGAGAAGAAATAGATATATGACTTGAAAGGATGGTTAATTATGCAAAAAGATATTTTTGAAGATGCTGTAAAACTTATGCGGTGTTACTTTATTTCAGATTTACGGATTTTGAAGAAAGAAGTATATGAAATGCTGTATATTGTGGATTTTAAACAATATGATATACCGAATTTGCAGCAATTTTTTGCTTATGTTTTTGATCGAGAGATTTCAAGTTATGAAGATATAGAAGAATTTTTAAATAATTAAATAATAAATTATTAAAACCGGTTTATTTTAATAGTAAATCGGTTTTTCATATAAAGAGATAAATATTAGTTTGCCTATTGACAACGTTTACATATTGAAGTATACAAAATAATTCTTTTAAGACTAATATTTGAAATGATAAACAGAAAATAGTATAAAATTACTATTAGGTCAACAATCATTTTAAAATATCAAATATGTGGTTTAGTAATAAAAATCTTGGAATTAAGACAAGAATTATTATTAAATGATAATATTTGGAAATTTAAATAAGATAAAAGATACCAGATTATCATAGCCTGGTATTTTAAATTATTTAATATTCTAGTAAACGGGTTTACTAGAAGTGCTTTCTATGCTAAGATTAACATGTATACGAGGAGTAATAACATGGATAATGAACGTAAAGTAACAATTAAAGATATTGCCGAGATGGCTGGAACATCAAAAACGACGGTTTCTTTTTATTTAAATGGAAAGACAGAAAAGATGTCTGAAGATACTAAGGCAAAAATTGCCGCAGTTATTAAAAAAACAAATTACCGCCCTAGTATTGTAGCCCGTTCACTTAATTCTAAAAACAGTAAACTGATTGGAGTACTGATTGGGGATATTACTAATACATTTTCGAATCAAATAGTTAAAGGAATTGAATCAGCTGCAAGTAAAGACGGGTATCAAATCATTGTCGGTAATAGTGATTATAAGCATGAACGGGAAGAAAATTATGTGGAGCGGATGTTATCGATGGGGGTCGATGGGTTTATTATTCAACCAACAGCTCAGTTCCGCAAATTATCAAAGAAGATTGAAGAGTTAAAAAAACCAATGGTCTTTTTTGACAGTAAACTATATGATTTAAAAACTAAATGGGTTAAAACTAACAATTATGAGGCCACTTATGAGGCGACAACTAAATGTATTGAAAAAGGGTATGAAGAGTTTTTCTTATTAACGGCTGATCCTCAATTAATAAGTACTCGTCTTGAACGTGCAAGTGGCTTTATTGATGCTCTAGCAGACCATGATTTACATCATGAGACTTTTATTATTGAAAATGATCAAGTTAAACCAGAAGTTATTGCCGACTTTATAGATAGTCGTATTGATCTTAATAAAAAGACATTAGTATTTGTGCCGAACTGTTGGGCTCTACCAACTGTATTTATTGCAATGAAGCATCATCGCAAACACATGCCCAAAATTGGATTAATGGGCTTTGATAATATGGAGTGGGTTAATTTCTCTTCACCAAGTATCACTACAATTGTACAGCCAGCTTTTGAAGAGGGGCTTGAAGCGGCAAAAATAGTTATCGATCAAATTGAAGGAAAAGATGAAGTAGCTGGACAACAAGTTCTGGATTGTTACGTTAACTGGAATGAATCAACGTTATAAAAGTTTGATGGGTGACATCAAGCTTTTTTATTATAGACAGGGGGAAGAAAGATGTTTTTTAAACGGTTTAATAAATATATTATGCTAATACTCTTGGTTATTTGTATTATCTTAGCAACAGTGATTTTTGTTCCTGAACCGCAAGTACAAAATGTTGTTGCGAATAAACGGGTAATATTACCAATTTTAATTTCTGGTGGTGATGCTTCATGGAAAACATGTATGGAAGAGGTTGCTAGAGAATACATGAAAGAAAATCCTAACACTGAAGTTGTTATTAATGCAACTATGGAAATTGATGGAATTGATTATGCCAAAAGCTTAAATATAGAAGATGCTCTAGGTAATTTTAATGGAATTGTTGAAATGCGGAATGTAGGGATTTATGCAAACGATAATAAGATCATTCCTTTACCTAAAGAATTAACTGATTTAGTTAATCCGGTTAAGACAGTAAATGGAAAAATCTATTCTATTCCCCGTTTTTATACATGTCGTGGAATTATGTATAATAAAACTATTTTTCAAGAATTAGGTTTAAATATCCCTAAAACATATTATCAATTTTTAAATGTGTGTGAGCAGTTAAAAAATGCTGGAATCAGTCCATTAGTTATTGGAGCAGGGAATCTTTGGCATTTAGATAATTGGATAAATGGTCTATTTAGTAATGACGTCAAAGTGAAATATCCTAATTGGGTAGATAAAAAAAAATAATAACGAAGTTAGCTGGCAAGATCCGGAGATAGAACAGGTACTGGAGGATTTTAAAGTCTTATTTGATGACGGTTATGTTGATCAATATTATCAAACGACAACTGATGCTGATACGATTGAAGTATTAGCAAATGGTAAGGCGGCAATGTTGTATTCAGGAACTTGGATGTTTTCACAAATTTTAAAGGCAAATCCTAATTTCGAGTTAGGCTGGTTTTTTCTGCCAAATCATGAAGATGCTCCGATTGTAGATTTAAATGGTAATGTCGAATGGGCAATTTCATCGAATTGTGAAGAAGATCGAGAGGTCTATAAATCAGCAGTTGATTTTTTGAAATTTTATTATAGCGAAGATGTCTATATTCGTGTTCTCCAAAATATGAATGGAATTTCAGCATTGAAAGAAGAATTGAGTTATCAGACGATCGAAGTTCAAGAGGAGGTTATTCAAGCGGCTGGTGTTCGTGGTAAGCAGGAAGGTGTTGTTCTAGGTCAAGAAGGGACACCGGAAGGTTTTGCTAATGTTCTATATAAAAGCCTAATTGAACTTGGTGAAGGAAAAAGGACAGTTAGAGAAACACAGCAATTGTTAGATAAGGAATGGGATAAAAGAAATGAAAATGATCAATAATATCCATTTAGGGATTTTTTCAAAATTAGCGATTGCTTTCATTATTGTTGGTCTTATTCCGATGTTGGCAATCAGTTGTTTTTTCTATAGTGAATTTACTAATAACATAGAATCGGTATTATTGAATGATGCAGCAACGATGCTTAATTCTGGAAGTGAATATGTTGATACATTACTGGGTGAATGGGATGATAAAACAAAAATGATGTATAGTATCAACCTTGAAAATGGCATATTTTTAGGTGATGTAATTTTAAATTCAAGTATTTCGAATCAAGAAAAAAGTATCTATATTAAACGATTTCTAGGTACTTTTAAGGCAGAAAAGGGGCTTGTCAGCATTAGATTTTTAGACCAAGATGGCAATTTATATTACATCAGCGAAGTGGTTGGAAAAGTAATTGATGCTAACAATATTGAAGTATGGAAAAATAGTGAGTTGGCTAATTTAAATAATGAAAAAGAGATTCAATTAAGTGCGACTCATCAAGATAATTATTTTGCGAATGTAAATGAGGAAGTTATTACGGTGAAACGGAACTTATTTGATGTAACTAGTGTTAAGAGCGTTGAGCATAGAATTGGAACGATTTATCTTGATTTTAGTAAAAGTGTAATTGAGGAACAATTATCAAAAGCTAATTTAGGAAATAAGAGTGGTTTTTATATTATAGATGATCATGGTCAAGAGGTTTATCGCAGTGCCAATCAAAAAGCAATGAATAAAACGATTTGGAATGAGTTATATTCAGAGATGAGTAAAGGAAAAAAATATATCGAGGATGAGAATGCTTATTATCTTTATCAGCATAATCTAAATGGTAATTGGATAAATGTAATTAAGGTTCACAAAGATGATATTATTAATAATACTAAACAAACAACCCAGTATATTATTACAATTTTATTGACTAGTTCAATAATTTTAACAGGTATTTATTTTTTATTTTCAAAACGTATTACAATACCGATCCTCAATTTAAAAAAAGGAATGAAAAGAATTCAAGATGGTGATTTAACAACACGGGTAGCAGTTAGAAGTCATGATGAAATAGGGATTCTTGCTGAAGGGCTAAATCAGATGGCTGCGCAGCTAAGTGAATATATTGAAAGAGTTTATGGTGCAGAAATCAAGCAACGTGATGCAGAGTTAAACGCATTAAAAAGTCAAATAAAACCACATTATTTATATAATACCTTAGATGTAATTAGGATGACAGCAATTAATAATGATGATCGACAAACAGCGCGGATGGTTGAAAGTTTAGCGAGTCAATTGCGTTATTTAATAGGGAACAGCAATGATACTGTTACGGTTGGAGATGAGCTAAAAAGTATTGAAGATTATTTTGAAATTATTAAGGTTCGTTATGAAGGGCGAATAGAGCTAAAAATTAATGCTCCTGAGCAGTTATTAGAACTCCGGGTTTTAAAATTGATTCTTCAGCCGGCAGTTGAAAATGCAATAAAACATGGATTTAAGATGAAAATGAATCAAGGTATGATTTGGGTCACAGTTCTATTAAAAGCAAAAGACTTAGTTTTTACAATTATGGACAATGGAATTGGGATGACAAATGAAGAACTTAGATTACTACAACATAATTTAGAAGTTGAAGAAATAAATCAAAATAGTAATGGTGGCTTTGGTTTGCATAATGTCAAAGAGCGAATTCGTCGAAAGTATGGTACTGATTATGGAATTGATGTGCAAAGTTCTTTGGGTAAAGGAACGATTGTAATAATACGCATACCATATTTAAAGGAGGATAATAATGCTGAAAGTAATTCTGATTGATGACGAGATTGTTATTTTACAAGGCTTAAAAAAATTAATTGACTGGTCAAAATTAGAATTAGAAATCGTTGGTGAAGCAATGGATGGTCTTGAAGGATTAAGTTTGATAGAGGAAGTCCGGCCAGATATTGTGATTTCAGATATTACGATGCCTAATTTAAATGGAATTGAAATGTTAAAAGCAATTAATGAAAAAAATTATGATTTAAAAACCTTGTTTTTAAGTGGTTATCAAGAGTTTATCTATGTTCAAGAGGCTATACGTTATGGTGCTGTTGATTATTTATTAAAACCCGTTACTGAAGATAATTTAATCATGGTTTTAAAACGAATCATTGGTAGTATCAAAGAAGAACGGTCTTATCATCATTTAAAAAAACAAGAAGGGGTTAAAGAACAAGAATTTAGACAGCTGTTAATGGCTAATAACACTAAATGCACAGTAGAACAATTTTGGCCTGGTGGAAGAAAGGAAGTCATTGCAGTGGCGATAAAACTATTGTGGAAAAAAAGTGATCTCAATGTAGATGAAAATCTAAGTATTATGAAATATGAAATTTATGATTATTTGCAAAGCTGCTTAGAAAAACAAAACAATCTTTTGATTAAAAAAGATAGTAATGCTTTCTCAGCATTAATTCAGTTAAATGAATGTGATAATTTTCAGGAAGTTGTTTTAGCATTGGAAAAAGAAGTGTTACGTAAATATCCAGTTAAATTTATTGTTGGAATTAGTAATAAAAGTACAAGTGTTGTAAAGCTTTATGAAAGTGCTAAACGAGCTTTAGATTTATACTATTTTACAGAAGAAAAATTTTGTCATGATGGAACTAGAAAAAATATTGAAGTTAATCAAGAGCAGTTTCAAGCACAATATCATGAATTAACCCAGTCGATTATGATGAATCATGATGTTGATATTATTGTTGATACAATTGTGGACACTGTTGGAATACTAAAAGATATTCATTATGGTAATCGGTCTGCTTTAATCAATGAATGTATTTTATTAATTGGACAGATCTATTTAGTTTTAAATGATTGTGGGTTAGTCGATGATACATATCAAAATGAACAACTAAGTTTTATTGAGAATATTCAAAGTAAGTTATCATTTAATAAATTAATTAGTGCCATTAAGGATTATTATCAACAGTTATTTTTAAAGATCCAGCTTTTAAGTGGACTTAGAGAATCACAAGAGATTACAAAAATCAAACAATATATTAATGAGCGTTATAATGAAAATATTACATTGGAACAGTTAGCTGATTATATTGGGATGAATGCAGCTTATTTAAGTACTTTTTTCAAGAAAGAAACAGGTCAAAATTTTAAAAATTATCTTACAATAGTACGAATGAAAGAAGCGCTAAGATTATTGAATAGTACAGATTTAAAAAGTTATGAATTAGCAAGCCGAGTAGGATATAATGATCCAAAACAGTTTCGCAAAAAGTTCAAAGAAATATTTGGTGTTTCTCCACAACAATATCGCAAGCAAGAGAAAGATTGATTTTTATTAAAACGGGGATTTTTATAGGAAAAGAGGGGTGTTCTTTGGAGCATCCCTCTATTTTATTGTTGCCTGATTCTTTATTTGTTATTGTGTAGTTGTCCCAAAAAATGATAGCGCATACACTTGGCGTTAAGAAAAAACAAAAGGGTAGGTAGTAATGAAAGGAGATATAAAATGATTAAAATGTTAAGGATTGATGACCGGCTGATTCATGGGCAGATTGCAGTTGTGTGGTCAAAAGAATTAGGAGTAGATCGGATCGTGGTAGCAAATGATAAAGTAGCTGTAAATGATGTTCAAAAGGCAACATTAAAAATGGCTGCTCCGGCAACGGTGAAATGCAGTATTTTATCAGTTGAGGATGCTTGTGATATTTTTAATGATCCACGAGCTGCATCGATGAAGATTTTAGCAATCGTCAATAATACCGATGATGCTAGAAGAATTTGTGAAAAGGTCACAAATGTTAATTTATTTAATGTAGGTAATTATGGATTAATTAGTGGGGATGTTGCTAAGAAAAGAAAAGTCGGTGATACCTTTTATGTAGATGATCATGATGTTGAAAATCTAAAAGCAATAGTAGCTTTAGGTATTCCATCAGTTTATTAGTTAGTGCCAACTAATCCAGTAAGACAAATTAAAGACTTAATCTAGGGGGGAAAAGAAAGATGTTATTAAGTGCATTTTTGGTTGCAATTGTAATGTATGTTGCAAAATTCACCGATTGGATTGGGCAAATTGGAGTACGTCCAATTTGGATCTGTCCATTAGTCGGTTTAGTATTAGGTGATTTACAAGCCGGAATTATTTTAGGAGCAAGTTTAGAACTAGTATTTATTGGAGCAATTTCAATCGGCGGTTCAGTTCCACAAGATTTTGTATCAGGAGGAATTCTTGGCTGTGCTTTTGCTATTTTACTTGGTAAAGAGGCCGATATTGCTGTGACTTTAGCAGTACCAATTTCATTAGCATTCACAGTGATTTTTCAAGCTGAAACAATTGTTTGGACAGCATCAGTACCGTTGTTTGATAAATTTATTGAAGAAAGAAATTTTAAAAATTATTCTAAATTACACTATTTAATCAGTTTTGTACATCCACTACCATATTCAATTGTAACATTTTTAGCAATTGCTTTTGGAACAAGTGGGATTGAATCATTTATTAATTCGATGCCGGCTTGGGTCATGAGTGGGTTTGGAATAGCAGCTGGCATTTTGCCTGCAATCGGATTTGCCATGTTGATTAAAATGTTATGGGATAAATCAATTGTATGTTTCTTCTTTTTAGGATTCTTTGCAGTTAAATATATTACTTCATTTATGAATTATTTTTTAACTGCAATTCAAGGATGTAAAGGTGGCGAAACGACAGCTGCTTTTTCTGCGAGTAGCTTAACAATGCCTATGGCAATTTTAGCAATTTGTATTGCAGTATTCTATTTCTTTAATGATTCTAAGCATCGAGATGAAATGAAAAATGTGAATAGTACAGCTAAAGTGGAAAATAGTAATGATAAGGAGGGATTCTTTGATGAATAAAGAACTATTTAAATTGAATAATGATGATAAAAAGATGATGAAATCATTATTTTGGCGTCACTTGTGGATATTGCAAGGAATTAACTGGGTACGGATGCAAGGAATTACGATTGCCTGGATCCTCCAGCCAATGTTAAGAAAAATATATAAAAAAGACGATGAAGCCTATTGGCAGGCAATGAAACGGCATACAGTATTTTTTAATACAACACCACAAATGGCACCATTTATTTTAGGGTTATCCTTATCGATGGAAGAAGAAAATGCTAAAGATCCTAAAAACTTTGATGCTGAATCAATCAATGGAGTAAAAGTTTCTTTGATGGGGCCTTTTGCCGGTATTGGTGATTCTTTCTTTACCGGGACATTTAGAATTATTGCAACAGGATTAGCTTTAGGGCTATGTCAGGCAGGAAATATTTTAGGACCAATCTTATTCCTTTTAGCATTCAATATTCCTAGTGTTCTCTTTCGCTGGTTTGGAGGAATCTTGGGATATAAGTTAGGTGGCAAATATATTAGTGAAGCAGCAACGTCCGGATTGCTTCAATCAATAACTAAGGCTTGTGGAATTATGGGTCTAATGATGGTTGGCGTTATGGCTGCGCAAAATGTAAATTTTACTGTGGCAATTGCTCCAGTAGTAGGAGAACAAACTTTAAATATCCAAGGTCTGTTAGATCAAATTTTGTTAGGATTATTACCATTAGGATTTATTTTTGGGTGTTATGGACTAATTAAGAAAAAAGTTAATCCTATTTGGATCATTATTGGAATTTTAGTATTTTCATTTGGATGTGCATATTTAGGGATTGCATAAATAAAAGGGCACAGGAGTACCTGTATTTTTAATAAAATAGGAGAAATCTTCATGAAACTAGCTTTAATTCAAGAAAAACAAAATAAACTATATTCTTTCAATCAACCGGATTTAAGGTTTACTAAAGATCAAATTATGGAATTACAAAAAGAAATGATTGATCAAAATTTAAAAATGATACAAAGAGCAATAAGCCATAATGTCGATTTAGTATTGACAAGTGAGGCAATTAATTTTGTTGGAAATCCTTATCGTTATCAAGAAAAGCCCTATGATTTAGTTGTATCTAGTCAAGATTATTTATTGGAAGCATGTGCCAAATTGGCTAAACAAGGAAAAACATATTTAGTAGTTGGTATGTTATTGGCAAAAGAACATCAGCAATTATCAAATAGTGCTGTTGTTTTCAATAAAAATGGACAAATATGTTTCGCTTACGATAAGGTATTTTTGGCTGGTGATGAAAATGACTATTTGAGGCCAGGTAGCCATTTTCCTATTTGGGATAGTGAATTTGGGAAAGTTGGTATTGCAATATGTTATGATATGCAATTTCCTGAAACTATTAGAGCTTACGCAAAACAAGGAGCAGATTTAATTCTTTGTCCAACATGGGGGTGGGAAAATATTTATGCTAGATGCCGGGCTTATGAAAACGGTATTTATTTAGCTAGTGCGATGGCAGTTCCTTTTTATAAAGATATTATTGATTTAAGAAGTCCTAGTGAAGTAATTGGTCCTGATGGACAGGTGCTTGCTTGTGCTGGTAATAGTAGTAAAGAGATATTGTTTTATCAAATCAATGATATTAGGGATTGTAAAAGGCAAAGAGAGTTGCGGCAAGTGATGATAGCAAAATGGCAATCATTTTCTAAAAAATAGTGTTTGAATGGAAATGTAATAATGGATAATAAAATAACTATAAATGAAATTGCAAAATTAGCTGGTGTTTCAAAGACAACAATCTCATTTTATTTAAATGGTAAAACACAAAGAATATCCTTAAAAACCCAAAATAGAATTGCAACAATTATTAAACAAACTAATTTTCAGCCTAATCTTGCTGCCCGTTGTCTTAATTCAAAAAGCAGTAAGCTAATAGGTGTTTTAATTAGTGATATCACTAACACATTTTCAAATCAAATAGTTAAAGGAATTGAAACAATAGCTAGTAAGTACAATTATCAAGTCATAGTTGGAAATAGTGAATATAGCTATCAGCGTGAAGAAAATTATATTGAACAGATGCTTTCAATGGGAGTAGCGGGATTTATTGTTCAACCAACAGCACAATTTAGAAAGTTATCTAAGAAATTATTAAAACTAAATAAACCATTAGTTTTTTTTGATAGTAAATTATATGATTTAAAAAGTAATTGGATCAAAACTAATAATTATGAAGCAACATATGAAACGATTGTTAAATGTATTATTAAAGGGTATGAGTCTTTTTATCTAATAACGGCTGATCCGCAATTAATTAGTACAAGATTAGAACGGGTTAGTGGTTTTATTGATGCTCTAGCAGACTATAATTTTAACTATAAAACCTTTATTTTGGAGAATGATCGTGTAGATTTTAAAATGCTGCATAATTTTTTTGAAAGTACGCTAAATGTATCAAAGAAGTCCTTAGTATTTGTTCCTAATTGTTGGGCATTACCAGATATTTATCTTGCCTTAAAACAATATCGAAATAATATGCCGCAAATTGGTTTAATTGGATTTGATAATCTTGAATGGGTTAATTTTTCCTCGCCTAGTATTACAACAATCATTCAACCAGCTTTCAAAGAAGGAGAGGAGGCGGCTAAAATAGTCATTGATCAAATCGAGGGTAAAAATAAACTTGATAATCAAAAGATTCTTAACTGCTATGTTAATTGGAATGAATCAACTTTATAAATAATAAACCATCTCTTGATTCTAAGAGATGGTTTATTATTTAGTGATTATTTTTTTGATAGTAATATAATGAGTATAGAAAAAGTAAAATACAAAATATAATATAGAAAATAAATAGTTTATTTTGAATACCTCCAGATAGGATAATCAATGAGCCGATAGTTGCTAAAATCGGGCAAACTAAACCTTTAAATTTACTCTTAATTTCCTTATCAAGATACATTTTAAATACCCTTATATATAATAAAGTATAGAAGATATAGGATATTCCGATAGCTCCCTCAGATACATCACTATTATATAATAGGTTGTATTTAGTACATAAATAATGGACGAACATCCAAATCGTACAAATAATCAAGCTACAGATAGCTGAATTTAAGGGCATTTGAAAACGTTTATCGATTTTACGCAAATGTTTAGAAAAGGGAAACATATTTTTACGTAAAGATAATGAATATGGCATGCGAATATAGCCAATGACTAAACCATTAACAGTTCCAATAACCGAAATAACTATAAAAATGATAATCATTTTACTAAAGGCTGGACCAAATAAATTTTGTGCTGCCAAACTGACATGACGATCTCCCAAAGTCATAACTACTTCAGGTGTAACATAACATGAGATACCAATAAAGTATAAAACATAGATACTTAAAACGATTAATGGGCCTAGCATTAATGCTTTAGGCATATTTTTCTTAGCATCTTTTAGTTCATGAGATATAGAAGTTGTTACGATCCAGCCATCAAATGAATAGGCAATGGGACTAAGGGCAGAAATCCACCCAGTACCACTTAGTGTATTGATACTAGTATTTGCTAAACCATTAATAGGATCACCAAAAATAATTCCCAATATTCCTAAAATAAATAAGGGGAGCAGTTTTATTAGGGTTGTACTATTTTGGATAAAAGCACCAAATTTTGGTAAAAGAATATTGTAAACAAAACAAAGTAGTAAAAAGATATAACCAATTAAAATTTCAAATTCTAAACTGGCTTGTAAATTAAATAATATGTTTATATAAACTCCAATGACCCAAGCTACAACAGAAGTAATTGTAGGATAGTAAACAAAGGTTTGAAACCAGCCCATAGCACATGCAACTTTACGAGTTAAAAACATTTCAGCATATGAGATTAGCCCTCCAACTTTATCAGTGCGAGATGCTAATTCACCGATTGTAAGACAACCAAAAATGATTGAAATTGCGGCTAAGGTAAATGATAGCACGCCTAGTGCAATACTGCCGTTTGTAGCAATTAAAACATTATCACTTTTAAAGAATATACCCGAGCCAATACAAATTCCAACAATCATTGTAATGGCTGTAAATAATCCATATTTTTTTGTTACATCATTATTATTGTTATTCATTTTAAATCTCCTCTAACATCTTGAAATATTGTACTAAAAACTAAACAATATTAAAAGTAATATAATTTATTATTTTAGCTGCTGGAAAAAATATTTAAAAAGTTAAATATGATGAATGAGTAATTTTAACTGGGATAGTTTTTTTTGTGTAATATTTGCTTATTCTTATAAGCATGATAAAATAGTTAAAAAGGAGAGAATGATGATGGTAAAAAGGTGTTCATGGGTAGATGAAAAGTCAGAAATTTATAAAAATTATCATGATCATGAATGGGGTGTACCGGTTTATGATGATGAAAAATTATATGAGATGTTCTTATTAGAAACATTTCAAGCAGGATTATCATGGATAACTATTTTAAAAAAACGAGAAGCTTTTAGAGTGGCATTTGATAATTTCGATGTAATTAAAATAGCTAACTATGATGATAAAAAAGTAATGGAGTTATTAGCAAATGAAAAAATAATAAGAAGTAAACGAAAGATTGGTGCAGCAATTAATAATGCTAAAATTTTTATAAATATTCAAACTGAATTTGGTAGTTTTTCTAACTATCTTTGGGGTTTTAGTAACCATCAAATTATTAAAAATAAGGATAATAATTTTAAAACAACAACGAAGTTATCTGATGATATTTCGATAGATTTAAAAAAAAGAGGAATGAGTTTTGTAGGCTCAATAACTATTTATTCATATTTACAAGCAATAGGTATTGTTGATGATCATGAATTAGAATGTTTTTGTTATAAGCATTAAATGGAGTTGGTTTTATGGGGTAAGTATTGTAAATGAAAAGAAATTAACTGTCATGGATTTTACTGGTATTTATGAGTTAGAAAGTTTTTATAAGCATAAAAATATTAATTGGATTGATTGTTTAGATATTAAGGGGACACGTGGTTATTGCAGTGAGGAGGCAAAAGCGAAGATCATTAAAAGAATAGGTGATTATCTGCCTGCAGGAATACATTTTATTGATTCAGGTAATTTTCATTATGTAAGTGAATTTTGGATAAGGAAGATAAATTATGATTTTATTTTAATAGTCTTTGATCATCATAGTGATATGATTAAATCGATGTTTGGGGATATTTTAAGCTGTGGATCATGGATCTTAAATGCTTTAAAAGATAATCAATATTTAAAACAGATCATTTTGATTGGAATTGCACAAGAACAAGTTGATTTAATCGATCCTAAGTATAGGGAGCGCGTTATTTATTTGTGTGATAATAATCTTGGTGATTTAAAAGTTTGGAAGATAATTGATGAACTTTTGAAACAATATCCTGTTTATTTTTCAATTGATAAAGATGTTTTAAGTGAACAAGTAGTCACGACTGATTGGCAGCAGGGGCAGATGCGGTTAATTGAATTTAAATTAATTTTAGCAGATTTAATTAAACGTGGCGATGTTATTGGGATTGATATATGTGGTGAATGTTGTAATGAAGTTGCCATGTTAAGTGAGATAAAAAATGATGATTCATTAAATGCGCAAATCTTAGAGTTTTTAAAATGTGAATTGGTAAAATAGGAGATTATTATGTGTGGCAGATATTTTTTAGAATTAAAAGCCTTGATGGAATTGGAAGAAAGAATTGACTATACATTTGAACGTGATTTATTAATTGCTAAAGATTATTATCCAAGTAATATTGTACCAATCATTATTGATCGAGATAATAAATTAGAATTAAAAAAGGCAAAATGGGGCTTTAGTACTTTTGATAATAAATTAATTATTAATGCGCGAAGTGAAACTTTATTGGAAAAACCATTCTTTAAAAAAGAAGTGATTACTCATCGTTGCCTTATTCCAGCTAGTGGCTTCTATGAATGGGACGGTCATAAACATAAGTTCACTTTTGAAAACGAAAAACGATCGTTATTGTTAATGACAGGAATTTATCGAAATGTTAACGGGCAAACAGAAGTGACTATTGTTACAACAAAAGCAAATAAAAGTATGTGTGAGATTCATGATCGAATGCCATTGATTTTAGAGGAGCATTTAAATCATGACTGGTTAGAAAATCGTCATATTGAAGCACTTTTAAGGACAGTACCACAGTCTTTGACGATTACTTCAGGTTTTTTGCAAAGTAGTTTATTTTAGGCATATGATTTGTTATTTTGATATTAGAACAGTATACTTATGGTGTGCCTAATACAATATTATAGAGTATAAGTTTGATTATTATTAGAGCTATAGCTATGAAGTTGTACACGACTAGCTATAGTTTTTTAGTTTCGTTAAAGTAACTAGGTTACAAAAAAGTGCCTTCTTTCATATAAAAATCAACTAGTGTATATTAAAGACGAGCGGAGGTAAGAGTGATGAAAGTTAATGATTATTTAAATGAACTTAGAAAAATAAAAGATGTAGCAATGGCAACTGTAGACAGTGACGGCTATCCACAAATTAGAATCATCGATGTAATGGCTGTGGAAAATAATAATTTGTATTTTTTGACTGCTCGGGGGAAAAACTTTTATCAAGAATTACTTGATAAAAATTTCGTTTCATTAGTTGCGCTAACAAAAGATTATGCATCGATTCGTTTAAAAGGAAAAGTTAAAAAAGTCAGTAATCAAAAAGAATGGTTAGAAAAAATATTTATTGATAATCTGAGTATGAATGAGGTTTATCCAGGTGATAGTCGTAATATTTTAGAAGTATTTTGTATTTTTGATGGTGAAATTGAAATATTTGATTTATCAAAAGTACCAATTGAACGTTCACAATATGATCTTTGTGATAATCGAATTTTTAATAAAGGATATCTGATTAGTAATAGGTGTATTGCTTGTGATCGCTGTAAGCGTGAATGCCCACAACAATGTATTAAAAGTGGAAGCAAGTATAAAATAATGCAAGATCATTGTTTACATTGTGGTTTATGTTATGAAAACTGTCCGGTGCGGGCAATTGAGAAAGCAGGTTAGATTATGTTAAGAGATATGCTATCTTTATTACAAGAAAAAGGGGATTTCTTTTTAAAATTATTAATTGAACATATGCAGATATCGCTAATTGCAATTATTATTGCGACTGTTATAGGCTTGATTTTAGGAGTAATAATCAGTGAATATAAAAAAAGTTCTAAAACAATTTTAGGAATTATTAATTTTATGTATACGATTCCCTCTATTTCACTATTAGGTTTTTTAATTCCTTTTTCTGGAATTGGTAATAGTACCGCAATCATTGCATTAAGTGTTTATGCATTATTACCAATGGTGAGAAATACATATACTGGAATTATTAATATTGATGATAATATTATTGAAGCTGCAACGGGGATGGGATCAACACGTTGGCAAATTTTATACAAAATCAAGTTACCGTTGGCACTTCCAGTAATTATGTCTGGTTTTAGAAATATGGTAACTATGACAATAGCATTAGCAGGGATTGCTTCTTTTATTGGTGCCGGTGGTTTAGGGGTAGCGATATATCGAGGAATTACTACCAATAACACGGCAATGACTTTGACAGGTAGTTTATTGATTGCAATACTTGCATTAATTACAGATATAGTATTAGGCTTTATTGAAAAGTTATTTACCATTCGAAAAGCTACTTTAAAATCTAAAAGAAAGTATGGCTTAGTAGTAATTGTGACAACTTGTGCAGTCTTGATCATATCAATGATTTCAGGCAATCTTAATCAAACAGTAACTTTAAATATTGCTACTAAGCCTATGACGGAGCAATATATTATTGGAGCAATGTTGAAAGAAATGATTGAACAAGATACGGATATTAAAGTTAAGATTACTCAGGGAGTAGGAGGAGGAACTTCAAATATTCAACCAGGAATGGTTAGCGGTGAGTTTGATTTATATCCTGAGTATACGAGTACGGGTTGGAATACAGTTTTAAAACATGAAGGTTTTTATAATGAAGCAATGTATGAACAGCTAGTTAAAGAATATCAAGAAAAATATCAATTTACCTGGACAGGGCTGTTAGGGTTTAGTGATGCATATGGTTTAGCAGTAAGAAAAGAGATTGCTGAGCAGTATAATTTAAAAACTTATTCAGATTTAGCAGGAATATCTAATCAATTAGTTTTTGGAGCTGAATATGATTTTTATGAAATTCCTGAGGGTTATGATGCACTATGCCAAAAATATAATTTTACTTTTAAGAATACTATGGATTTAGACATTGGTTTAAAATATCAGGCAATAAATGAAGGTAAGGTTGATGTCATGGATGTCTTTACAACCGATGGTCAACTATCAACAGCAAATGTTGTTGTCCTTGAAGATGATCAACAATTCTTTTCAACTTCGATGGGGGCCTTAGTTGTACGCAATGAAATTCTTGAACAATATCCAGAATTAAATAATGTTTTTGATAAACTTACTGGTATTCTCAATGAAACAAAAATGGCACAATTGAACTATTTGGTTGAAACAAAAGGACAAGATGCTGAAGATGTGGCTCACGAATTTTTAGTTAGCATTAATTTAGTGAAATAGGAGGAACATATGGATACAGCTATTGAATTTAAACATGTAAAAAAGGTTTATGGTGAAAAAGTAATTATTGATGATTTTAATCTAAAAATTACACCTGGTGAGTTTTTAACTGTAGTTGGTAGTTCAGGGTGTGGAAAAACCACTATTCTAAAAATGATCAATGGTTTAATAATTCCTGATGAAGGACAAGTTCTTGTACATGATCAATGTACACAGGCAGTTGATTTAATTGAATTAAGAAGAGGAATTGGTTATGCAATTCAAGGAAGTGTCTTATTTCCGCACATGACAGTAGCTCAAAATATTGCTTATGTGCCTAACTTATTAAATAAAAATGATAAAAAAAGAACTTATGAAGCACTATCAAAATGGATGAAAATAGTAGGGTTAGATGAAGAGTTAATTCATCGATATCCTAGTGAATTAAGTGGTGGGCAGCAGCAACGAGTAGGGATTGCTAGAGCACTAGCTGCTTCCCCAGATATTCTTTTAATGGATGAACCATTTGGTGCTGTTGATGAAATCACACGGTCTACTTTACAAGATGAGATTTTAAGAATTCATCATCAAGAAAATATCACGATTATTTTTGTAACACATGATATTAATGAAGCTTTGAAATTAGGTAGTCGGGTTATGGTAATGGATCAAGGTAAAGTCGTACAATTAGCATCACCAAGAGAAATTTTAGAACATCCTAAAACAGAATTTGTTAGAAAATTAGTTCAGCGTAAAGACGATTTTCTTTAATAACAGCCTTTTGGGCTGTTTTATTTTACTAAATCGATAAAAAAGTAAAACAATCGATTATAATGAAAGTATAAAAAATAATTATTAATGCACCCGTTGAACGTTTTTAATCGTATTCATAGTGGAAGGGATCGTTATGGAAAAAGAAAGATATGAAGAAGTTGTATATCAGTATAGTGACATGGTTACTAGAATTGCTGTTATGAATGTTAAAAATTATGATGATGCTAAGGATTGCTATCAAAATGTATTTATGAAATTATACTGTTGCAACAAGAAATTTGAAAGTGAGGAACATTTAAAAGCTTGGTTGATTAGGGTAACTATCAATGAATGTAAAGATTATCAAAAACAATTTTGGAAAAGGGAAATTGATATTGATAAGTTGATTTTAGGTCAAGAAGATCAGCGTTTAATTATTCTACCAATTGTAATGAATATGCCAAGTAAATATCGTAATGTTTTATACCTGTATTATTATGAAGGATATTCAACTAATGAAATTGCATCTATTTTAAAAGAAAATCACAATACGATAAAATCACGATTAATTAGGGGAAGAAAATTGTTAAAGAAAAAGTTGGGAGATGATTTTTATGAATAAATTTAATGAATTTGACTTAATAAAAACTCCTAGAAACTGGATCGATGAAGTGACTGCAACTAATTTTGAACCGACAAAAAGAGCGAAGGTGATTAGAATTAAGTATATATTTGCAATTGTTTTAATTGTTATGACAATAGGAATTTCTTCATTGGGAATTACTTATGCATTTTCTGATTCATTTCGTACTTGGTTGAGTCAGCGATTTAGCAGTAATTTGAAAATTAGTTCAGCTCTTGAATTTTCTTCAATCAACAAAAATACTCCCACACTAAAACTAGATTATGGGCATTGGCGTGCTGAAAATGAATTTTTTGGAATCATTGATGAGGATTATAATTTTCTTAAAGTTTTTACGTTAGAAAATGAACAAATAAGAGAATGTCCTATTAATGAGTATTACGGGAGTATAGCTGGTCATGAATTCAGTTTTAAATATGCGGATTATCAAGAGCGAATAGTTGCATTTGATTTTAATGGATGTATATATAGTGTTTTGCCTAAAATTATTAATAATGATATTTATGTTTGTGTCGATATTAATGATGGAGAGCAGTGTGCTTTAAATATTGCTAAGATTAATTTAGAAAGTAAGCAAATAAGTTTTATTACTAATGATAATATTTCAGTAAATCCAATTACTTCACCACAACAGACTAATATTTTAATTAATAAGAGTGATCAGGGGTGGGAAAATTATAATATTGAAACTGGAGAAACCAATCTCATTAAAAATATCGATCCATATATGCATAGTAATTGTATTACTTTTATTGATGAACAGACTGTTGTTACTTATGATGAAAATGGACATTCTTATTTAATTAATATTTTAACAAATGAAGTTAGAACGTTAGATAAATATCCTTTGGAAGGAACGATTGTCAATATTGAATATAGTGATGAAACGATTAAGTTAACAAATATTATTACAGGCGCTGTTTCAAGAATTGATTATCATTTTTATGGTACTAATTATATGGGAACTTATTGTAGCATAGATTATCTTGTTTTATTTAATAATGAAAAACTTTATCTTTATGATATTGAAAGTAATCAGTTAGTTGATTTGGATCCACAAAAAGAATTAGATGAGCAATTAAAAGAAGTAATGATCATTGATCAAAAACATTTATTAATTACTACAGATAAAAGGGCATATATAGTTGCTAATGTAGGGAATAATGGATAAAATATAAGTTAGTGTAGTGGAGGACTTATATGAATAAAAAATATATTTTGTTTGATTTAGATGGAACCTTAACTGATCCGATGAAGGGGATTACTAAATCAGTACGTTATGCTTTAAATTATTATGGAATCGAAGTTAATGACTTAAATGATTTGTTACCTTTTATTGGACCACCTTTAAGAGATTCTTTTCAAGAATTTTATGGTTTTGATGCTTTAAAAGCCGAAGAGGCAGTAGTTAAATATCGCGAATATTTTTCAACCAAGGGAATTTTTGATAATAAAGTATATCCGGGAATTGAAGTGTGTTTGCAAACTTTGAAAGATCAGGGAAAAGTATTGTTAGTTGCTACTTCAAAGCCAGAAAAATTTGCTAAAGAAATTATAGAACATTTTGGTTTAGCTAAGTATTTTGATTTTGTTGGCGGTAGTGAGTTTAATGGACGAGAAAAAAAGGCTGAAGTAATTGATTATGTTTTAACAGCAAATATGATTGATAAAGATGAAGCGATTATGGTTGGGGATCGAAAGCATGATGTGATTGGAGCCCATGAAAATGATTTACCTTGTATCGGAGTGTTGTATGGTTATGGGACAAAAGAAGAATTGATGGCTTGTAATAGTGATTATTTAGTTGCGGACATTAATGCATTGCAAGAATTACTTGGATAATGGAAGAAATTACTGTTTATTCTTTGGACTATTATCAAATGTCCAAAGAAATAAAAAGAGAAATTGTACATCTTTTACATGTTGTTTGGCCTAGTGATGATTGTAATGATGCCCATAACGAAGAACTTACAGTGCAGTCATTCTATATCATGAAAGATAATCAGGTTGTTAGTTACGGAGCAGTTCTTCGGATGGAAACAACGATAGATAATGAAAAATATCAAATTGGTGGATTGAGTTGTATTGCTACCTTGCCAAATTATCGTAGGCAGGGATTAAGTTCAAAAATAGTTCAAACAGCGACTAAATGGATTGAGGATAATTTAGATTTTGGAATTTTTACGTGTAAACGAGAGCTTGAAGATTTTTATGCTTGTAATGGCAAATGGCAGGTGGCAAATAATGTTGTTTTAATTGCTAATCGTGATAATAATGCTCTATCTAGTAATAAACTTGCAGTTATTGTACTAATACGTCTTTTTTCAAATAAAGCTCAAGTTAATGGACAAAAAATTTTAAATGCGAGAATTTATCTGGATTTGCCTCAAGGTCAATTTATTTAAAGAAAGGGTTGAGTAATATTGCTCAACCCTTATTTTTATTACTGATATGCTTGATCCAAGGCATTTTTTAAATCACTAATCAATAATTCACTATCTTCAAGTCCGATATACATGCGAAGTTGTCCTAAAGATAGACCACGTTCTTTTAACTCATTAATATTGTTTCCTTTATAAACTGACATTACTAAACTTTCAAAACCACCCCAACTATAGGCTAAAGTAAAATGTTCTAATGAATCGATAAAACGTTTAATGATTTCTGGATTTGCATCTTTTAAGACAACCCCTAATAAACTACCATATCCTTTAAGATATTTATGAGCAAGTTCGCTTTGTTGCTCTCCGTTACAAAGAGGATGATAAATTCGTTCGATTCGAGGATCCTCTTGTAGAAAATTAATTACTTGTTGAAGTGTTTCTTGTTGTGATTTTAGACGAACCGGTAATGTTCTTAGACCACGAAGTGCTAACCATGCATTCATTGGTGACATCGTTGCGCCTAGTAAAACTTGTCCAAATTCAACTATTTCATCAATAATTTTTTTGCTGGAAATTACGACTCCACCGACTATATCACTATGTCCACCAATATATTTGGAACATGAGTGAATAACAACATCAATTCCATGAACTAATGGATTTTGTAATAATGGTGTTGACCAAGTATTATCGATTATCGTGAAGATACCTTTATCTTTGCTAAATTTACTGATTAGTTCTAAATCTAACATCTCAAATTTTTGTGATGATGGACTTTCAAAATAGATGATACTGGTATTGTTTTTGACATAATCAAAGATTTCTAAAGTATCACTGACATCAATTTTAGTACTTTCGATTCCAAATTTTGATAATTGTTTGATTAATTTAACTGATGAGCCATAGACTGTATTAACAATGATAATGTGATCACCGGCTTTTGCTAAGGTTAAAATTGATGCTGAAATAGCGCCCATTCCTGAGGCGAACATTTGAGCTGCTTCGCCTTTTTCCAAACGTGCTAATTTTGTTTCTAGTAAATTAAGTGTTGGATTCCCGTCCCGTGTGTATGTATAAGCAAATTCTTCTTTAGCATTCACTTTCACATAGTGGTCAAAATTTTTAAATTTAAATGATGATGTTAAAACAATATCTGGACTAATTGGACTATAGTTGTCGAAATCTAACTCATCAACTTCTAAACATACATTTTCAATATCTTTCATATTCGTTCTCCTTACAGTTAAATCTTAACCGACAAAATGGCGAATGTCCATTTTTTTTCATATATGGCAAAAAAAGAATGTACATAAAATTGTACATTCTTATTGCCATGGGTTAATAATATATTTACCTTTATTTCTTAATTCTGGTTTTGAAAGAATATCGGCTAATTTATCTAAACTGCAAATATCACAAACCATTGAACTAACATCGATTTTTTTACTATTGATTAAGTCTAAAGCTCGTTGTTGAGTATATGGGTTGATGAAAGAAGCTTTAATTTCAATTTCCTTTTGGAAAATTTCAAATGGTTTGATAGCCACTTCATCATCAGGTTTAGTTAGCCCAAACATCATTACTACAGATTTATTACCAGCTAAGCTGATTGCTTGTTTAATTGTTGCAGGTAGACCAGCACACTCGATAACAGTGTTGATACGATGAATTCCTTTATCAGCTAAAAGAGCTGGAATATTGTCATTGATTGGATCGACGGTTAAAGTAGCACCCATCTTAAGCCCCATTTCACGTTTAACAGCAACTGGCTCTGACAAGATAATTTCATGAGCACCAGCTAATTTTGCTAATTGAACCATTAACAAACCAATCATGCCACCACCAATAACAAGAACTGTACTAGCCGGAGTAATGTTGCACATGTCAAGACCATGTAAGCAGCAGGCAACTGGCTCGGTCATTGCCCCTTCTTCAAATGATGTTGTATCGGCTAGTTTATATACTTGAGATTCGTTGACTGCACAATATTGGGCAAAACCACCATCCCGTGTTGTTCCGATGCCAATCATATCTTCACAAAAATGACCAATACCACTACGACAATAGTAACAAGTTCCGCATAGTTGATTAGGATCCACACAGACACGATCACCAACTTTTACATGTTTTACTTCATGTCCCACAGCTTCGACGATTCCAGCAAATTCATGTCCTAAAATAGTAGGAGGAGTAGTATTTGCTGCTCCTTTATCACCCTCATAAATATGGACATCAGTACCACAAATTCCACAGGCCATAACTTTGATTAATACATCTTGATTACCTAATTGTGGCATTTCTACTTCTTCAACCTTAATATCATGTTTTCCGTAAAATACTGCACTTTTCATTTTTCTTCCTCCAGACATCTTATATAAAATAGTTTTATAAAAGTATTTAATGTAAGTATAAATGATGATTAATATGATGTCAACGGTTTTAAAATATATTATTTTTTTGAGCTAACTCTTTGATGTAAAGTTGAAAACAAATTAGAGACCTTGAAAAAGGTCTCTAATAATTATATTTAACGATTATCAATTTTCTCAGGATATAAATCATGATTAGCTAAACGGTTGAAAGCAATGGTTTCCCACTTTGTTTCTGGTTTTCCATAATTACAATATGGATCAATTGAAATACCTCCACGTGGTGTAAATTTTCCCCAAACTTCAATGTATTTAGGATCCATTAATTTAATCAGGTCTTTCATAATGATATTCATACAATCCTCGTGAAAATCACCATGATTCCTAAAACTGAATAAATACAGTTTTAATGATTTACTCTCTACCATCTTTTGATTAGGAACATAACTAATATAGATAGTAGCAAAATCAGGTTGTCCTGTAATGGGGCATAGACTAGTAAATTCAGGGCAATTAAATTTTACAAAATAATCATTTTCAGGATGTTTGTTATCAAAAGTTTCTAATACTTCAGGGGCATAATCATCTTTATAAACAGTGTTTTGATTACCTAATAAGGTTAAATTTTTTGTCATTTTTATTCTCCTAATAATGGATCTTTGATTCCATTTTTCAAAAAAGCATTTTGGCGGTCAATACAAGTACCACATGTGCCGCAAGGGGTATCATTTCCTTCGTAACATGACCAAGTTAATTGATAAGGTACGCCTAATGAAAGACCGATTTTAACAATATCTGCTTTGGTCATTTCAACAAAAGGGGCTTTGATTTCCAATTGATGGCCACTGCCTTCATAAATAGCTTGGTTCATCGCATTATTAAAAACTTTACTACAATCAGGATATGCGCTTCCAGCTGCATCATCACTATGAGCACCATAATAAATAATATTACAGCTTTTAGAAAGGGCAATGCTAGCAGCGCTAGATAAAAATAAACCATTTCTAAAAGGCACATAAGTAGAAACAGGATTGCCATCTGTTTTATTTAATTGCTCATTGTACGATTCGTGGGGAATCTCATTATCTGAATGTTGTAGTAATGAGCAATTACTATAAGTGAAGATTTTTGCTAAATCTAAATACAAGTGTTCAACTTGATAAAATTGGGCAATTTTATTTGCGGCTTCTATCTCTTTGGTATGTTTTTGACCATAACTAATTGAAAGAGCAACTACATTGTCCTTTCCGTGTTCTTGGATTGCCAGTGCTAATGCAGTGGTGGAATCAACTCCACCACTAAATAATACTAATGCTTTCATCTTACTACTCCTTAATGTAAATAAATTTGCAGCTTACTATCAGTTTTAAAACGACCGGTTAGAGTACTTGTGACAGTAGTGCTATTAACTTTTTTGATTCCACGAGATGACATACAGCTATGTTTACCTTCAATGATTACAGCGATATCTTTAGAGTTTGTTACTAGACTAATAATTTCAGCAATATCTGTTCCGATTCGTTCTTGAAGTTGTAGACGTCTCGCTGCCATATCAGCAATCCGTGCAATTTTACTAAGACCAATTACTTTACCACAAGGAATATAAGCAACCGTAACTTTCATGTCATACATTAAAGCGAGGTGATGCTCGCAATAACTAAAGATATCAATATCCTTGATTACAACAACCTCTTGATTATCGAAGTCTAAATCGTCAACAAATGTTTTATCAAACATCGTTGCAATTTCTAGATTACTATAGTTCATTCCAGCAAAAACTTCGCCATACATCTTCGCCACTCGTTTAGGCGTATCTTTTAATCCTTCGCGTTCTGGATCATCACCTAAGGCTTTAAGAATACCGTAGATGTGTTCCTCTATTTTTTTAGTATCAATCATTTTAGACACCTCTTTGATTAATATCCCAAATGAATTTGTGCATTTGTAGTTGCATATTAATACCATTTAGATGATGTTTGACCATATAATCGACGATCATCCGTGGTTCAATCTTACCAAAGACTGGGCTAAAATAAACTTTGGTACGATTGACAAGGTCATAAGTATCAATTATTTCTTTTGCTTTATTTAAATCACTGAGATTGCTAACTACAAATTTAACAACATCATTTTTAGTCAAATATTGATAGTTATTTAAGCACATTTCATTTTCCATTGTACTGCTAGGTACTTTATAATCTAAAGTAAAGATTGGTCGAGTTTCTTTAATAAAGGGTTTAATATCAATACTACCATTAGTCTCAATTTCAACACTAAAACCATTTTTAAGCAGTAAATCAATTAAATAATCAATATTTTGTTGAAGTAATGGTTCACCACCAGTTAAAGTGACATTAACGACTTTATTTGCTTTTAAATAATCTAGGATATTTTGAGCACTTAAAAGTTCATAATTGCTATTTGAATCATTAGCATACCTAGTATCACAATAACTACAATTTAAATTGCAATAATGAAAACGAATAAAGGCGGCTAATTGACCTGCACGACTTCCTTCACCGTTAATACTAATAAATTTTTCAACAACCTTATAATTATTCATAATTTACCTCGATAACTTGCACAGTTATTTGGGGTTTCATATACATCAAGACAATCAACTAAATAATTTTTACTTAAAGCCTCGTAAATATACTTAGCTAAATTTTCAGCAGTTGGACGAAATGGTAAGTTGATTATTTTGAAATTTTCATCGATCAGTGCTTGGTATAGTTTTTCTGATAAACTGCCTGTTTCAATAATTAAAGCATGATCAAAACTATCTGCGATAATTTTTAAATCTTTTTTTAAATCTCCAAAATCAGTTACCATTCCTTTATTTTGGGGATCTTCTAGCAGTTTTTCACTTTTGATAGTTGCAATGACTTTCCAGCGATGACCATGAATATTAGCACATTTACCATGATAACCAGCTAAAAAATGTGCACTATCAAAACTTTGTTCCGTTTTTAAAAAATACATCTTTCCTCCTTCTATACCATCAAATAAAAAAGCAGGCTCACTAAAAAGCCTGCTTAAAAACAACATAAAAAGCATAGCCCTAGTTTTGTTTATAGACAGGATGGTACAAATGAACTGTCTATAGTAATAGTATCTTAAATTGGAGGATTGTCAAGAAAATTGAATAAACTTAATAAAATGCGTAAAAATATGTAAAGAAAAGTTAAGAATTTGTTAACAATCTTTGCAGTATGTAAATTTTATGTTAAAGTAACCGTGTAACAGGGGGAATAAGATGGAACTTACAGATTTCTTTGCTATGTTTGGTGGTTTAGCGCTATTTTTATACGGGATGACGATGATGTCAAATGGTCTCGAATTAGCAGCTGGAAACAAAATGAAAACAATTTTAGAAAAACTTACGACGAATCGCTTTCTAGGCGTTGGAGTAGGAGCAGTTATTACTGCAGTAATCCAATCATCATCTGCAACTACAGTCATGACTGTTGGGTTTGTTAATGCTGGGTTGATGAAATTGGAAAATGCGGTTTGGGTAATTATGGGTGCTAATATCGGTACTACAATTACAGGTCAATTGATCGCAATTGATATTACAGCTTTAGCACCAGTTATTGCATTTGTCGGTGTTGCTTTAATTGCTTTTTTCAAAAGTAAAAAACTTGATGCAATTGGTGGTATTATTGCGGGACTCGGAATTCTCTTCATGGGAATGGAAATGATGTCTAGTGCGATGGTACCGCTTAGAAGTTCACCGGAATTTGTTAATCTTGTCACTACGTTTGAAAATCCATTAATCGGTATTTTAGTTGGTGCTGGATTCACAGCGATAATTCAAAGTTCTTCAGCTTCGGTTGGGATTTTGCAAGCTTTAGCGATGAGTGGCGTAATTACTTTACCATCAGCAATATATGTATTATTTGGTCAAAATATTGGTACATGTATTACTGCCGTTTTAGCTAGTATTGGAACAGGACGTAATGCAAAACGTACAACGATCATTCATCTTTCATTTAATATTATTGGAACGATCGTCTTTGTTTTTATTAGTATGTTAACACCGTTTGCATCATTTATGCAGTCATTGACGCCAACAAATATTCCGGCACAAATTGCTAATGTACATACGGTATTCAATGTTGTTACAACATTATTATTGCTGCCATTCGGGGCGCAGTTAGTTAAATTGTCATATTTGGTTTTACCTGAAAAAGAAGGTTTTGAAGATAAATTATCTGTTAAGTTCTTGGATAATAGTATCTTTACCAATGATTATCACATTGGAACTAGTGCAATCGCTAACACACAATTATTTAATGAAACACAAAATATGTTAAATATAGTTCAAAAAAATGTTCAAAGAGCTTTTGATTTAATTATTAAGTATGATGAAAAGACACATGAAAAATTATTAAAAGATGAACAATATATTGATTATTTAAACAAAGAAATTATTCAGTTTACAACCAATGCTATTTCTAATGAATTTCCAATCGATGATTCTAAATCAATTGGCTTATTCTTAAAAACGGCTGGAGATTTAGAACGAGTTGGAGATCATGCGGTTAATATTGCTGAACGTGCTGAGAAATTATATAGTGAAGATGAACATTTTTCAGATGAAGCGATGAGAGAAATTAAAATTATGAATGACCTGACAAGAAATATCTTAGAGGAATTAAATGTCTTAAATCGCGATGAACTTCATAACATTGTTGAAAAAGTTGATGTTATTGAAGATAGTATTGATATTACAACACATGAATTTTCACTTAATCAGTTAAGACGTTTGCGAGATAAAAAATGTACGCCGGAACATAGTGCATTATATACAGAAACATTAATTGATTTTGAAAGAATTGGTGATCATGGTTTAAACATTGCCGTTGCTTTTGATGAAATAAAAGATGATTTAACAGAAATGGCTTAACTAGCTGCTTATGCAGCTAGTTTTTTTATAAAAATAAAATCATATTGAAAGGGTAGATGATCTTATTTAATAATTTATTTAATAGACCGGCACGATTATTAATAAAGAGTTCTGTTATTTGATAACTCTCAGTATCTTGATAATCAATAGGTGTTATCTCTTTTGAGTCAAAATTAAGTATTTTTGCCCCAGGGATTCCTAATAGGATCGGTGAATGACTAGCAATAATAAACTGTGAGCCCTGCTTTGCTAATTCATAAATAGTAATTAATAAAGTTAGCTGGCGCTGGGGTGATAATGAGGCTTCAGGTTCGTCAAGAATATATAGACTATTCTGATTAAAACGATTTTGAATCAATGTTAAAAAACTTTCACCATGTGATTGCTGGTGTAATGATTTACCACCATAATAGCGATAGGGATTAAAAACATTTTTTTCATATCGTTCTAATTGTGTTGCGACATTATAAAAACTTTCTGCCCTTAAAAAGAAGCCTTCATCAGGACGACGATAACCACGATCAAGGATTATTGTATGATGCAAAGATGAATGAGTATTGTTAGTGTGAAAATTAAAGTTCAAAGTTCCCCCTCAGGGTTAAAGCCATATTTAATAGCGATTGCTTCTAATAAAGTGGATTTTCCTGTGCCGTTTTCTCCAACAAAAAAGGTAATCGGATTATCAAAAATCAAAGTATTTAATTGTAGCAATTGTATTTAGATAACTGTTTCGCTCGATTAAATCATAATCAATAGTTATACGATTTATAAAATAGGTACTCATTTCATCACCTCTAGTTTAATCATAATACAATTTATTGTGATAATCTATTTTTAATTAATAGATAGTACATATTTTAATGATATAATAAAAGAATAAATAAAGGTGGGAGGATATATTATGAAGATTGATCGGACATATGCAATTTATTTTTCACCAACTTACACTTCCAAGAAGTCAGCTGTTAGTATTGCTCGTGGACTTGAGGGAGAGTTAAGTGAAATTGATTTAACACTAGAAGAAACGATTCCAGAGATGACATTTAGTCGTCATGATATTGTAGTTTTTGGTTTTCCGGTTTACGGTGGAAGAATTCTTCACGAGGCTTTGGAACGGTTAAAATCATTTCGGGGTGATCATACATCATGTGTAATTACTGTTACATATGGAAACCGTCATTATGATGATGCATTATTAGAATTATTTAATACTGTTAAGGAGCAAGGATTTATTCCTATTGCTGGTGCAGCTTTAGTGGGTGAACATACTTATGGTCAAATTCAAGTGGGTCGTCCTAATCGTGATGACTTATATCGTGATGAATTGTTTGGTAGTTTGGTGCGGCTAAAAATTAAAGATGATAATTTTTCATTTGTTTCAGTACCAGGGAAATACCCATATAAAGAAGGAGGAACTGGGGGAAAATTTCGCCCAGAAACTAATGAACAGTGCAGCGGCTGTGGGGTTTGCGTCAATATGTGTCCTACAAATGCTATTGATATAGAAGATTGTAAGACAATTAATAATGATTGTATTGCTTGTTTTAGATGTATTCGTATTTGCCCAGTCCATGCTAAGAGTATGAATAACAATCAAGAATATCAAACATTTGCAGAAAGCTTTAGCAAGAAACTGGCAACACCTAGGGAAAATGAATACTTTATTTAAATTTTTGAGTTTTTTATTAAGCTTTAAGAGATTTTAAAATGTCAGAAAGATAGGCTTTTATGAAACTGGTGAGAAAATTATTTTCTTGCTAGTTTTTCTATTTGTAATCTATGTATAATATATCTATGAAGATTAGACGGAGGAAATAATAATGAAAAAATTAAATTGGGGAATTATTGGCAGTGGTGTAATTGCTAATGAAATGGCTCAGGCTTTGCTGGATGTAAATGGGGAGATATATGCGGTTGGACATCGTGATATGAATAAAGCAATTGATTTTGCAATGAAATATAAAATTAAAAATGCTTATGGAAGTGTTGAGGAATTATTAAATGATCCTGATGTTGATGTTGTTTATATTGCAACACCCCATAATAGTCATTATGAAATCATGAAACAGGCTGTAGCAGTGAAAAAGCATGTTTTATGTGAAAAAGCAATTACTGTAAATGATCGTCAATTGGAAGAAATAGTTGCTTTAGCTAAGAAAAATAATGTTGTTGTACAAGAGGCTATGACAATTTTCCATATGCCGCTATACAAAAAATTAAAGGAAATGGTTGCTGCAGGAGTAATTGGAAATGTAAAAATGATTCAAGTCAATTTTGGCAGCTGTAAAGAATATGATGTTAATAATCGTTTCTTTTCAAAAGAATTAGCTGGTGGGGCATTATTAGATATTGGTGTTTATGCAACAAGTTTTGCCCGGTACTTTTTATCATCAAAACCTAATGTTGTAATTACAACTGCTGATTATTTTGAAACTGGGGTTGATGAACAATCAGGAATCATTATGAAAAATCAAGATGGTCAAATGGTTGTAATGGCTCTAACAATGCGTGCAAAACAACCGAAGCGTGGGGTCATATCAGGAGAATTGGGGTATATAGAAATTAATAATTATCCGCGGAGTAATCAAGCAACGATAACTTATACTAAAGATGGTCATCAGGAAGTCATTGAATGTGGTGATGATAAACAGGGACTACAATACGAAGTTATTGATATGCAAGATTATATTATAAATAATCTTGGTGAATATGAATTACAGTTAACTCGGGATGTAAGTTCACTGCTAAGTCAAATTCGGACTCAATGGGGAATGATTTATCCATTTGAATAATTTAACATTTAAGAGGGGATGATGATTAAGAATTATTATGCATGATTAGTGTACTGATTTTTGCTGATATTTTCATTGTTACATTTATTAGTGTGGCACTTCAACATCAAATGAAAGCTCTAAAAATATATCGACTTATAAAAAACAATTGTTAGTTTTAGATAGCAGTGATAATTTTTGGAATGAGGAACGAATAAAAAAAAGTAGAAAACCGTTATTATGCGATTTAAATGTCATGGTCAAATCAAGATCATGAAACATTAAAAGATTATTTGCCCCCACATTGTTAGAAAAATGGGAAACTAAGAAGGAACGTATAAAAAAGATTAAATTATTGGATATGGTTGTTGAACTATACGATAGAAAATGATAATGAGGATTGTTTGTGGGCTTATATTGAGGAGAAAATAGAGTAATTACGTGTGAAACAAAAGCTTTTGTAGAATACTGGAAATTTATAAGAAATAGTAATAATATATGTTTAGATAAGTTTGAAAATTGATTGGAAAGAATTGTTATGAAAAGTTCAAATCAAAATTTGAATATAGTAATAGGGTGTTTGAAAAGGTGCTATTTAATTATAAAATTTATCAATTTTATATAAGTAGTCTTGGGAAAACTGTGAGCAGGATAGTTTTATGATATATTATTTAAATTTTGAATAATAAAGAATAGACGTGTGAAATATTCGCACGTCTATTTATATAGATTTGGTTTGATTATTTTGTTATGAATGATGCGTTCAATATATTCGTATACAGTAATACTGCGATCGTTCATTGCTAAAACTAAATGGTAGGGATCTTTAAAGTTTTTTACATGACTTTTAAGAAGATTAGCTAACTCAATAATATGCTCATTATTTGAAGTTAAATCTGTTTTAATAACCATCTGTTCATTAATCTTAAAATAAATTGGATGAGCGACTTCACTTCCAAATGAGTGTATTCTAAATGTTTGATTATACCATCCAATTTCACATTTTTTAATATCCTTAAAGGCAATTTTATCTTGATACATTTCTTTATTAAAAAGCGTATTAATAATTAATTTAAGGATATTAAAATAACTTGTTGATTTATAATAATATATATATTGATTATCATATCCGTGCTGGCGGTAAAATAACGCTCTTACAGTGAAGATGAAGTAAGTGATAAAGAAAATTATTCCAATTGTAATGATGGCTGGAGCCCAATAAGGACTATTTAAATTTTTGGCCCAAGTACTTTTAGCTGCGAGTAAGACAATGATCAGCATGATACTCCATAAACCAGCTAATAATAATAAAGATAAGATTTTTTGTTTAGATGCTTTTGTAGATAGTGTTTTCATTTTTTTAGTTTCCTTTCTGTAAAAGAAATAGCATGTTTTTTTAACACTACAAGTAAATCTTGATATCTTCTTCTTGAAATAGCAATATCTTTATTTTCGTAGTTTTTCATAATTACATTTTCACTGTTTAAAGTAATTAATCTAAAGATATTGATAATTGCTGAACGTGAGATTTTAAAAAAGGTTTTTTGAAGCATTTTTTGTAGATATTCAAAGTTTTGAATAAAAATGCGATATGTTTTGTCTAATGTGTTTAGATATGTCATGCGATTTAAATATTCAAAATAAACAATATCATTTGTTTGGGTATTGACGATGCCCTGATCACTTTTAAATAGTAGTAATTTTCGTTTATCAAGATAATCAATGATATCTTGAATTGCTGGAACAAATTTCGCTTTAATATCTTGATAGCGCAGATAGCTGGAAATATTAATACCTACTGCATCGAAAATAGTTGAACCGTCTTTTGAGATAATTAGTACAAGCATATCATTATTATTTTCAATTAATGTTTTAGCATAATTGATTCCTTGATTATCAAAAGAATCTTCAATAATACAGAAATCCATTTTTTTTGTAAATAACATTTCCTTATCATGAATCTCAATGATACGATATTCACTGTCAATATTTTTAATGATTAGTTCCTTTAATTGTTTGATCACACTATTATCAACAACCATTAATCCAATTTTTTTCATTTAGAAATCTCCTTTATTACTTGCAGTTATCTTTTACACCTTTATTATAGGGGCTTACTTTTAGTATATTTTAATTATTGTATGAATGGTATAGTTTATTGTATGAATGGTATAAAAAATATCTTTTGGACAATAAAATTAGTGATTTCTCATTACTTTTCGCTTGTAAAGTAGTAAAATTAAAGTATAGATAATGACTAAGATTAGGAGGAGGTGCAGATCATGCGCAAGAACATTATTACAATTAGCCGTGAATTTGGTAGTGGCGGTAGAACAATTGGTAAAGAGGTAGCAAAACGATTAAACATACCTTTTTATGATAAGGAATTAATTGAAAAAGTAGCTCGAGAGAGTGGATTAAATGTGAATTATATTGAAGAACATGGTGAATATGCACCATCTAGTAATCCTTTTGCTTATGCTTTTTTAGGTCATTATATTGATGGGATGTCAATGAATGATTATATTTGGATGATGCAAAGAAAGATTATTTTAGAATTAGTGCAAGAAGGACCATGTGTAATCGTTGGGAGATGTGCAGATTATATTTTAAGAGATCGAGATGATTGTTTTAATGTCTTTATTTGTAGTGATCTTGATAAAAAAGTGGAACGGATCGTCAGATTATATGGGGAAACAGATGAGAAGCCTGAGAAACGTTTAGCTGATAAAGACAAAAAAAGACGAGCAAATTATAAATATTATACTGATCAAGTTTGGGGGTTAGCGCAAAATTATCATTTATGTTTAAATAGTGGTGAAATTGGAATCGATAAATGTACTGAGTTGATTGTTGATTTAGTCAAATAGTAGTTAAGAGAAAGTAACTATTACTTTCTCTTTTTATGAATTGAAGGATTACATATGCTATACTGTATTGGAAAACATTATAATAAAAAGACGATTATTTTATTATGTTAAGAACTAAAAGATAAAATAATATGAGGATAAGTAGATGATAAAAGCAATTTTTTGATATTGATGGAACACTATTGGATCATGATACACACTTAATGCCATCTAGTACTTTTGAAGCATTAAAAAAATTACGGAAGAATGGAATTAGATTATTCGTTGCTACTGGGCGGCCACCTAATAATCTTAAAGTGATTCAAGATTGTTTCGAGTTTGATGGTTTTCTCACAAGTAATGGACAGTATTGTTTTAATCATGAAGTGGTTATTCATGAAAAATATATTGAAAGAGAAGATATTAGAAATTTATTACCATATATTAACAAAAATCAGATTCCCGTATTATTTGTAGAAATAAATGGTAATTATAGTAATATCCAAAATTATCGTCTTGATGAAGCTGCTAGATCACTGAATAAAGAGGGCTATCCCATTAAAGCTGTTAATGAAATAATTGAAAGTAAGATAATTCAATTAATGGCATATATAGACGAGACTAAAGATAGTGAACTATTATCATATATGCCTAATTGTAAATCAGCACGCTGGACATCGCTCTTTGCGGATATCATCCCTATTGATGGCGGAGAAAATAAGGGAATTGATCAAATGATAAAGCACTATCAAATTAATTTAGGTGAAGTAATGGCATTTGGCGATGGGAATAATGATATTGATATGTTAAAACATGTTGGAGTTGGTGTTGCTATGGGGAATGCTAATGATTTAGTTAAGGCAGCTAGTGATTTTGTTACTGACACGATTAATGATGATGGCATTTTTAAAGCATTAAAAAATTTGAATTAATTTGAAAGGGTGAAAATGATGGAGCAAGAATTAACAAAATTCTTAACTTTTTGGGATCATTTAAATGAAAACGAAAAAGAGTTATTAAAACAAAATGCCACCTTTCAAACTTATGCTAAAGGCATAACAATGCATCGTGGTAGTGATGATTGTTTAGGTGTGGTTTTAGTGAGAAAGGGTCAATTGCGGACATATATGTTATCACCAGATGGACGTGATATTACACTATATCGTTTATTTGCAGGTGATGTATGTATTCTTTCGGCATCATGTGTTTTAGAAACGATTACATTTGATGTTTTTATTGATATTGAAGAAAATAGTGAAATCATTACAATCACGGCAACTTTATTTCAACAATTGGCGAAGCAAAATATTTATGTTGAAACATTTGGGTATAAAATGGCAACCAATCGTTTTTCTGATGTTATGTGGGCGATGCAGCAAATTTTATTTATGTCTGTTGATAAACGCTTAGCTATTTTTCTTAAGGAAGAAGCTGAAAAGAATAATTCTTTAGAGTTAAAAATTACTCATGAACAAATCGCTAAATATATGGCGACGGCTCGTGAAGTTGTAACTAGGATGTTAAAATATTTTAGTCAAGAGGGTATTGTAAAAATATCACGAGGAAAAATAACAATAGTTGATAAACATAAATTAGATAAACTAACTATTGATTAATTATGGAATAATCATTATGATTATTCTTTTTTATTCAAGTTAATTAATTTTTTTTCAAGTGATTATGAGTTGAAATTCAAGCTGACATTAAAGATAATAAATCTATATCAGTAATAGTAATTTGTTATATAAAAAATAGCTATACTGCTAGAAATAGAATGGGAGGAAGAAGTAATGTTACGAAAAGATTTTTTATGGGGTGGGGCAGTTACAGCTCATCAAAGTGAAGGTGGATATACACTGGATGGTAAAGTACCAGCGGTTTGTGATTTAACAGTTACCGGTGAATATTCTGATTTTAAAGACGGAATCGATAGTTACCATCGTTATGAAGAGGATTTTGATTTATTTCAGGAAATGGGATTTAATGCTTATCGTTTTTCACTTGATTGGTCACGTTTAATGAGCGATGAAGGAGTATATAATGAAAAAGGATTTGTGTTTTATGAACATTTTATTGATGCACTGCTTAAAAGAGGAATTCAACCAATTCCAACTTTATATCATTTTGAAATGCCAGCATTTTTATATGAGAAGTATAATGGATTTTATAGTCGCAAAGTAGTCGATATATTTGTAGAACTGTGCAAAAAGATTGTTGATCGTTATCATGATAAAGTTGAAAATTGGATTATTTTTAATGAACAAAATGGAATTTTACAGAAAGGGCCAAAAATGTTTTTTGGGGCAGTTTGTCCGGATGGAGTTGATACTCAAACGTTTGATAATCAAATTATGCATAATACTTTGATTGCTCATAGTCTTATTAATGAATATATTCATCAAAAAGGTGGTAAGGTTATGGGAATGGCGACAGTGGTTCAAAGTTATCCAGAAACTTGTCATCCTCTTGATACACTTGAAAGTATGAAGGCTCAAAGTGAAGCTTATGTTTTTTTAGATGTTTTTGCAAGAGGACATTATAATTCATATTATTTTGCAAATATGAAAAATGAAGGAACAATGCCTGAAATCTTAGATGGTGATTTAGAAATATTAAAGAAAGGGATTACGGATTCACTATCTATTAGTTATTATATGTCGACAATTTCACATTATGGTGAGGAGAGTCTAACAAATATTAATGATGTTGTAATTAAAAAGAATCCTTATTTGGAAATGTCAGAATTTGGCTGGACGATTGATCCAACTGGTCTTAGAATTACTTTAAGACAATTGTATGATCGTTATGAAATGCCAATATATATAGTGGAAAATGGTTTTGGTTATAATGATCAAATAAATGCAGATGGCCAAATTATCGATGATTATCGTATTGATTATATGAGGAAACATCTTGAGGAAATGAAATTAGCGATTCAAGAAGGTGTTGATTGCCGTGGTTACTTGTCATGGGGACCGGTTGACATTTTAAGCAGCCGGGCACAAATGAAGAAAAGATATGGTTTTATTTACGTCAATCGTGAAAATGATGATTTAAAAGATATGCGTAGAATTAGAAAAAAATCATTTGCCTGGTATCAACAAGTAATTGCATCAAATGGAGAAGTACTATAATCGAGGAGCATGTGCTATACTATTTAATGAGGTGAAACAAAGATGAAAGTGACGATGAAAGATATTGCTAATAAATTAGGAATTTCAATTAATGCTGTTTCAATTGCACTAAATGATAAACCTGGTGTCAGCGATGAAATGCGTTTGGAAATTTTAAAAATGGCTGATAAAATGGGTTACATTAATCAAAAAAGACAATATCTATCAGTTTATTCTAAATCAAATATTTGTATTTTAATGCAAAGTTATTATGCAGATACAGGACACTTTTATTCGATTGTTTTACGGTCAATCGTTGAACAAGCAAAAGTATTTGGTTATTTTTCAATTTTAAATTATTTTGAAGACGGGCACTTCGTAGTACCTGAATGTATTGAAGAAAGGAAAGTGGCTGGAATATTAGTTGTAGGCAAAATATCTGATAGTAACCTGCTGCTGCTTAAAAATATTGGTGTACCCGTTGTTCTAGTAGATTTTACATCATTATGTACACCGTGTGATTGTGTTTTGACGCATAATAAACAAGGTAGTTATATGATGACTACGCATGTTATTAATAAAGGGTATCAACGGATTGGTTTTTTTGGAGATCTTGATTATTCCTTTAGTTTTGAGGATCGTTTTATTGGATTTAAACAGTCACTGTTAAAGAATAATATTGTTAGTTATTCAAAGGTTGATGAATATATTCAAAAATATTCTTTTCTACAAGGAATTGAAGAATATGTTTTAACTAATCAAATTGATAAAATAATTGAAATTTTGAATACTAAAAAATTACCAGAGGTCTTAGTATGTGCAAATGATTCTAATGCATTTGCTGTGATTACTGCGTTAAAAGATATGGGCTTAAAAGTCCCAAAGGATATTAGTGTCGTTGGATTTGACGATACACCGTTGTGTGTTAAATCAGTACCGCAGATCACAACAGTTCAAGTTCAAAAGGAACTGATGGGCGAGGTGGCGGTATCTAATCTAATTGATCGGATTCATCGTAAAGATAATATTCCGATGACACAATTATTAAGTGTGAAAATAGTTGAACGAACGTCTTTAAAAATTTAAAGACGTTTTCATCATTTATAATTCAACCATATTCTACTGATTATAAAGGTTTATAAAAAAACTTTTTCAAGTGATTTTTCGTTGAAATTCAAGTGATAATAACTAAAAATAATAGATGTAGTAAGCGTTTTCAATATTATTTAAAAGGAGGATATTATATGATTAAAAAGGCATTGAGAATAATCCTGTCATTAGTTATGTCTTTTGGGCTTGTTTTAAGTTCCATGAATGTAACTTATGCAAGTGAGAGTGATTTTGCAACAATCAAAACGCGTTTAAAAGATTACTTTTTAACTTTAGACACGATTGATGATGGGTCAAAAGTAGAAACATGCTATGTTTCAAAAGCAAAAGATTATCTTGATTTGATTCAAGAAGATGGTGCTTTTGGGGATGTTGACTACAAAGCGACATCAAGTGCTGCTAATGGAACAGCATGGTCACCTTATTTAGCTCTTGATCGTCTACAAGCAATTACAGTTGCTTATCATAAAGAGGGAAACGCTCTTTATCATGACGAAGAAGTAATTAATAAGCTAAATAAAGCAATTGTTTATTGGGGAAAAATGAATCCATCTTCTTCTAACTGGTGGGAGAATCAAATTGGAGTTCAATTAAGATTTTCTAGAATTGCTTTATTTATGGAAAGCATTGTAAGTAAAGATGCAATGGATATTATGCTTAATAAATTATTGGAAAAAACACCAGTTAAATATGGTACAGGTCAAAATAATTTATGGTTTGATCAAAATTATGTTTATTACGCAATTATTACAGAAAATGGGACTAAACATACCAATTCTACAGGATTTAAGAAATTAGATTTAAAAGAACTTGTAGATGATTATTTAAGTTATTGCTTAGTTGTTCAAACTGATGATAATACTGCTGAAGCAGTTCAGGTTGATAACAGTTTCTATATGCATGGTAGGCAGTTCTATTCTAATGGATATGGAATGTCAATGTTTAGAGATATGAGTTTTTGGATTTATATGCTAAGAGAAACTAGTTATGCATTTGAACAAGATGTCATTGATTTAATGGCTGATTATATGATTGATGGGACAAGCTGGACAATCAGAGGAGATATTATGGAGCTTTACCTTGGATATCGGCCATATGATTATGATGTTGGCTATGATAACTATGCAGCAGAGTATATCGATCCACTTAAGAGAATGATTGAATCAGATCCTGATCGAGCTGATGAATATCAAGCAATCCTTGATAACATCCAAGGAAAAAATACAGTTAATGGAAAAAATGGTAATTATTATATGTGGCGTTCTGGTTATGCTTCTCACATGCGAGATGGGTACGGAGTTAATATTAAAATGGACTCTAACCAAATCATCGGTGGTGAATGGCGTGGCAGCTGGTCAGGTTATGATAAAGACGGAGGACAATTAATTTATTGGACATCATCAGCAGCTTCAACAATCACAGTTGACGGAGATGAATATACTAACGTTTATCCAACATATGATTGGGCTCATTGTCCAGGAACAACAACAGCAGCACGAATCGTTCAAGATTATGCTAATGCAGGTCGTTTTACAAATGGAACTGAACATACAATTGGGGTATCCAATGGTAAATATGGAAATACTGCTTATGATATGAATAAAAAGGGGACTCAAGTAAAGAAAGGATATTTCTTCTTTGATGATGAATTTGTTGCTCTAGGTTCGGGGATCAATTCTACTGAGGGAGTCAATATCCATACAACATTAAATCAATGCGAAGCTGAAGATGTAAATGTTGGTGGTCAAAGTGTGGCTGAGGGAACGAAAGAACAAATTTATAACACTAATTGGCTATATAATGGAAAAGTTGGATATGTTTTCTTAGAAAATACGGATGTAGTTGTAAGTAATAGTGTTCAAACTAATAATCCGTCATTATGGGATGAAGCAAAAAAGAATGAAACTCCGGCTACTTTTACAGCCTATTTAGATCATGGATTAAAGCCAAGCAATGATAGCTATGCCTATATTGTCGTACCAAATACCACAGCAGGTGCAGTTAGTCAATATGCCGGTAATACACCAGTTACTGTAATTGCTAATAACGAAAAAGTTCAAGCAGTAAGACATGACGGTTTAAAACAAACTCAAATTAATTTCTATCAAGCTGGTTCATTGGAATATAAAGATGGCTATATAATTACTGTTGATCAACCTTGCAGTATTATTATTGATGAATCAGAGGATACAAGAAAAATCTCTGTAGCAGTCAATGATACAGCAGCCAATCAAACTGTAAATGTAAATTTAAATTATGATAATCAAGAAACACAAACAACATTTGTTTCAGGAGCATTACCATATGCTGGACAAACAATGACGTTATCAGAAGGCTCAGATAATCGTTATCATACTAATTCTTCAATGATTGGACACGAAGTCGAAAAAGCTTTTGATGGTGATGAAAATACATATTGGCAAAGTGAAGAAACGCAAAATGAATGGATCAGTATGTTTACTGGCAACAATAAACATTTAGCATCTATGAATATTCTTTGGGGTGATAATTATGCTAGTGCTTATGATGTTATGGTTTCTCAAGATGGTAAAAATTATGAATTATTGAAATCTGTAAGTAATGGTGATGGTAAGACAGACACGATTGAATTAAAAGGAGTCTACCCATATATTAAGATTATCATGAAAGATGGAAATGGAAATTGTTTTGAAATTAAGGAAATTACATTTAAAGCAAGTGATTCAATAGCGCTTAATAAATCTGTTGAAGCAAGCAGTACGTCAACAAATGACCCTGGAAATACTAAAGAATTAGTTGTAGATGGTAATACAAGTACAAGATGGAGTTCATTACGAAATGAAGATGAGAACTGGATCATGGTTGATTTGGGACAATATTCGGAAATTAATGCTATGAGCATTCAATGGGAATCTGCTTGTTCTGATGATTATGATATTCAGGTCTCTAGTGACAAAAATAACTGGATAACGGTTAAAGATAGTATGGCAACTGGAAGTAGCTTATTGGATGAATACAATTTTGATGAACCTGTATATGGGCGTTATGTTAGAGTTTCGTCACATAAATCAAGAACTTTAAAATATGGTATTAGTATTTATGAAATTTCTGTGTATGGTTCTTATAAAGATGAGGATATTGCAGCTAATAAAAATGCATTTTCAAGTACAATAAAGGATTTGAACTTACCGACTCATGCAATTGATAATAAAGCCAATACGTCTTGGATTTCGAGTGCAGCCGGTAATCAATGGATCTATGTAGAATTAAAAGGAATTTATAAAATTTCAAGTATGCAGGTTGATTGGGGAAATAATTATGCACCTAATTATGAAATTCAGATTTCTGATGATGCACAAATGTGGCAAACAGTAAAAACTATAATTGATGGACAAGGTGGTAATGAGAACATTTCAGATTTAGGTAATCAAGAAGCACGATATGTTAGATTAAAATTAAATGGTTCTAGTGGCTCATCATACCAAATCATCCAGTGGTCAGTTTATGGCGAACTTGTTGAAGCAGAAAATTTAGAGAATATTGCTTTAAATAAAACAGCAACAGCTTCTTCAGTTTATAACAATGTTTATACTGCAAATAGAGCTATTGATGGAAGTTTTGAAAATAATGGTGGAAATGATCAATCAAGATGGGTTTCAAATAGAAATTCGAATGATGAATATATTCAAATAGATTTAGAAGCGAATTATGATTTAACGGGTGTAAAACTTTATTGGGAAGGAAATGGTGCTAAAAAATATCAAATTCTTGTCTCTGAAGATGGAAAAACATGGCAAAAGGTTTATCTAGAAGAGAATGGACAACCTGGAATTGCAAATATCCCATTTAATGAAACTGTTACTGCTCGGTATGTTAAAATGCTAGGTATAGAATGTGCTTCTAAATACGGATATTCATTATGGGAATTTGAAGTGTATGGAAAATTACACCAAGAACCAGTGGTGCCTGAAGTAAATATTGCATTGAATAAAACCTCTAAGGCAAGTAGCGAGTTTACTGACCCTAATGATGGTAATAAAACATATCAATCTTTATTAGCGTTTGATGGCAAAGGTACAAATGAAACAGTTGATGGAAAGCAATCACGCTGGGTATCTTTAAGAACAAAAGATGATCCAACAGCAACATCACAATGGATCTATGTTGACTTAGAAGCTGATTACGATATTTCTAAAGTTGTTCTTAACTGGGAAGGAAATGGTGCTAAAGAATATAAAGTGCAAATTTCTAATGATGGTCAGAATTGGACAGATATATCACATATTACAGATGGTAAAGGTGGTATTGATGAACTGACATATAAAAATACAACAGGCAGATACGTAAGAATGTTAGGAATCGAGCCTGGAGGAATTTATGGATATTCATTATGGGAATTTGAAGTTTACGGGGAAGCTGTATTAGAACCTGAAAATCCAAATGTAAATTTAGCTTTGAATAAATCTTCGAATGCGAGCTCAGAATATGTTGATTCGAAAGATGGAAATAAAACATATGAATCTTCGCTAGCGTTTGATGGTAAAGGTACAAATGAAATAGTTGATGGAAAGCAATCACGCTGGGTATCTAATCGGAAATCTAATGATGAGTGGATATATGTAGACTTACAAGATATTTATAATATTTCTAAAGTTATTTTGAATTGGGAAGGAAGCGGTGCAAAGAAATACAAAGTGCAAGTTTCTAATGATGGTCAAGTTTGGACAGATATATCAGATATTAATGATGGCGATGGAGGTCTTGATGAATTATCATATAAAGATGTAACAGGACGATATGTAAGGATGTTAGGGATTGAAGTTGGAAGTGATTATGGGTATTCACTATGGGAATTTGAAGTTTATGGAACAACTTTAAAATCTAAGTTACAGGAAATTTATAAGAAATATAAAGATTTAGATATTTCATCATACACCCCTAATAGTATTGCGCGATATCAAGAAGCATTAAATAATGCTGTTAAAGTTTATAACGATGATGATGTTACATCTGAAGATATCTTAAAAGCAATTGATCAGTTGGAAGATAGTGTTAAAGGACTTACTAAGATTGTTGATAAAATGGAGTTGGAAGAAACAATCAATTCAGCAAGTAAACAATTAGATACAGCTAAATATACCCCTCAATCAATTGAATTACTTACAGTCACTTTACAAAAAGCTAAAGAAGTTTTCAATGATGATAATGCTACGAAACATGAAGTTGATGAAGCAATTAATAAATTAAATGAAGTAGTCGCAGCATTAGTTGAAAAAGCTGATAAAAATAATTTAATATCAATTTTTAATACTGCATTGAAACTTGATAAAGAAAAATATACTTCTGAAAGTCTTACTAAAGTTGAAGCCTTGTTAGAGAAGGTAGAATCAATTATTGATGATGAAAATGCTGCACAGGCAGAAGTCGATGAGATGTATGACCAATTGTATCAAGCGTTAGATCAATTAGTGATAAAAGAAGATGTAAATACAAACGATAAAGTTGAAGGTGATGTAACAGTTATTCCTACGCCAGAAAAAGAGATACCAAAAGATGATAGTACTTCAGCAGCTAAAACTGGTGATTCAGTATCTATTCAAATATTGGCGGGAACATTATTGATCAGCATCTTAGGAATTGGAATTTTAAGAAAAAAGAAACAATCATAAAAAGGAGAATTGGAATTAATTCCAAGCTCCTTTTATTATATAAATAGTGACATATCAGATTCTTCACCGTTAGCTAACATAGTAGCAACTCCCGATAATGTAACACCATCAATCAATTCTTCTTGTTTAATGCCCATTACATCCATACTCATCGAACAGGCAATTAGTTCAACACCATTATCTTGAGCTAGTTTGATTAAATCTTCTAAACTGTCAATATTTTTATCTTTCATAATAGTACGGATCATTTTAGCTCCCATACCACCCATATTCATTTTTGAAAGCGATAGTTTTTTTGAACCACGAGGCATCATCATTGCAAACATTTTTGAAATAAAATTTTTTTTGATTTTAACCTTTTCTGGTCGTCGAATGATATTTAGTCCCCAGAAGGTAAAGAACATTGTGACTTTTCGTCCCATAGCCGCTGCGCCATTAGCAATAATAAATGATGCAATTGCTTTATCTAAATCTCCAGAGAAAACAATCATATTTTTATTATTTTTATTTCCGTTTGAGATACTGTTCTGTCCTTTCTTTATTTTAGCACTGCTAATTCCTTTATTACAGCTAAGCTCTATTAGTTCATTACCAGTACGACGACAATAGCCATCTAGATCTGTAGCAAAAGCCGGGTCCGTAGTTTGAATTTCAATAATATCGCCATCTTTAGCAGTTTCTAGTGATGCTGATAATTTTACAATCGGACCTGGACACTGAAGACCGCAGGCATTAATTTTAATTGTTTCTGGATTTTCTATGGGACAAGCAGGATGCATTGTCTTGATTTTGGGTTCATCATGTTCTTGATTAAAAATTGTATTATATAAGCGATATCCTCCATTGAGATTATAAGTATCAAAACCATTTTGACTTAAAATCCGTGATGCTATATAGCCTCTAAGTCCAATCTGGCAGGTTACATAAATAGGTTTATTTAAATTAAGCTCATGAAGACGAGTTCGCAAGGAATCCAATGGAATATTAATGTAACCATCGATGTGACCATTTGCATATTCTAATTCAGTACGAGTATCTAATAGAATCACACTGCCATCACGGGGCAGTGATGCAACATCATCCCAATTATATTGTTTGATCTTGTCAGTAAGAATATTTTCAATTACAAAACCAGCCATGTTAACAGGATCCTTTGCTGATCCATATGGTGGAGCATAGCAAAGTTCTAATTCAGTTAAATCAAAACCCGTCATTTTGGCACGAATAGCAGCTGCTAAAACATCCATGCGCTTGTCAACCCCATCATAACCAACTATCTGAGCCCCTAAAATGGTTCCCGTTGATTTATCAAAAAGGACTTTTATTGACATATTGACCGCACCTGGATAATAGCCGGCATGATTAGCTGAATATGTGTAGACTTTATCGTAATTGAGATTTAATTCCCTAGCAGTTTTTTCATTGATTCCGCTACTTGCAACAGTTAAGTCAAAGACTTTTAAAATTGATGAACCTTGTGTTCCTTGATAATGGCGATCAAAACCGCAAATATTATCAGCTGCAATTCGTCCTTGTTTATTAGCTGGGCCTGCTAGGGGTACATAACTTGCTTTATTAGTAACAAAATTTTTGATTTCAATAGCATCGCCTACAGCATATATATCTTTGATTGATGTTTCCATCTTATCGTTGACGATGATTGCTCCGCGAGAATTAGTTGCAATTTCTGTATTTTTTACAATCTTAGTTTCAGGTACCACACCAATTGCCATAATTACCATATCTGTATCTACAGTTTGATTATTTAGAGTAACTGTCAGCTTGTTACCGGCTTCATTAATAGCTTGAAGTTCTGTTTCTAAAACTAAGTTAATTCCTTTGCTTATAAGATGTTGATGAACTTCACAAGCCATCTCATAGTCAATCGGAGAAATGACTTGATTAGCCATTTCTACAATCGTTACATTTATTCCAGTTGAATGTAAATTTTCTGCCATTTCAATACCAATAAATCCCCCACCTACAACAATTGCATGTTTTGGTTTATGGGTATCAACGTATTCTTTTATTGCATAAGTATCAGGGATATTTCTAAGTGTAAAAACTTTATTTGAATTGATTCCAGGAATATTTGGCTTGATTGGTTTTGCTCCCATTGAAAGAAGTAATTTATCATAACTTTCCTGATATTCTTTTTGTAATTGATGATTATATACAGTAACGGTTTTAGTTTCAGGAGTAATAGCAGTAACTTCGTTAAAGTTGCGAACATCGACATTAAAGCGTGCTTTAAAACTGTCAGGAGTTTGTAAGGTTAAAGCCTCTTGATCAGTGATTTCACCACCAATATAATAGGGTAAACCACAGTTAGCAAATGATATATATTCATCTTTTTCAAACATAATAATGTTGGCAGATTCATCTAAACGTCTTAGACGAGCAGCAGCTGAAGCGCCACCAGCGACTCCGCCTACGATAAGAATTTTTTGATTAGTATTCATTTTTTTCCTCCATAATTATTAATCTATGATTCATTTTCAAGATTATTATAATTTTAATTTAAAATTAGTTCTGTAACTAGGTCACACAATTATAAGAATAGTGGTTTAGTAAGGAAAATTATTTAATAATGAGATATTCATGTATTTTGAATTATGTATACATTTATTATCTTCAATATTCAATGAAGTCAAGTATTGATTTATATTAGAAGTAAGATTGTTATCTTTCAATAATGTTAGGAAAGCTATACTAAAACTAAATATTTTGATAATTATCAAAGAAGTGATAAATATTTGTAATAAAAAATACAATTATTTTTATCTATTCAGAATAATTAATTAGAGTTTAGGATATGAATATCAGCGTTATTAATAAAGTAATTTAGAATCTAGACAATTATCTATATTAAATTGATTGACTAATTTGTTGATGTAATGTAAAAAATGGATTGTTGATATTAAATTAGACAAGACCAAAACCATTCATATTAGACACTTCTTAATGTCATATAGGCAGTTTTTTTTGATTTTGTTAAAATGTTCATTGGAAATAAAGATAATCTTTAGTTAGGCATTTTAGAACTAGCTGAATAAATAAGAAATCAAAGGTCATTATTAGATTTAGTAACCGGGTTTTGTCTTAATATACGAAATATCCAATAATTCCTGTGATAATCATTAGGGCAATCGGATTAGGTTTCTTTTTTTGTAACCATAATAAAGAAATTACAAAAATAATTATTGCTAAAAAGTTGATAGAGTTATTTTCAACAAAAGTTAGAATTAAAATTGTTGCACCGGCAGACATGATCAAACCAACTGATGTAGCTTTTAAAGTATTTAGAATATTTGTAATTATTTCTAGTTTTTGATATTTAGTAAAAAGAAGATAAAGGATAATTGAAATTGTTGCTCCAGCAAAAATACAACCAATTGTAGCAACGATAGCACCACTAATTCCAGCTAGTTGAATACCCACAAAAGTAGAGGTATTAACTGCTAAAGGGCCAGGTGTCATTTGCGAAATTGTGATAATGTCAGTAAATGTATTGGCACTGATCCAATGATAGTTATTGACGACCTGTTCTTGAATCAAAGGAATGATTGCATAGCCGCCACCAATACTGAATAATCCAATTTTAAAGAAAATTATAAATAAATTTAACATTGGCAGTACCTCCGGCGATAGTATAGTTGAGCAGTGGCTACGATAATTGTAATTAAGATTATTACAACGATATTAACTTTAAAGATATAGCTGGCAATGAAAGTAATAGGAATCATCGCGGTTAATAATTTTGAATGTTGTTCATTAATAGCTCTTGTCATTCCTATTAGGATATCCACGATAATAGCAGCAATTCCGGCTTGCATTCCTTTTAAGATAGCCATAATGATGTGATTTGTACTAAAAACTTGATACCATAATGAAACAACTGCCAAAATAGTAATTGGCGGAATAATCGCTCCAATGCAACTAACGATAGTTCCAATGGTACCGGCAACTTTATAACCAGCTAATGCCGCAAGATTGATTGCGATTGCTCCAGGTGTTGTTTGGCTAATTGCCGACATGGTGATTAAGTCACTTTCATTGAAAATTTTTCTTTTTTCAACAAAATACTTACGAACCATTGATACAACCACATAACCACCTCCAAATGTAAAGCTGCTAATAAAAATATTGATAAAGAACAACCATGTAAGGTCTTTTAGTTTATTTGCTTTCATTAATATTCTCCTTTATATATCAAGATTATATAAGTTGTATATACATTAGTAAAATGATATAATTTAATGAAATACATTACTTTTATTCATGATAGGAGAAAGCTATGAACCTTAGACATTTATTAATATTTAAAACAGTAGTTGATACAGGGAGTTTTACTAAAGCAGCAAAACAATTATTTATTACGCAATCTGGAGTATCGCATGCGATTAGGGAATTAGAACAACAAACAAATGTTGTCCTATTCGATCGTTTATCAAAGGCAATTATATTGACTCCTGCAGGGAAATTATTATTGGAAAAAGTTATTCCAATTTTATCACTATATCATGACTTAGAAAAACAAATAGATGTTTTGGAAATGAGTGCGCCTCTAAAAGTTGTTTCAAGTATTACTATTGCAACCTTTTGGTTACCAAAGATTCTAAAACAATTTGCAAGCAGCTATCCTAATATTAAGGTTGAGGTGCAAGTGGTCAGTGCAAAAGAAGCATTGGCAGTTTTGGAATGTGGAGAAGCCGATCTTGCTTTGGTAGAGGGAGTAGTTCCACCAGGACCCTTTATTGTAATAGATTTTTCTTCTTATCAATTAAACGTTTTATGTGCACCAGATTATTTTGCGGATAATGAAATTACATTAAAAGAACTTTGTACTCATGATCTTTTGCTTCGTGAAAAAGGGAGTGCAACTAGAGATATTATTGATAGTTGTTTATATTTGCGAGGATTGGCAGCATATCCTAAATGGACAAGTGTAAATTCAAAGGTCCTGATTGAAGCATGTAAGGCTGGATTTGGTTTTGCGGTTTTACCTACTCTTTTAGTTACTGAGGAGTTAAAGCATGGTACTTTAAAAACGGTGGAAACAGATGAATTGCTTTATAATAAAACAAAGCTTTTATATCATCAAGAAAAATATATAAGTGAACCATTGGCTAAATTAATTGATATTATTGGAGAGGCTGAATAAAAGAGGCTATAAGGAATAAAGTTTTTTAAACTTTTAGGTGTTATAGCCTCTTTTAATGTATTTAGAGTAGAAGTAGTAGTCTTTTTATGGTTGATGATTTTATCGATATTTTTATAATAAGTTAGAAATATTAATAAAAAACAGTAAAATATTTATTTTTTACTTTAAATCACTAATATTTATCATTATAATAAAAAAGTATTTTGAAAGGATAAAGGGTAGGATGTTTAAAGATTATGTATTAAGTTTGAAAAAAGAATTTGCAGGTTATAATGGTCAAAAGCTAGTAATGGATATTTTGGCAGGATTAACCGTAGCTGCGGTTGCGTTGCCGTTAGCTTTGGCTTTTGGGGTGAGTAGTGGTGCTGATGCTGGGGCTGGTTTGATTACAGCGATTATAGCAGGATTATTGATCGGTGGCTTATCTGGGGCATCGTATCAAATTTCTGGACCAACTGGAGCAATGTCAGCAATTTTAATTGGATTGTCAACTACATATGGTTTACAGGGGGTGTTTGTTGCTAGTTTTATTTCTGGGGTAATGTTATTAATTGCTTCATTATTTAAGTTTGGTAAGATAGTATCATTTATACCAGCTAGTGTAATTACTGGATTTACGAGTGGAATCGCAATAATTATTGCAACTGGACAAATTGATAATTTTTTTGGAGTTACTTCGAAAGGAAGCAATCCGATTGAAAAAATCTTATCTTATCGTATGTTAGGCTTTAATGTAAATTTAGAGGCACTGTTTTTTGGGATACTAGTAATAGCAATTATTATTTTATGGCCTAAAAAATGGGGAAATATATTTCCGGCTTCATTAGCTGGAATTATTATTGCTTTGATTATTAATTTAGTATTTAAATTTAATGTAGCAGAGGTCGGGAGTATTCCATCTACATTATTGCCTAAAGCTCGTTTGTCATTGAATAGTTTAAATTTAACAGCAATAACAAATCTAATTATTCCTGCATTTAGTATTGCTATGTTAGGAATGATTGAATCACTTTTATGCGGTGCTAGTGCTGGAAAAATGAAAAATGAAAAGTTAAATGCTGATCAAGAACTTTTTGCACAAGGGATTGGTAATATGGTTATTCCTTTTTTTGGAGGTGTTCCTGCTACAGCTGCTATTGCTAGAACGAGTGTTGCGATTAAAGCTGGCGGTCAAACGCGTTTAGTTAGTATTTTTCATGCAGCGGCTTTACTAATTTCAATGTTTGTTTTAGGTCCATTTATGTCAAGAATTCCTTTATCAGCTTTAGCCGGTGTGTTAATTATGACCGCCTGGAAAATGAATGAATGGCATGAAATTAAACAATTTTTTTCGAAACGAATAAAAACAAGTATGACACAATTCTTAGTAACAATGTTAGCGACCGTTGTATTTGACTTGACAGTTGCAATTGTAATTGGAGTGTTTATATCTATGATTTTATTTGTAATCAATAATTCTGATTTAGATATTGAAACAAGTGATATTGAACCACAACGACTTGATAAGGAGTTAAATTATGATCATCAAAGGACTAAAGTAATTTATATGGCTGGTCCATTGTTTTTTGGAAATCAAGAACAAATAATTACAAAAGTTAATGAGATTTTAAATGAATGTAATAATATTATTTTTTCAATGCGTGGTGTACCTTCAATCGATGATTCAGGGATCCGGGAGTTTATTGATGTAGTAGAATTATGTCGCCAAAATAATATTAATGTTTTATTTGCTGGAGTCCAAAAAAATGTAATGAAACAATTCAAGCGACATCATTTCGTAGAATTAGCACAACCAAATAATTTTTGTTGGGATGTTATTAAAGCATTAGATAAAATTGAACAAAAAGGATAAAAAAACTTGGATTTAACCAAGTTTTTTTTCATCTTTAATAATTTCATTGATTGTATATTGAGCATTTTCCGCACATTCTGCTTCATCGCTATTATATGTGATCAGGGCCTTCCATAAAGCCCAGCCACAAGCACGATCAATCATCCCTTGATCTAGTTTTTTTAAGAATCGCTGTCGGCTTTCTTCTTCAAAAAAAGTCCAAGCCATTGCATAATCACAAGAAGGATCTCCAACACCTAAAACACCAAAATCAATTACTGCTGCTAATTTACCATTTTTAACAAGTAAATTGCCAGGGGCTATATCGCCATGAACCCAAACATTTAAATCAGATACTGATGCATTAAGGGCACGTTGCCAGATTTTCAGTAGCAGCTCAGTTGGTAAAACGGTTTTAAGATTTTCTAAAGCTTCGATTGTTTCATTGTGATATACTGCTAGATCACCACCACGATAATAGTTGTGAAGTCCTGCTTGAGGACCATTGGTTGTATCAATTTTCTGAAATTCTTTTAAGAATTTAGCTAGGTCATCAGCAAATTCATTTAAATTATTAATGTTTTGCTTTGTTAAAGTATCACCTTCTATATATTTGTTGATTGACCAAGAAAATGGATATCCACAGCTTGGATAACCTTTAGCTATTGGCGAAGAAATTGTCATGGTTAAATGTTTTTGGAGATAAGGTAGCCATGTAAGTTCTTTTTCAACTTGGGCTGCATAGCCTTTACCACTAGGCAAACGGACAGTCATCTTTGATCCTAAATGAAATGTTCGATTATCATGTCCGCTTTTAGCGACTGGTTCAATTACTAAATCTTTCCATTGAGGAAATTGTTCGTTAATTAAGTTTTGTACTAGTTTTTTATTAATTTCAATCATATCATTATTCCTTTATAAATTTATGTTCATTAATCATAATTTGTAATTCATTAATAAAATGAGAAACATGGTAAGCACCACATAATTGATGATGTACTCTAATTGATAGTGATAGAAGAGTTTTATCATTTTGTTTGTAGTATTTACCAATTGCGAAAATTGGTAATAAGTAATGTGGCTTATCATTAATTGTTAAAAAAACTCATTGAATGTTACCTAGGGTGGACAGGAAAAGTTAAATGAATTAACAGATTCTTGTTTAGGAAATATTTTTTAATTTCACCGTAAGTTTTAAGATTATTTAAGTAATTTGGATAGAAATATTTAAATTTATAATTATATTCACTCCATAGGATAGAAAAAGTTTCATCGTCGAAATGAAAAATAGTATAACTTGGATTCATTGTTTTATATGTTCCTAAAATTCCTTGATTTATATATAGTTAGTTTTTCTATTTTAAGAAGGCTGATCTTCGTGTTCTAATCATATTTACTTACCTCGCTTTTCTTATATTCTATCAGATAGTAACCTAGAGTAAAAGTTTTTTCACTTTAGTGTGAGTTTAGCAGGGGGCTTTAGGCTATTAAATAAATGCAAAAAAGTTTGTAGATAACAATCGACAAACTTTAAATTAATTATGGTACAGGAAATGGGACTTGAACCCACACGAGAAAATCTCACTAGAACCTGAAACTAGCGCGTCTGCCATTCCGCCACTCCTGCATTATTAATAAGTACAATAATTGTTGAGAAGATCTTGAGATAATTTGGTTGCATGGAGGATAGTTAATATTGAGAAAAAAGAGTAAGCAAAAACATATGTTTTAAAAACAAAAACCATTACTAAACCAATGAATCCTTCTACAAGAAATATAATTAAATAAATGTAAGGGAGGCAGGTTATTAAAAATGGTTTGCTAATAGCAATGTTTTTTAACAAACTGAATTTTTTTAGTATTAGCAAGACAATATATAATCCATAGCTAGATATTGACCATAAAACTGTTCTAAAGATCAAATCAAAAAGAATTGTTTCTATTTTGAAAAAAGGATAGCACCAAATATAACCTAGACACATTATAATCAAATAAATACTGCTTAGTATTAATGCCTGTCTTTTCATTGGCTAGTCCTCCTAAAAGCTATACATGATTGTGATATTTAATGACAGGTTAATCTAAATTAAAATAATTATTAAAGTCCTTTAATAATATTATTATACATCATTTAATTTGATTTGTTAATTAGTTAAACATTTTGTTATAATAAAAATAGTGAAAATGGAGGTTAGGTATAATGGCTGTTTTAGACACAGAGATTTTAGTTAATTATTATTTTGAGGAAATTTGTAAAATTCCCCATGGCTCTTATAATGAAGAAAAGATTGCTGACTTTGTTGAAGCATTCGCGAAAGAAAAAGGTTTTAGATATCATCGGGATCACTTAAATAATATTGTTATTTACAAAGAAGCTAGTCAAGGATATGAAAATCATGAAACACTGATGTTGGAAGCACATATGGATATGGTCAATGAAAAGAATAAAGATAGTAATCATGATTTTGAACATGATCCATTAGATTTGTATCTTGAAGATGGCTATGTTAGTGCTAATGGGACGACATTAGGAGCAGATGATGGCTATGGAGTTGCTTATATGTTGGCAATCTTAAGTGATCCTAATGTTAAAAATCCACCTTTAGAGTGTGTTTTTACAGTTGCCGAAGAAGTTGGTCTTGATGGAGCGTTAGGTTTTGATGCAAGTTTATTAAAGGCGACAAGAATGATTGGGCTAGATAGTGAAAATGAAGGAGAAATTTGCACAACTTCATCAGGAGGCTGTGATGTAATGATTACTAAGGAATTATATTTTACTAGTAATGAAAATCCAACTTATACATTATTAATAAAAGGATTGTCAGGAGGACATTCTGGAGGTGAGATTCATCGCGGTAAAGGAAATGCCAATAAATTGGCTGCTCGAGTTATGTATGGTATGATCAAGGCAAATTTAGATATCCAGCTAGTGGATCTAAATGGTGGATTAAAAAATAATGCGATTCCCCGTGAATGTGCAATTGTTTTTGCTAGTACAAGTGATTTTAAGTTACTTCAGGAAGTGGCAGATGAGTATCAAGATTATTTTAGTGAAGAATTTGAAATTAGTGATCCTGGTGTTAAAGTTGAGTTATCATTAAATAATGATATTGCACAGCAAACGTTGAGTATAAAAGAATCAAAAGATATTATAAAATTAATGATGGCAGCTAAGAGTGGTTTTGTCGAACGTTCATTAGTGATTGAAGATTTGACAACGGTTTCATTAAATATGGGTGTAGTATCAATTAAAGATAAACAATTAAAAATAGATTATTTACTACGTTCACCAATGAAAAGCGCTGTGATGAACATGGTTGATGAATTAGATATTATTGCAGATGCCTTTGGTGGCACAATTACTCCAGCAAATTATTATCCTGGTTGGAATTACGACCAACATTCAAAATTACGTGATTTATTTAAAGCATTTTATTTTAAACGTACTGGAGCAGAAGTAAAAGAAGTAGCTACTCATGGTGGACTAGAAACGGGAATCTTTAAAGGGAAGATGCCAGCGCTAGATATTATTACGATGGGTCCTAATATGGCAGACATCCACACTCCAGATGAACGTATGGAAGTTGCATCATTTGTAAATTGTTACGAAATATTAAAAGATTTTATTGCGACATTATAAACCAAGTGTTAACTTGGTTTTTTCATTCTTTGAAAAGGGATATTGTTGAAAAGTGGCGATAATAGGAATACAATAATATGAGTTATAATATATAAAAGAGGGAAAATTATGTTTAAAATGAAAGTTGATTTAACCAAAGATCCAATTTTAAAATCATTGTTGATCTTTGCGTTTCCATTATTTGTGGCTAATGTTTTTCAACAACTTTACAATACTATGGATACGATGATCGTAGGAAACTTTTTAGGGGATACATCATTGGCGGCAATTGGAGCATGTGGTGCTATTTATGAATTATTAGTTGGTTTTGCTTTAGGGGTAGGAAATGGATTAAGTATTGTTACAGCACGAAGTTTTGGTGCTAAAGATGAGAACTTGTTAAAAAAATCAGTTGCGGGATCAATCGTAATAGGAATCTTGTTAACTATTATTTTAATGCTTTTTTCACAGTTTTGTTTATATCCGCTATTAGAATTATTAAATACACCAGCAAATATAATTAATGAGGCATATGATTATATTTTTATGATTACTATTTTTGTTGGGGTAATGTTTGCTTATAATTTGTGTGCTGGATTATTGCGAGCAATTGGCAATAGTGTAATGCCGCTTGTTTTTTTACTTATTTCTTCAGTCTTGAATGTAGGATTAGATTTATTATTTATTACTCAATTTAATATGGGAATTCAAGGTGCTGCTATTGCAACTGTTATTGCTCAAGGAGTTTCGGCAATTCTTTGTTTTTATTATATTTATAAAAAATGTCCTATTTTGCTTCCTCACAAAGAGCATTTTAAAATTAGCAGGGAACTATATCAAGAATTGGCAGGGCAAGGTTTTTCGATGGGATTAATGATGTCGATTGTTTCTACAGGAACTGTTATTTTGCAAACCGCCATCAACAAATTTGGTTATTTAATTATTGCTGGACATGTTACTGCTCGTAAATTAAATAGTTTTTGTATGATGCCTGCAGCAACATTGGGTCTAGCCCTATCTACTTTTGTTTCACAAAATAAAGGGGCAAATCAAGGATTGCGAATTCGACAAGGGGTCCGTTATGCTAATTTAATTGCAGTAGGGTGGAGTGTTATTGCAACAGTTGTATTATTCTTTATTGCCCCAACTCTAGTTCAATTATTGTCAGGGTCAAGTAGTGCAGTAGTAATTGATAATGGTTCATTATATTTAATGCTAAATGCTCCATTTTATTGTATGTTAGGAATCTTATTGAATCTTAGAAATTCTTTACAGGGATTGGGGCGTAAGATTATTCCTTTAGTTTCAAGCATAATTGAGTTTATTGGGAAAATAGTATTTGTTTGGCTGTTTATTCCATTGTTAGGATATTTTGGGGTTATTATTTGTGAACCGGTAATTTGGTGTTGTATGTGTTTACAGTTAGCTTATTCTTTTTATCGGGATCCATACATTAAAGAATATAGAAATATTAAGAAAGAGGCTGTAACGGGTAAATAATTATGTTGTGGTTTTGTCTTGTGCAAAAAGCACTCTATGATGAACGCTTTTTCAGACTTTTGACAAAGTGATACTCCAAAACGAGTATCGCTTTTTTTATATTGACTAACTTATAGAAAAATAGCGTTTTTGGATTACATACAGTGTTGTTCCCCTATCTTGCTATTATTTTTAGAATGTGATACGCAAAAATCATTAGTCCTTGATGCTGATTCTCCTTAAGCCCTTTTTACTCTTGTATATCTCAAATTGTGATGTTTTTTGCAATTCTATGGATTTAATTTGTATTTCCTATATCCTAACTTATTTGTAGCGCTGTATTCTAAAATCTTTATGTTGGGACATACATATTCATATTTTTTAATGTAGCTTTTTTTGTGATTGATCTTTTATATGGTGCATACATCTTTTGTTTGTTTTCTAATATCGTCTTACAAATTGTCAGTGTGATATATTCTGGATTTAAACATATATTTTTTGTCCTATCTTTATATTCTTCATTTAGTAACGCATACGTTGGAAAAACGATACACTGTTATGCACGTTGCCTGTGACGCAATAGTTTAATCCAACCAATCTGTTTTTATCACAAAATGTTTGATGGGAATATACTATTCATATAGATATGCCGGGAAACCGTAACAGCTGTTTCAAAATAGATCTTGATGTAACATTTATGCATATAAAATACGATTACTATAAGCATACAAATGTATTTAAATCTGAATATAATATCCAATTTGGGATAAGTGATGGAATTATAAGAATTATATATATCAGCGTAACGGTAATGATTTAAAAACATATATACCATCGATGAAAAATATGAAGCAATCTATGGAAAGCTTCCTAAAAGAACACCAGCAGGTGTAAAATTAGAGATATAAATTTTTTCAAAAATAAGGTAATTCTTTTAAAATGCGTCAAAAAACAGTAAATTAATGAGGAAAAGACAGAGTAAAAAGGCTAAAATTTTATCATTTATTTTAATTTACAAAAAAAGAACTGTAATACTCTAAAATAGCTAAAAAACTACACAATCATTACAGCCACTTTTTATCATATGTTTTTTTATAAAAAAATAACAATTCAATGCAATTAATTTTAGATAATTCCTTTGAATTAAAATGTTGTCATCTTAATTTGATGGTATTGGTAAAATTATTTTCTTTATATATATTTCTTAATTCTATTTTGATAATTTTGTTTTGAATATCAAACAAAATCTTATTATATAAATTTACAACTTATTGAATATTAGTATAATTAAAGTATAAAGACATTTTCGTTGCACTGCTATTGCAAGGAGGTATGATGTTTATGAATGATACCATAAAAACAATTAATCACAAGATACAAGAAATGTCTTTTGAAGATTTAAGATTGATTTGCACAAAACATAGTATTGATATTTCAGATGGAAATCTCAATGCAATTTTGTCACTCATAAAAAATAATCCATCAACTATTATGTTTGCTGACTATCATCCAATTATCTATATTCAGATTTTGAATAAATTAGATGATAATATTTTAAATATATTCAAGCCTCTAATAGAGAAGGATTATTTAATGCATGATATCAAAAAGTTGTGTAAAATCAATTAAGGATTTATCATTTTGACGAAGAATGTCTTTAGGTATGATAATAAATGATATATAATTTAATGCATATGACAATTTTAAAAATGTTGCAGTTTGACATTGTTTGAAATCATCAGATTCAGACTAATTTGACTATCATCGATATGGAATACTAAGATAGAACTGAATAGTATAAAATAGTAGTTATCATTCCATATATTATATTAATCTAGCTTACAGATAAAGAAAAAATATTATGATTGTTATATCTGCTGCAAAAGCATCTTTAAAATTTGCTAACATTTTTATAATATAAAATTTCTCTTTAGATAAACAAAACTAAAGAGATTTTTTGTTTTAATATTCTAAAAGCAGTAAATAAATACATATTTTGATAGAATACAATTGGCGGTAATATAATGTATGTAGCTGATTATTTATTAAAAAAGGATTGTAGCAATATGAGTTTTGTAGGCATACATAATACAAAAAAACAATATAGAGGATTGTATAGGATTAATACTTACTGCAAATATAAGCTATATTGAGTTCTTTTCTTTAATGCATAAAGCTATTAAAAAGAATATTACTGAGTATAATGATGGAATATATAATTTTATTGTTGATTTAATAGATGAAAATAATGATTATTTTGTACAAAAAGTTCAAATAGATGCTAAGGATGATGCTCCGAGATTTTCAAATAAAGATTAGCTAATAGAAAATGGGACTAAAATTCTAAAACAGAAGATATTGAAATTAGTTGGGCTGTTTGGACTTGATGTAAAATATAATCTAGTTGGGCTCTCGATAAACACTCTAAACTTCTATCCAAAAACACAATATATGAATAATTGCTAGTATAAAAGAACATGGAGCGCAGCTTCATCAAAACTAACTACATTTAAAATCATAAGAGCTCCTTTTTGATATAGCTGTTAAACTAAGGTATTGTCATCCTCTATACTCATTGTATCCATTTGTTCTTTTGTGATACCATTTCTGTTTCCATATTTAATCCAATATTTTGTTGATGCTTTAATAAATAATTTTGGGGTGAGCGGCATTGTTATATGGAGTGTTTTATAGTTTTTTGATAGGATTGAATTTGCTAATTTCTTTACTTTTCTTGTTACAAATATTTTGAAAGGGGTTTTTAGGATTGCTTCTCCACTACCAATTTTTAAAACAGATCCAAACTCACAATTTGTTTTCTTACAAAACAGCTCTATCATTTTAACTGCTAAATCATTTTGTGTATATTCTAAAAATCCACAATTTATTATTACTGAAATTACTGGTTTTTTATCTGGTAAGTTGTTTTCAAGACTTTTAAGAAAATTTAAAAGTGTAGCAGGAATCCCGTCAGCATATAATGGAAAAACCAGTAACATATCGGAGAAATCATTCATTTTAGAACATAATTTATCATGATTTTGCTTTGTTATATTGTAATATTCAATGTCTTTATTATATTTTTTTGAAAAAATGTCTGCATAACATTTAGAATTTGATTTAGGTGCTCGCGGACTTCCGTTTAATATCACTATTCGCTCCATTTTATCATCTCCGTTTTCACAGTTTTTTCTAGGTTTTGTTCATTTGTAAATAATATTTTATAGTGTTTAAAATTCATGTTTTTAGCATTTCTTTCAACCAGAGCTTTAAATATCTCTTTTTCTTCAGTGCCTATTTCTCCATAGGCAATAATTGTAGCATTTTTCAATTCTACACTTCTTTGAACATGATGTGTTTCTCCGTTTAGTATTCTAATAAATGCCTTTTGAATCGGAATTGCACGTTCAAGCATTGTCTTCATAGGGGTATCATAACCACCATATAATATTTTACTGATATAAATTAAATTATCACTCTTGGCAATGTACGGATATACTTTTGTTGCATCGTCACGTATAACACATTTCCCCGGTGTCTTAGTCCAACAGCCAAAGCATCCAGTGCAGTTAGCTATATTTAATGATGATAGATCTATAAATTTTGTATTAGAATGATCTGATACGTCAAGATTTAGATATTTATCACTTAATATTAATTTCATTTTTACCTCCTTTTAAAAAATACTATTGCAATTGATAAAAATATATCCCATTATATTATTATGTCCCAAATATACTGAATAATTTTCCAAAATTAAAATAGTAAACTTACATTACAATTTAAACTTTTTCAGTACTTATTATAGCATGGTATTTATTTCTTGTCTTTTTTGATTATTTAGAAATTATATAGTGAAAATAATATCAAAAAATCGTAATTATAGCGATAGTGGTAACATTACTCTTTGAGATAATTATAGAAAAAATAACTACCTTACTCACAAAAGAAAAAGATAGTTATTATATTAATCCCAAAATCCAAGAAATAATTGTTTATCAGCTGTATCTCTATTCATATACACTGTAATCTATATTTTAAATAAGATTAAATATCAAAATATATACTTAAAAATACATTATTTTTATTATCTTATAAATCTTATGGCATGTGATTTCAAACAAGTAATCAATTCCCCATTATATTCAAAGCCCCATATAAAAGGTATGTATTTTCTCCTTTATAATTTTTCTAATATATTAATGAATAATGTTTTTCTTAGGTACATACAAATTTATCTGTTTTTAATTGTAATAAATTTTATAATTTCAAAATACATTTTAAATTAATAATAAATATGATATGGTAAAGAAGAATTACCATCTTAAAAATGGTTTTAAATATAAGTTTTAGGCAATTTTTCCTAACTTCTTGGAAACTTTTCTTACTTTCTTTTTAAATTTTTTAGAGGTCATTGCCGCATTTCCGGAGATAGTATTCATCTCCGGATTTATTGTATCGTAATTCAACAAATACTTGTATTATAGATACCAGTATTTGCATTATTTTTGTTCCATTGCATTTTTTGCCCAACTATCATCTTTTAGAATAGCTCTACCAACACCAATTAAATCTGCTTTGTTTAATTGCAGTAGTTTTTCAGCATCCATGGCATTAGTTATTCCACCTGTCAAAATAACTGGAATAGAAACTTTTTCCATAATATGCTCTGTCATATCTGAAAAATATCCTGGCTCTTTATTCCATGGAATCATATAGCGATTTATTCCACCAGTTATATCAAGGATATCTACACCATAACTTTCAAGCATTTGAGAGGCTTTAATGGAATCTTCAATTGTTGAGCCGCCAGCCATATAATCACACCCACCTAAGCGTAAAGCAATTGGGAAGTCTTCTCCAACTTCACTTCGAACTGCTTCAATAACTTCCTTATGAATTCTCAATCGACCTTCAAGTGTTGTACCAGTATATTCATCTGTTCTATGATTGGTTATTGGCGAATAGAATTGATTTAAAAGATATGCATGTGCAGAATGAATTTCTACCCCATCAAAACCTGCTAACTTTACGCGTCTGGCTGCATCAGCAAATCTTTTTACTATATATTGAATCTGTTCTTTACTCAATTCTTCTGGTATTTCGATATTGGATTCTTTCATTGTTATTGGTATTGTATTACTTGCACTAACAGTAGGTAATCCTGTTCCTCTTGCCATTGAACCGGCATGATTTATTTGAGCAAACGCCTTGCTTCCATTGTTATGAATTATATTTACCAATTGCTTTAATCCTTTTATATCGCTATCCTTTGCTACTGACATTTGTTTAGGATTGGCCATTCCTTGAATATCAATGTAACTGTGTTCAGTAATGACTAATCCAATATATCCACCTTTTGTTTTCTTATCATAATAATCAAGAATTCTTTGACTTACTTCACCATCATTAGCACTTGATGTTGCCATTGGGGGCATTACTAATCTGTTTTTTAACGTCAATCCGTTGATTGAAATTGATTTATCTAAATTTCTCATCATCATTACTCCTTTTTTCTTTTTATTAAGTGTAATATAGCACTACCTTAACAAAAATAACAGTATGCACTTTTAGGTAAGATACTATCTAAAAGGAGAGTTTAAAATGGAAGAAAAAATAAGTATAGATGTAAACAAATGGAGCAGTTAATTCAAAACCATCTTGAATATACAATGTCAATTATAGGTGGCAAATAGAAGATGAATATTTTATTTTAGCTTTGGAAAACTGAATTAATGCGATATAGTGAATTAAAACGTCCATTGGGGACTATATCACACAAAATGTTAAGTACACAATTAAAAGAACTCGAGGCTGATTATTTCATTATAAGAAAAGAATATCCTTAAATTTCTCCAAAAGTAGAATACTATCTTTCAAAGCGGGGGAGTCTTTAATGCCTGTTTTGCAGGAAATATGATATTGGGGTGACATGTATATAAACGATTTAATAAATAAGTATTTTAAATAGCTAAAAACTGGACTCTTTGTTAGAATATTTTGAGGTAAATCTATATGATAGCTAGCAGTTCTATTAAGAAAGGAAAGTGATATGAGCTTTGTAGGCATGAAGGGCTGATTGCTTTTTTTCATTTAACTGGTACAGTTTTTATTCTAGTATCACATTTCTTGAAAACCAACATAGAAAGTATCGAAAAGAGAAATAATTATTTATAATAGTTAAAAATAAAGATATTTACATTACATTTATGAATATCCAAAAACAGTTGAAATAAAAAAGAGGTATAACCCCTCTAGAATAAATTTATTCTATTTAGTTACAGCCTATTTTTATATTATTAATAATATAAAAATAAGAATTAAGCAGCTTAAAGTAAAATAGATGGTATTATATAAGTAAAAGGGGTGAAAATATGGAAATAATTAAGTTAACATCTAATTTAACCTATTATCGTCAGCAGGCAGCTACATTATTGATTGAAGCATTTCCATATGCATATAAAGATTGTGCCGAGCTAGAAATAACAAAATGTTTATCAACAAATAGAATAATGCTGGGGGCAGTTGAAAATGATATATTGATGGGGTTGGTTGGGGCTATTCCCCAGTATGGAATCACTGCTTGGGAATTGCATCCTTTGGCGGTTTCTAAAAAGTGGCAAGGTCAAGGTATTGGTACAAAGCTTTGTACAGCATTAGAAAATGAGCTTAAGAATTGTGGTTGCTGTACCATTTATTTAGGCAGTGATGATGAATTTGATAAAACAACATTGGCTAATACTAATTTATTTGATGATCTATATTCAAAGATAAAAAATATTAGGAATCTTGAACGACATCCCTATGAGTTTTATCAAAAGATAGGATATCAAATAGTTGGGGTGATTCCTGATGCCAATGGTTTAGGAAAACCAGATATTTGGTTAGCTAAGAGTTTAGTAAGATAGGATGATGAAAAGATCAAAATATTTCATTTTGGTCTTTATTTTTTGGACTATTAAGATTGCATAAAAATTGATACGAGGGGTTGTTGAAACGAGTCAATTTGCTATAATTTAATTAATCAAGTCAGTCAAAGGGGTGATAAAATGAACCAAAAATTCTTTGAATTAAACGAAGAAAAAAGACTGGCCATTATTAATGCAGGGTTAGAAGTATTTAGTAAAAATGATTATAAACATGCATTAACCGATGATATTGCAGCCAAAGCGGGAATATCAAAGGGACTATTGTTTTATTATTTTCACAATAAACTAGAGTTGTATCAGTACTTAGCACAATATAGCGCTAGACTAGTGATGAAGTTATTTGAAAAAATGAATATTATAGATGGTAAAGATTTTTTTGATGCAATTAAATTAGCAGTGTTAGGCAAAATGGAAATGATGTCTAAATATCCATATATTTATGGCTTTTCACTGCGCTATTACCAAAATCGTAAGGAAATAGTAGGAAATAGTTATGAACAATTATATGCAGAGGTAATAGCATCATATAATTTAATTAAACGTGCTGATATTAGTAAGTTTAAAGCAGGAGTTGATCCTGAAGAAGTTTGGAACATAATTTATTGGATGTCGCAAGGATATATGGATAGATATCAGGATTTAGAAAATGTTAATATGAAAGAGATTCAAGATGAGTATTTTAGATATTTGGATATTATAAAAGAGAATTTCTATCGGGAGGAATTTATATGAGTGTTGTTGAGATTAATGGTTTAACAAAAGATTATGGTAATGATAAAGGAATATTTGATGTCTCTTTTAAAATCGAAAAAGGTGAAGTTTTTGGCTTTTTAGGACCTAATGGTGCTGGAAAAACTACAACAATTAGACATTTGTTAGGGTTTATTATTCCTAAAGAAGGAACCTGTTTAATTGAAGGGATGGATTGTAGTAAGAAAATTGCAGAGATTCAAAAGAAGATTGGTTATATTCCAGGAGAAATTAATTTAATGGAGGAGGTTACTGGAATTCAGTTTATTAAATTTATGGCTGAGTATCGGGGAATGAAGGATTTGGGGCGTGCTGAAGAAATAATTGAACGCTTTGATCTTGATCCTCATGTAAAAATCAAAAAGATGTCAAAAGGGATGAAACAAAAGATAGGTTTGGTAGTAGCTTTTATGCATGATCCAGCTGTTTTTATTTTAGATGAACCAACTAGTGGACTTGATCCTTTAATGCAAAGTGAGTTTATTAATTTAATTATTGAAGAAAAGAAGCGTGGTAAGACTATTTTGATGTCCTCACATATGTTTGAAGAAGTAGAGAAAACATGTGATCGGGTAGGAATTATTCGTCAAGGACGAATGGTGAGTATTGAGGATATTGACACATTAAAGAAATCGAAACAAAAGATATATATAATAACATTTAAAAATCATCAAGATGCTTACAAATTTCAAAAAGAATCTTTTACAATTAGAAATGCTGATGATAATGTTGTTGAGGTTGTAATAAAGCATGAAATTAATGAATTGATCAGTTGTTTAAATAACTACGAATTAATGAATTTTGATATTGCACACCAAAGTTTAGAAGAAATTTTTATGCAATTTTATGGAGGAAATCAACATGTTCAATAAAGCGTTATTTAAATTAGAATGGAAATCTAATTATAAGATACTAGTTATTTTTTGTTTGATTTTGACAATGTATACAACGATCATGTTAGCAATGTATGATCCTAAGCTAGGAACAGCGCTAGAAACATTTGCTAAAAGTATGCCTGAAATAATGGCAATGGTAGGAATGAGTGGTACCCCGACAACACTGATTGATTTTCTCTCTACTTATTTATATGGTTTAATCATGATTGTTTTTCCTTTGATTTTTGGAATTTTACTAGCATTACGTTTAGTTGTTCGAAAAGTTGATAATGGTGTGATGAGTTATTTATTATGTAGTGGCGTTGAACGTAGATCTGTGTGGTTTACACAAATGCTGGTTATCATAACAAACTTATTTGTTTTAATTACTTTTTGTACAGGTTTAGGGCTTGGATGTAGTGCTTTGATGTTTCCTGGTGATTTGGATATTGGAGCTTATTTGGTTTTAAATTTAGGAGTTTTCATTTTACAGTTAACATTAACAGGAATTTGTTATATGTGTTCTTGTATTTTTAATGAGTACCGCTTAGCATCGTTATTTGGAGCGGGAATCCCGATAGTTTTTATTATGATTCAAATGCTTTCGAATATGCAAGGAAGTATGGAAGGACTTAAATTTGCAACATTATTAACTTTATTTGATCCTCAAAAATTGATTAACGGTAATAATGAAGGTTATTTAATGTTAGGAGGATTACTTGTAGTAATGATTGTTTGTTATGGGGTAGGTGGAATAATTTTTGACCGTAAAAGTATGTCTTTATAAAAATAACCGGTCCCGGTTATTTTTATGTGTCTAGACATTTAAAGAGAATTCCTTTTAATTAAGATATTTAATTGATATAATATAAAAAATGGAGGGAATTTATGAAGAGACACGAGCAGTTGGGATTTAATTTTTTTAGATATTGTAATGAAAATCTTTCTAATACTAATGAATACAATATTGCTAGAATTATCATTGAACATATTGGTGATATTAAAACCGTTTCATTAGAGCAGATTGCTCAAGAAGCAAATATTTCTATTGCTTCGGTTAGTCGCTTTGTTCAAAAGATAGGATACAGTTCTTTCCAGGATTTTAAAGATGGTTTAGACTATTTTATTCGTAATTTAAATATGGTAAGAACGGTATCTAATATGCAGCAGTTTATGCGTACATCATTGGATAATTTAGCTGATTCTTTATATGTTGAAGCTATCAGCAATCTTCGTCAGACAAAACTTAATTTGGACATGGAAAAACTTGTTGCTATAACCAAATTATTGCTTAATAGCCGTAGTGTTACATTTATTGGTGATACTCATGAAATGATTGACTTTTATACTGTGCAGTTAGATTTGGTGGCGAATGAAGTTCCTGCATATTTATTTGATTTACAGGAATTTCAAGATATTCATAGTGATTTTTTTAAAGATGGAGATACTTTGGTTTTGTTAAATGTGTCCAATGATTTTTATAGTGAAATTCAAAAACGAGTAGTAGAGAAAGCGAGTCAGAAGAATTTAAAACTTGTTGTTTTTGCTCAAGATGATTTAGCTGAGCAGAAAATATTTGATTATATTTATCAATATGGCATTCCTAAATCAATTAATGATGGCTATTATTCGTTATTTTATTTAAGTCAAATTATTTCTGAATTAATTTATAAAGTACGAGTAATAAAAAAATCGTAAGTTTGATATCTTTTTTGTTAAGAGATATCATGAACTTACGATTTTTATTGTATTTAGTAATGTTTTTTTATAACTACACCAGTTGTCACTGAGATGATGATAAATAATCCAGCAACAGCAAGATTTAAATCGTCACCTGTTTTAGGTGCAGTAGTAGTATTTGTTGATGAAGCAGGTGTTTCTGGTTTAATAACAGGAGTTTCACTAGGCGTTTCTATCTTAACATCTTTAGTCCACAAGTGATCTTTTACAAAGTTAGTGAACGATTCACGCCAAACGTACCAGTCATGAGCACCATTTAAAATTTCTAATTTGTAATTGGTTAGATTTAATGTATTTAGCTTATCTACGAATCCAGTTGTAGTACGATCGCTCGCAGTATTATAACTATCATTCATTAAGGCCATATCGATGCAGCCAGCAGTAATATATAAGTTTGGTTGATCAAGATGTGCAACTTTACTTACATCAACTGGAACATTAGCTCCTGAAAAGCAGCCAAAATATCCAAATTGATCAGGATGGGTCTGGTATAAAGTCGTAGTTGTCATAGATCCCATTGATAATCCACAAAATGCCCGATCGTTTACTTCTTTTGATACATTGTAATGTGTTTCGATATAAGGCAAAATATTATTAAATAGGTTATTAATAATACGATCATAGTCCCAATTGAAGTATGTATTATCCATTGTAACAACAATTGCTTCTTTAGTTAAACTATCAGCAATTAAATTATCCATGATATTTGGAACTGCACCAATAGTCATCCATTCTACCTCATTACCCCCGCCACCGTGAGAAACATAGATTGTTTTATATGTTTTATTAGCATCATAACCATTCGGTAGATAGATTCCTAAAGGTTGAGTAGTTCCATCTTCAGCTAAATAATTGACAAATGAGTAAGTACCTGTTTTACCATCGGTACGAGGGTTGATATATTCTTGTCCTTTAGTCTCACCATTACCTACATAAAATAGGCTCCATCCAGCATCTGAACCATCATTAGCAAGTGCGGGATTAGCAGGATCTTTGACATTAGTTTCACTACTGCCATCTGAATATTCAATATTGAAAGCATAAAAGTATTCATTTGCAGGTAAAGGGATCGTTACCTCAAAGATTTCATCTTCAATTTCAGTCATTGAATAATTTGCGGCATCACCATTAAGATTGTACCCTCCAGCGAACATTCCATCTTGATATTGATAAGCATTATAACATGGGATATTAGCCCCGTCACCAGTATTTGCAAATGACTGTACTTCTTCGGGTTTATAAAATTGGAAACCACCGCTTACGCTAACATTTGTTGCATCACGCGCATCTTTATCTTTGTAAATGAAGGTTGCTGTATAGTCTGCTTCCCATTCTGGATTAGTATTTTTCTCTACCGTCACACCGGGTGTGTATGTTTGTTGTGCTGATAAAGGGGTGGCAACTATTCCTAGCATCATTGTAAGTACTAATGATGATGTTGCGATTAAGTTTCTTGTTTTCATGATATTCTCCATTCAATCATATTTTGCAACTAGTTGTTTTAAACATATATGTTAATTGTATTATAAAAGTAAAAATTTGATATTTAAATCTTTTCTTGTGTAAATCACTTGATAAAAATGTAAGCGTTTTACAAAAAATGTAAAAATGAGGGCATTTGCTTGTTTTATCCTAATGATTAGCATATCATTAAGGTGATAGGGTGTGATAGAGATGAGACTAAAGAGATTGGGGTTACCCGCTTTTTTATTAACATTAATACTATTATGCTCAATATCAGTTCACACTTTATATAAAATTCGTGATTATGGGACATTGATTAATTATGTTGGGATTGTTCGTGGTGCGAGCCAGCGTTTGGTCAAATTAGAATTAACTGATCAGCCAAATGACGAATTAAAAGATTATATTGATGAGATTCTTACAGAGTTAGATATGGGAGTTGGTAAATATAGTCTAATTAATCTTAATGATGAAGATTACCGGACAGATTTAAATAAATTAAAAAATATTTGGGAAGCAATCCAAATGGATATAGTTCTAGTACGCGAAGGAAATGGTCATGAGAAACTGCTTAGTGATAGTGAAGATTTATTTGAGATAGCAAACGATACTGTCTTTGCAGTTGACTATTATACTACGACACAAAGTAATTATCTATTAATGATGTTGATGATTTTATCAGGAATTTCATTAGTGACATGGTCTATAATAATTATTTTTTATTTACGAAGCATGATAACATTGCAACGCAAAAATAATACTTTGAGTATCGTAGCTTACCGTGATAACTTGACCGGGGTAAATAATCGACTTAAATTTGTTTTAGAGGCAAGAAATATTATTAAGAAAACAAAAGGTCAATTTGCTTTTTTGTATATTGATATAGAGCATTTTAAGTATATTAATGATGTCTTTGGATATCAATTTGGTGATAAAATATTAAAAAAGTATGCAGCTGTATTAGCAAATAGTATTGATAAAAATGAAACTTTTGCTCGAAATAATGCTGATAGTTTTATTATATTGCGTCATTATGAGAGTAAAGAAATGTTAAAACAAAAACAAATAGAAATTGATCAAATTTTGATTGATTATGTAAAGAAAGCAAAGAATGGTTATCAAATCAGGCTTTGTTGTGGTATTTGCTGTTATGAAGATGTTATTGAAAAACTTACTATCGATGAGTACATTGATCGTGCTATTTTTGCTCAAGATACTATAAAAAGAACTTCTGAAGAACACTATGCTTTTTATACTGAAGCAATTAGAAATAAATTGCATATGGAGAAAATGATTGAAAATAGGATGCAAACAGCTTTAGACAATCAAGAATTTCTTGTATATTTGCAACCTAAAGTCAATATTAAAACTGGTAAAATCGCATGTGCAGAAGCATTAGTTCGCTGGAAGAGTGAAGATAGATTGATTTATCCCGATCTGTTCATCCCTATTTTTGAAAAAAATATGCATATTAAGGAGATAGATAAATATGTATATCGTGAAGTTTGTAGCTGGATTAGAAAACGAATTGATGAAGAGTTACCATGTTATCCTGTTTCGGTTAATGTATCTAAAGTGCAGTTTTACAATTCTAAATTTGTGAATGAGTATTACCAAATAAAACAAGAATTTGGTATTCCCGATCGAATGATTGAGATAGAATTCACTGAAAGTGTTGCTTTTGAAAGAACAGATTTACTAATTAAAATTATTAATGATTTAAGAAATTATGGTTTTATTTGTTCTATGGATGATTTTGGAAAAGCGTATTCTTCATTAAATTTATTGAAAGATCTACCAATAGATGTTTTAAAGTTGGATAGTGCTTTTTTTGAAGATTCAGATAATCCGGATAAAGTTAAATTAATTATTAAAGATATTATTAAGATGGTCAATAATTTAGGAATTAAAACGGTTGCTGAAGGTGTAGAACAAGTTTCGCAGGTAGAATTTTTGCGTGAAGTAGGATGTGATTTGGTTCAGGGATATGTGTACTATAAACCAATGCCTATAAATGAATATGAAAAATTGATTGATAAAAATAGTTAGCCCATATGAATGATATGTATCATTTGTAGGGGCTGTTTTATTAAAAGATGAATTTAATTACTTTTTTTTACATATGATTAATATAAATAATAGTTATCCACTTAAAAATAATTATAATAATATTTGTAATTTAAAAAATGTAAGCGTATACTTAAAGTAGATAAAGAATTTAGTGAAGGGAGGATTTGGAAATGATTACATTTATTAAAAAAATTATTTCCGGGCAGAAAAAACTGTATTTAGGGATATTAGCAGTTTTATCACTGTTATCATCATTCGAATTCATTTCGGTTGTGATGTATTCAACTAGTAATATTGAAGTGGATTTTGCAAATGGCTATATTTTGCAGTTAGTCACGGGAATTGTAATCATGATTGCATTTGCATTGACCTTGTTTGTGAATAATTACATTATTAATAATAAAAACGAGGAGTTTTCATTATTACTGCTTTGTGGTCGAAATATGAAGCAGATAATTCGCTATATTTTAATTCAATTTGGATTGCTATTTCTAATTTCCTATGCGCTTGGATTTTTAATTGGCTGGGGTTGGGTTTATATGTATAGTGCTATTTATGATGCTGTGATTACAGTTGACCTAACGAATATTTTAATTATTTATGGCGCTTTATTCTTAACAAAAATGATCTATGTGGTCGTTATTGATATGGGAAAATTTATGAGGATCAAAACTGATATTGCTGGCTATATGAATCATGTGCCACGAAAAACAACTAATTTTAATCCATTTAAATTAATGTCAAGTGGTTTAGCTTTAAAGGGGGAAAAGCCAAAAACTATTGATATGCTTCCAAAAGGAAAAATATTATCAACAATACTAGGAATATTACTAATATATATAGGTTTTACGCCAATGTTAAGATCAATTGAAAATAATAATTTACCTACTTATTTTGCTTTTTCATTATTAGGTGAGGTCCTCATCATTGATAATACATTTCCTTTATTATTTGACTTATTGCATAATAAAGTCTTACTAAAATCAAAGAACTGGATCATATCACTTAGTAATCTAAAAGATCTTACTGACGTAATGACAGCAATGATCAATATTTCAGCTGTTGTTGTACCAATAATTATTAGTTTCTTATTCTTGCAGTCAGTTTCGATTGACGTGCAAAATGCAATGATGATGAGTTTTTTTGCATTAATGGCGTCAATGTTCCTTTGTTTTATTATTCGCTTTATGATCTATTTGCCAACCCGAGCTTCAGTAATTGCAACAATGCGGGCTTTAGGTTACAACAAAAAAAGTATTTTTAAGATTCATTACCAAGAGATGATGCTGTTTATTATTTTAATTGTGATATTCCCAATTGTTATGTATGGATCCTTATTATATCAAAGTTATTTAGTTAATATGATTACTTACAATACTTTTATCACAATGATTGCAATTTATATTATTTTATATACATTTATGTCAATATATATGATCGTCAGTTATCGTAAATTAATCAAGGAGGTGTACGATGATGTCAGATATCTTAATCACGGCGAATAATATTAGTAAAATATATGATCAGGATATTTTATTAAAACGTGGCGCTAATTTTTATGCATTGCGAAATGTCGATTTCATCTTAGAGGAAGGGGATTTTATTAGTGTTATGGGGCCAAGTGGTTCCGGAAAATCAACATTATTAAATTGTTTATCAACATTAGATGAAGTAAGTAGTGGAGCAGTTAAAATATTTAATCGTTTTGTCGGTGAGATGAATGATGCTGAACTAAGTGACTATCGTAATCGATATTTGGGATTCATTTTTCAAAATCACAATTTAGTTCCATCATTATCTGTTTTTGACAATATTGCTACACCTTTGATTTTAAATGAAGTTTCTCCACAAGAAATTAAGGAACGCGTTAATGAGATTGGTGAACGCTTAAATATTAGCCATACTCTATATAAAAAGCCAAATGAATGTTCTGGTGGAGAACGGCAGCGTGTTGCTATTGCTAGAGCAATAGTAACGAAGCCAAAAATTGTTGTTTGTGATGAACCAACAGGGAATCTGGATTCTAAAAATTCACATGAAGTACTAGAAATCTTAAGAGAACTGAATCAACAAGGAACCTCAATTATCTTAGTAACTCATGATAATATGATTGCCAGTTATGCAAAGAAATTTCTTTATTTACGTGATGGACAAATTATTAATCGGATTGATTGTCAAAATGGCAGTCAAGTTGATTTTTTTAATGAGATTGTTAAGATAACAACACAGGATAGTTTATTAAAATTGTTTAATCCTCAAAATAATCTTAAAAAGGAATCTAAAAAAGAATTTCAAGAGAGGGAAATAAAAAATTCTGTTGGTGAAAAAACAGAAGATAGGAAGAATGAAAATACTACCAGTCAAGTAAAAGTTGAGACGTTTGAGCCCAAAAAATCTACTACTGCACGATTGATTGTTTATGCAATTTTTGATGGATTGGAATATGATGAAGCGTCTGCATTACGTAATCGTGTTTTAAATTTCGATAAGGATGCTGTCAGGTTCAATAATACTAATTATGAGGAGATTGAAATTCCTTACGGTGAAATTAAGAGTACAAAAATCTCAATGTGTTCAAGATCAATAATTTCATGGCCGATGCCAGAATTTAGATTTTATCTTGATCTAGATATAATTACTAAAGATAATAATATATGTCGCTTTGAAGTGTTAAATCAAAGAAATGCATTAAGTTTATTTGATACATTGGAGAAGCATCAAATTGTAATGGAGGATCCTTATGGAATTGTAACATTGTATCGTAGTAAGCCGGATGATTTAGTACGTCATCGCTACCTTTTATATAATTTCAAAAAAATTGCTAAAGAATATAATCTTGATAACCCAAGAAATTTATAAAGGCAGTCAGCAGCTAATAAAATAAGATTAAAAAAATATTGAATTGATAGGATAGAAATATATTTGATACTAGGTATACTCTTATACCTAGTTTTTTTATGATTATTATCTAACTAATGGGGTATAATAAGATATAATTTTCATATAATTTAGTATTAGTGAAGGAGGAATTTAGTTGCCAGAACATAAGCTAATTTCTTTGTGCTTAGAAACCTCAGATAGAATAGTCGTGAATGTAACGTTGTTGAAAGAAGCATCTCATTATAAAATGAGGACAGAGTATTTAAAAGAAGATGATAAAATCAAAGAAACTAATGATGAAGTAGCAAGAAATCTTGTTTATCAGCTTTTTGGTAATCTAGAAATAGCTGATTTTGAAGGGTTAAATGATCTAGAAGCTAATTCTATTGGTAGTTTAAAAGTCTATTATGGTAGTCATGATTATTTGGAAAGACATTTTGACCAAGAAACTTTAAAGAAGTCAAATGAGTTAAAAGAAGTAATTATTTCTTTATTAGAATTTGTAGATAATAGTATTGATAAGCAAATGTTTTGATATTTTACCTGTTATTATAACAGGTTTTTCTTTATTTCCTGGGCAATATTTTAGCGAAAATAAGATTAAATATAGGAAATTTGTTACAAATAAGATACAATGGGTGTATAAAGTTTGGAGGATAGATATAAATGAGTGGATTTTTTGGTGTTGCATCAAAAGAAAGTTGCGTTTTAGATTTGTTTTTTGGGATTGATTATCATTCCCATTTAGGAACAAGACGAGGAGGAATGGCAGTTCATGGAAATAATGGTTTTCAAAGATCGATTCATAACATTCAAAACTCGCCGTTTCGAACTAAATTTGAAAAAGATATAGAAGAATTTGAAGGAAACTTAGGAATTGGTTGTATTTCTGATAATGAAGCACAACCGTTGTTGGTTAGATCCCACGTAGGATCTTTTGCCATTACAACAGTAGGTAGAATTAATAACTTGGAAGAGTTAAAAGATGATTGTTTTGCTAAAGGGGCAACTCATTTCTTGGAAATGAGTTCGGGTGAAGTCAATCCTACAGAATTAGTAGCGGCATTGATTAGTCAAAAGGATAGTATCGTAGAAGGAATTAAATATGTTCAAGACGTTGTTAAAGGCTCAATGAGTATTATGATATTAACATCTGAAGGAATTTATGCTTCACGTGATAAATTAGGAAGAACACCAGTGATTATTGGGGAAAAACCAGAAGGATATTGTGCGACATTTGAAAGTAGTGCATTTTTAAATTTAGGATATCATCATTATCGTGATCTTGGACCAGGGGAAATTGTTTTCATGACACCAAGTAAAATTGAAGTTAAACAAGGTCCTGGAGATAAAATGAAAATTTGTTCATTCTTATGGGTTTATTATGGATATCCAACATCAACTTATGAAGGAATCAATGTTGAGTGTATGCGTAATCGTTGTGGTAATTTATTAGCAAAACGTGATGATGTACAGCCAGATAGCGTTGCTGGGGTACCGGATTCAGGAATTGCCCATGCAGTAGGTTATTCAAATGTTTCAGGTATTCCCTTTGCTCGTCCATTTATCAAATATACACCGACTTGGCCACGGTCATTTATGCCATCTAGTCAGAGTCAAAGAAATATGATTGCTAAGATGAAATTAATTCCGGTTAAAGAATTAATTAAAAATAAAAGTTTATTATTGATTGATGATTCAATTGTTCGGGGAACACAATTAGGTGAAACAACAGAATTTTTATATGAAAGTGGGGCTAAAGAAGTTCATGTTCGTCCTGCCTGTCCCCCAATCATGTTCGGGTGTAAATATTTAAATTTTTCACGCTCTAGTTCAGAATTAGATTTAGTGACTCGTCGTGTTATCCAAAAACTAGAAGGTGATAATGTTAGTGATGAGATTTTAAAAGAATACGCTGACCCAGATAGTGAAAGATATAAAAATATGTGTGAGGAAATTCGTCGCCGCTCTAAATTTACATCATTGCGTTATCATCGTTTAGATGACATGATTGAATCAATCGGTTTAGATAAATGTAAATTATGTACATATTGTTGGGATGGGAAAGAAGATGAGGATTGCTAAGCAATCCTTTTTGTGAGGCATGATAATGCAGCATTTATATGAAGTTGTTGAAACTAGCTTTAAATATCCTATTAAGATTTGGAATCATCAGTTTAATCGCAGTAAAGTAATGAAGCCGCATTGGCATGACGAAATAGAGTTAATTTATTGTAATCAAGGTTCTTTTGAACTATCAGTGAATGGGGAAAAGAAGTTTGTTAATACTAAGCAGTTAGTATTGATTAATAGTAATAGTATTCATAGATTAAGATTTTTAGAGGATCAAACGAAAATAATAACATTACTTTTATCAACTGAGTTATTTGATGAATTTAAACTGGTACAATGTGAATTTGATTTATCTTTAATAAAGGATCAAGAGCAATTAGAACAGCTAATTATTTATTTAGGTGATCATCTTGATCAAGAAACTTTAGTTATACATAATCGAATGATGCAAATATATGAGCTGCTGCTGGAAGAATGTAGTGTTTATAAGTTGGCAATCACAAAAAAGAAACTACCGATAATTAAACAAATCGTCACTTATATTGAACAGCATTATGATGATGAATTGAGTTTGACGATTTTAGCTAATCATTTTCATTTTAGTGAGGTTTATTTATCAAGAATGTTTAAGGAAAAGACGGGGATTACATTATTATCTTATATTAATAAAATTCGTTTAAATCATGCTTATAATGATTTGATGAATACTAGTCTCACAATTAATGAAATTGCATTAAATCATGGGTTTAAAAATGTGAAAGCATTTAATAAAATATTTAAAGAATATTATCACGATATTCCTTCAAAATATCGAAAAGGTTAAAATTTTGCCTATTATAGTATAAAAGGGCCAAGATTTTGACCTTTTGTTATGTTTAAATATAAAAGAGGTGAAGGATAATGCAAAAAAGTTGGTGGCAGGAGGCTGCTGTTTATCAGATTTATCCGCGGAGTTTTCAAGATAGTAATAACGATGGGATTGGAGACTTGCAGGGAATTATCAGTCGTTTAGATTATATTAAAAATTTAGGGGTTGATGTTATTTGGTTATGTCCAGTATATCAATCACCAAATTATGATAATGGTTATGATATTAGTGATTATCAGGATATTATGGCTGATTTTGGAACAATGGCTGATTTTGAAGAATTATTGAAACAAGCACATCAAAAAGGTTTAAAAATTATTATGGATCTAGTTGTAAATCATACTTCATTTAAGCATCGCTGGTTTGTTGAAAGCCGTAAATCTAAAGATAATGAGTATCGTGATTATTATATTTGGCGTGAGGGGAAAAATGATCAACCGCCTAATCTTCAGCAATCGGTTTTTGAGGGATCGGCCTGGCAATATGATGAAGATACAGAAATGTATTATTTACATTTATATACAAAGGAACAACCTGATTTGAATTGGGAAAATGAAAAAGTTAGAAATGAAGTATATAAAATGATGGAGTGGTGGCTAGATAAAGGTATCGATGGTTTTAGGATGGATGTTATTAACCAAATATCTAAAGATTTTGAAAAAATGGATAAAGCCATTATTAATGATCCGCATATGTATGAAATTATTTCTAATGGACCACGAGTACATGAATTTCTTCAAGAGATGCATGATCGTGTTTTAGCTAAATATGATACGATGACAGTGGGAGAAACAGCTGATGTTAGTGTAGAAGATGCTCTATTATATGCAGGGTTTGATCGTCGTGAATTGAAGATGATTTTTCAGTTTGAACATATGTCGTTAGATAAAGGACCAAATTTAACTTATCAGCGTCCTAAATTAGCAGATTTAAAAGTAGTTTTTGAACGGTGGCAAACAGGTTTGAATGGTAAAGCATGGAATGCTTTATATTGGGATAATCATGACCGCCCACGTGCAGTTTCTAAATATGGTGATGATTCAACCCCTTTTTATCTTGAAAAATCTGCGAAAATGCTAGCATTATTCATGTTTTGGATGCAAGGAACACCATATATTTATCAAGGTGAAGAAATTGGAATGACAAATGCATATTATCAATCAATGACACAGTATCGCGATGTTGATGCATTAAATAAGTATGAAGTTTTTAAACAGAATTATGATGAAGAAACGATCATTGCTTATTTTGGTAAACGTTCCCGTGATAATGCTCGGATGCCAATACCGTGGGATAACAGTAGGTTTGGAGGTTTTAGTATTGTTCAGCCGTGGCTCGCTCCAAGTCAAAAATATACAAATATTACAGTTGAAAACGCTTTAAAAGACCCTAACTCGGTATATTATTTTTATCGTGATCTACTGCGATTAAGAAAAGAATATGAGGTATTGATCTATGGTGACTATCAGCAGCTTTTAAAAGAACATCTCCAAGTTTATGCTTATCGAAGAACATTAAACGAACAACAGGTTATAGTTATTTGTAATTATAGTAAAGATGAAGTGGAAATAGATTTAGAATTTATTCAAGGAACTTTGCTGATTAGTAATTATGAAGATGATTTAAAACAAATATTAAGAAGCTATGAAGCAAAAGCTTATTTGGCAGGGAAGTAAACTTCCCTTTTTTACTTGCTTAAATTTTTGAATAATCATAAAATAAGATTATATAGAGGAGATAATTATGTTGGAATGTTTAGCAGTTGGAATTGGTGGCTTTATTGGTGCTGTATCAAGATATTTAATGGGATTAATTATAATTAAAGATACTACTTTTCCTTTTATGACTATGATGATCAATATCATTGGGGCATTTGTAATTGGATTAGTTGTAGCGTTAGCAAGTAAGTATAATCTTGAATCACGCTGGATTTTATTTTTGAAAACTGGGGTATGTGGCGGCTTTACAACATTTTCAACTTTTTCACTAGAAAGTATGAATCTGCTTAGTGATGGTAAGTTTTTGATGGCGGGAGGATATATTTTACTGAGTGTTAGCTTATGTTTATTATTTGTTTATTTAGGAAATTTATGTGTCAAAGTGTTATTATAATGATACGAGGATAAGGGGGCTGAGAAAATGAATATATTTAGTCGATTGGATAATTTAACAGATTTAACTACCAATGAACAGACTTTAGTTGATTATATGAAAAATAATCCAGAACGCTTTATTAATATGAGTGCTGATGAAATTAGTGCTGCTTGCTTTATTTCAATACCAACGATTTATCGTCTGTGTAAAAAACTAGAGCTTAATGGTTTAGCACAGCTTAAAGTAATGGTATCAACATCAATAAGAGATTATTTGAAAGAAAAGAAAACAATTGATTATAACTATCCATTTTCACAAAATGAGACGCAGTATCAGATTACAATGAAAATGAAAGAATTATACGAGCAGACTTTGATTGCCTCGAATAATCTAATTGACTTGGATCAATTACGACTGATTGCTTCAGCTCTAAAAAATGCTCAGTTCATCGATATGTACACTTCAGCTGGTAATCTTTACTTTGTTGAAAACTTTAAGTTTCAAATGTCAGAAATCGGTCGTTTTGTTAATGTTCCGGTTGAAGAATATCAACAGCTTTTAGCAGCTGCCTCAAGTGACAAGGAACATATTGCAATTGTTGTTAGCTTTGAAGGACGGGGAATGATTGTTGACAAAATTGTTAAATTGTTGAAAAAGAACAATACTCCAATCATATTAATTTCTTCAACGACGCTAAAGTCATTAGTTAGTCTTTGTGATTATAATCTTTACTTAAGTCCATATGAAAATCATTATAATAAGATTTCTTCATTTTCAACAAGGTTATCATTACTTTATTTGTTAGATTGCATTTATACATGTTATTTTAAATTAGACTATGATAAAAATGTTAAATATAAAACAGAAACATATTTGAAAATGACAAACCATGACGAATGAATGTAACGATTATAACAGGATTGTTTTAAATTAAAAAGAAACATTGAAAAAATATTTTCAATGTTTCTTTTTTAATATCGCCTGACAACAAAGATTGTTATAGTATAAGTGTAGAAAAGTAAATATTTGCTTGAAGGGAGAATTGTGTTATGGGTGATGTATTGTTATCAAGAATTATTAAGTATTTAAATGGCACTTTATTTTATGACGGTTACTATCAATTTTGTACTTTTGTAATTGCAAATTATCATCGAATGATTGAATATACATTTGCACAAGTTTGTAAAGAAAGTGATCTTGATCCACGAACGATCCTAGGATTTTTAAATTATCTTGGTTTTGATAACTATGAGGACTTTCATCGTAAGCTGGTAGCTGATGATATTTTACGTAATGACCAAATTCGAGCAAGATTATTAAGTATGAGCTATCGTGATTTATTCAGATTGATTGAAGTAAATGATTATGATATTTTTATGGATAATATTGTTTCTATATGCCATGATATATATGATGCTGATCGAGTAATTATTGTTGGAGGACTGTTTCCAACTAGTATTGCTGTTGAATTTCAGACTGATTTAATTACATTAGGTAAAAATGTGGTTCAATATCATGCTTATGATCCAAATATTAAATTTGATGAAAATGATTTTGTAGTATTCTTTTCATCTACTGGGCGTTCATTAAGAGATTTCTTAGCGAAAAAATCTTTAGGGCACTTAAGCAAGAGTAAGACATTATTGATTACCCAAAATCAACTACTTGAGAATGAAAACTTAAGTTGTATTAAGTATTTCTTTAGTTTACCGGGTAAGTTTGATGGAATTAGTTTTAATTATCAAATTATGGCAATCTTAGATTTAATTAGAATTATTTATTATCAAGAGTATTTTGTTGAATATACAGAAGAGGCATTGGAATCAAGATAGATTGTAGAAAAAAATAAAAATAATTGAAGATTATTAATAAACTATTGACATCATTTTATATCCGTTTTATGATTTTAAGTATAGTAAATTCGATAATCTAGGAAGAGTAAACAGCTAATCTTTATTTAAGAGACTTGGTGGCTGGTGAGAGCCAAGATAAAGATACTGATGAATGGGCCTGGTTAGAAGCAAAATGAAACTTAACTGGAGTAGTGGCGCCGTGCTTTTCGCGTTAAGAAAAACAGACATGATGGTGTCTTACAAGGTGGCATAATGGTTTTTATCCTTGAGGATAAAAGCCTTTTTTATTTAATCAAAGAAGGAGATTTATATGAAAAATATTATTTTAACAGGCGATCGTCCAACAGGAAGATTACATTTAGGACATTATGTTGGTTCCCTAAGACGACGAGTGGAATTACAAAACTCAGGAGAATTTGATGAAATTTTTATTATGGTTGCTGATTCTCAGGCTTTAACAGATAATGCTGATAACCCTGAAAAAGTCCGACGAAATATTTTAGAGGTTGCTTTAGATTATTTATCAGTTGGTTTAGATCCTGAAAAAACCACAATGTTTATTCAATCTCAAGTACCAGCATTATTTGAGTTTACGGCTTATTATATGAATTTAGTTACAGTTTCAAGATTACAACGTAATCCAACGATCAAGGAGGAAATAAAACAGCGTGGATTCGAAACAAGTATTCCAGTTGGTTTTTTAAATTATCCGGTTTCTCAAGCTGCCGATATCACAGCTTTTGATGCCACTTGTGTTCCTGTTGGTGAAGATCAAATGCCGTTAATTGAGCAGACTAAAGAAATTGTTCACAGTTTTAATCGGATTTATGGTGATGTTTTGGTAGATCCAAAAATTATGTTGGCTGAAAATGAAGTTTGTCAAAGATTGCCGGGAACAGATGGCAAAGCAAAAATGTCAAAGTCAATTGGAAATTGTATTTATCTTGCGGATACTAGTGAAGATGTTCGGAAAAAGGTAATGAGTATGTATACAGATCCAAATCATTTAAAAGTTGAAGATCCGGGAACCGTTGAGGGAAATACAGTGTTTACTTATTTGGATTGTTTTTGCAAAGATGAATATTTTGAAAAATATTTACCTGATTATAAAAATCTTGATGAATTAAAAGAGCATTATCGTCGTGGTGGTTTAGGTGATGTTAAAATAAAAAAATTTTTATTTAATGTTTTAGAAGAAACATTAAATCCAATTAGAGAAAGAAGAGCTGTTTTACAAGCTGATATTGCTGCTGTTATGAAAGTGTTAGAAGATGGTTGTGTTAAAGCTAATGAAAAAGCGAATGCAACACTTAAACGTGCTAAAGATGCAATGAAGATCAATTATTTTGATGATAAGGATAATATTACTGAATATTTTAAATAAAAGCCGAATAGGCTTTTTTGTTTGAGGTTTGTTTGGTAAAATATTGGAAGAATATGGAAATTGAGGTACGATAATGAATTTTTTTATATTAATAATGCTTATTTTGTGCTTGATTGGTTTGATTGACAAGATCTTGAATAATAAGTTGGGACTAGTAGCTGCTTTTGATAAAGGGATGGATTCGATGGGTGGAATTGCCATGAGTATGATTGGGTTTTATTGTATCGCAATTACATTGATTCAAAATAATGTAGATGTGATTACTAAAATAAGTGCCGATTCATCATTAGATCCATCAATTGTTATTGGGAGTATTCTTGCACCTGATATGGGTGGGTTTTCAATTGTTTCGGGACTTGGTAATAGTACTTTTTTGATTTTTTCAGGGGTTATTTTGACTGCAACATTAGGACAAACAATTAGTTTTCAATTACCAATTTTTTTAGCATCTTTAAAAAAGGAAGATTTAAATCCATTTATTAGTGGATTAGTTTATGGGATTTTAAGTTTACCAATAATTCTAGTGGCAGTTGCCTGGTATTTACAAATTCCTAATTTATTAATTAACTTATTACCAATAATTATACTTTGTGTTATCTTGGTAATTGCTCTATATGTTTCTTATGATAAAACCATTTTTGTTTTAACATTATTTGGTTATTTGATTAGAATTATTAGTATCTTGTTGTTTGGAATGGTTGTTTTACAGCTGTTTTTTGATACATTGCCTTTTACTACAACTGCTTTAATTAGTGATGCAATGGTAATTGTTTTACGGATGTGCATTGTTGTGTGCGGATCAATGATTTTAAGCGATTTGATTATTAAACGTTTTTCACGAATGATTTTCATGATTGGTCAAAAGTTGGGTGTCAATAGTGCTAGTGTGATGGGACTACTATTAAGCCTTGGGACAAGCATTGCAATGATTCCATTGTTTTCACAAATGGATCGTAAAGGGAAGATGATGAATGCCGCTTTTAGTGTAAGTGGAGCTTATGTTTTAGGGGGACAGCTAGGATTCATTTCTAGTGTAGTCGATGGTAATGGCGTCATAATCTATATGATTAGTAAGATAATCGCAGGTTTACTGGCAATTGTTTTTGTATTGATATTTTATCGAGAGGAAAAAGTGTCAGTGGATGCGATGGAAAAATAAGTTGAATAATATTGCAGGAGTAAATAATGAAGGTTTTAAGGTTTTATTGAAATTATAAGTAATTGTTTGAATTATGTTGATTCGCGATTGATTGATCATGGTTTACGAGTAGCTAATATGACATATCGTATGCTTGAGGCTCAAAATAGTCATGAACAAAAGTACTTGCAAGATGTTTTTATGTTAGCAATGCTACATGATATTGGAGCATATAAGACAGAAAAAATTGATCAAATGTTTATTTTTGAGACAAAAAATATATGGCAACATGCTATTTATGGTTATTTGTTCATAAAGAACTTTTCACCACTAGATAAATTGGCACCTGCTATTCTTTATCATCATCTTGATTATCAAAAAATGATTTATATTGATGACGAAATTAAAAATATCTCTCAGATTATTAATTTGTGTGATCGAATTGATGTATTTTTACAAACTTCAAATGATTATAGCATGCTTAAAGATTACTTAGATAAGGAGTCAGGAACTAGATTTGTAGAAAATTTGGTTACTACTCTTTATTGGCAGGTTGATCAAGTCTATCAATTTACAACTAATCCATTTTCAAAATGGCAAAAAGTAACTAGTTTAAATATTTCGCTTTCATTAGAATAGTTGGATAGTTATTTAAATATGTTAGTTTCTCTAATTGATTTTCGTAGTTATTTTACAGTTACACATACTATTACCACATGCACGATATCTTTAGAGTTAGCAAGATTATTAAGCTTAAGTTCTGAACAGACAAAAAAGATCTATTATGGTGCAATGATGCACGATCTTGGTAAAATTGGAATTCCAATTGAAATATTAGAATATCCGGGTCAACTGACTCAAGAGCAAATGATAATAATGCGTAGTCATGTTCTTAAAACAAGAGAATTATTAGAAGAAAAAATAGATCAAGAAATTTTAGAAATTGCGTGTCGGCATCATGAAAAACTGAATGGTTCAGGTTATCCGCATAGTTTATGGGAAAACCAGTTGACTCAAGAGCAGCGGATTGTAGCAATAAGTGATATTGTAAGTGCACTATGTGGAAAGCGCAGTTATAAAACTTCTTTTAGTAAAGAAAAGACTTGTGAAATTTTAAATCAAATGGCACAAGCAGGAGAAATAGACTCAATGATCGTTGCTCAAGTAATTGATAACTACGATTTAATCGAGGGAAAAATCTGGAAAGAGGCTGTGGCAGTTTTAGAAAAGTATAATACTATTATTAGTGATCTATTGAACAGAAAACAAGAGTTGATTGAAGCAAAATGGCTATATTTAGTTTTTCGATATTCAAAAACTGGAATTGTCAATTTAAAAATTGATTGATGAAGTATTCTTCTTTTGGAAGGATATTTTTTCTTTTGTTGAAAAAGAACTGATAATATCAAGTAATATTGTAAAATAAAGAAAAATAAGGAGGGTGTTTATGGCAAAAAGGTTAGGATTATATTTTTTAGGAATATTGATTTTAGGATTTGGAATTGTTTTAAATACAAAAACTGGTTTAGGGGTTGCGGCAATTAATTCAGTTCCATTTGGAATTAGTGAAATGACTAATTTATCATTAGGGATGGCAACAACTATTTTATATATTATTTTTGTTGGAGTGCAATTATTGATTTATCAGAAATTAGATTTTAAAGTTTTATTACAAATTCCATTTTCTTATTTTATGGGATATGTTTTAGATTTTTATAATAACTTATTAAATTTTACAGTTACTTCATTACCTGTTGCATTAGTTCTATTAGCGATTGCTATTTTAGCTACTGCTTTAGGAGCATATGTTGTTGTAACGTTAGATTTAATTCCTAATCCTGCTGATGGTATGGTCAAAGCATTAAGCCAGGTGATTGACAAAGAGTTTGGTAAGACAAAATTATTATTTGATTGTGGAATGATGCTTGTCACAATTATTACTACATACTGTTTGGCGGGGAAAATTATTGGAATTGGGATAGGAACAATATTATCTGCTGGATTTATTGGCCAAATTATTGTGATTTATAATCGTTATTTCACAAAACATTTAACATTGATTGTTGAAAATAGTCGAGCGTGATAATTATTTATAAATCCCTTTTATCTTCTCAATATAAAGGCGTTACTTCAATAATATAATTTGTTATAATAGTTTATATAGAACTGAGGAGATAAAAGATGAATGGATATCAATTGAGGATAGATGTGGAGGGGTGTACGGATCCTATATGGCGGCGTATTAAAATACCTGCAATAATTAGTTTTGAAGATCTGCATCAGTTAATCCAAACTTTATTTGGTTTTGAAGATTATCATCTATATGAATTTAGGATCAAGGAATTAGGGATCTGGATTCCTGGTGGTGAAACAGATATTGAAAATCAGATAAATGATGACGTTGAGATAGTTGATAATCTTGAACGGATTGCGGATTATTTAAAAAAAGAAATGGTAATTTACTACCATTATGACTTTGGTGATGATTGGCAACTTTTAATTACGGTTGAACAAGAGTTAGAGGGCGTTGAGCACTATCCTGTTGTAGTTGAATTTTGTGGTAATAATTTGATAGAGGATTGTGGGGGAATTGAACGTTATCAAGAAATTATATTAAGTCGAGATGATCTGGATATTAATTTTGATCTAGAAGATATTAATAGTTGTTTATCATTGTTAGGGGTTGATGAAATATTAAATAATAGCCCGTTAAAAAATGAGTTTATTGAAATTTTAGAGCAGTTAAAAGAATTAGTGAAGAAACGTGAGTTTACTGATAATCAAGTGATTAAACTAGTATCTAACCAAACTACATATTGGGTTATTTTAAAAACATTAGAAGGTTATGTGATTGAATTATTTGAAACTTATAATGATCTTTTAGAGGGTTTTTATAATCTTGCTAATGAAGGAATAAATAATGCATTTTGCAACTGCTGGACTATTTTATTATCTGAACAGGAACTTGATTTTGATGTGGCATTAGATGAGGATAACTATTTGGCTGCTTTTCGTAATGAAGCGGGATATATTCCATGCTTATTAGAAGTTGAGGAAGCAAGGGTAATTTTAGAATTATTAAAAGAATTTGCAAATGGGATTAAAGAAGATCAAAATCGTAGTGAGTCTGATGAAATTATTGAAATATATGTTGAAGATGGTAAATTTAAGGAGAGTGCTATTTTTGTTCATGAACCACAAATTGACTTAAATCGCTATGATTTTGGCTATTTAGGTGAACATGAGCTTGAAACTAAGCGTGAAAATACAGAACGTTTATGTGTTGATGTTGTCTGTTTACCAATGACTAATACAGATAAAACCAATGAGTTAAATGTTTATGCCGTAATTGCCGGGGAAAGCGATTATTTAATTAAAGAAGTTGATTTTCCTAGTTTACAAATTATTGGTGAAGCTTTAATTGATGGATTGCTTGAATATGCTAATCGTTATGGTAAACCACAACGAATCGTAGTAAATAATTTAAATGTTCTTTTCTTAGTCTTGAATTTTATTAGTCAATATGATATTGATTATTTTGAAGATGAGATAACGCTAGAAATTGAAGGGGCGATAATGGATGCTTTTGGCCTTGAAACTGCTGATGAGGCATTTAATGATCCTTTTATTCAAGAATTGTTGGAGCAGTTAGATGGTAAAAGTGAAGAAGAAATTGAAGAAAAAATAAATGAGATATTAGCTAATATGGAGCTGCTAAACTAATCTTTGAGGGATAATAGTTTAGGGTTTGGAAATAATATAAGCATCATATTAGTAAAATTAGAATATTAGGTTTATACTAAAAGTGATTTAGGAGGCTGTGATGATGAATTGTATTAGAGAAGTAAATGAGAATGTTTATTGGATTGGCGGGAATGATCGTCGCTTAAGTTTATTTGAAAATATTTTTCCAATTCCAAGGGGAATTTCATATAATGCTTATGTTGTGTTAGATGAAAAGACCATTTTATTAGATACGGTTGATTGGTCGATTGGACACTTATTTTTTGATAATCTTGAAACAGCATTGCAAGGAAGAACATTGGATTATATTGTTATTAATCATATGGAGCCTGATCATTGTGCATGTTTAAAAGAAGTGATAAATCGTTATCCTGAAGTCGTGATTGTAGGAAATGCTAAAACATTTACAATGATTGATCAATTTTTTGGGATTGAGATCAATAAGTTAGTAGTTAAAGAGAATGATACTTTAACTACAGGAAAACACACTTTTACTTTTGTGATGGCACCACTCGTACATTGGCCAGAAGTAATGGTGACATACGATAGTTATGATAAAACATTATATAGTGCTGATGCTTTTGGAACATTTGGAGCATTAGACGGAGCTTTATTTAATGATGAAGTTGATTTTGAACATGAATGGCTTGATGATGCTAGGAGATATTATGGTAATATCGTTGGAAAATATGGACCACAAGTTCAAATGTTATTAAAAAAAGCTAGTAGTTTAGAAATTGCCACAATTTGTCCGCTTCATGGACCTGTATGGCGTAATAATATTGATTACATAGTTAGCAAATATGATTGTTGGTCTAAATATGAACCAGAAGAAAAAGGTGTTGTTTTAGCTTATGGTTCGATCTATGGTAATACTGAAAATGTAATGGAAATAATTGCTTCAAAATTGAAGCAAGCCGGGGTAAAAAATGTTAGAATGTATGACGTATCTAAAGTGCATGTTTCTAATTTAATTAGTGAAGTGTTCCATTATAGTCATTTGATTTTAGCAGCGCCAACATATAATAGTGGAATTTTTCCACCAATGGAAAACTTCCTTAGTGATATGATTGCTTTATCATTAAAGAAAAGAAGTGTAGCGTTATTAGAAAATGGAACATGGGGAGCATTATGCGCAAAACACATGCGTACTAAATTAGAGACGATGAAGGATATGGAAATCATCAACGAACCAATCACAATTAAGTCAACTTTGAAAACTGAGCAAGTGGATGATATTGATAATTTAGTTACTACAATAGTTGCTTCAATTGGATAATAGAAAGCCGGTGATCATTATGATCAGGCTTTTTTATTTTCTAATAAGTTATATAATAAATATATAACTTATTAGAAGGAGAACAATTATGGATATAGATGGTCTAAGAAATATGATGTTTGTTTTTAAAACAAAATCAAAGAGGAATATAATTCAGTTATTTAATTTTCGAAGCTCAAAAGCAAATAATATTGATGAAACTCAAATTAAAGAAGTAAATGATTATTTATATATTCCGATAGATTTAAAGAATTGGCTTGATATTGATACAAACAAATGTTTGGAGAGAGTTTTAACAACGTTGTTGCATTTAACAGATCCTAAAAGTGGTAGACCTGGCGCATCAATAGCGACGATTGTGGCAGGATATGATGAAAATCATCAGTCAAATTTTATTTTTACAACTGATTATATTGATGGAAAGCATACTGTTATAGGTTATTACGAAAATGGTGATGAGGTTATTTATCGTGACAGTATTGTTTTAAGAGGAAAGAATTGTTTAGATAAGTATAATGATTTAAGTAGCAAATGGCAAATTAAATAAAAAGTAGACGTTGAAATAAATCTATATGGTTTATTTTAATGTCTACTTTATTTTATTAATAATTAGCTAATGATACTCTTTTTCTTTAAATGCGGTAATATCGCTAGAGATATAAAGGTATTGGATTTCTTCTGCATCAGCTTTAACAAACTCAAAACTAGTTTTAAACCAAACTGTTTTTGAATTAATATTAATTGATAGAATTTCGTAATAGTCTGTTTGTTGTTTGAAGGCTTTAATAATATTTTGTTCAAATATCTTAAAGGCATCACGATTAAAGTTATATTCAAATTCTTTATTATCAAGATATCGCTGATATTGTTCTTTATTATAACCATATTTAGAAATTAGACCATTAGTAATGATTGTATGTTTTACATTATTTTTTCTACAAGTTATTAAAACAATATCAACAGGAGAGTATTTCTCTAATAGCTGCATTTGATTACGTAATTCAATATTTTTAGTAACGTTAGTAACAACCCCTTGAAAAAATCTTGTGCCATTATATTCTAATACAGATGTCTGGTCAATTACCCAAATATATCCATCTTTAGCAAGCATCCGATATTCTAAGTCGAACGATTCATCTTGCTGAGATAAATTTTCAGTTGTACGAACTGCTTTAGCACGATCATCAGGATGAATCATATTTATAAATTTATCATTAAAAAGTTCTTTTATCTCTTGCCGGGTATAGTTGAAAAATTCTAAGAAGCGATTACTAATATGAATAAAATCATAATCAGGTGTATCGGCACAACGATGATAACCGCCAGGTAATTTATTATTCAAATAATAAAGCTCCTGATTTACTTTTTGTAGTGTTTCATTGTGTTTAGCTAGTTTTTGTTGAGCAGCAATGGTTTCTGAAATATCAATACAGGCACTGACAATCGCTAATCGTCCATCTTCTGTTTCAATAACTTTCCCTTTATCAAGCGTCCAGAACCAAGTACCATCTTTTTTAGGCATTCGATAAGTTGTAGTGTATTCTAATCCAGAATAGTAATTGGAACCAATATCTTTAGCTACTTGTTCACGATCATCAGGATGAATTGTATTAATAACCTGCTCCTTGATAGCTATTGCGAATTCTTCATAAGTTTCATAACCGAGTAATTTGACTAAGGCATCATTAGCGAAGAAAAGTGGAAAGCCATCTTCACAATAACCGCCAATCATGCCTCCGGGTGACATTTGAGAAAAAATGGAGGAAGCTAAGGCTTTATTTTCTTCAGCTAAATTCATAAAAGAATCATCGTTTTCTGAAATATGAACGGCAGCAGCTAGAGCTTTTTGAGAAGATTCTAACTGTTTTTCTTTTTTCTTTTGTTCAGTAATATCAGAAACCTGCGCATAATACAAATTCGAGTGATCTAGTTTTTTTAACAAAAATAAATAAATATTTAACCACTTATAAGTGCCCTTAGCAGTTAAGTAACGGATTTGTCCCTTCGTACCATTGATTAGGTGGACTGTAGCTTGTTCAAATAGGTCGAGAAAAATAGTTTGATCAGGCTCATAAATATTTTCTAATATTTTTAGTCGCTTTTCTTCAACATCAACGCCACTTTCATCAACAATTTTACAATAATTTTGATTAACGTTTAAAAGTTCTATATTATGACCATCAAATTCAAAAAATGCAATACCACCTAAAATATTATTTAACATGGCATCGCTCAATACATGATGATCAACTAAGGTCTTAATACTAATATAATTGATTTGCTTTGCCTGGATACCACGATAGTCAACTTTATCGTCATTTTTAATAATTGCTTCAAATTGTTTGCTAGTCATTGGTTTGTAAAAGTAATAGCCTTGAGCATATAGGCAGCCCAAATCTAAAAGAAGTTCAACTTGCTGGCTAGACTCGATTCCTTCAGCAATGACTCTAAGCCCCATTAATTTAGCCATATTGATGATTGCTTCTAAAATACCAATTCCTTTATCACTACTTTGCTCATTCATGTTTAAAAAATTCATATCAATTTTTAAAACATCGACATTAATATCTTTGAGCATATTGAGGGATGAATAACCACTGCCAAAATCGTCCATTGAAACTAAAAAACCTTCTTGTCGTAATTCTTTTATTATTGTTTTGACTTTATCATATTCTTCAACATAGGCGCTTTCAGTAATCTCAATTTCAATTAGATTATGATTAATTTGATATTTGTTTACTAAATCTTTGAAACATTTAACTACATCGAGAGTAAACATATCAATTCGTGAAACATTAACGGAAATAGGAATTGCCTTATGTCCATTATCGATCCACTTTCGAAGATGTTTATACACACAATCCCAAATATAATAATCCATTTTGCCAATTAGGCCATTTTTTTCAAGAATTGGAATAAACTCATTAGGAGGAATAATTCCTTTTTTAGGATGTTGCCAGCGAACCAGAGCTTCAGCCCCAACAATTTTTCCAGTTTGAATATTACATTTTGGCTGAGCATAAAAAGTAAATTCGTTGTTTTCAATAGCATTTTGAAAATCAAGGAGCAGTTTATGTTCTTCCTCCATTTGTAATTGCATTTTATCTTGATAGTAGGCAATTCGTTTAGCATAATTTCCTTTTATTGATGTAAGGGCGATGACTGCTCGGTCATAAATAGTTTGGGAAGGCATATTTCTATCATCAACGAGGCAAACTCCCAAGGCTGGATAAAACCCAATTTTATCTTGAAATTCTTCAATGTAGTGCATTAATTTGTCAAGAATCATTTTTGTATGATTATTATGATAAGGAATTAAAAGTGCAAAATCATCACCTAATAAATACCCGGCAATACCCCTTAATTGTTGACTGATTGTTTTAAGTTCTTTAGCAATTGCACGTAAGAATAGATCACCTGCTGCAATTCCATACCATTCATTAAATAGTTTGAAATGTTCAATATCGATAGCGACCATACAATATTGATGGGAAGTATCAGTTTTCAATAAATTATCAGCAATTTGAAAAAATGAATTTGTCTGATAAAGTCCAGTTAGTTCATTGAACTGTTTTTTATCAGGAAGCTGCTGAAAAGTTGGGGGTTCATTTATTTCTTGGATAAAACACATGATGATTTCATCATTCATTTGGGAATTTTCAATAGCTACAACGGTTTGTAAGACCCAACAGTATTTACCATCTGTTTTCTTTTTTCTGAAATAGCCTTTTAGAATTTGATGCTGATTAGAGCTAAACGTTTCATGAAGTTTTGGAAGATCCCAAAAGTTTAAAAAATTATCATGATCATCGGGGTGAATCATTTCTTCATCGATTATTTGATTGATCATTGTATTAATTTTTCCTTCAGTCGGAGGAATAATATATTTATTAGGAACATGATAAAGAATTTTATATAAGTTACGAGTGATATTTAGTTCAAATAATTCATCGTAAGCGTTAAGGTTAGTAAAATTGTAAAACAAGTTTTTATCTTCTTCTTGAATATCTCTTATCATGATCAGATTGACATCTTTATAATTTAACCAATCAATAATAGCACTATTGATTTCCTGCCATTGATTTATTTTGCGATTATAAAAAATAGGTCTTGTACTATTACTATTTAGCTGTAATGGGCAATCATGACAAGGCTTTTTTTCGTCTCTAACTGCATGATAGCATAATTCACCAACTTTAACACATGGGAATTTTTGTAGAGCATTATCATTACAATACAAAATTTTATAATTTTTATCAATTATGTAAATATAGGTATCACCATCACCTTTTAACATGAAATCACCCCTTTTACCCTTAGTCTTATAATATTATTATAGGTGATTTGTTTTATCATAGCAATAAACGCAATAATTTAAATTTTAGACATCAGATTTTATGATTATTATAAATTTAACTAAAATATATGGTTTAAATATGATAGGATTAGAAAAAGGTGATGATTGAAATGTTAATAATTGAAAAATTAAACTTAAAAGAAAAGATGTCTGATGGTGAAGAAAGTATTGCAGCTTTTATCTTGACCTTAGGTAAGGAACTTCATAAATATTCAACTCGAAATATTGCCGAAGCAACTTTAACCTCACCAGCTACTGTAATTCGTTTGTGTAAGAAACTTGATTTTAAAGGTTTTGATGATTTTAAGGAACAATTTTTAAAAGAAATAAATTATCTTGATCAACAATATGGAAAGGTTGATGCTAATTTTCCTTTTAATCGTAATGATACGATGATGAAGACTGCTCATAAGATATCACATTTATATGAAGATACAGTAACAGATACTATGACATTGTTGTATCATGATGATCTTCAAAAAGCTTTACGGTTATTAAAAAATAGTAATTCTATTCATATTTTTTCTACAGGAACAGCTTTAAATTTAGCTGAGTCTTTTAAAGAAAAGATGTTGAAAATTGGTAAGAATGTAGTAATTTCAAATAATTTAAATTATCAATTGTATGAGGTTAGCTGTATTCCAAAAGGAGATATCGCCATTATTATTTCCTACTCGGGTGAAACGATCAATACAATTAAAATTGCTCAAACTTGTAAAAATAATAAGATTCCGATTATTGCAATCACTTCATTTGGTGAAAATACTCTTGCTAAGTTAGCATCATGTAAATTGACCATTTCAACAAAAGAAAGCTTATATCATAATCTTGGGGATTTTAGTACCCATCTTGCGACACATTTGATGTTGGATATTTTGTATTCAGTTTTCTTTCTTGAAGACTATGATCAAAATTATGATAATAAAATTAAGATTACAAAAGATTTAGAAGCGTTGCGTAGTTCGACTAATCCCATCATTAATGATGGGATTGAAAAATGAAACACTGTTTCATGAATTTTAATATTGAGATGATCTAAATTTAAACAGTGTTAAAATCTCTTTAATTTCTATATAGTAATGACCTCCTTATTGGTATATTAAGCTAGTAAGGAGGTTTTTTAATGAAAATAAAGGATAATTTTTTATGGGGTGGTGCTACTGCCGCAAATCAATATGAGGGAGCTTACCGTGAGGATGGTAAGGGACTAAGTATAGCTGATGTCGAAATGGGATCGAGTCACGGAGTTCCCCGTGAAATTCATGATAGGGTTCAATCAGGCTGTTATTATCCTAGTCATGAAGGAATTGATTTTTATCATCATTATCAAGAGGATATTGCCTTGTTTGCTAAAATGGGATTTAAGTGTTTTCGAATGTCGATCAATTGGCCCCGGATTTTTCCTAATGGGGATGAGTACGAACCTAATCAGGCTGGTTTAGAATTTTATGATCGTGTTTTTGCTGAACTAGCTAAATATCAAATTGAGCCAATCGTTACATTATCACATTATGAAACACCTCTCTATCTTGTTCAAAAATATGGATCATGGCGTAATCGAAAGTTAATTGATTTTTTTGAACGCTTTTGTGAAGTTATATTTACCAGATATCGAGAGCAAGTAAGATACTGGATGACATTCAATGAAATTAATGAGGTAATGAATCAAGAGATGCCTTATCATCAAGCAGGAATCATTTATCAGCCAGGAGAAAATCATGGTGATGTAAAGTTACAGGTTTCTCATCATTTGATGATTGCAAGTGCGAAAGCAGTAATTTTAGGACATCGAATTAATCCGGAATTTAAAATTGGATGTATGTTGCAGTATCCAATGACTTATGGAGCAACGTGTAGACCGCAAGACGAATTAGCAAAACGTCTTTCGATGCTGCCTAATTTTTATTATAGTGACGTAATGGTTAGGGGGCATTATACTAATACTTGCCGAGCTCAAGCAAAGAGATTAAATGGTAATTTTATAACGATAAAAGGGGATGAAGAAATTTTACAGGCTGGTAAAGTGGATTATATTGCAATTAGTTATTATTTTTCATCAATTGCTTCGTATTCAAAAGATTCAGAAATCAAAGTCACAAGGGATAATCCCTATTTATCAGTAAATGATTGGAACTGGCCAATTGATCCACTTGGCTTAAGATTATCGTTAAATGAATTATATGATCGCTATCAAGTACCACTTTTTGTTGTTGAAAATGGTTTAGGCGCAATCGATGAAATAGAAGAAGATGGAACAATCAATGATGATTATCGAATTGCTTATTTAGCTAGCCATATTGATGCATTGCGTGATGCTATCGAAATAGATGAAGTTGATGTCATTGGCTATACTTGTTGGGGTCCAATCGATATTATTTCAGTAGGTACTGGAGAGATGAAAAAACGCTACGGTTTTATATATGTGGATAAAGATGATCAGGGTATGGGAACATTAAAACGTAGTAAGAAGAAAAGTTTTGACTGGTATAAGCAAGTTATTGCTTCAAATGGTTATGACACTTCTTATAAGGGGATGAAAAATAATGAAACAAAATAGTTTACTATTAAAAAGGGGAATTGCTTTTCTAGTCGATTTGTATATTGGAGCATTATTGGGATCACTGCCAATTTCAATAATATCATTAATAACGATAAAGCAGATGACACAAAATATCTTTTTATTAAATCATCAAATTGCCATCATAGCAGCATTGCTCAGTCTTTTATTACTCGGATTTTATTATTTATATATACCTTGCTGGATTTATTCGGGTCAGACTCTCGGAAAAAGACTAATGGATCTTAAGATTAATAATAAGGGAAAAAAATTTTTAGTTAAACGTCAATTATTTGTGCTCCTTATTTTAACTTCAGGAGGAAGGTTAGTTGCACAACTATTAAGTTTGCTTAGTGGTTATAGTTTAATTGAAATTAGTAATGATATCACAATGTATCTTTCGCTTATTTCAATAGGAATGCTGCTACTAAAAAAAGAAACTTTACAAGATCGTTTGTTTAAGACTACAGTAAAAGATATTTCAAATAAAAATATATTAATTAAAAACCATATTTAGGAGGATATTATGGATCGTTTTATGGATAAGATTGGTGATGCGATTGCACCAATTGCACAAAAAATGACAGCAAATCGATATTTAAGTGCAATTAAGGAAGGTTTTTTTGGATCAACTCCAATTTTAATTGCAGGGTCTATTTTCTTATTATTCACTAGTTTACCTTTCAATGGATATACTGAGTTTATGGAAAGCACCTTTGGTGCTGGGTGGATGGATTTTTTCTATTTGCCGTATCAAGTAAGTTTTAAATTAATGGCTATTTTCGTAGTTATTGGTATGGCTAAATCATTAGCTAATTATTATAAAGTAGATAGTAAATTAGCTATTGCATTATCTTTTGTTGGAATTTTATTATTGACACCAGTGATTGTTACTGTTGAAAATGTAAAGGGATTGCCGTTAGACAATTTTAGTGCGCAAGGTTTATTTGTTTGTATGATAGCAGCAGCTCTTGCAGTAGAGATTTATCGTTGGTGCGTACAAAAAGGATTTACTATTAAAATGCCAGATTCTGTGCCTCAAAATGTATCAAGTGCTTTTGCAGCAGTTATTCCTGCCTTTTTAATAATTTTATTATTTAATATTTTAAGAATGGGATTTGCAATGACTGATTTTGGTTCTGCCCAAACATTTGTTTTTACAATTTTGCAACAGCCATTGCAATCTTTGGGAGGAACTTTACCAGCCACGATCTTAGTCCTTTTAGTTGAAGCGGTGATCTGGTGTTTTGGATTACATGGTTCAAGTATTGTTTCATCTGTCATGAATCCAATTTGGTTTGCTCAATCAGCAGAAAATCTTGCTGCTTTCGAAGCTGGTCTAGCAATGCCGCATATTGTTAATTATCAATTTATTTCTTTTTTCGTTAAATTAGGTGGAGTAGGGGCAACTTTGAGTTTAACGTTATTATGCTTATTTAAAGCGAAATCTGATCAATATAGAGCTTTGGGAAAATTAGGAATAGGTGCATCTTTATTTAATATCAATGAACCAATTATTTTTGGGTTTCCAATCGTCTTAAATCCGATGATGATGATTCCCTTTATTTTAGCGAATATATCAGTGGGGATAGTAACTTATTTAGCAATTTATTTAGGATTAGTGCCAATGATCAATGGAATCAATCTGCCATATACTATTCCAGCTGTAATTTCAGGGTTTATGATCAGTGGCTGGCAAGGGGCTTTATTACAAGTTGTTTTATTACTTCTGACAGGGTTGATCTATTATCCATTTTTTAAAGCTCAGGATAAGCAGGCATTTATAGAAGAACAAGCTAAAAAAGAAGCATTACTTGACTAATGAGGTAATAAATAATGGATATTACTGTAGTTATCATTCAACTGATACAGTTATTTATTTTAATTGGGATTGGCTATCTTCTTGGCAAGACGTCACTATTTAGAGGGGTGTTTGTACAACAATTAACTAATCTGGTCTTAAATCTCACAATGCCATGTATGATTTTATCATCAGTGATGAATTCAATAGATGCCCCAGCTTTACCTTTAAAAGATATTATTATTGCTATGTTCATTTTAGTTATTATTTTACCAGTAGCAGCATTTTTAATGATTAGACGAATTAAAACTAATCAAGGTTTATATTTGTTTATGATCATGTACCCTAATGTAGGCTTTATTGGTTTCCCATTAATGCAATCAATTTTTGGAAGTGAAGCAATTTTAGCTACAGCGATAATTAATATGGGTTTTAATTTATCATTATTTACATTAGGAATCGTTGCAATTAATTATGGTGAAAATAAGTTGACTTCATTTGACTTAAAAAAGATATTTTCACCAGGGGTAATATCGTCTATATTAGCTGTATTAATTTATACATTTAAGCTTACTTTCCCTTATGTTATAGTTGAACCCATTAATTCTATTGGTATGATGACTACTCCCTTAGCAATGTTAGTTATTGGGGCAACATTATCAGTATATCATTTAAAAGATATATTTAGTGATTATACAGTGTACTTATTTACATTATTAATTGATTTAATTATCCCGATATTGTTTTATCCAGTTATTTTATTGTTTATCAAAGATTCGATGATACGTGGAATTACATTGATTATTTTAGCAATGCCAGTAGCTAACGGAGCAGTATTATTTGCTCGAAGCAATGGTCAAGACGAATTTTTAGCTGCTAAGACAGTTTTTATATCAACGATGTTAGCAATATTCACAATACCTAGTCTAGTTTATATGTTTTTATTATAAGAGATTAGTCGTAACGATCCCGATATTGTTGAGGAGTACACTGGTAATATGCTTGAAATCTACGATAAAAAGAAGTCAAGTTATTGATCCCGATTTGGTGGGCTATTTCATAAATGGGCAGTTCATGGTTTTGAAGTAAAATAGCGGCTTTTTTCATCCGTTCTTCATTAACGAGCTGTTTAAAAGTTTTTCCTGAAAATTGTTTGATTAATTTACTTGTATATGAGGGATCGTAACCAAAATCATGGCACATTTTATTAAGGCTCCCCTCATTATAATGGCTGTGGATATAATTTAAAATATCATCCATCAGTTGTTCATTTTTAAACATACTGACAGTTAGATTCGTATTATATTGAAATTTACGAACTAAATGAGTAATCAAAACCATAATAAAGTTATCAATCAGATCATCAGAACAAACAGCAGGTTCAAAGTGTTCACAAAGAATATTTTGGATACAGTTTGTAATTAGATGATCTTTTTTGGTATAGAAAAGTAAATAGTGATTATGATTAGTTTGGCTGTTCATTAATTCAATCATAAATTTAGAAATCAATTGGTCATTAGGAAGATGATTTATAAATTTTTTAGAAAAATAATTTTCATTTAAAACAATATTGACTCCAAGATCGTTTGCACTGGTTGGAGCAACACTATGGGGGACATGCTTATCAAAAATAATAACATCCCCAGCATTTAAGGTAACAGTATCATTTTCTACTGTTATAATCATTGTCCCTGAGTAAACATAGGTAATAACGATATAATGAAAAATATGCATTGGTACTCGTCCACTATTTCGTTGATGTAGAGAAATAATATGATTTTTGTTTTCAAATTCACGTTCATGATGAAAAATAAACAAAAAATCATTATTATAGGGAACCATTTTAAACTTTTCTTGAAAATGTTCGATTAATTTTTTGTCACTTGTATTAGTATAGGTAAGGGGTCCTTGTAATACTTTTTCTAATTCTTGATAGTTCATAATTTCAACTCCTTTTAATTAAGTATACTGTGTTTAGTCGAATTTTGATAGTCTATAAAGCGAAATATGACATTGTCGAAGCGCTTTCAACTACTTATAATGATAGTGTAATTAGTGATATGGCCAATCAATTACGAAAGTGGATATAAATATGAAAGGGGAACTCACTTTTATGGATAAATTACAAGAAATACTTGGTAAAGTATCAATTAAGTTAAGTGGTAACTTATATATTAATGCAATCAAAGATGGAATGTTGGCATATATGCCGTTTGCATTTATTGCCTCAATCTTTTTAATTATTGCTTTTTTTCCAATTCCAGCATTTACAGATTTTGTTTCTTCAATAACGGGATTAGAGGCTGCAGTATGGCAAGGTAAGTTAGCATTAGTTAATGATGCAAGTTTAGGAATTGGCGGTTTATTAGTTTTATTGTCGATTTCTCGTTCATTAGCAGATAAATTAGGAATTAATGGAATTCAAGTAACAATGACTTCTGTGGTGGCATTTATGTTACTTGTACCATTTGGTGCTAATGATACTGGTAATTTTATTAGTGTTACTTATTTAGGGGCACAAACAATTTTTTTATCTATTGTTATTTCAATCATTTCAGCTAAAGTTTATAAATTTATTAATGATAAAGGAATTAAAATTAAAATGCCTGCAGCGGTGCCACCGGCAGTAGCAGCACCATTTGAATCAATTATACCATCATTTGTAGTAATCTTTATTTTTTGGTTATTACGTTTGACTATTGATGCATTTGATGGTGGTAGTGCCTTAGCTGTTTTTAATTTTATTTTAGGTGTACCATTACAAAAAGTTGGTGGTTCGTTGATTGGAGTCGTTATTGTTAAAATGTTTTCACAATTGTTATGGTTTTTTGGAATTCATGGTGATTCGATTGTTAATGGTGTAATGACACCAATTTTCCAAGTACTACAAGATGCAAATAAAACTGTTTCAATGGCTGGAGGGACACCTGTTAATATTATTAACCAAAGTTTTTGGGATAGTTTTGCTGGAATTGGAATAGTAGGGGCTATTATTGCTATTGTGATAATTGCAAAAAGTAAACGTTATAAAGAAATGAAAAAAATTGCTGGTGTACCATATATCTTTAATGTGGGAGAACCGACGTTATTTGGGATTCCTTTAATGATGAATGTAATTTATTTTATTCCATTTATTATTAGTAATGTAGTGTCTATTTTAATTTCATATGTTGCTTTTGCGACTGGCTTAGTGCCAGTTTGTACAGGATTGGCTCAAGTTCCATGGACAACACCATTAGTTATTAGTGGATATTTAGCAACGGGAAGTATTGCAGGATCAATTTTACAAATTGTTTGTCTGATTGTAGTGGTACTGATCTGGCTGCCGTTTGTGCGAATCGCTGATAATCAATTGATTAAAGAGGAAGCTGCTTTAGAAAATAAAGGAGGATCTGTACAAGAAACTATTTAGTTTTCTCGTACAGATAGAACTTTATATGGAAAAGTCAAATTATCAATTTCACGGCTATTGGATCAAAGGAACAGAGATTGATTATGGGCAAGAAGATAACGAATATTATTTAAAGCAGCCAAATCCGCTGATGAAAAAAGAGTTTGTTGTAAATGAAATCAACAGCAGTTATATCTATATAGGTATTTTAGGATATGCAATCGTGTATTTAAATGGACGTCGAATTAGTCAGGATGAGCTTAATTGTGATTGGACAAATTTTAAAAAGTGTGTCTATTATGATGTTTATGATGTAAGTCAATTTTTAAAGATTGGTACTAATATTCTTGAAGTAGAACTTGGTAACGGGATGTATAATCCAGCACCATTAAAATTATTTGGTAAGTACAATTTACGAAATAATTTAGCTGAAGTGGGGCAGCCACGATTTATCTTGGATTTAGTTAACGATGATAAAGTGATTTTAACTAGTGATTCAAGCTGGATTTTAGGAAATGGTAAACGCCTTTTTAATAATCTTTATCTTGGCGAAACGGTCGATAATAATTTAGAAGCAAATTATTATGCCCAAGTTCAAATAGATGATTGTAAACGTAATTTAGTTTTAAGCGAAATTCCTAAAATCAAGCGATGTGGTGATATATTACCACAATCATTCATTAATCAAAATGATGGGATAATCGTTGATTTTGGTAAAATGATTTCAGGTTTTATTAATTTTGCTTGTACAGCCCATAAAAACCAAGAAATAGTATTGCAGTATAGTGAAGCCATGGTAGACAATCATTTAGTCTATTCTACTTGTTTAGCTGGGAGTGTAGGGGAGCGAATTGGTGAACATGTAATTGCCGGAGGGACCGGGGCTCCGGCAATAGCGATTCAAACAGATCGTCTTATTTGTAAGGAGGGGTATAATCAGTTTACAAATAAGTTTACGTATCATTCTTTTCGCTTTGTTCGGATTACTGGAATTGAATTGACCCAGTTGCAACAGATCTATGCAACGTATGTGCATACGGATTTAAAAAAAATTGCCAAAATTACAGTTGATAATCAAGAGTTACAACAATTATATGATGCTGCCACAAGAACTAAATTAAATAATGTTCATGGAACATTTGAGGATTGTGCTCGTGAGCGTTTAGGCTATGGGGGGGATATGGTAGCCCTTGCTACTTCAAATCTATATACTTTTGAGTTAGATAAATTATATAAAAAGATTATTAAAGATTTTCGATTTGAACAAACTGCCATGGGTGGAATTCCTGAAACTGCTCCATATATGGGAATTCAATCTAATGGTACAGCAAAAGGAGAGGGACCGATTTTATGGCAATTAGTTTATCCATATCTTGTCTATAAACATTATCAGTATTATGGCGATTTGAGTTTACTCAAGCAAGAATACCCATACTTAAAAAAACAATTGGATTATTTGCTAGATTATAATTTGAATAAACTAGTTGAGTGTTGTTTAGGGGATCATGGGAGTATTTTAATTGCTGGTCAATTTCGCAAACCAACACCGGATAAACTTCTATTAGGTTACTGCACGGTACTATTATTTTTACGCTATAATATTTTAATTTATCAAGCGATTAAAAAAGATACTGTTTTTTATCAACAGCGATATCAAGAACTCAAGATACTTACGATAAATAAGTTTAAAAATTCTGATGGTAGTTTTGGTGAAGGAAGTCAAAGTGGTTATGCTTTTGCAATTGAATTAGGGCTGGATGATCCTAAAAAATTATGTGCTTTATTTGTAGAGAAAGTAAAAAAGGATGATTATGTCTTTAATAGTGGTATTTTTGCGATGGCTCTAAGTTATGAAATTTTATCTAAATACGGATATGATGAGGTAATCGAAAACTGGTTATTGCGTAAAGAGGCACCAAGTTATCAACAAATGCTTAAAAGTGGTAATCAGGTTTTAGCAGAATTATTTGTTGGTGAACATTTATCATTGAATCATGCAATGTTTGCAAGCTATCAACAATGGTATTATCAAGGATTGGCAGGTATAAAGATTACTGATCAGGCAGTTGGATTTGATCATATAGTATTTAATCCCTATTTTTCCAAAAAAGTAAATGATTTTACTTGTCAACTTGATACTAAACAAGGGCTGATTACTTCTTCTTGGCATCGATGTGGTCATGAAATTAATTGGGAATTAGCAGTTCCGGTAAAAAAAGTAAACTATCAAATTAAAATTAATAATAGATATCAAGAGATAAAAAGGATTAGTAAAAATAACCAGATTATCATTAAGTTAATTGACAGCGTATAAATTAAAAGTAATCAGAGATGTTTTTTAAAGAACAAATCTTTAGATGAAATCAAAAGTTTGTTAATAAAATTAAAAAGATAGAAATTTTGAAATTAACCTCACTATTTTTCTATCTTTTTTTGTTTCTGTTACGATATTCTTTTGGTAAACAATAATAGGTTTCTTTAAATTTTTTATAGAAGAAACTTAGATTTTGATAACCACACTCATGAGCTATTTGGTCAATTGAATAACTACTATTGAGCAGCAGTTTTGATGCGTATTGCATTTTTAATTTAATAATTAATTCTTTGTAAGAATAATTGAAATTCTTTTTCAATAATGTTGTTAGATAACAAGGATTGATGTTTAAATACTTAGCTGTTGAATCGAGGCTGCAAGTAAGGAAATTTTTTTCTAAATATTGTAATGCTAAAATGATGATTGTACTGGATTTAGTAATGGATTCTAAGTTGATAGAGGTATCTAGAGTATTGATCATTTCTAAGATAATTAAGACAAAAAGACTTTTTTTTATTTCGGTTGAATTTAAGGTTGGATAAAAGTATTCATAGATAAATTCAAGAATAAACATTTGCAATCGTTGATTATTTTCTGTATTAAAGATCAAGTAATTTAAATCTGTGTTATCTTGATTAATTGCATTAATGAAAAATGATGTAATTAAGTTATTATCAGTTAATTTAGAAAAGAAACTATTATTTAGATAATCTTTTTTGATAATGAAATTAATCAAAATATCATTTTCATCAGTATAGCCAATTGCATGTGGCGTTCTGGTATCAATTAAAGTCATTTGTCCTTTTTTTAAAATAACTTCATGCCCATCGATAATTTGGCTGCAGCTTCCAGAGTACATATAATTTATTTCAATATGATCGTGGACGTGAGTTGGAACATCATCAAAGCGTTGATTTTTATAGACTATAATAGTATCGGAGTCTGGCACATTATTGGTATTAAATTGATAGATATTATTGATTAAACGATATTTACCTTTAGTTGCATATTGAGTTGCAAATCCATTTTTATGTTTGATTTCTGTTCGACTATATGTTCTTAAAAAATGATCTAATTTAAAACTATCCATCGTTTTCCTCCTTATCTTTTTTATTATATCACTAAATCTAAAGTTTCGTCAGTAAATTACTAAATAGACGTTATAGTATCTTATTTTTATATTGTTAGAATATAAAGTATAGATATGATAGCGTTTACTAATAGAGGTGATGAAATGATCAGAGAAGATATTATGGAACGATTAGTTTGTTTTAGTGATGAAGAAATTAATAATTTAAATGGTTTTGTAGGAATTGATAAAAGTATTTTTATAAGTGAACAGTCAAATGTAGTTGATGCTGATAAATTATTAAAAGCTAATCAGCAGTTTGCTGTTCGTAAACATGCACGTTTTTGTGAATATCCAAAGCATCGTCATAATTATTTAGAGTTTATGTATGTTTATGGTGGTGAAATGGTTACTATAATTGATGATCAAGAGATTGTGATTAAACAAGGAGAATTATTATTACTAAATCAAAATATTGAACATGCAATTAAATACACTAATGAAAATGACATTATTTTTAATTTTATTATTAAACCAGAGTTTCTTGAATTTTTATCAGGTATGGCAGAAGAACAAAACGAGGTTTTTAGCTTTATTTTTGATGCTTTGTATTCATATGATAATAAGGGTGAATATTTAATTTTTAAGGTTAGTAATAATGAAATTGTCCGTAATCATATTGAGGCAATCATAACTAATATATACCAGCAACAATTAAATCATAGTTTTACATTAAAATTATTAGTGGGATTATTGTTGACAGAATTGATGAATAATCCACACTTGATTGAGACATACGAGAGTAATAATTATAATAAACTAGTTGTTATCTCTATTTTAAAATATATTACACTTAATTACCAAGAAGGATCGTTATCAGTGTTAGCTAAACAGATTCATCAGCCAGATTATAAGATTTGTAAGTTGATTAAAGAACATACGGGCTCTACTTTTAAACAGTTGATTCAAGAAGAACGTTTAAAAGCAGCGGCCAATCTTTTAAAGACTACCAGTTTGCCAATTGTTGAAATAATGCAGGAAGTTGGCTATGAAAATATTACGTACTTCTATAAAATTTTTAAGGAAAAATTTAAAATAACACCTAGTATTTATCGTAATCACAATCTTCGCTAAGCAAAATAGGATAATATCATTGCCAAGATTAGATATTATTTGTAACCGTTTAACTTGCTATTATGAATATGTCGAAAATAAGACAAGTAAAAATATTTTAAAGAGGAGATGTAGTTATGGCTAAAAAAGTAGATTACACGCAGTTAGCTAAAGAGGTAATCAGAGCAGTTGGGGGAAAAGAAAATATTAATGGTGTTACTAATTGTATGACCCGTTTAAGATTTGTATTAAAAGATGATAGTATACCAAATAGTGAAGAAGTCAAGCTAATTAAGGATGTAAAAGGAGTTATGAATAAGGGAGGTCAATATCAGGTGATTATTGGTACCCATGTTAATGAGGTAATTAAATTTGTTAATCAAGAACTAGGCTTTAAGGGTGATGAAAAAGCAACTGAGGATAAAGTTGAAGAAAAAGGCAATTTGTTTAATCGTTTTTTCAAAGTAATCAGTGGATGTATTATGCCAATGATAGGGCCAATGGTTGCAGGGGGGATTATCAAAGGAATATTGACGATTTGTGTAACCCTTGGCTGGATGACAAAAACTGATGGAAATTATTTGACCTTATATGCGGCAGCGGATGCATTATTATATTTTATGCCAATCATTGTTGGTTTTTCGGCTGGTAAGGTATTTAAATGTAATCCTTATGTAACAGCGACAATTGGTGCAGCACTGTTATATCCGGATTTAGTAAATGCTTTAGCAGGGGATACAGCACATCATTTTATGGGCTTAACAATTACAAATATGTCTTATAGTCAAACCTTATTACCAATTATTTTAGCTTCGTTTATTGCTGCAAAAATAGAATATTTTGCTAAAAAAATTATTCCGACAATGTTGCAATTAATGATTGTGCCTGTAATAGTTTTAATGATCACAGTACCGCTTAGCTGGCTAGCTATTGGTCCAGTCATGAATACAGTTTCTAGCTGGTTATCAACTGCGGTAGTATCGATATTTGGATTTAGTCCAATATTAGGAGGAATTTTGTTTGGTGCTTTTTGGCAGTTAATGGTTTTATTAGGATTACACAGTGCTTTTATTCCAGTATTATTAAATAATTTATTTACAATGGGCTATGATCCAATCAATGCAATCTTAGGATTGACAGTTTGGGCTTTAGCTGGCGTTTCTTTAGGATATGCAATTAAGATGAAAGATCCTGAGAAACGCTCATTAGGATTTGGAAATATGGCATCATGTTTATGTGGAGTGACAGAACCAACAATCTACTCTATCGCTTTACCACAAATCAAATGTTTTGTAGCAGCATGGATTGGTGGGGGAATTGCCGGTGGAATCTTAGGAGCTTTAGGTGGAAAAATGTATTCACTTGGTGGTGATGGTTTATTTAGAATTCCAGCGATGATCAATCCTAACGGAATTGATGTTAGTTTTTATGGTTTTATTATTACGGCTTTGATTGCATTGGTAGTATCAGCAATAATTACTTATTTTGCTGCTGATCCTGAAAAATAAATAATTAATCTTCTGTTTCCTAGAAGATTAGTTCTATGAGGAGAAAAAATGTTTAGATTTAAAAAAAAGAAACAACAAATTGAAATAAAAGCTCCGGTGGTTGGAAAAAGTGTCTCAATTGAATCAGTTCCTGATGATACTTTTGCAACTAAATTAATGGGAGAAGGCGTTGCATTTAAATTTAGTGGTAGTGATATTTGTGCACCGGTTACAGGTGAGTTGATTCTAGTTGCAGATACTTTACATGCATTTGGCATTCGTGACACACATGGTGTTGAAATCTTGGTACATATTGGTCTAGAAACGGTTACTCTAAATGGTGCTGGTTTTATTAAAATAAAAGAGATTGGGCAAAAAGTATTTGAAGGTGAGCCGATTATTAAAGTTGACCAGACGTATATGTTAAAAAGTGGACTTAATATGATTACAATGATGGTAGTTACAAATTCTAGTGACTATCAAATCAGCTTAGATAATCTTGAAAGTAATGTTGATTTAGATAGTGTTATGATTAGATGTATAGCTAATTAAGGAGGAATTTATGAGAGTAGTAGAAAAAAATTTAAATAGTTCCAGCTATCATAATTTATTTCCTTTTTTTTGGCAACATGGGGAATCTAATAATAAAATTGACGAATATATTACCAAAATGAAAGAGCAGGGAATTAATGACTTTTGTATTGAATCAAGACCTCATCCAGCATTTTTAGAAAAAGGCTGGTGGCAATCTTTAGATTTTATTATTGAAAAGGCTAAAGAGAATGATATGAAGATATGGATCTTAGACGATGCTAGATTTCCAACAGGTTATGCCAATGGTAAAGTACCAGAAGCATTGAGGAAAAGATACTTAAATTATCGTCGTTATGATATAGCGGGGAATCAAAAGTTTGCGCAGCTTAATTTGAAACCGATTGTTGATATGCGTACTTTTATGAATAATAAAAGGCACCAGCAGGATCAAATTTTTAGAGTTGTTTTAGCAAAAAATGATATTTCTGTAAAAGATGGTTTTAATGAAACTGATTTGATTGATATAACAAATCAGGTTAAGGATAATGTGTTGACTGTATCATTAGAAAATAATGTTAATTATAGTATTTTTGTTTTATATGTAACAATGGTAGGAGATGAAGCGGTTACGGAAGAATACTTAGATCCGATGAAAAAAGAGGCCACTCAAGTATTGATTGATGAAGTATATCAAAAGCATTATGATCATTATTATCATGAGTTTGGTAAAACTATCGTTGGTTTTTTTTCTGATGAACCCCGTTTTGGTAATACTAAAGGACCTAACGCTTCAATTGGTCGTTATAATATGCCTTTGCCATGGAATGAAAATGTTTTAATGAAGTTAAAGGAGATAGATTTTGATTTAAATAACCTTGTTTTATTATTTCAAGGGATGAGCAGTACAGCTAATATGGTACGCTATGCTTATATGAATATCATTTCTAATTTGTATAGTGAAAATTTTAGTCAGGTTATAGGAAACTGGTGTAAAGAAAAAGAAATTGACTATGTTGGACATGTAATTGAAGATAATAATGCTCATAGCCGTTTAGGTTATGGGGCAGGTCACTATTTCCGGAGCATTGCTGGTCAAACAATGGCGGGGATCGATATTATCGGAGGACAGATTGTTCCTGGAATGGATTATCATCACACAGCTTTTTCGACTGGTGGCAGTGATGGAGAATTTTATCATTATGCACTGTGTAAATTAGGTGCTTCTGCAGCAAAATTAGATAAAAATAAAAATGGTCGTTTGATGTGCGAGGCATTTGGAGCTTATGGCTGGGTTGAAGGATTGAAAATGATGAAGTGGATAACTGATCATATGATTAGTCATGGAGTTAATTTAATTGTGCCACATGCATTTGACCCTAAGGAATTTCCTGATTGGGATTGTCCACCGCATTTTTATGCACATGGAAATAATCCACAATATCCATATTTTCATTATTTTGCTAACTATGCTAACCGATTATGTAATTTAATGAGTGATGGACATCAAATCTGTAAAGTTGGAGTTTTATATCATGCTTTTGCAGAATGGTCTGGGGACTATATGTTAATTCAAAAAGTATTAAAAGTTTTACAACAAAATCAAATTGATTGCAATGTTATTAGTGAAGATTATTTGATGGAAGCGATGATTAAAGAAGATGTTTATCAAATCAATGGCTATGATTTTGAAGTCTTAGTAGTTCCGTATGCTAAAAGATTACCAGATTGTTTATTACAGACAATCAAGCGCTTAAAAAGTAAAGTTATTTTTATTGATGCTTTTCCTGAAGATGAGGAAGTTGAAGGTGCACTAGTGCTGTCACTTCAAGAATTACCTAGAGAACTAAATGATTACTCAGAAATTTTAATTGATCATATGGAAGAGAAACTAGTTTTTTATCATTATCAACATGATGATGGTGATATATATATGTTTAATAATGAAAGTATTTATTCTGATATTAATAGTCAGATAATGCTTAAAACAGACCAATCATTAATGATATATGATGCCTTTAGTAATCAAACTTATAAATTTGCTAGTAAAATTGAAGGGCAGCAACAGATTTTTAATCTGCATTTAGCACCATATCAATCGCTTATTTTAGTAAGTGGTAAGAGTAATGATTTGATACCAGCGAAAAAAAGTGAGTTAGGAAATGTAAATGATGTTGAGATTTCTTTAAGAGCATTTAACGAAACTAAATATCGAGTAAATTTTAAAGCTGATTTAAACACTAATTTAATGAATCGTTATCCGTGTTTTTCGGGTGCTGTCAAGTATCATTTTAGATATTCATTTATAACTAAAGATGTTTTATTAGAAATTAGTGAAGCATATGAAATTGTTGAAGTAATCGTTAATGGAAAGTTAGCGGGAGTCAAAATAGCTCCAGAATATTTATTTGATATAAGTGAATATCTTGAAATTGGTGAAAACTCGTTTGAAATAATTGTTATCAACACATTAGCTCGTAATCAGCATGATGCAATGTCACAGTTTTTGGCACTTGAACCAATGGGAATCACGGGAACACTCAAGTTCTATACGAAAAATGTTGACGATGAGGTTATTGTAAATAGAGATAAAAACTTAATTTAATTTCAAATTACATTCATTAATGTTAACAACAGTAATTTTTATAGAAAGGTAATTTGGCCTTTCTATTTTATTTTGCAAATAAAGACACTTTTTTAGACAAGTACCGTCCTTAAAATGAGGACAGGTTAAATTTATAATATGGGTGTAATAGAGGAGGAAAGTATAAGATGGAATACTATTTGGCAGTAGATATTGGTGCTTCGAGCGGAAGACATATTTTAGGAAGTTATCAAAATGGTAAACTTGTTTTGGAAGAAATACATCGTTTTGAAAATAATATTAGAGTGATTGATGAGCATTTATCTTGGGATGTTGATTATTTGTTTCATGAAATCATTGCGGGAATGAAAAAATGCAAAGAATTAGATAAAATACCACTTAGTATGGCAATTGATACTTGGGCAGTTGATTATATCTTTTTAGATAGGCATGGTAAACGAATTGGCAATGCTATTTCTTATCGTGATCACCGTACTGACAATATTGATCAAGAAGTCTATAAAATAGTTTCTGCGGAAGAACTGTATGAGCGAACAGGAATTCAAAAACAGTTATTTAATACACTTTATCAATTAATGGCTGTAAAAAAGTATACGCCTGAAATTTTAACCCAAGTTTCTTCGATGCTGATGATTCCTGATTACTTTAGTTACTTGTTAACAGGTAGGCAGGTTTGTGAATATACTAATGCCTCGACTACTCAATTAGTGAGTTCAAATACTAGAAATTGGGATCGTGAATTAATCGAACAGCTAGGATATCCACAAACCATGTTTAAAGAAATCATTGAACCAGGCACCATAATAGGTAATTTAACAGATATTGTTCAAGAAAGTGTAGGTTTTGATACAAAAGTTATTGCTACAGCCAGTCACGATACTGCTTCAGCAGTAGTAAGCGTTCCAGCTCTTCGAGAAGATTTTATTTATATTTCCTCAGGAACATGGTCGTTAATGGGAATGGAACGAAATATTGCAGATTGTTCATTGGAGAGTATGCAAGCTAATTTTACAAACGAAGGTGGTTATAATCATCGTTTTAGATATTTAAAAAACATTATGGGACTTTGGATGATTCAATCATTGCGTCGTGAGCTAGAAGAAACGTTAAGTTTTAATGAGCTTTGCCAGATGGCAAAAGCCAATCAAAATTTTCCTTCACGTGTAGATGTAAATGATTGCTGTTTTTTATCACCAGATTCAATGATTAAAGCAATCCAAGATTATTGTCAAAATTCTAATCAGCCGATACCTAAAACTGCTGGAGAACTGGCAAATGTGATTTATCAGAGTCTTGCAATAAGTTATGCAGCTACAATTGAAGAAATTGAAATGCTAACAAGAAAAAAATATGAAGCAATCTATATTGTTGGTGGTGGCGGGAATGCTGAGTATTTAAATGAATTGACAGCAAAAGCTACTGGTAAAGTAATTTATACGGGACCGGTAGAAGCAACTGCAACTGGTAATATAGTTGTTCAAATGCTTAATAATCAAGTTTTTGCTTCACTTGTTGAAGCACGTAAATGTATTAAAAATTCGTTTGAAATTAAAAAGTATAAGGAGGAAAAATAAAAATGAATGTAGTTGAAAGATATAAAAGTGCTAGAGAAATTTATAAAAAAGTTGGTGTTGATACCGATTTAGCAATAAGAAAATTACTTAATTTTCCCATTTCTATGCATTGTTGGCAAGGTGATGATGTAGTTGGATTTGATGGAGCGGGGGCGTTGTCGGGAGGCATTCAAACAACCGGTAATTATCCAGGAAAGGCTAGAACGCCCGAAGAACTAATGGCTGATATTGATAAAGTATTATCATTAGTCCCAGGTAAACATAGAATTAATCTTCATGCGAGTTATGCCATTTTTGAAAATGGTGAAGTGGTAGATCGTGATCAAATCGAACCTAAGCATTTTATTAAATGGGTAGAGTTTGCCAAAGAAAGAGGATTGGGGCTAGATTTTAATCCAACGATTTTTTCTCATCCTAAAGCTGAGGGTCTAACATTATCTAATCCGGATAAAGAAATTCGTGAATTTTGGATCAGACATTGTAAGGCTTGTATTCGTATTTCTGAATATTTTGCTAAAGAATTAAATAGCCCATGTCTAATGAATATTTGGATTCCTGATGGATTAAAAGATATTCCCGCTGATCGTTTAGGACCACGGCAACATTTTATGGAATCATTAGATGAAATTTTATCAATTGATTATGATAAAGAAAAAGTATTGGTTTGTTTAGAATCAAAAGTATTTGGAATTGGGATGGAATCGTATACTGTTGGGTCTAGTGAATTTACGATTAATTATGCTCAAACAAGAGGAATCTTGCCACTGATGGATAATGGACATTATCATCCTACCGAAGTAGTATCTGATAAACTATCTGCAATGTTGTTATTTAATCAAAAAGTAGCTTTGCATGTAACTAGACCAGTTCGCTGGGATAGTGATCATGTTGTATTATTTGATGATGAAACAAAAGAGATTGCTAAAGAAATTGTTCGTAACGATGCCTTAGATCGAGTATTAGTTGGTTTAGATTTTTTTGATGCAAGCATCAATCGTATTAGTGCTTGGACAGTAGGAATGAGAAATATGCAAAAAGCTTTATTAAATGCCTTATTAATCCCATTTGATGATTTGAAAAAAATGCAGTCTGAAGGTGATTTTACAAAAATCATGGCGCTACAAGAAGAATTGAAATTATACCCATTGGGTGATGTATGGAACTATATTTGTAAAATTACTCAAGTACCTGAAGGTCTAGAGTGGTTTAAAGAAATTAAAAAATATGAACATGAAGTTTTAGTAAATAGAAAATAGGAGTAAAATAATGGAAATCTTAAAAACACAATTTATTCAAGGTTTTATGAGAATGTGCAGCGACGGCTATAAGTTAGGCTGGCATGAGCGAAATGGTGGAAATCTTACCTATCGAATTAAAGTAGGTGAAATCGCTTTAATAAGAGAAGGGTTAGATGAAACAACTGAGGATTATCCGATTGGGACGAGTGTTCCAGCTTTAGCTAATGAATATTTTTTAGTAACTGGTTCAGGTAAATTTTTTAGAAATGTTGATATTGATCCATTAGATAGTATAGGTATTATTAAAATTGATACTCGTGGTGAGAATTATAAGATTTGTTGGGGACTTATTAATGGTGGAAAACCAACTAGCGAATTGCCATCACACTTAATGAATCATGAAGTAAAAAAATTAAAGAATGAAAATTATCGTGTCATTTATCATTGTCATGCTACTAATGTAATTGCTTTAACATTTATTTTACCATTAAAAGATGAGATATTTACTCGGGAGTTATGGGAAATGGCGACTGAATGTCCAGTTGTTTTTCCTGATGGTGTAGGGGTAGTCCCTTGGATGGTTCCTGGAGGTCGTGATATTGCCATCGCAACATCTGAATTAATGAAAAAATATGACGTGGCAATCTGGGCTCATCATGGTATCTTTTGTGCAGGAAGCGACTTTGATATTACTTTCGGTCTTGCTCATACAGTTGAAAAATCAGCTGCAATTTTAGTCAAAATGTTATCGATGTCATCAACTAAATTGCAGACTATCTCACCAGCTAATTTTAGATTGTTAGCTAAAGATTTTAATGTTGTTCTACCAGAAAAATTTTTATTTGATAAATAAAATATTGTCTTGATTAACTATGTGTTTTTTGACCAACAATCAAAAATATCTCCAGTTATTTATCATTGATTAAAACCTCTCTTTTAATGCTGGTGGTTAATCATGTTTGAAAATAAAGATTATTTAATTAATAATTTAAATAATCTTTATTTTAGTTTAAATCGATTGCGTTTTAGAATTTACAAAGTTATCATAAATAAAAGGGGGAAGATAAATATGAATCAAAGCCTTTTGGAACAGCTGAAAATAATAACTGCTGAAGAACAGGCAATCTTAAATAATAAAGTAAATATTCAAAAATCAATTTATACTGGTAATGATCAGTTTATTGTTGAAAGTAAAAAAATGCTGGATAAACAAACTTTGATTTCAGTTAGAACCCATACTCGTTTTGCTGACTTCCCCTTGCATCGTCATAACTATATCGAAATGATGTATGTATGCCAAGGCTCAATTACTCATATTATTGATAATAAAAAAGTAGTTTTACGACAAGGAGAAATCTTATTATTGAATCAGCATTCTTGGCATGAAATAAAAAAAGCTTCAGCTGATGACATTGCTATTAATTTAATGATTTTGCCAGAGTTTTTTGATATGGTTTATACAATGATTGGATATAATAATATTATTGGTGATTTTTTAATAAATATTTTAAAACAAGATGAATGTCGTGGCGAATATTTACTGTTTAAAGTTGCTGATATTCTTCAAATTCAAAATCTAATGGAAAATATAATCTATTCATTATTGCAGAGTGAATCTGAATTTCGTCACGAACATCAAATTACAATGGGATTATTATTTTTATACTTGACTAAATATATTGCTCGAACAAAGAAAGGGACGACCAAGGAATTTGAAGAACTTTTAGTAGAGACAGTTGTTGATTATATTACCGATAATTACAAACATGCGACTTTGAATGAAATTGCACAAATTCTAAATCAGCCAGTTTATGCTTTAAGCAAGCTAATCAAACAACAAACTCAACGGAATTTTAAAGAATTATTGCAAAGTCGTAAATTTTATCGTGCTGAAGAACTATTGAGGGGTACAAAACTATCAATCAATGACATTATCACAGCTGTAGGATACGAGAATAATAGTTATTTTTTTAAAAGATTTAAAGCAAAATATAAAATGACGCCAACTGCATATCGAAAAAAAATGAAATTGTGATTTTTAATATAATTATAAAAGCTATGACTCATGTCAAAATAACCGGTCATAGTTTTTATTTTAAACATGGGCTAATAATTGTTCAATTCGTTCTCCTTGACAAAAACGTCTTTTTAATTCTTGTGTGCATTTTTTATATCGGTCAAAAGTACAGAGGGTTTGGGGAACATGGCTATATACTTTCCAATATCCAATATATTTATAATCAGCACCGTTGATAAACCCTTTAACATCAGTCAAAGGGTACCCCAAAAACAAACCGATTTCATGAGGAAATTCACTACTATTCATTCTAATCTTTAGCCAATTTATTAGACTGTCGATATCTTGATAAGGGTAATGATAATTATTTAGAACAGCTCTAAATTTATGGTTATTAAAAAGGTTATTTAATTTTTCTTTTTGATAAACATAAATCATTTTTGAATTATTATTTTCATGAATAATCGAAATGTATATTCCTCTTTGATTGCATAGTTGGTTGTAATAATTTAAACACTCTTCTAATTCATTGAACTCATTGCTAATATTAAAAATATTTCCAGCTTTCATTTTTAATAAAGTAGGACTACAAAAAGTAACAAGTTTAGATTCAAATAATAATGCAGTTGATGGCACATAATCACTCCTTTTATATGGTTAGCGATGACTAACTATGTAAAAGATATCATAAATATAAGGTGATTTCAATTGTTTTTGTAAGAAGCTTGTTAATGGAGTTAAAATTATTATTAAGTTTAAATAATTAAAATTATAAGATTAAATTTCTTTATTTGAAAATAAATATTGACTCATTAATTTGACGGAGAATACACCTAAGTATATACTAAGAGTGGATTAAAAATTAACTTAAGGAGAAAATTAAGATGATATATACAGTAACGTTAAACCCAGCAATTGATTATGTAATTAAAGTAGATAATTTTGAAACCGGAATTGTCAATAGAACAAAACAAGAAAACATGTTTTTTGGTGGTAAAGGAATTAATGTTTCTAACGTTTTAAAAACTTTAGGTGAAAAAAGTACGGCGTTAGGATTTATCGCAGGATTTACTGGCAAAGCAATCAAAGAGGGATTAGAAGCTAAAGGATTAAAAACTGATTTTGTTGAAGTTGCCGGATTATCAAGAATCAACGTGAAGATGAAATCTGATAATGAAACTGAAATTAATGGGATGGGACCACAAATTAAAGATGCACAAGTTCAAGCATTATTAGGTAAGTTAGATAATTTAAAAGATGGTGATATTCTAGTTTTATCTGGAAGTATTCCAGGCAGTATGCCGGATGATATATATGAAAAAATTATGGAATATGTAAAATCAAAAAATGTTTTGATCGTAGTCGATGCAACTAATAATTTATTGATGAACTGTCTAAAGCATCATCCATTTTTGATTAAGCCAAATAATCATGAATTAGCTGAAATTTTTAATGTTGAAATTAAAAATAAAGAAGATGTCGTTGTTTATGCTAAGAAATTACAAACAATGGGAGCTAAAAATGTGTTAGTTTCGATGGCTGGAGATGGAGCAGTATTAGTCGATCAAAATAATGATGTACATATAACATCTGCTCCTAAAGGTGAGGTTAAAAATTCAGTTGGGGCGGGTGATAGTATGGTCGCTGGATTTATTTACGGTTATATTAAGACAAATGATTTCAAAACGGCTTTAAAACAGGCTACAGCTACTGGTAGTGCAACTGCATTCAGTGAAGATTTGGCATCAAAAGAAAAAATAGATGAATTATTAAAAACAATAAGTGAGGATGAATAATGAAAATTACAGATTTATTATGTCTGCAGGGAATTGATATGAATGGGGAAGTTGCTAATAAAGAAGAAGCGATCGATCACTTAGTTGATTTAATGGTGGGTACTGGAAATATTAGTGATAAACTAGCCTTTAAAAAAGGTATTTTAGCTCGCGAAGCTCAAAGTACAACGGGAATTGGAGAAGGAATTGCAATCCCGCATGCCCAAGTAGCAGCAGTAAAAAAACCTGGACTAGCAGTAATGATAGTTAAAGATGGTGTGGATTATCAATCATTAGATAGTCAACCAGCACGGTTGTTTTTTATGATTGCAGCACCAGTTGATGGTGGTAACATTCATTTGGAAACATTAGCAAGATTATCCGGGATGTTAATGGATAATGATTTTAAAGAAAACTTAATTAATGCTAGTGATGCAGTGGAATTTTTAAGATTAATTGATGATAAAGAAAATGAAATAGTGAAAGTAAAAGAAGAAACTGACGGTACTAATTATGAAGTTTTAGCAGTTACCGCATGTCCTACTGGAATTGCTCATACTTTTATGGCAGCAGAAAGTTTAGAAGCAAAAGCTAAAGAAATGAACATATTATTTAAAGTAGAGACAAATGGGGCAACAGGGCCTAAAAATGTTCTTACGGCTGAAGAAATCAGTAAGGCACGATGTATTATTGTGGCAGCAGATAAACAAGTGGAGATGTCACGTTTTGATGGTCGGCCTGTAATTATAACTAAAGTAGCTGATGGAATTAATAAAGCAGAGGAGTTATTGTCGCAAGCAATAAATGGTAATGTAGAAATTTATCATCATCAAGGAGATAAAGTGGTTAGTAGTTCTGCCAATGAGGGAATTTGGCGAAAATTATATACCCAATTGACAGATGCTTTAAGTAAAATATTGCCAATCATTATTGGATCGGGAGCATTGATTTCAATTGCTTCATTAGCAGCAAGTTATAATTTATTTGGAATCAAACAAATTTATGATAGTATTTGGCTAAGTAACAGTTATATTCTGGGGATAACCGTTAATGGGATGATCGTTGCTTTATTTGCTGGCTTTATTGGTCAGGCAATTGCAAGTCAGCAGGGATTTGCAGTAGCTCTTGCTGGCGGGGCTGCAATGTTATTAAATAATATGTATCTACAAAATATGCCTAGTCCTGGTATTTTAGGTGCAATCATAGCGGGCTTTATTGGTGGATATGTTGTAATTTTATTACAAAAAATTTGTCGTAAATTGCCAGAATGTTTAGATGGTATAAAGCCAACAGTAATTTATCCGATTTTTGGGGTCATGATTACGGGTGTTTTATCATATTTGATTAGTCCTTATGTTGGAAGTCTAAATCAGACTATTAGTGTATTTATTGGTAGTATGGATATTGTTTATAAACTAATTTTAGGAGTTATTGTTGGGGGAATGATGTCTGTTGACATGGGTGGCCCAGTTAATAAAATTGCTTATCTTTTTGGAATAGCTCAAATTGTTGAAGGTAACTTTGATGTTATGGCTGCTGTAATGGCCGGCGGAATGGTACCGCCATTAGCAATTGCAATTAGTACAACTTTCTTTAGAAATAAATTTACATTAACTGAACGTAAACTAGGTTGTCAAAATTACTTAAAAGGCTTAATGTTTATTTCTGAAGGGACAATTCCTTTTGTTCAAAAAGACCCCCGCTTAGTAACATTAGCTTGCATTGTTGCTTCAGCAGTAGCTGGTGGTTTTTCAATGCTTTATAATTGTGGAATTAGAATTCCTCATGGTGGAATCTTTGTATTACCATTAATAGCGCATCCTTTTAGATATATTGTTGCTTTATTAGCAGGAAGTCTTTGTGGAGCTGTTATTTATGGATTCTTTAAAGAAATTGGAGAAGAATGATATGAAATATATATTTTTTGATATCGATGGAACTTTGACGGATAATACAACTGGAAAAATTGTTCCAAGTGCCCAAGAAGCCCTAGATAAATTACAAGAAAATGGTAATTTTGTAGCTATTGCAACGGGACGCGCTTATTATAAAGCTAAAAACTTTCTTAAAGAAGTTGGTTTAAATAATATGGTTTGTAATGGTGGTAATGGTCTTGTCATAAATCATCAGTTAGTAAAAAATGCACCATTGGATCGGCAAAAAGCATTGGCTGTTATTGATGAAGCAGAAAATTTAGGCTATGGAATCCTAATAGCTCCATTTGATAGTATTGATGTATACAGTAAAAATACGTTATTTTTAAAACAAGCAGGTTATCGAAAAGAACCAACACGTTATACAATTGATAGTGAAATAAATTATCATAATTTAGAAAATATTTATAAAATTTATATTTCTATTCCAGCTAGTGAAGAAACACGATTAACATTAAAAGATACGTTAGGTTCATTACGTTTTGAACAAGAATATTTAATGTTTCAGCCAGATGATAAAAAGCAGGGAATAGTTGATATGATTGCGATGATAAAAGGAAATATTGATGATGTTGTAGTATTTGGAGATGATTATAATGATCTTGTTATGTTTGATGAACGTTTCTATCGAATTGCGATGGGTAATGCCTGTGATGAATTAAAAGCTAAAGCGGATTATATAACTGATCGCAATACTAGTGATGGAATTTATAATGCTTGTAGGGTGCATGGTTGGATCAAATAATCGAAGGATAAAATTTCTAATTATTTGTTTTAGATTAGTTCACATTTAATTCATAGAGTGATGCTAGGATAATAGTGTCGAAAGACAAACCATAATAATATGTAAAATATATTAATCCCCTCATATATGTTTTACAACCTGAATGATGGATGATTCCCTCTCCCAAAAACTCATCCATCCTATAAGGAGTCTCCCCTGGCTCCTTTTTTATTTTAAAAAATTATACGGTTCACATTTAATTCATAGAGCGGTGCTAGGATAATAGTGTCGAAAGACAAACCATAATAATATGTAAAATATATTAATCCCCTCATATATGTTTTACAACCTGAATGATGGATGATTCCCTCTCCCAAAAACTCATCCATCCTATAAGGAGTCTCCCCTGGCTCCTTTTTTTATTTTATTACTGTACTTTTTTTTAAGAATTGCATATAATCATAAAAAAAGAAGGGGTGATAAAGATGATTGACGGACATATGCATTTAGAATATGGGGATCTAAATAAAGAATATGTATTAAAGTTTGTTGATGCAGCTGTTAAAAAAGGTTTGACAAAGATTCAAATTTTAGATCACACACATCGTTTTAAAGAGTTTGAAGAGATTTATACAGAATTAAAAGAAGAGCCATTGCAAAAAAAATGGCTAGAGAATAAAGCAATGAAATTTAAGGATACTTTAGATGATTATGATAAATTAATTGAGGAAGTTAAAGCATTAGATTTGCCGATTGAAGTTACATTTGGTTTAGAAGTATGCTACGTGCCTAAACATGAAAAGAAGATTGGAGAAGTATTAGCTAACCATAATTATGATTTTGTTGTTGGGGCAATACACTCAATTAATGGCAGATTATATGACATGAATTTCTCTAAAGATATTTTATGGAATAAATTTGATGTTGATGATATTTATCGTGATTATTATGAATTGATTTTTTCATTGGTTAAGTCTGATTTATTTACGCAATTAGCGCATCCAGATACAATAAAAATGTTTAATTATTATCCAACCTATGATTTAACACCAACTTATCATCAGTTAGCTGATTTGTTGGTTGAACATAATGTAAAAGCTGAAAATAATACAGGATGTTATTATCGTTATAATCATAAAGATATGGGATTAAGCGAAGAATTGTTAAAGATATTAAAAGAACATGGAGTATCGATGATTACAGCAAGTGATGCTCATCAACCAGATCATGTTGGAACTAACATTGCTGATATTTATGAAAAGACGATGTTATAATTATAAATTAAATTTTATTAGTTGAACAGAAGCGATAATTTGTTGATTATTGTTTCTGTTTTAATTTTATCGTATTACGATTATAAAAATGGATTTATCACTACTGACGATGTAAGATGCAAAGAATCCCTAAATAATTAGCCATTTATAGCATTCTAACTTTCCCTATGCCATAATTTTTACTCGAGGAGGAAAATATAGAATGGAATATAACAAATATGGATATATACGGGTATCAAGTAAAGACCAAAATGTTGATAGGCAGATTACAGCTTTAAAAGAGGTTGGACTTACAGGGAGCCAGCTTTATATTGATTATCAGTCCGGTAAAGATTTTAATCGTCCTCATTATCAAAAACTTCTTCAGGTTTTAAAACAGGGAGATATTTTATACATTAAATCAATTGATCGTCTTGGACGTGATTATGATGAAATCATTGAACAGTGGCGTTATATTGTCAAGAAAATCGGAGTAGATATTGTGGTAATTGATTTTCCTTTATTAGATACACGTGAAAAGCATGATGGAATTACGGGTAAATTTATTGCAGACTTAGTATTGCAAGTGCTTTCTTATGTTGCTCAAATAGAACGCGAAAATACACGTCAAAGACAAGCCGAGGGAATTCGTGAAGCTAAACGTAGAGGCGTACGATTTGGAAGACCAAAATTAACGATTCCCGACGATTTTGAAGAAATTTATTATTTATGGCGAAAAAATGTAATCAGCAAAGCTGAAGCTTCGCGTCGTTTAAGTACAAATAATCATACCTTTACTAGATGGGTAAAGGATTATGAATCAATATAAATAAAGTTATTTAAGTAAAAACAGGAAAAAATGTAGACCTTTTTTCCTGTTTTTTTCAATCATAATATTTGTGAAAATTAAGAAAATATCTTATTTAAGTTTGTTTATTTAATTATATATTCTATGTGAGAAAAAGTCTACTTTGCTTCCTAAAAAGAAATACTTTATATTACAAAACACTCGAATACAAACCCTGATATTTGTATTCGTAAACAATATTTAATTATTTTCAAGTTTACAGAAAATAAAGTATGTTTTAATGTAATGACTTGAATGGTGGAAAGGATAAAAGAAGTGGAAAGAATTATTATTAGAAAAGATATGATTTTAACAACTATTCTTATTTTATCCATAATTCCATTTTCATTAATTATGATAAGCATTCCAATAGTAGCTTCAGGATTTATTTCGAATGTATCATCAGCTATCATGATATTTTGTTTATTTATATTTGGGGTGCTAGAGTTCTTTTCTTTGGTAATTGTAATAGTTGGAACTATTGAATTATTAGAATTGATATTTTTTGGAATGAAAAAGTTTGTAATTGATAAAGATGGTATCACTTCTTATAGGCTATGGAAAAAAGTGATTTTATGGCAGAAGGTTGCGGAAATTCAGCTGCACCATGAGCCTTTTTATTTTCTGATAATTCTTGAAAAGAATGGTAAGAATATGGAAATAAATCTAGCCAGTGCTTCGTTAATGATTTCAGAACAAGAGATATATCAGTATTGTTTAAAAAAGTGGAAGATTGCACAAAAATAAAATAATTAAAAAGATTATTATTTTATGTAATAATCTTTTTAATTATAGAAAAAGGTGGAAAAATTCCACCAGTATTTAATTTAAGATTCTACGATGTTTCGTTATTGGGAATGGTAGGCGTTTCTGGTTGTGCTGGAGTTGTAGGTTCAGTTGGTGCAGGCGTAGCTGGTTCAGTTATTTTCATAGTACCTCTTAAAATAATTTCCTCATGTCCTTTATATACACTATATGCTTCTTCATTTGATGAAATTAAATTGCCATTAGCATCATAAACATAACGCCATGATTTTGCTTTACTACCTGGAGTTCCTTTCTGTTTTACTTTTGTCTGTCCTTCGGGTAATGTAGGATCGTCTTCATATTTAGTATTATAATTAGTTGAAGCAAGTTTTTGACTTTTTAGCTCAACACGAACATTATTAACATTAGTACCTAAAATTTTAGTTGTTAGACGACTATTTTCATAAGAAGCGATGATCTTAATAGGATAAGCCTGGTCATTTTTAAATTTAAAATCAGGGCCACCCCAAGATACTGTAGCATCACGACCGATTGGAACATAGCCAGAAACAAAAGTATGATTAGTCCGCTCAGTAATCTTTAGATTAGCGTACAATACAGCATTATACAAAGTTGATGATGTCTGACAGATTCCACCTCCAACTTCTTGCACAGTCTCTCCATTTAAATAGGCTGCAGCTTCACCGAAGCCATTTTCTTTCGTTCTTTTGCCAACAACATTATTATAAGAGAATTCCTCACCTGGCAATAAAATAACTCCATTGCATTTATCACCAGAAAGTTTAACATTATTTTTACGAACTGAAGTACCGCTGACGTTAGTCGCATATTCACCTAAAACATCTTTAAATAAATTTTGTTCTAACATTTCTTTGGTTATTTCAGGTTTAATGATCGTAGCATTTAGGGTAAACTGTTTACCTTCAGTAGTTTTATTGTATTTAGCAACAGCATCTTCTAAATCAAATTTAGCACCTACTTGGCTATCGATGATTTCATAATTGTTATTTTTATCTAGAGTAGCATTTTTAGCTTCCTTTGATAAATTTTCATGAATTAGTTTTATTTCTTCATCATTAAGTTTATGTTCTACTGGAGAATATTTAATTTTCCCTTTAAAATCATAATTATTTAATGCCTTATTAATTGTATTGAAAACTGATTCTAATTCTGCTGTTTTACCGGATTTTCCTTTAGTGAAAATAATTTTATCATCTTTAAGTTCATAGTTAGTAGGAGTCAAAGTACTATAATTTAGAATTTGACTATTAGTAATTTTTTCATTTAAAAGGTCTTTATTTTTTATTTTTACCCCAACTGTATAATCATGATTAAACAAATAGTTATATCCTCGTCTGAAGAATGAACTATTAGACTGTTTAGAAATTTTATCTACAGCTTTTTTACTATCGAATGTAAGATTATCAGTTAAATCAACTGGGTATTCTTGTTGATCGAGTAATAAAGTTAAAGTAGGGGGATTTAAATCATTTTGATATTGTTGTTCTATAGCCTTACGTGCTTCTTCTTTATTCATATTACCAACTTTAATACCATTGATAGTTGTATTTGAAACAAAATTGTCTCCCCCTGTTACTAAACATAAAATAAGGTATAGTATAAGGGCAGCTAGGATGACGAGGCCACCAATAACAAAGTAAGCTTGTTTTTTCAATTTTAGTTTTTTTCTTTTCATTTTTTCTCTCCTATATGTACCTTTTCATCATATCTTAGAAATGTATTTAATTCAATTTATTTTATCGTAAATGTAGTTAAAATATCGTGAATTTATCAAATGTTCCAGCATATAATGAAACTGATAATTACTAAGAAAAATAGCTTTTTTATGAAACGATGTATAATTGTATACAATTTTTTACAAAATCCCTTTACAAATTAGATTGTATACAATATAATAGACTTCACATACAAGAAAGGAAAGGTATATATATGACTGAAAAGAGAGTACTGAATTTTTCTGCAGGTCCTTCAATGTTGCCTGAGCCAGTTTTAGAAAAAGCTGCTAAACAAATGTTGAACTATGAAAATAGTGGGATGAGTGTTATGGAGATGAGTCATAGATCCTCTTCCTACTTAGACATTTTTGAAAAAACAAAAGGGTTATTAAAGAAAGTAATGAATATCCCTGATGATTACAAAATTGTGTTTATCCAAGGGGGAGCAACACAACAATTTTCAATGGTTCCATTAAACTTATTAAAAAATGGTAAAGCTGATTATGTTGTAACTGGAGCTTTTAGTAAAAAAGCTGCAGCCGAAGCAAAAAAATTTGGGGAAATTAATATTGCTTATGACGGAAGTGAAAACAATTTTAAACATATTCCAACTCAAGACGAATTGAAATTAGATCCTGAAGCATCTTATGTTCATTTATGTGCAAATAATACAATTTACGGAACTGAATGGAAATATATTCCAGAAACTAATGGTGTTCCTGTAATTGCGGATATGTCATCAAATATTTTATCAAAACCAGTGGATGTTTCAAAGTTTGGAATGATTTATGCAGGTGCACAAAAAAATATGGGGATCGCTGGATTAGGAGTAGCAATTATTAAAGAAGATTTATTACAAAAAGTTGCTGCGACAACACCAGTATTATTAGATTATAAATTGATGATTGAAAATGATTCAATGTATAATACTCCGCCTGCTTATGCGATTTATGTATTAGGACTAGTTTTGGAATGGATCGATAGTATGGGTGGACTTGAAGTTATGCAAGAAAGAAATATTAAAAAAGCTAATCTTCTTTATGATTATCTTGATAGTAGTGATTTCTATATCGCACATAGTGATAAAGATAATCGTTCTTTAATGAATGTTACTTTTACTACACCAAACAAAGATCTTGATGCTAAGTTTGTTAAGGAAAGTATTGCCGCGGGTATGACTAATTTAAAAGGTCACCGTTCAGTTGGGGGAATTAGAGCATCTATCTATAATGCTATGTCATTAGAAGGTGTTGAAAAATTAGTTGCTTTCATGAGAGATTTTGAAGCAGCGAACAAATAGGAGAATAATTATGTATAACATAAAATTATTAAATAAAATATCTAAAGTAGGATTAGATGGATTTGACGAAAATTATGCTTATAGCGAAGAAATGACTAATGAAGATGCTATTTTGGTTAGATCAGCTTCTTTACATGAATATGATTTTGGGGAAAATCTAAAAGCTATTGCAAGAGCAGGAGCAGGAGTAAATAATATTCCACTTGATGATTGTAGTGAAAAAGGAATTGTTGTATTTAATACACCGGGAGCAAATGCTAACGCTGTTAAAGAACTTGTATTATGTGGATTATTTCTCTCTTCAAGAAAAATTGTTGAAAGTATTCGTTGGATTGATGGTCTAAAAGACGATCAGGATATTGCTAAAACAGCAGAAAAAGGTAAAAGTAATTTTGTTGGACCAGAAATTGAAGGAAAAACTTTAGGGGTAATTGGCTTAGGTGCTATTGGAGTAAATGTTGCCAATGCAGCTATTAAATTAGGAATGAAAGTAAAAGGTTATGATCCGTATATTGGCGTAAATGCGGCCTGGGCTTTATCTAAGCATGCTCGTCATGCAGTTTCTTTAGAAGAAATTTATCAAGAATGTGACTATATTACAATCCATGTACCTAGTACTAAAGAAACAAAAGGTTTCATGAACAAAGAAGCATTTGCACAGATGAAAACCGGTGTCAGAATTTTAAATTTTGCTCGTGGTGATTTAGTTAATAATGAAGATTTATTAGCTAATGTTGCAAGCGGTAAAATTAATAAATATATTAGTGATTTCGCTGCACCAGAATTAATTGGACAAGAAAATATTATTATTCTTCCACATTTGGGTGCAAGTACACCAGAATCAGAAGATAATTGTGCAAAGATGGCGGTTGAAGAAGTTTGTGAATATTTAGAAAACGGAAATATCATTAATTCAGTAAACTTCCCAGGAGTCAATCAAGCAAGAATGTCTAAAACAAGATTATGTATTATTAATAAAAATGTTCCTAATATTTTAGCAAATATTTCTAAATTATTTGCTGATCATAATTTGAATATTGAAAATATGGTTAATCGCTCTCGTGGTGAATATGCATATACACTAATTGATACAAATGATGAAGTTCGACCTGATATTATTGAGCGGATTGAGTCGGCAAATGGAATTATTAATGTCCGTGCTATTATTGATTAATAATGATTAAATACTTATCTGATTATAGATAAGTATTTTTTATTTAGTTGATTTTTATAAATAGTTTTATTGACAAAGATTGTAAAATACTGAGGTTTGACATATACTAAAAGTATATAAATTAGTTAAGGGAAAGATATAATGAAAAAAATTAAAAATTTAACTATAGGAAATAAGATTGTAATTGTATCAGTATTACTAGTCATAATAGTTGGTGGAGTAGCAACATATTTTTTAACCCGCTCACCGATAGTCTTTAAAGCGGATATTATCAAAGTCGAGATTAATGATAGTTATGATGTGATGAAAAATATCGCAAGCGTACGCAATGGAAATATTAAAGATGTAAAAGCTGATATTTCTAAAATAGATTATAATAAGTTGGGAAGATATCCAGTAATCTATATATATAAAGATAAAAAATATGAAGCAACGATCGAGATAGTTGATACTAAAAAACCACAGTTTGATGTTGTTGATCTTGATATTGATTTAGGAATGAAAGTTGATCCTGCAAGTATGGCAACAAATATTAATGATGCAACAAAAACTGAAGTTTCTTTTAAAGAAGATTATGATTTTAGTAAAGAGGGAACTGTTGAAGTAATTATTCAGGTTAAGGATAAAGGAAATAATGTAACTGAAAAGAAGGGAAAAGTTAAGGTTACTAAAGATAGTGAGCCACCCCAAATTACAGGGTTAGAGCCTTTGACGATCGTGATAGGGGCAAAAACAGATTATAATAGTGGTGTCAGCATTAGTGATAACCGTGATCCCGAACCAAAATTAACGGTTGATTCTAGTAATGTGAATATTCAAAAAGAGGGAACTTATACACTTATTTATATAGGGATAGATCGTTCTGGAAACAAAATAGAAAAGCAGCGTGAAATTAAAGTAGTTGAAAAGAAAGCAATTGGAAGCAATAATCAAACAAGTGATAAAATCGTTTATTTAACTTTTGATGATGGTCCATCAGCTAATACCCAAAAGATTTTAGATATTTTAGATGTTTATGGAGCAAAGGCGACATTCTTTGTTACTGGGAATAATAAACCTTATAATCATTTAATTAAAACTGCTCATGATAAAGGACATACAATAGCGTTGCATACATATAGTCATGACTATAAAACTGTTTATGCTTCACCAGAAGCTTATTTTGACGATTTAACAAAAGTCGGTAATATGGTGAAGGATATAATTGGGTTTGTACCCAAATATGTACGCTTTCCTGGAGGTTCTTCAAATACGGTATCACGTAAATATTGTCCAGGTATTATGACTGTATTGTCAAGGGAATTAATCAATCGCGGTTATCAATATTATGATTGGAATGGCGATTCTACAGATGCTTCAGGAAATAATGTAGCAGTCAGCAAGTTAATTGCTAATGCTACATCAAGCAAAGCAAATAACATTAATATTCTATTTCATGATACAGCTGCCAAATCAACAACTGTTCAGGCTCTACCGGCAATAATTGAAAATTATAAAGCACGTGGTTATCGCTTTGAGGCAATTACAGATAGTTCGTTTGTGCCGCATCAAGGAATTAACAACTAATTTTTGATATATATGATTGGTAATTGACAATTAATTTTGGAAGTGCTATCATAAAATTACAAAGATTGTTACTATTCAATTAGGCTAAACTTTGATGGATATATATTTTTTATATATATTATTTGAGTTTGGCTTTTTCTATGCAAAAAAGGAGGTGTCTTATGATAATTCATAAAATTATTAATAATAATATTGTAAGCTCACTTGACGAAAATCATAATGAAATTATTCTTATGGGAAGAGGTATTGCATATCAAAAATCACGGGGAGAAGTTGTTCCAGATGAAATGATTGAAAAACAATTTTATTTAAAAAATGATAAACAAAACAATCGCTTCCTTGAATTGATTAAGGATATTCCAGTCAATGTTCTTAATGTTACTGATGAAATTATTGATTTTGCACGGAAAGGATTGGATAAAGAGTTAAATGATGGAATATATATAACTCTTACTGATCATATAAACTATGCTATAGAGAGATATTTACAAGGAATTAATGTTCAAAATCCGCTTTTATGGGAGATTAGGCAATTTTATCAAGAGGAATATAAGATCGCAGCAGAAGCTTTGAAAATAATTAACCAAAAATTAATGGTTAATTTATCAGAAGATGAAGTTGGTTTTATTGCTCTACATTTTGTCAATGCTGAACTTAATAGTGAAATGGAAGAAGTAACTCAAATTACCAAAATTATTCAAGAAATACTTAATATTGTGAGATATCATTTGAAGATATCATTTGATGAGGATTCTCTAGACTATCATCGTTTTGTGACACATTTAAAGTTTTTTGCAAAGCGGCTGATGTTTGGTGAAAAAGAAGCTAAAAGAGATGATATATTATTTGACATCGTTATTGAAAGATATCCAGAAGCATTTGAATGTGTAAAAAATATAGAAAAACATGTTCAAAAAATTTATAAAAAAGATTTAAGTCAGGCGGAAAAGTTGTATTTAACTTTGCATATTGCAAGATTAAAATATTAGGATTGTTATTGCTTTGGCAAGCTAAACCTAGAATAAAAACATGATTGAATACATGTTTTATTCTAGGTTATTTTATTAGGAGGAGAAAAAATGAAATATGAAAAATTAGCAAGATTTATTATAAAAAATGTTGGTGGCGAAAAAAATATAAATATAGTACAGCATTGTGCTACTAGGTTAAGATTTGAATTAAAAGATGAGGAGAAAGTAAATAAAGTAAACTTAGAAAATAGTTCAGAAATTCTTCAAGTGTTATTTTCGGGTGGACAGTGTCAAGTGGTTATTGGTACCCATGTTGCTGATGTATATAAAGCAATCTTGGCAACAGATAAAATAAGTACTGTAAAGGAACAATCAAATAAAAATAAGAAATTATTGGATAAAATATTTGCATTATTTTCAGGCATATTTACACCATTTGTTCCTGTTATGGCAGGAGCAGGTGTATTGAGGGGATTGTTAACCATATTTACTAGTATGGGAATATTAACAACTGAAAGTGGAACATATATGATTTTATATGCTGCCGCAGATGCAATCTTGTATTTTATGCCGTTCTATTTAGCGATTAGTGCATCACGCTACTTTAAAATAGATGAATTTATAGGAGTCACTTTAGCTGGAACAATGTTATATCCAACCTTATTGACAGCTTTTAGTGAAGGTGCAAAGTTATCTTTCTTAGGACTTGATGTAATTTTAATTAAATATGCATCTTCTGTAGTACCGATTATTGTTGCAGTATATGCTGTATCATTATTGGATAGGCTGATTCGTGATAGACTGCCTTCAATAATTAGAAGTTTTGTTACTCCATTGATTGATTTAGTTATTATGGCCCCATTATCATTATTAGCAATTGGACCAGTAGTGACATTTTTAACAAATATTTTTACAGATGGATTATTAGCAGTTTATAGTTTCAATCCGATTATTTTTGGATTTATATTTTGTGCATGTTGGCAGCCATTAGTTATTTTTGGTTTACATCGTGGATTTATTCCTGTCAATTTAAATAATCTTGCAACAACTGGTAGAGATGCATTGTTAGCAATGACGATGCCATCAGCATTTGCACAAACTGGTGCTGCATTAGGGATTGCTTTTAAATCAAAAAATAAAAATTTTAAATCGGTTGCAGCAGCAAATGTAATTCCCTCAGTTTTAGGAATTACAGAACCACTGATTTATGGAACTACTTTGAAGGCTAAAAAAGCTTTTTTCATGGCATGTCTAATGAGTGGTTTCGGGGGTGCAGTTGTTGGTGGGGCTGGATGCTATACGACGGGGTTGCCAGCAGGTGGAATTTTATCATTACCATTGTTTGCTGAACATGGGTTTGTATGGTATATTGCCGGTTTATTAATTTCATTTATTGGAACTTTAGTATTAGTATTATTATTTTGGAAAGATGAATTTGTTGAAAAAAATGATGATGTAATCAAGGAAACTGATCAACTGCTTGAGGTTGATACCGAGATATTAGGTGCTGTAGGGACTGGTAAAGTATTGCCGTTAGAAATAGTAAATGACAGTACTTTTAGTTCGTTAGCATTAGGAAATGGGGTTGCTATTATTCCTGATGAAGGGAAATTATATGCTCCCTGTGATGCTAAGATCGTTGCTGTATTTCCGACTAATCATGCAATTGGGTTAAGGTCAATATTAGGAGCAGAAATATTATTACATGTAGGAATTGATACAGTTAAAATGGAGGGAAAAGGTTTTTATGCTTTTGTAAAAGAAGGTGATATGGTCAAGAAAGGACAATTATTACTAGATTTTAACATTGATGAAATCAACCATGCGGGATATGATCCAACTATTATTGTTATTGTAACAAATACTAATCATTATAATAAAGTCGAGCTGTTAAATATGAATACAGTAGTAAATAATGATGATATTTTGCGATTGGAGTAAGAGATCATAAATCAATAATAGAGAAAGGAAAGGATGTTCGGTATGTGTGAATTAGATAAAGATTTTCTGTGGGGTGGTGCAAGTGCTGCCAATCAAATGGAAGGTGGATATGACCTTGATGGGCGTGGAATGTCAATAGCCGATGTTTTTATGTTTTATGAAAAGAAGGAACGTCATTTAGCTAAAAAGGAATTAACCATTGAAGAAATTAAAAAACTTAAAGAAAATAAAAGTAATAATTTCCCCAAAAGAAGAGGAAATGATTTTTATCATCATTATCAAGAGGATATTGCTTTACTGGCTAAAATGGGAATTAAAGCTTTTAGAATGTCATTTAGCTGGTCGAGGATTTTCCCACGAGGGGACGAGAAAGAACCCAATAAAGCAGGACTGAAATTTTATGACAATATTATTAATGAATTACTTAAATATAAAATTGAACCGATTATAACTTTATCTCACTTTGAAACACCACTAGTTATTGCGACTGAATATGGTGGCTGGTGTAATAAAGAAGTCATTAAATTTTTTCAAACATATTGTTATACAGTTTTTACACATTTTAAAGGACGAATAAAATATTGGATGTCATTTAACGAGATCAATGCGGCATTAGAAATACCATTTAAAGGTTCAGCAGTTCCCTTTAGTCAAGATCAATTATATGAAACACGAGTGCATCAGGGACTGTATAACCAGTTTTTAGCAAGTGCATTAGTAACTAGAGAGCTAAAAAGAATTGATAAAACTGCTAAAATGGGTTGTATGATCGCTTCATTTACAACTTATCCAGCAAGCTGTGATCCGCATGATATTCTTAAAGCAATGAGAGCAAATCAAGAATATTATTTATACGCAGATGTTCAGGCTAATGGGAATTATCCTAACTGGTATTTAAAAAATTTAGAAAAAAGAGATATTCATTTAAATTTCTCAAAAGAAGAATTAGACATAATCAAAAATAATACAGTTGATTACATATCTTTTAGTTATTATTTATCATTAGTAGCATCTCATGACCCTGCTAGAAAAGTAGGGGAAGGTAATTTAAAAGGTGGTGTTGAAAATCCATATTTGGAAAAATCAGATTGGGGTTGGGCTATTGATCCAATTGGTTTAAGAATTACAATGAATGAGATATACTACCGTTATAATTTACCTATTTTGATTAGTGAAAATGGTTTTGGTGCTAATGATATTTTGACTGTAGACAATCAGATTCATGATGAATATCGAATTAAGTATCTTCAAAAACATATTAATGAGTTAAAGAAGGCAATTGAGTTGGATGGAGTCATATGCTTAGGATATTTGAGCTGGTCACCAATTGATATGATAAGTGCAGGTACTTCAGAGATGAATAAGCGATATGGTTACATTTATGTTGACTACGATGATTATGGAAATGGAAGTGGAAAGAGATATTTAAAAGATAGTTTTTATTGGTATCAAAAGGTTATTGCTAGTAATGGAAAAGTCTTATAATAATTATAAAAATGACAAGAACAAACAGTCCTTGTCATTTTTTATTCAACGATCCATTTAAAATAGAACATTGGCATTTTACTAAACATTAGATATCGTGGTAACAAGTACTTATCATCATGATAGGTCATCGTTCTATTTTGGTTATAACCAAAAGCTAATGAAACATTAGCTTTTATCAATGCTTCATTAGCATTGTCACATGTTCGACCATATGGAAAGGCAAAGTATTTACTAGAAACAATATTTTCATTTTGTTTAAAATCATTGATTATTTCTTGTGTGGATAATGTTTCAATTAGTTTGGTATTAGGATATTTAGTGTTATGATGAAGATTATAAGAATGTGAATAGTATTCAACATATTCGTCATTTACTAAATCACTTTTTCTTAAGTATTGATGCTTATAAGGGTTTTGGCTATTTTTTACTGTAGTTTTATAGCCAATAACAAAACAAGTAGCTTTAAAATTATATTTTTCTAAAATAGGTTTAACAACTGTTTTAAAGTTTAATAAGCCATCATCAAAGGTAAGAGCAACACTTTTTTTGGGTAGTGGTGTATGATTTTGATAATAATCATTGATTTCATCCATTGTTAAGGTATGATAATTATTTTGATTTAAATACTTCATCTGAGCTTCAAATTCACTCAATGACATACAGTATGGATAATTAGCAAAGTATTTTTCTTTATCTTTATCTTCGAGGACACCATGATAACCTAGGATTGGTAAACCATCAATATTTTGATAATGAATGATAACATCCTTTCCAATCCAAAGGGAACCTAAGACTAAGTAGAACGATAATATAAATAAAAACATTTTTGTGATATTCTTCATAAACTTCTCCATGAATATCATTATAATATAAATTATATTATTTAAAAGAAAATATTTTAATTTAATCTAAAAATGGATAGATAGCATATAACTATCTATCCATAAACTTATGCAATATGACCTTTATGTTTATCGATTTCATCAAAACAATGAGAACGAGAAATCATTAAGAAAGCAATGACAAAAGGAATCAAACAAATTCCGAACATTATAAAACTTCCCCAAATTTCATAAACTACTCCAAAAATGTAACCATAAATGGCTTTACCAATTGATAGTGTCGCATTAAGTAATGTAATAGCGGTTCCTAAAACTGCGGGATCAACGGAATTTCGAATATAGGTTAAACTTGCTACAGTTGCGATGGCAACGCCGATGCAATGTACGATGCTTATTGCTAAAAAAGCATATTGATTGGGAATAAAAGCATATACCCCAAAGCGAAGCATCATTGATACACAGGCAATCAAATAGAATTTTTTAAAGCCGGTTTTATTAAGAACTTTGATTGCAATCATCAAGAATGCAACTTCGGGTAAAACTGTTGCAAAAGTCATCCAGCTTATTGCTGAGGCACCACTATTTAAAGTAACAGTTAAGTGATTTCCGCCATATGTCATAGCAGAATCGACAACTGTTGACATTAATAGTTGTAAAAATAGAATAAATAAGAAGTTTTTATTAGTTAGAAGTTCTTTAAAACTCCCTTTTTTTACTTTAACTTCTTCACCATCTTCTTTCTTTCCATCATCTTTAGGAAAGCCGAAGGAAATCGAGAAAGCCAAGATTAATAAAACGGCATATGTTGCAAACATTGCTCCATCAAGACCAAAAAGATCAGCTAAAAATCCTACAGCCATTCCTGCCAGCATATATCCTAATGAGCCCATTCCTCTAATAGAACCATAGTTACCACCAGTTTTATGGCAGTAATTAGTTGCCAGCGTGTCGGCCATCGGCATTGTTCCTAGTCGTGATACTTCAAGTGCGATTGCACAAACTACGATAGCAGGATAAACAGCGGCTTTATAATAGAAGTAAAGTACTACTAGTGCAGCCATAATTGATAACTTTAATAGTGCACTATATTTTCTGGTCTTATCACCAACGACCCCCCAAATAGGAATCACGCATACCCCTAAAACAAGACTGATGGCTGTAATTAAGCCAATTTGTGAACCGCTTAAGCCGGCATTTTTTTCTAAATAAGTATTAATGTAGGGAATAAAAGAGCCAATCGCGCCCAAATAGATTAAATAAAAAGCTTTAAATGATAAACTAAAACGATCTTTCATATAGTGTGTTGTCCTCCCTTAGTTATCTTTTATTATACCGCAAATATAAGCACTATCATAAATGTTTCATGAATATGAAAAAATAAATTGTATAGACTATTTATTTGGTATAGTATAATTATATAAAATATAGAAAAGAGGATAATTATGGTAAAGCAGTTATTGATACGTGGTGATGATTTAGGATATAGCGAAGCAGTAACATTGGGAATGATTTCAGCACATCGAAAGGGATTGGTAAATAGTGTTGCTTTGATGGTTAATATGCCGTATGCAAAAGAAGCAATTAAATTAGCAAAGCAGTGTCCAAATCTGTGTTTAGGATTACATGTTAATGTAACTAATGGATATGCATTAGCACCAAAAGAGATGATTCCTAGTCTAGTTGATGAACACGGGATATTTTTATCGAGTACGATTCGTCGAGCACAAATAAAAAATAATGAACCATTATTTAGTGAGGAAGATGCTTACATCGAAGCTAAGTATCAAATTGAAAAATATATTGAATTAGTTGGCCAATTGCCTGAGTACATTGATTTACACGTTTTAGAAGTAGAACCATTGATTAATGCAGTGGTAAGAATTTATCATGAATATAATGTTCCAGTATGTTATTACGGAATGGACTTGGAGCAGGGGATTATTGATCAGACAATGAAACAATATGATTATTATGAAGAACATGATCATGACTTTGAAAATATGTTCATTGATGGTTATTATCAAATTAAAGAAGGTTTGAATATTTTAGTAACACATCCTGGTTTTATTGATTATGATGTGGCGACTACTTCTTCGATGTTAAAAGAAAGATTATATGATTATTCACTCGTAACAAGTGAAAAGTTAAAACAGTGGCTTCGTGATAATGAAATAGAAGTAATCTCATTTAGAGATGTAAAGAAATAAGAACCATTACCCCATGGTTCTTATTTTTTATCATCTTTTTATTGAAACAAAATTATGAATAAGATTTATAATGTTTAGCAAAATTTCATAAATCAATGATTTCTTATAAATTATAAGTATGATTTTTTGTTGATTAAGCCAAAATAGCTTAATTCAACAAGTTATACAAATATTATTATTATCAAAGAGAATATGAATAAAAAAGAAATGATAATTCTGCCAAGTTTTTTAATAATTGAAAAAATATATATCAATATGTTGATATATGAATGAGTATTTAAAATGATGTAAATTAGATAATCTTTTAAAGAATTGAATTATCTTTGAAATTTGTTATAATTACTCATTGGATATTTAAAATAGATGAAGGGAGTAATTAAAGTGAAAAAGAAAAAAGAGGCTGATTTAGGTAAAGATAGCTTAGGTCCATTATTATTAAAATTAGCTTTACCCGCTATTTTAGCACAAATAATAAATGTGTTATATAATATGGTTGACCGCATGTATATTGGACATATCCCCAAAGTAGGGCCTAGTGCATTAACGGGGGTTGGAGTAACAATGCCTGTTATTATGGCTATTTCAGCATTTGCCGCTTTAGTTAGTATGGGAGGTGCTCCCCGAGCATCAATCATGTTAGGCCGTGGTGAACACCCAAAAGCTGAAAAGATTCTTGGTAACTGTACTGTGATGTTAGTAATTATGGCAATTATCTTGACAGCTGTTTTTTTAATCTGGGGTGAACCGATTTTAATGGTCTTTGGAGCTAGTGAAGCAACTATTGGTTATGCGCTTGATTATATGAGAATTTATGCCTTAGGTACAATTTTTGTTCAATTGGCTTTGGGGTTAAATGCGTTTATTAATGCTCAAGGGTATGCTAAGATTGGGATGATTACAGTTGCAATTGGAGCTTTATGCAATATTGTGCTTGATCCAATTTTTATTTTTAGTATGTCAATGGGGGTAAAGGGTGCTGCTTTAGCAACTATTATTTCTCAAGCGATATCTTCTATCTTTGTTGTTTATTTTTTAACAAGTAAGCGTAGCGGCTTAAGAATAAAATTAGATAATTTAAAATTAGATTTTCAAGTCATCTTACCATGTTTAGCATTAGGGCTATCACCGTTTATTATGCAGTTTACAGAAAGTGTCATCTCAGTATGTTTTAATACTTCATTATTAAAATATGGTGGAGATATCGCGGTAGGTTCAATGACTATTTTGACTAGCGTGATGCAGTTTTCAATGTTACCGTTACAAGGGCTTACTCAAGGAGCTCAGCCAATTATTAGTTTTAATTATGGTGCTGAAAATATTGATCGAGTAAAGCGCGCTTTTAAACTTTTATTAAAAATCTCATTATCTTATTCAATGCTCTTATGGGCAGTAGCGATGTTTATACCAGATACTTTTATTTATATTTTCACAAGTCATGGAGAACTGGCGACGTATACACGTTGGGCGATTCGTATTTATATGGCCGCTTCAGGAATTTTTGGAATTCAGATTGCTTGTCAACAAACTTTCATTGCTATTGGAAATGCTAAAACATCAGTATTTTTAGCCGTTCTAAGAAAGGTTTTAGTTTTAATACCATTGATTTTTATTTTACCAATGTTTATAGAAAATCAAGCATTTGCAGTATTTTTAGCAGAGCCAATCGCTGATACGATTGCAGTTAGTGTTACAGCCACATTATTTTATCAAACGTATAAACGTTTAGGAAAAGAAACAAAAGCATAAAATGAAAAAAAGATTAGGAAAGCAAATTCCCTAATCTTTTATTATATTCTTAAATTTATTTGTTAAGGCTGCTGCGATAAAGATTTTAAGTACATCACCAGGTAAAAAAGGCAGGACGCAAATAATTAATGAAGCACTAAAACTCATCTTCATTATATACATAAACCATAAAGTTCCAATTAAATAACAAATTATTGTTCCGAGTATTAAAGCGCCAAACTTAAAAATAGTGGTACTTCGATAATGGACAAGGTAACTGATTATTAAAGCTGTAATTGGAAAACTAAATATATAGCCACCAGTTGGTCCTAATATAGTACTTAAACCGGCACTAAAGCCGCTATAGACAGGCAGGCCGATGGCTCCCATTAAAATATATATCAAGGAACTAATGAAAGCTATTTTAGGTTTTAACACCAGACCAATTAAATAAATCCCGAGTGTTTGTAAAGTAATTGGGACTAGACTTGGTAAGGTAAATCGAATTTGTGCCAAGATTGCAGTGATACATGCAAACATTGAACAATATATCATATTTTTTACTTTGAGATTCAAACTAATTCCTCCTAGGAGGATTCTAGCAAACTTTAGTTAATTATACAAGCGTATATAGTAGTAAAGCGATTAAATATTCTTCTAAAAAAATATTACTAATTAAAGTTGTTTCGATTTCTTCGTTATTATTTAATGAGTGATAAAAAGCACAAATAGCATCTTTACTGCTTAATTTTTTTATTTTGGAGAAGAGTTCTTTAATAGGTATGTCGACAAACCGTTTTTCTAAAATATCATAGCGTTCCTGATATTCTTCTTTAAAAGTGTTAAATATTTCGTGACACACTTCATTTAGATCATAAAGAAGATCACTTTGATAGTGATAATGATCCATAGTGATTTCAACCGCTCGAACAAAGTAATCTTCGGTTGTTAGTTCCTTTAAATAAGTATTATTCTTTAGCAGATCACTCAAGGGAGTTGAACTGCTGGTAATTGTTTTACTAACAACATTTTTATTTATGCTATCTTCATAGTTTAAAATTAAACGATAGAATTTATGGGCTAATTCGTGATTGATTTCAAAATTTTTAAAGTTATAACGATAGCCTTTTAGCTGGTTAAATTTTTTTAAAGTATCGTGATAGCCAAGTTTAATCCGCCAATCAAGAATTTCGCGACCAAAATCAAGAAATCCGCCAAGATCATAGCTAGGACGAATAAATATGATATCAGGACGATCGAGGAAATAATCATGAGTAGCATCTTGATTTAATTCAATTGCAATAATTTTATCAGCACCCATTTTTAACGCTAGCGAAATAGGAAGATTATCATAATAACCACCATCGATATAACCTTGTTTATCAATATGATGCACTGGAAAAGCGGGAAAACATGAAGCTGAAGCAATTGCATATTCAATGGCTGGTACAGGCTTCATTTCTTCTTTGGTTATTTCGATAGGAGTCAATTTAGGATATTTTACAGCTACAACACCATAATCTATTTTATTATTAAAGGCTTTTTCTTCATTATAAAGAGCATGGAGAATGTTTTTTAAAGGAGTGATATCAGCACCTTTTTCATTGATATATGATTTAAAAAAAGGTTTGATTAAATTGGTTTGTGAAAGCATTGAGTCAATTGAAAAATTAAAATTGACAGGATCCTCTAAAACTTCACTAATTGTGATTTCATCCCATAATCGATAAAGAGTGTTATAATCTTCTTGAACGACTAATAGGCCATTGAGAGCTCCAATCGAAGTTCCGGTTACTAGATCAAAATCATAGCCCAATTCTTTTAATGCTTTAATACAGCCGGCTTGATAAGCTCCCTTAGAACCTCCGCCTGCTAAAACTAATCCACGTTTCATTTTTAGTCACCTCATTTCAATTATACGCGCGAACAAATAAAAATCCACCAATCAGTGGATTTATTTACATAATTCATATGTTAGTTTACCTAACTTAGCAATACCTGTTTCTATTTGCTCCATTGTTGCACTAGTAAAAGATAACCTAAAACCATTCATTTTATCACGTCTGTTAACGGCAAAAGTTTCCTCATTTACAATTGCGATATGCATAGTGGTAGCTCTATTCAAAAAAGTCCTAGCATCAGCATATTTTGGAAGTTCAAACCATACGAACATACCACCTTCTGGGGTAGTGAATTTTACATCAGGATGAAAAGTTTTTTTCATCATTTCAACCATAAATGTACTTTTCTTGCCATATACAGATTGTAAATGAGCAAGATGCTTATCCATATCAACTGTTTCTAAAAAGCGTGCAATTACATGTTGTGACCAATTAGTTACGGCTCCAGCACTAGCCCCTTTAAGAATATTAAATTTATCAATAATTTCTTTATTCGCAATTATTGTTCCAAGCCGGATACCCGGAGAAATGATTTTTGATAGGCTTGCACAGTAAACAACGATTCCTTCAGTATCGATTGATTTTAAAGTCGGGATGGTTTTACCTTTAAAACGCAATGTGCCATATGGATTATCTTCAAGAATGATGATATTATACTTTAAACATAAGTCATATATAGCTCTTCTTTTTTCTAGTGAAGTAGTGATACAGGTAGGATTTTGGAAAGTAGGAATAATATATAGTAGTTTGGGGGCAGGAGTGCTTTGCATTGCTTCTTCTAATAATCCTAAATTCATTCCATCACTTTCAACAGGCACACCAAGCAGTTTAGCATCATTGCTAATAAATCCATTCAGCGCTCCGACAAATGTAGGATCTTCGACGATGATACTTTCTCCTGGGTTTAAAAATACTTTGGCAGCCATTTCCAGTCCTTCTCCTGAGCCGGAAGTAACCATTAGATCATCATTTTCTGTAAAAATTTTTTCTTGACGATTAAAGAAAGCTTTTAATGCCTTTTTTAATGGTGGATAAGTGGTACCTCTGGAATATTGCAAGATAGTATAAATATCTTCCTTAAGAACATCTTGTGAAATCTTTTGAATATCATTAGCTGGAAAAGCATCGTTATCAGGAAAGCCCGGTGAGAAGTTGATCATATCGGGTCCCGCTGCTTTTTCTAGTACAGCGCGAATACCACTTGGAGTAATGTTATTAAATCTAGCTGCAAATGTATATTTCATAGTCGTGCTATCCTCCTTTTGTATTGTCAACATTATAGCAAAGAATTGTAATAAGTCAATAATAAATTATCACAGTGATAAAAATAGCAATATTTTAATTAATAAAACTTTAAAAATAGTGATTATTTGTTTATAATGATTTAAGGAGGATATTAAAGATGAAAAATGTAGTAAAAACAGATAAAGCACCTGGAGCTATCGGGCCATATAGCCAAGGAATTAATGTTGGTGATATGTATTTCTTTTCAGGACAAATTCCATTAGTACCAGAAACAGGGGAAATGCCTGAAGGGATTGAAGCACAAGCTCATCAATCATTAAAGAATGTTCAAGGATTATTAGAAAGCCAAGGTTTAACATTTGCAAATGTTATTAAAACAACTGTATTTTTAGATAATATGGATGATTTTGTTACTGTAAATGACATTTATGCTCAATATTTTGTTGAACCATTCCCAGCTCGTAGTGCTGTAGAAGTAGCTAAATTACCTAAAGGGGCTTTAATTGAAGTAGAAGTTATTGCAACTAAATAATTATAAAAGAGCTTAAGTTATTGTATTGAACCTTAAAAATCTAACGATTGCAGGTTGATGCATAATACTTAAGTTTTTTTATGAAGTTGACCAAAAATTGACAAACTTAAGTATAATAAAAATAACTATAGGGGGAAAAAACAATGTATAAGATTCTTATGATTGATGATGAAAGGGACATTTTAGAAATGCTGGCATTACAATTTCAATCTGAAGGATATTTAGTTTATTTAGCTAATGATGCTAATGAAGCTTTAAAACAATTATCAGTTTTGCCTGACCTTATTTTATTAGATATCAATATGCCGGAGATGAATGGTTTAGAATTATGTACGATGATTCGGGAACATGTGAATTGCCCGATTATATTTTTAACAGCGCGAATTTCTAGTCGGGATATGATCAATGGTTTAATGCTGGGAGGCGATGATTATATTACAAAACCATTTTCGATGGATGAACTTTTCGCAAGAGTTCAAGCTCATTTACGTCGTGAAAAACGCAGCTCCCATAAATCACGAGGACATTTTATTAGGGAACTGATTATTGATTATAGTCAAAGAACCGTAATTATTAAAAATAAAAAAATTGATTTTTCTAATAAGGAGTTTGAAATTATTAAATTATTATCTATGAATGCTGGTCAAATATTTGATCGTGAAAAAATTTATGAAGTAGTATGGGGCTTTGAAGCTAATGGTGATAGTGCTGTAATTAAAGAACATATTCGTAAAATCCGAATGAAATTAGCCCGGTATAGTGAAAATGAATACTTAGAAACAGTGTGGGGCGTAGGGTATCGATGGAAAAAATAAAACAGCAATTTTATAACATGTCTTTAAAAAAATCATTATTATTAATATTAAGTGTAGCTTTATTTTTAATTATTATTTTGTCTTCTACAACAGTTTTGTTGACTTCATCATTACGACAAATGATTCTTGATAATCGGACTATTCATATTGCAGTAGATACCGCTATTATTAGTGAAAATATTACAGGTACGTATGAAATCTCGCCCTCAAATGATGAGTATCAGTATAGTGAATTGGCTAATCAAGATAAATTTATTTATCTTAGTGCGACAGTAGCGATGATCGCATTACCAACATTATATCTTGTTTTAGGGACAATCTTTATTGTAAAGATATACTATCGTTTAAAACTGGCGTTGCCGATTGAACAATTAAATATAGGAATCGCTAATTTAACCAATAATAATCTTGATTTTCAAATAACTTATAATTCTAATGATGAATTAGGTCGGTTATGTAGTACTTTAGAGGTAATGCGTAATGAACTGATTGAAAATAACCAAAAAGTATGGGAACTTTTAGATCAGCGAAAAGCTTTAACGGCATCAGTATCACATGATTTAAGAACCCCGATTACAGTATTGAAGGGATACCTTGATTATTTATTAAAAAATCTTCCAGAAAAGAGAGTATCTGATGATGTTTTATTAACGACCTTAAAAAGTATGGCTCATTCATCAGCTCGTTTAGAGCGATATGTTGAATGTATTCAAGATATCCAAAAAATAGAAGATATTGAAATTAGTAAGACAATGGTTGTCGGCAAAGATTTTCTAGAAGAAATTAATAATGATTTTATGATTATCGCTAAGAATAATCATAAAGATTTAGTATTGGAAGCAAAAATAGTGTCTAAACAATTATATCTTGATAAACAGATTATTTTTAAAATATTAGAAAATTTGTTAAATAACGCTTTCCGCTTTGCTAATAATGGGGTTAAGTTAACGATTATGGAAACTGTGGGTTATCTTGAATTTGTTATTCAGGATGATGGGCCGGGTTTTAGTAAAAAGGATTTAGAAAATGCAACTACATTATTTTATTCATCACAGACTAATAAAGGAAGTTTTGGAATTGGATTATCAATTAGTAAGATCCTTTGTGAAAAACATGGCGGTATTCTAAAATTATTAAATAACGAAAATGGAGCTTGTGCAATTGTTCAAATTAAAAAGTGAGAGATGGAATTCTTACTTAATAATAGTTTTTAGTAAAAATAACTTTGCCAATTATCTTTATTGGTAATTCTAGGATTTGGTGAGGATCAAAGTATTTATCAATAACCATCGAATTACTTGTGATTAAAGTAAATCAATGGTATTTTTTTATTGTAACTTCATCATCAGCTATTAACTGGTTTTTAGCATGTTGGAAAGAGAATAGTTCAATGTGATGAAAAGGCCGAACGTGTAAAATAATTTTATCTTATGATCCACTAAAAGGATTTAAAGAATTGTTCAGGGCTAAATTGTGGGTCATTATCGAACGAAAAAGCTTGCTCTTGATGCAATAGAAGAGTTGGACTGGAAGATTAGGTAGCTTAGAAGTGAATAAATGATCGAAACTGCTTATTATGCTCAAGATAATTATGCAATTCTCAAGGATATACTTACAGCCTTTGATCTATACAAAAAAATAATCAAAATTGATGGTAAAGAAATGAATATTACAGATATAATTAAAATTAATAGTAAAAAAAACAGTTTTTTGAAATGAACTTTAATGGAGAGACATTTCATTTTAAACTGTTTTACAAAAATAATACGGCTAAAATACCAACTACTAAACAATATAAAGAAAAGACATTTAATTTCTTTTTATCTAGTAATTTAAATAATAAGTGTAGAGCCAAATATGTAACGATTCCACTTATAATAAAAGCAACTAAATAAGGAAGCCATAAAGCACCAAGTGTGCTGGATGTTAAAAAGTCTTTTAGTTTTAAAATAATTGCTCCAAAACTAACAGGCATGAACATAAAAAATGAAAAATCACGAGCTGCCTTTTGTGATAATCCCCCTAACATTCCTCCTGTTAGGGTAGAACCACTACGAGAGATTCCTGGAAGTAATGCAAATAACTGAAAAATCCCCATTCTTAAAGCGTCGAATAAGTTTAATTTTTTTGCTGTCCGTTTTCCTTTGTAGCCAAATTTATGGATTGATAATAAGAAAATCGCTGTAACCAGTAACATGCATCCAACTAATTTAGGGTTAGAAAAAGCTGCTTCAATTTTATCATTAAATAAATATCCTCCAATTGCTGCCGGAATAGTTGCAACAATCAATAAAATACAGTATCTAAAATCACCTTCGTAATAGTTTCTTTTTTTTGGTTTTCGAATATAGCCAAAGAAAGCTGTGAATAATCTAACAATATCGTGGCGATAATAATACATGATCGCGAGTAGTGATCCAGTATTGACGATTACTTCAAAAGTAACATCGTTCATTTGAGGAACCATTAGTCCCATTTTTTCAAAAATACTTTGAAAAATAACTAAATGGCCGCTACTTGATATGGGAATTGGTTCACTAAAACCTTGAATCGCTCCAAGAATACCATAAATGATGATATTTTTAATTAATTCCATGTTTTCACCTCAGGAATCATTATATATTAATTAAAAATAAAAATATACTAAAAACATGATTTTATAAAATAATCATATATTTATATGGGAGGAAGATATGAAAGATATAATTGTAAACTGGGTCAAAGAAGATGAAGAATTATTAGAACCATATGAATGGGATGAAGATGATGATCTAGAAATCATTTCAAGAGTAGATATTTATCATGTTGATGAGAAGACTTTGCATGATTTTATTTATGGCTGTATCAATATTTATGATAGTCAATATTTTAATAACATCTTTATTGTTGGCGATGGGAAATATAGTGTAGTCGTAGAAATAAATAATAATGGTAAATTAGTTTATCGTTCATTAACGATGATGAAACAGCGAACATTAATTAATCATGAATTAAAAAAATTACCGATAGTAAAGATCAATTATCACATGTATGATGAGGGTTTAATCAAAGAATATGGCTTAACACGCAATGAACGAATTAAAAAACAATATGTTGAAAACATGGTTGATCAATTATATGTTGAAGACTATGATAAATTTCTAAATGTTTGTAAACAGTTGGAAATCAATGATGATAAAAGTATTGGTAAATATCTTCATCTAAAGAAAAAATTAGAAAAGGGATATTCTTTTATTCATGAACTTCTTTATAATGAATTTGTGAAAAAATAAATAAAAAGATTTTTCTAGTTATTTACATAGAAAAATCTTTTTATTTTGTTTTGAGTCATAAGAATAATTGTATTGACAATACTATAAATGCGTGTTACTGTATTAGTGTATTGATACAGTAGGAGGAGAGTTATGAGTGAACTATTAAAGATTACTAATGTAACCAAAAAATATCATCATTTTAAGGCTTTAAACAATGTTTCGATGACATTAGAATCTGGTAAAATAATTGGTTTATTAGGTCCTAATGGATCAGGAAAAACAACATTGATTAAAATTATTAATGGGTTATTGAAAGATTATGAAGGTGAAGTATTAGTCGATGGGAAAAATGTAGGAATTGATTCACGAAAAATTATTTCATATTTACCGGATGAGAATTATTTTCAAGATTGGATGTATATTAAAGATGTCTTAAGTATTTTCAGTGATTTATATGAAGATTTTGATAAAGAAAATTGTTTGACTCTGATGAATCGTTTTAAATTAGATAAGGGAATGAAAATTAAAGAGATGTCTAAAGGAATGAAAGAAAAATTCCAACTATCATTGGTGATGTCACGCAAAGCTAAATTATATATTCTTGATGAACCGATAGCTGGTGTTGATCCAGCTGCTCGTGAAGTTATTCTAGATGTTATTTTGAATAATTATGAAGAAGATGCTCTGGTACTTATTTCAACACATTTAATTAGTGATTTGGAAACTATTTTTGATGATGTCGTGTTTTTAAAAGATGGTGAAATCGTTTTGCATCAATCAACAGAAGATTTAAGATTAGAAAGAAAACAGTCAATTGATGAAGCCTTTAGGGAGGTATTTAGATGTTAAAATTATTAAAATATGAGATGATTCAATCGTATCGTCAATACTTTTTAACTTTAGGAATATTTTTGATTTTATGTGTTTTGGCACCGTTGTTGCCAGATTTTATTAGTCAAGTATTGAGTTCATTGATGATTTTTGCAATGTTAGGTATATCAATTGCAGTTTTGGTCAATGTTATTACAAATTTTAATCGTTCAATGTATAAGCGACCTGGTTATTTAACCTTGACGTTGCCTGTAAGTACTGAAAAATTGGTTGGGGCTAAATTTATAGGTAGTTTAATTTGGGTGTTTGTTAGTTCGATTGTTTTATCACTGGGAATATTAATTATTGTATTTTTAATTGGTAATGTTCCTTTGAATACTTTATTTGATTTATTTGGTGAGTTGTTAAAGGCTTTAGGTAATAATTTTGGTTTAGTAGTAATAAATTTAATTGATTCAATTGCGATGGTTAGTTCAATGATATTATCATTTTATGCTATTATTACATTAACAAAGACTAAATATATTCCTAAACACAAAACTGTTATTGGAATTATTGTTTATGTAGCACTTTTAATTTTAGGAAGCAGCTTATTAATGTGGCAGCCAATTGAGAGCTTTGTAATGAGTTTGGATAGTACTGCTTCTGTTTGGTTTAGCATTGTTTTAAATTTAGTATTAGCAACAGCATTTTATTTCTTCACTGTTTATTTAATTGATCATAAAATTGAAGTAGAGTAGGTGGTAGAATGAAAAATGACTTCGATCCTAATTTACCAATTTATATTCAGGTCATGGAAGAAATAAAAAAAGAGATTTTTGCCAGTGAGTATTTACCGGGAAGTAAGCTTGCTTCAGTAAGAGAGCTAGCGTTGGAATATGGAGTTAATCCCAATACAATTCAAAAAGCTTTAAGTGAATTAGAAAGAACGGGAATAATTTATAGCAGGCGAGCTTTAGGACGTTTTGTCAGTGAAGACAGTAATTTGATCAGTGAATTAAAAAAGGATGTTTCACTTGATAAAGTTAAAGTTTTTATTGAAGAAATGAGGAAACTAGGTTTTTCAAAAATAGAGGTAATTAAAATGATCGAGGAACTTGATTAATCCAAGTTCCTCGATTTGCATATTATTTTACTATGATTAACGAAAATGATAGAAAAATAATAAAAATAATGTATAATAGTGAAGTAAGGGAGATGGTATTATGATTCGTATTTACACAGCACCGAGTTGTGCATCATGTCGAAAGGTTAAGTCTTGGCTGAAAGAACATAATATTCCTTATGTGGAAAAAAATATTTTTTCAACCTTGCTTAGAGAAATTGAATTAAAAGAACTATTGGAACGAAGCGAAAATGGAACAGACGATATCATTTCTAAGCGAAGTAAAATCATTAAGGAAAATGATATTGACATTGATAGCATGTCAATTAGTGAGCTGATCAAGTTTATTCAAGAAAATCCATCAGTTTTAAAACGCCCAATTATGATTGATGAGCGAAGATTCCAGGTAGGTTATAATGCAGAGGAAATCCGGGTATTTATTCCTCGTGAGTTACGTAAATTAGCAGAATGTCCAAGTAGTGAAGTTTGTCCACAATTTATTAGTGAACCATGCTCAATTAAAGAGGCTTATTTTAAAGATAGATAGCAGTGTTATGAAACGCTGCTTTTTTAGTTCTAGTAAAAAAGATGATTATTTAATCATCTTTTAAACTATCCATTAAACGTTTTACCTTGCTAGGACAATTACGAGAATACTTTAAATTATATTGACCAATAAAGTCTAAAAATATTTGTTTACCATGATGATAATCAAATACTTCGTATTCTAATTCATAATCAGTAATTCCGTTATAAAGACTTTGATCTAGACAAATCAAGCCATCAGTAGTCTTAATTTCACAACGTGTAGTAGTAAGTACACAGTCTGTTTTAAACATCGTACTATCTAATCCAAGGGGTTTTAGAAGGTCAAAAATTTCATTAGTAACAAAATCGTGAGTAATGATTTTCTCTTTAGTTATTTTGTCAATCTTTAGATTAGTTTCTAAATTTCCATATGATTGTGGTTGCTTTAAGGTTAATTCATAATTCTCTTGTTTTTGACGGATTCGCAGCATATATTTTAATTCAGTTAATTTAGGGTGAATCAAATAGTAATTAGTTTGACTATATTGATGGTCGATGTGGTGATCGTTATAGATTTGCTGGTATATTTCTTTGTCGATCAATACTTTAAATTCTATTTCTAAGTTTTCTTCCATAGTAGCCTCCATTAGTATATACTATAGTATATACGCTAAGGTTGGTGAAAACAATGAAACAATATGCATTAGTAGTAAAACAGGATGAAATGTCTGCTAATATTGCTGAAAAAATTAAGAAAGGGTTAACCGGAATTATGGAATATAATCCCGATGATCCTGATTTGGTTATTAGTGTTGGTGGTGATGGAACAATGCTTTTGTCAGTGCATCAATATATGGAGCAAAAAGTTAGTTTTGTAGGTGTTCATACGGGAACCCTCGGTTTTTTTACAGATTATCAAAAAGATGAAATTACTGAATTGATTGCGGCTATAAAAGCTGATCATTATCAAATGACGCCCCGACATTTATTAGAAGTTGATGTGTATCATAAAGCAGGTAAAGAAACATATTTAGCATTAAATGAGATGCGCATTGATCATGGGTATACAACTCAAGTAATTGATGTCTATATTGATGATGAGCTTTTGGAAGTATTTAGAGGAAATGGTCTTTGTGTTTCTACACCATCAGGATCGACGGCTTATAATAAGTCAATTGGTGGAGCTGTTATTTATCCAGGAAGTCCCTTAATGCAACTAACAGAAGTCGCCGCTATACAACATAATGCTTATCGAAGTTTGGGTGCTAGTTTAATTTTAGATGAAAATAAGGTGATTAAGTTAAAAGGACAGCATTTTAATCGAGTTTATTTGGGAATTGATCACTTATCTTATCATCTTGATGATGTTGAAAAAATTGAAATTAGAATTTCTAAGAAAGTAGTAAAGTTTATAGAATATAAGGAAATGTCTTTTATTCAACGAATTAGAAGGGCTTTTATCAGCGAATGAAATTTATTATCGCAATGAAAGAAAGCGGAATGTTGTTAAGAGAATTTCTTAGTCAACAGGAGCTTAGTAAAAAAGCTGTTAAATTAATTAAAATGCATGGGAAGATTCTTGTTAATGGTCAGCGTCAAACGGTACGATATTGTTTGCGGTACGGTGATGTTGTTGAATTATTGTGGCCTGAAGAAGTTAGTACTATGGAACCATATCCGCTAGCTTTAAAAATTAGCTATGAAGATGAAAATTTTTTAGTAATTGATAAGCCGGCAGGATTACCAAGTATTCCTACAAAGCGTTATCCTCGAAATACTTTAGCCAATGCAGTTGTTTATTACTATCAAAGCCAGGGAATAAAGGCAACTGTTCATTTGGTTAATCGATTGGATAAAGATACCCAAGGATTATTGTTGATAGCTAAAAACAGTTATGCTCATTATTTATTGTCTAGAGATATCAAGCAGGTACGCCGTGTCTATCACTGTGTAGTAGAGGGAGTATTGACGGGACAAGGAACGATTACAGCGCCAATTATTAAAGATAAAAAAAGTGTTAAAAGACTGATTCATCCAGCTGGGAAATTTGCTGTAACTCATTATCGGGGACTGGAGGTAAGTGCTAATCAGAGTAAAATAGAGTGTATCTTAGAAACAGGAAGAACTCATCAAATTAGGGTTCACCTATCTAGTATCAATCATCCGTTAGTTGGGGATACACTTTATGATTCGATTTATCAAGAATCTTACTATTTGGATAGTATAGCATTAAGTTTTATTGACCCTTTTACACAACGTCTGATTGAAGTAAAGAAAGATTCAAAACAATTTGAAAAGAATTAAAATGATTCCTCATAAATGGATAGCAAATAGCTGAAATTAAATGAAGGAATCTTTTTTATCGAAATAAAAAGATGATTTATCATTTAATAAATCATCTTATATAATTAATAAGTTAATAGCGCTTTTTTCCTTCGAGGATTCGCGTTTGTCGTTCCATATCTAAGAAAATTCCCATTGCAATCATATATGAAAGAAGTGATGAACCACCGTAGGATAGAAATGGTAAGGTGATTCCAGTAATTGGAAATAGTCCTAAAACCATTCCGATATTCCAAACTTGCTGGAAGATAAGTAGACCAAAGATTCCGGCTGTGAGATATTTATCCCGATTATTTTTAGATTTAAAACCAATTCTAATTAATAAGGCATCAAGTACACAGACAACTGCAATAGTGAAACCGCCACCGACAAATCCAAATCCTAAGGCAATAACAGCGAAAATAAAGTCTGTTTGTGCCTCAGGAAGATTAATGATAGCTGTTCCCATACCATGTCCCCATAGACCGGCAGTTCCATATGATAACATTGCATTAAACAGTTGGAAGCCTTGATCATTATAGGTACCCTCGGGATCGACCCAGCCATAGAAACGATTTAATTTATGGTCTCCTCCCATTAAACTAGCAAAAATATCATGTTGGTATAAGAATAGATAAACTCCAATCCCAAGGATGATTGCAACTACAATCCCCCCTATGATAAACCAGCCGGCTTGAATACCGGACATAAAAATAACGAATATTACTGATGCAAGCATGATCATTGTTACTCCGGCATCATTTTGTAAATAAACGAGGATACAAGGTGGTAAGGAAATAGCTAAGAGCTTACCAATCAATAAACAATCATTATGAATATTATGTACTAAATAGCGATTATTATGTTTATCGACTGTATCTGCCATGACAACCACCATGATGATTTTCATAAACTCTGATGGCTGGAGATCAAATACTTTGAGATTGTACCAGGATGTGGCACCACCCGCCCATTTAGCTAAAGGAACAATATGTATTCCAAATCGCGTAAATGCAAAGTGATCAATAGCAAGACCAACTAGTAAAACCATTAAAATTCCATAAATGATCCACATCGATGAATAGATTCGATCGTTGGAGACTTTATAAACGATAAACATCAAGATAAATGATATTCCATAAAACATTAGCTGTTTAATCCAATAGCCACTTGGATTTCCTTTAGTAATCAAAGGAGTGGCGCTTTTAATTCCCAGACAGCTAATGAAACAAAGCAATAGTAATAGACCGATTAATGGCCAACAGATAACGGATTTTTCTTTTTCTTCCACAAAATCCCTCCTTATAAAAATGATAGTTTTTTCTATCATGGTATAGTATACTATAATTAAATGGTAATTAATAGGGGGTATATTTTAATGAATGAATATTTATTATATGGAATAATCGCACTGATTGTAATCGTAATATTAGCGTTTATTTTCCTAAAAGTAATGAAAAATAAGCAACCAAAGCAAGTATCAGCTGCTGATATTCCAGTTGATGTAAATAGTATTATCGAAGCTGTCGGCGGTAAGACGAATATTAAAGAAACAACAGCTACTTCTTCAAAAGTCACTTTCTTTGTAAATGATGATAGTTTGGTTGATTTAGATAAGTTAAAAGCACTTGGTGCTTCTGGAATCGTTCAAACAAGTAACAAGGTTAGTGCAATTTTAGGAAAGTATTCAAAAGAGATATCTCATATGATTAATGGACAGTAAGCAGATAACAATATCTGCTTATTTCTCTATCGAAAGGAGGTAAGTATGGATATAAAAGATCGTGTTAAAAGTTATGAGCCGTTATTTAATCAATGGTTGTTTGAAGAACTGGTAGAAATTCATGATCAAGAATCATTGATAAAAATTAAACATCAAGCGATTGGTGTTGAGAAAACGGCTCTTTTAAAGGTAATAACATTATATGATCAAGATAATAATATTGAATTTTTAGAAAAACGTGTAGAAGAGATTAAAAATAGATTAGGATTGCAAGTAATCAATGAAAGTGAATATTTAGATTATGAACAATATCTTATTGAGGATAATCAAGGAAAGATAATTGGTATTGACCTATGTCTTTTGATGGTTGATGAAGTTGATCGTTTACAAAATATAAATAACGTCAGTGGTAAATTATTGTATGAATTAGGTTTGAAATTATTTGATAAACATGAATATCTGGAAGCTTTAGAGTATTTTAAAAAGGGAGCAGAGGTGGATAATAGTGATTGTGTTTGCATTATTGGTTATTTATATGAACGTGGACTAGGTGTCGAACAAGATCATTATCAGGCTTTTCGTTATTATCAATCAGCAACAAGTTTAGGAAATGTTGTCGCAAGCTGCAATTTAGCATATTTCTATGAGTTAGGAATCGGTGTGAAACAAGATTATCAGAAAGCTTTTGAGTTATATGAATTTGGGGCTCGAGCTGGATTTGCTCGTGCTATTTGTAATTTAGGCTATTGTTACGAATACGGTCATGGAACTGCTGTTGATCTTCCACGTGCTGTTAATTATTATTATCAGGCGGCTAAACTAGGGTATAGTGAGGCTTTGTATAGCTTAGGAACTTGTTTCGAATTTGGTGAAGGAATTGAACAAGATATTGATCGTGCTTTCAAATGTTACGAAGAAGCTGCGAACCAAGGGCACGAACGTTCTCAACACCGTCTGGGTTATTGTTATGAAAATGGATTAGGAACAATTCAAGATTTTGTTAAAGCATTTTATTGGTATTATCAAGCTAGTCAAGTTAATTACGCTCCTGCTTTAATTGCGTTAGCGTCGTGCTACGAATTAGGTCAAGGAACTGATATTGATTTAAAAGCTGCACGTCAAAATTATTTAAAAGCTGCACGTCAAGGATATTCGCGAGCACAGTTTTGGTTGGGTTATTTTTATGAGAATCATCCTGAAATTAAAAATGCACCATATCGCTGTTCATATTGGTATCGTCAGGCAAGTAAACAAAATGATGTTCAGGCAATCGTAGCACTAGGTTACTGTTATGAAAGTGGTTTTGGAGTTAAACAAAATTTAATCAAAGCAATTGAACTATATAATAAAGCAGCTAATCAAGGGTATGCTCCAGCCCAATGTAATTTAGCATATTGTTATGAAATGGGAATTGGTATAGATGTCGACTTAAATGAAGCTGTCCGCTATTATCGCTTGGCTGGAGATGCAGGTTATCCGCGGGCTTTATGTAATTTAGGTTACTTATACGATCATGGAGAAGGAGTGGATGTTGATCATCATCAAGCTTTTAAGTTATATCAAAAAGCTGCAGAAGCTAATTATGCTCCGGGTCTTTATCATCTAGCTTTGGCATATGAAGAAGGTAATGGAGTGGATGTTGATATTGATAAAGCAATTGAGTATTATGAATTAGCAAGTCATCAAGATTATGGAATTGCCCTTTATAATTTAGGTTTGATCTATGAGCATAATGAACAGTATCATGATGATTTAAAGGCAATCAAATATTATGAAGCTGCAATTGATCAAAATGATGTCCGAGCTATGTATCGGATGGCTTTATATTTAGATGAAGGTAAAGTAATTGCTAAAAATCCAGATAAAGCTTTTACTTATTTGCAGATTGCTGCTAATCAAGGCTATGGACCAGCTATGAATATGTATGGAATATATCTTGAAAATGGAATTGGTGGATATAAAAATTTAGATGAAGCTTTCAAATACTATCTTGCTTCAACAAGTGATGAATATGTACCGGGAATATATAATTTAGCACGTTGTTATTTTTATGGTATTGGAACAACAGTTGATAAAGCTTCAGCTTTTAAATTGTTTTTAAAGGCTAGTGAACGTGGGTATTATGATGCTAGTTTTATGATTGGCTATATGTATAGTTATGGAGATGGAATTAATCAAGATAAACAAAAAGCCAAAGAGTATTTTAAGCAGGCTGCCAATAAAGGAATGAAAGAGGCGATTGAAGAGTTGAATAAGCTCGATAAAGAGGTATAAAGAAGTTTAGATTGATTATAATAAATTGATGGAAAGAGGTAGATAAAGATGTCGTTTAAAGAAAAATTATCAAAATATGCACAATTGATCGTTAAAGCTGGTTTAAATGTTCAGCCAGCTCAAATTGTTGTAATCGATGCACCTGTTGAGAGTGTTGAATTAGTACGTTTAGTAACTAAGGAGGCATATGCGGCTGGAGCTAGGGAAGTGGTTGTAAAATATAATGATGAAGTTGTTTCACGATATAAATATAAATATCTTGAAAAAGAAGCGTTTGCTCATGTTCCAACGTGGTTTAAAGAATTTAGAAATGATTATGCTGCTAAAAAGGCTGCCTTTTTAACAATTATTAGTGATGATCCTGAAGGCTTTAAAGGAATCGATCCTGCAAAGATCGCATTGTGGTCAAAAAGTGTATCAACTGTTTGTAAACCATTTTATGATAGCCTTGATTTGGGGATAAATACATGGTGCATTGTTGCTGGCAGTTCAATTAAATGGGCAAATAAAGTATATCCTGATATGTCTGATAGTGAGGCAGTAGAGGCGTTGTGGAATGCTATTTTTAAAGCGGTTAAAGTCGTAGATGATGACCCTTTGACTGCCTGGCAGGAACATCGTAAAAGTTTTGAAGCTCGAGTAGCATATTTAAATAAATTGAATTTAAATACATTGACTTATACTAATTCGCTTGGAACAAACCTAACTGTTACCTTAAACGAGGGTTACCTATTTGCTGGTGGGGGTTCTTATACGACTAAAGGACAATATTTTTTTCCAAATATGCCAACCGAGGAGATTTTTACAAGTCCATATCGTAATGGGACTAATGGGGTTGTGTATAGTTCTCTGCCATTAAATTATAATGGTAATTTGATCGATGAATTTAAAATGGAATTCAAAGATGGTCGAATTATTGATTTTGATGCAAAAATGGGTAAAGAGGTTTTAAAAGAGATGTTGAGTATTGATGAAGGTAGTCTTTATTTGGGTGAAATTGCCTTGGTGCCATATGATTCGCCAATTTCTAATATGAAAACATTATTCTATAATACCTTATTTGATGAAAATGCTTCATGTCATTTAGCAATTGGAAAAGGCTTTAGTGAATGTATTCAAGGTGGTTTAACAATGACTAAAGAACAATTGTTGGAAAAGGGAGTCAATGATTCATTAACTCATGTTGATTTTATGATTGGTACTAGTGATTTGAAAATTGTGGGAGAAACAAAAGATGGTCAAGTAGTAAGGATATTTGAAAACGGAAATTTTGTATTTTAAGAAATGACGATATAACGGTTAGGTTATATCGTTTTCTTATTTACTATACTCGCTTTTTGTAATAGAATGAGTTCTATTGAGGTGAAAATGATGGAAGTAAAGAAAAGTATTGTTCCCCAGATAATGACGATCTTGCTAGTAGCTTTAATGATCTTGATGTCAGAAGTGTTTCATGAAAAAGAATTTATTTTTCCAGAAATTACGGCATTGACGATTGGAGCATGGTTAGCGCCTAAACAAGTATGGAAAACTAATAAAATTAAATTGGTTTTTTTAATTGCGGCTTATGCGTCGTTAGGGATTATTTTGGTTAAATATGTAGATATTGATATTTATTTTAAAATTTTAATTGGCTTTGTAGTATGTGTGACGGGATTATTTTTATCTAAAACGACGTTTGCTCCATTGATATCTGCAACGATCTTACCAATCATTATTAATAGTGAGTCATGGTTGTATCCGCTTTTTGCTACTGCAATGAGTATTTTGATTGTAATCGGGCAACAATATTTAGAGAAGGGCGGCTATCGTAGTGTTCAGGAATATCATCCGGTTACTGCAGCAGTTAAAGAAACCTATAGCTTAAATTTAAAACGGTTATGTGCATTAGCATTAACGGCTTTTATTGCTTTACAATTAAAATTACCGTTTTTGATTGCCCCACCCTTGATAGTTGCTTTTGTTGAATTGAGTAGTAATCACCCAAAGTTGCGTCATAATTCGATTAAATTAGCATTTGTTACCTTTATTTGTGCATTTAGTGGTGCTTATGGAAGAATTTTGATAAGTGAGATTGGTGATTTGCCATTAACTATTAGTGCAATTATAATTGTAATGACCATGTTGAGCATTATGAAAATTACTAAATTATATTTTCCGCCAGCTGGTGCCTTAGCAATTTTACCGTTATTGATTGAATCGGGAAAATTAATAGTTTATCCGTTTGTGATAATCGGTGGATTTGTAATCTTCACTGTCTTTGCTTTCATTATTACGAAGACTCCGTTAAACAGTCTGAGTAAATAGATTTCGGTTGACAAATTCATTATAAATCTATATGATTAATCCTTGCAAGGAGATATAAAAATGAGCGATTTTATCAAAGAAGTTGAAAAAAGAAGAACGTTTGCCATCATCTCCCATCCCGATGCTGGTAAGACAACATTAACAGAAAAATTCTTATTATACGGAGGGGCAATTCAACAGGCAGGTACCGTAAAAGGAAAAAAGAACAGCAGACATGCAACAAGTGACTGGATGGAAATAGAAAAGCAAAGAGGAATCTCTGTAACATCATCTGTATTGCAATTTAATTATGATGGTTTTTGTATTAATATTTTAGATACACCAGGTCATCAGGATTTCTCTGAAGATACTTATCGTACATTAATGGCAGCTGATTGTGCAGTTATGGTTATTGATGCAAGTAAAGGGGTCGAAGATCAAACTCGTAAATTATTTAAAGTTTGTACGATGCGTAATATCCCAATTTTTACTTTTATCAATAAAATGGACCGTGAAGCTCAAGATCCATATAATTTAATGGAAGAGATCGAACAAGAATTGGGGATCGATACTTGTCCAGTTAACTGGCCTATTGGTTCTGGAAAACAGTTTAAAGGTGTTTATGAACGGCATGATCAGGAAGTAATCCGTTTTATCCCTGTTGATGGCGGGCGTAAAGAAGTTGATACTAAAATAATGAAATATGATGATCCTGAATTAATTAATGAATTAGATGAAGAATTATATAATAAGCTGCAGGAAGATATTGAGTTATTAGATATGGCAGGAAATGATTTTGATTTAGAAAAAGTGCGTCAAGGTAAACTTTCTCCAGTATGCTTTGGTTCTGCTTTGACTAACTTTGGAATCGAACCATTTTTAAAACATTTCTTAGAAATGACAACACCACCATTACCACGAAGTACTGGTGAAAAAACAATCGATCCATTTAGTGAAGATTTCAGTGCCTTTGTTTTTAAGATTCAAGCTAATATGAATAAAGCACATCGTGATCGAATGGCTTTCTTTAGAATTTGCTCTGGTAAATTTACTAAAGGGATGGAAGTATATCACTATCAAGGTGGTCGTAAAATAAAATTGAATCAGTCAAAACAATTGATGGCTGATGAACGTCAAGAAGTTGATGAAGCTTATGCTGGAGATATCATCGGAGTTTTTGATCCAGGGATCTTTTCGATTGGAGATACGATTACAACAGGTAAAGCTAAATTTGCTTTTGAAGGTATTCCTACCTTTGCTCCAGAACATTTTTCATTGATTCGTAATAAAGATACGATGAAAAGAAAACAATTTGTTAAAGGTGTAGAACAAATTGCTAAAGAGGGAGCAATCCAAATTTTCACTGAATTAGGCGGTGGAATGGAAGAAATTATTGTTGGTGTCGTTGGGGTACTTCAATTCGAAGTATTAGAATATCGCTTAAAGAATGAATATAATGTTGAGATAATCAAGCAGCCGCTACCATATCAATATGTGCGCTGGGTTAAAGAGGGATGCGATTTAAAAGCTTTAAATTTATCTAGTGATACAAAAAAAGTACAAGATTTAAAAGGACAACATTTATTATTGTTTACTAATGATTGGGGCGTTCGTTGGGCTACAGAGAAGAATCCTGATTTAGAGTTATTGGAATTCAGTAAGAATTAGCAGGGCTAATTCTTACTTTTCTTTTAATTATCATGTTATAATGAATGAGAAAAGAGGTGATTACTATCGCAAATACAGGAAAACGTCGCGTGTGTCGTTGTATCAAGACAATGAATATTGTAATTGGTAAAGAACAGCGGGATCTATTTACTAAGGGCCAAGTTTACGATTGTGTGATTCGTGATAGTGGTCAGCTTCAGGTAAATTATAAAATATATGGTAAAGAGTTTGATTTGTCATGTACTAAAGAGGAATTTGAAGAAAACTTTGTTTTAATAAATAAAAAAACGGGGGTTAGAAAATGATATTTGAAGATTTAAAATTAGCAGAATTTAATGATTTTTATAAAGTTATTTTAGGAAATTTTCCTAGTAAAGAAATCAAAGAATATGATTATATGAAAGAGACTTTTATTAATGGTGATTTTAAAGTTTTGACTTTAAAAGAAGATGATGAAATTAAAGGTATTTTATCACATTATGATGGTGGAGAATTTGCTTTTGTTGATTATTTTGCAATAGATGGTAATCAAAAAGGCAAAGGTTTGGGAAGTAAGATGTTAAAACATTTTATGGAGACGGCAGGGAAACCGGTTATTTTGGAAGTTGAACATCCAGAAGATGAGCAAAGTCGTCGACGGATTGCGTTTTATCAAAGAAATGGCTTAGTGCTAAATGATCAGCATGATTATTTTGTACCACCTGTGCGTAACTTAAAACATCGTCTGTATTTTCATTTAATGTCTTATCCAACGGAAATTGATGCATTGCAATTTGAACGTTATTATCCTCAAATTTTACAGTTAGTTTATGGTGTTAATGAGTAGAGTTGGAATTTTTTTGAAGATATGCTAAAATTAGGTGACTATTGGAAAGGAGATTACTATGGCTCGTAATTTCTATATTGATAATATAAATGATAATGATAAATTAAATGAGGTCAGCCTCCTCTTAAACGAAATGGAAGAAGTTTCACGAATCAAGATTGGAAAAACAGGTATTTCATTTTATTGTGAAGATCCTGAAAATGTGCAGGCGGTTTTGAATAATCATGATGAAAATCTTGTTTTAAAAGAGGAAATCAACTCACGTAAGCGTGAATTCGTGGCACCAGAACAAAAAGTAGAACATATTTTTATGTTTACTAATTTAGAGACAGAAGAAGAGGCAAAAGAAATTGAGGAAGTTATTTCACGATATTCAGCCTATGAAAATGTTAGTCTTGATTTTACTAATAAGTTACTTAAAGTCACAACTAGTCAAAAGAATATTTTAGTGCGATTAAATCGTCTAGTTGATAAAGTTAATCCTAAAATTGATGTGGAGCAATGGAAGAAGCCATTTAAATCACAAGATATTTTTCAACAAAAATATTTAAATACAATGATTAGAATTGCAGGATTATTTGTAGCTTTAGCACTTGGATTAGTTACAAAAGATGATCCTAATTTTATAACTAATATTGCCTGGCTGATTGCTTTGATTATTTTTAATGAAAAGACCTTGGTTCAAGCATATAAAGATTTAAAAGTTAAACAATTCTTAAGTGAAAATATTACAATTAATCTAGCTTGTTTATTTGGATGGGTTTATGGTGCTTATATTGAGGCTATCGTGGTTTCTTTGATTTACCAAGTTGGAGAACGGTTATTGATGCGTTTAATCAATTTAACGATGGAGAAAATTGATGACGAGATTAACCCAATTCAATTGGGACGTCGAGAAATTGGTGAAAATGAATATGAGATGGTTTCTTTAGAAGATTTTGATATTGGTGATGTGATCGTAGTTTTACCTGGAGAAACGATACCTCTAGGTGGCAAGATTGCTTCGGGTGAAAGTGAATTAGATATGTTTGCCATTAATGGATCAGATATTTTAGAGCCAGTTAAAGCCGGAAGTGAAGTTCAAAGTGGAAGTGTCAATGTTAAAGACACTTTGAGAATTAAAATTTTATATACGTATGATCGCAGTGCAATGAGCAGAGTCTTAGAAATTGCGACAATGGCACCTGTTGGTTCTTCAAGAACGCATAGGCTGGTAGAATTAATCAGTAAGATTGATACAGTTCTTTTAGTCGTCGCAGGAATTCTTTGTGCAACATTAGTGCCAATTCTTAATTTTGAAGCAAATTTTAAATATATTTATTTAGGGGCTATTTTAATAACAATTTCTGGTTCTTTTGCTTACAAGCAGGCTTCTTCTTTTGCTGTTCTATCAGGAGTGGCTAAAGCTTTTTCTAAAAATATTGTTATTAAAGAAAATAGTGGTTTAGATGCTTTGAATTTATGTCGAACAGTTATTTATGATCGTTTTGATGGAGTTGAAGTAACTGAAGAGGAAATGGAATTATTCGCTAAATTATCAAAATTACATGTTGGCTTGATTATTTTCAATGATGGACCAGTTGATCTTGAAAATGATCAGTATCGAATCTATAATAATTTGACAGTTGATGAAAAATTAGAAGTAATGGATAAAGCAAGTATTGCTGGACCAGTTGCTTATATTGGTGATAATTCAAAAGATATTGCATTATTGCAAAAAGCTTATGTAGGTATTAGCCGTGGTGGCATCAAAGATAAAAAAGTGATTGAAAATAGTGATATTATGCTGATGAATTCTGATCTTAATACCGTTATTGAAACATTCATGATTTCTAAGAAACAAAAATATATTACGATTGAAAATATTTTTGTAGGATTGTTTATTAATGTAATCTTAATGATCTTAGCTGTTTTATTTATTATTCCTTGGTGGCTGGCATTAGTAATTTATTTAATAGAAGTTGTAGTTGTATTATTTAATACTCATCGAATCATTGATATGAAATAGGTTACTTTAGTAACCTTTTCTTATAAGGAGGAAAATATAATGGATATGATTGAAGTAAGTACGATTGATTATTTACCCGGATACCGAATTACAAAGAGTCTGGGAATCGTTTTTAGCAGTAAAATCATGAATCAGGCAATTGCTAGTGATAATACTAATATTGAAGAAATGTTAGATACAGCAAGACAAGAAGCGATGGCAGAAACAGTTGCTCAAGCTTCTCGAAGACATGCTTCAGCAATCATTAATGTTCGCTTTACAACAACAAACCTTGGCAACAATATGATTGAGTGTCAAGTTTCTGGAATGGCAGTTAAGGCGGAAAAAATCGATGAATAAGTATTTAGTGAAGACAGATTCTACGTTAATGGAGTTTTTATTAAATCACTATAATAAAAAGAATGTTAAAAATTTACTTAAATTTAAGCAGGTGTCTGTCAACGGGCAAGTGATTAGTCAGTTTGATTATTCATTAAAACGGGATGATGAGATTGTTGTTGATCGTAATCCTAATAATAATTCAAGTCTAGATATTATTTATGAAGACAGAGAACTGATCGTTATTAATAAACCGGCTGGTTTATTAAGTATGGCCGGAGGAAATGAAAAAGAAAAAACAGCTTATCATTTAGTTGGAGAGTATCTTAAAAGTAAAAATAAAAATGCCCGTGTTTTTATTGTTCATCGACTTGATAAAGAAACATCGGGGGTACTGTTGTTTGCTAAAAATGAAATAATTAAAAATAAATTACAAAATAATTGGAATGATATTGTTTATAAGCGTGGTTATTTGGCAATTATTGAAGGAAAGCTTAAAAAGAAACATGGAACGATTAAAAATCACCTTGATGAAAGTAAGACACAAATGGTTTATATTGCTAATAATGGTAAAGGTAAATTGGCGATTACAAATTATAAAGTATTAAAAGAATCACGATATAATTCATTGATTGAAGTATTTCTTGAAACGGGTCGTAAAAATCAGATTCGGGTCCATATGCAATCATTAGGTCATAGTATTGTTGGGGATAAAAAGTATGGTGCTACAACTAATCCGATTAAACGAATGGGACTTCATAGTCATGTATTCGCCTTTGTTCATCCGGATACAAAAGCTAGAATGGAATTTAAAGCGGTTGTACCAGAAGAATTTAAAAAAATGTTTAAATAATGTCTTGTTATGATAAGTAGCAAGGCATTTTCTAGCTTCTATTTAGTCGATATGCTATAGTAGCAGGAGGCTGTGGGCGCAGTATAATTTGACACAAGAAGAACTAGGGGGCAAGCGGTCGCTAAGTGAGAAATAAATGGTGGTATCTTGATATTGAAAATATTAAGAATTTGGCTAAGTTTATATTTATTAATAAATATAATTGCTGTAGAATGGAAAGTATTTAAACATAATCATAAAAACAAGTAATAATTTTATTGGGATTACATATATTATTAGTGGTGATGAAATGTTTGCATTAATAGTATTGATAGTCTTTTCGGTGTTTGGATACTTTAAATATTTACAAATAGATGAAGATGAATAAATCTTTTAAATATGGGTTGACTTTAATTAAATAAAATGATACTATACTCAAGTAAATGAAAAGTAGTGGAAAGAAGAAGTGCCTACTTCTCGCCTGATTGATTATGTCGATAGGCAAATGTCGCTAAGATAAACTATCTTAATGTCAATGTGTGGGTACTCAGTGTGCTCACTTTTTGTTTAAACTACTAAAATGGAGGTGGCTTTTATTAGCAGATTTGATAACAGAAAACCAAAACAACCGGATGAGTTAGTAAACGAAAAAATTCGTTTCAAAGAAGTACTAGTCATTGATCAAAATGGTGATCAATTAGGTGTCAAAAGTCGTAACCAGGCAATTGATATTGCTTATGGTGCAGGACTTGATTTAGTGTGTGTTGCCCCTAACGGTAAACCACCAGTATGTCGTATTATGGACTTTGGTAAATATCGTTTCGAACAACAAAAGAAAGCTAAAGAAATGAAACGTAATTCTAAAGTGGTTGCTTTAAAGGAAACTCAATTATCGGTAACTATTGATGTTCATGATAAAAATGTAAAATTAAAAAGAACATTGAAATGGTTAGAAGAAGGTAACAAAGTTAAAATTGCAATTAGATTTAGAGGAAGACAATTAGCTCATATGGATCTTGGGAAAAAAGTTATTGATGACTTCGTAGCTGAATGTGCTGAAGTTGGTCAAATTGAAAAACCAGCTAAGCTAGAAGGTAGAACTCTAACTGCAATAATTGCACCAAAGAAAAAATAATTTAGGAGGAATATATCATGCCAAAAATGAAATCACATAGTGGTCTTAAAAAACGTTTAAAAAGAACAGGTAGCGGTAAATTAAAACGCAGCCATGCTTATGTATCACATTTATCTCACAATAAAACTCATAAACAAAAGAAACACTTAGCTAAAGCTACTTTAGTAAGTGCATCAGACTACAAGAGAATTAAATCTAGATTAGCAAAATAATTATTGACATAGGAGGAAGAAACAAATGGCAAGAGTAAAAGGTGGATTTACTACAAGACGTAGAAGAAAAAAAGTATTAAAATTAGCCAAAGGATATTTTGGATCAAAACATACATTATATAAAACTGCTCATGAACAAGTTATGCATTCATTAGCATATTCATATAGAGATAGAAGACAAGTAAAAAGAGATATGAGAAAATTATGGATTGCACGTATCAATGCTGCTGCAAGATTAAATGATATCTCATATTCAAAATTAATGCACGGATTAAAATTAGCTAACGTTGAAGTTAACCGTAAAATGTTATCTGAAATCGCAATTTGTGATCCTAAAGGATTTACTGCAATTGTAAATACAGCAAAAAAAGCATTAGCAAAATAATTATTTAGAGAAAGTTCGCTTTCTCTTTTTTTATTGTGTTATAATGGAATCGTGGAGGGCTCAAAAAATGAAAAGAATAGATATGACAGTTGATTTTAAAAGTGAAGTAGCAGCAGTTTTTAAAGTAATAACTAATTTAAAGGATTGTTCATGGCGTAGTGATTTAACACGGGTTGAGCAGATTGGTGATAATCGATTTATTGAATATGATCGAAAACAGCGGGAAACGAAGATTTTTGTTACAGATTTACGTGAAAATATTCAATTTGACTATGATGTTGAAAATAATAGTTATCGTGGTCATTGGAGCGGACAATTTGCCCCTTTGCCTGATGGTGGATGTCGCATGTATCTAAATTTTGATTTTGAACCTCAATCGATATTAGGAAAATTTGTTCGTGTAGATAAATTTGAAGAAAGATATATTGAAGATTTGAAAAAAGAGCTGAATGAATATTAAAACTATACTAAGGTATAGTTTTTTTAGTCAATTAGAATATGTAGCTTACTACATATTTTAATTGACTATTAATATTGGTCATCTTATAATATTAATATGTAGCAGACTACATATTAGGGAGGCGGAAATGAAGGATTATGAAGTAATGTTCAGTTTAAATAAACTGGCAGGAAATATTGCTAATTATGCAAATGCTCGTTTAAAGCCATATGGATTAACTTTTACACAGCTTAGTGTCCTGATTTTTTTAGCCGATAATCAGGATCGAACGATCAATCAAAAAGATATTAGTATGGAATTTGATGTCTCACATGCTACAACAGTAGGAATAGTTGCACGAATGCATGGCCGTAGTCTTGTTAAGGTTAAAGCGTGCGAATCTGATCGACGAATAACCAATGTTATAATCACAGATCATGGTAAAGATATGATAGTTCAGACTAGAAAGGTACAAGAGGAATTAGTGCAATTATTTTCTAAATGTTTAGATGAAACAGAAATGACTAATTTTTTTAAATTGATCAATAAAATTAATCAAGTTTTTAAAACTTAGATAGGAGAAAAGTATGGGAAATTTTAAGTTTGCAATGACATTACTGGTGAAAGAGTATAAAAAGAGTGCTTTTTATGCTTTGACAATGGTTTTTGCTATTGCAGTTTGCTTTATCTTTTTTAATATTATGAATAACGACTTATTAGCTGATCCTGGTGCTGTCGTTGGTGGTGCTACATGGAATCAAGTCAATGTACCGCTTTCTACAACATTATCTTTTATCATAATTTGCTTTTGTTGTTTTATGATTTTCTTTGCAAATAGCTTTTTTATTTCTCGAAAAACTAATGAAATTGCCATTATGACATTATCGGGAAACAGTTCTTTTAAATCTACTAAATATTTGATTTATCAGACATTTGTATTATTACTGATTGCAGCACCAATTGGTCTTGCGTTGGGGATGGCAGTTACACCAATCTCAAATTATTGGATGTTTCATTATTTGGGGATTGAGGCATCGATTTATCATATACCTTCAGCAGCATTTATGCAGACCATAGTTGTAGTTGCAATGATCCTAGTTGCACTTTGTGTTTTTGCTAGTGGGTATATTTATCGAAATGATATTTCAAGTTTGTTACAACAAGAAAAGGCAATGGATTTTAGTGATAAACGTAAATTAGTAATTCCATCAGCTGTTTATTTATTTTTATATGTATTTGGAATAGTTATGATGTTTATGAATGAGCATAGTGCTACCGCTTATATCGCACCTACCGGGGTAGGGATCGTTGGGGCTATTGGTTTGATTAGATATGCGCTGCCAGAGTATATTAAGAAGTTTAAAGAAAAGAAATTATTAGAAAAGAGATATGCATTGATTTATGTTTCTAACCTTGGTTATTCAATTCAGCGAGCTATTTTACTAATTAGTTTAATGATGATTTCTGTTACAGGGATGATTGCGGCAATCGCTGCTAATCAGGGAGCACCTCGTGAATATATTACTGGAGTGATTGGTTACATTGTAATAATCATTTTGTTAATAACTAGTATCGTTTATAAATTTTGTATGGAGGCCCAGACAAGAAAAACTTTATTTTTTAATCTTTGGAAGATTGGGTATACACGAAAAGAAATAACTAAAATAATTAAGTATGAGGTATTTTATTTTTATTTAGTTTTATTATTAATTCCAATGATTTATATAATTATTATTTCAGGATGTTTTATTTATCATGGGGAGATGTCGGTTGCTTTTGCGTTAGGAGTAATTGGGGTCTACTTTATTCCTGTTGTTTGTTCAGGTTTAATTACTTACTATAATTATAAAAAAGCGGTGGTAGCACCGATTCATGGAGGAAAAAATGATGGAAAATAAAATTTTAGTTGCTAAAAATGTAACAAAAATATATGGTGTAGGGACAAAAAACCCCTATACTGCGTTAAGTGATGTTTCTTTAGAAATGTATGAGGGAGAATTTGTTTGTGTCATGGGTCCTTCAGGAGCTGGTAAATCGACTTTTATTAACAATTTATCAACAATCGATATTCCAACTAAAGGTTTTGTTTATATTAATGGTAAAGAGGTACGACAAATGTCGGAGGGAGAAATTGGTAAATTCAGATATGAAAATTTAGGATTTATTTTTCAAGAATTTAATTTATTAGATTCACTAACGATTTTTGAAAATATTGCTGTACCGCTGACGTTAGCAGGAAAATCAAAAGTAGAGATAAAAGCAGCAGTTGCAAAGATTGCAAAACGGTTAGATGTCGAGCAGATTTTGAATAAATATCCAAGTGAGTGTTCTGGGGGACAAAGACAAAGGGCAGCAATTTGTCGGGCTTTAGTTACTAATCCAAAGATTATTGTAGCTGATGAACCAACTGGAAATCTTGATAGTAAAAATTCTCATGAATTGTTATCGTTGTTTAGAGATTTAAATATTAATGACGGTGTATCTATTTTAATGGTAACTCATGATTCTAAAATTGCTTCGTATTCATCGAAATTATTATATATTAAAGATGGTGTGATTGATGAAACAATAGAGCGAAAAGATATGAGTCAAAAAGAGTATTTTTACAAAATCGTTGATATTAATTCGACAGAATCGCAAGCGTTGTTTGACTAATGGGCTTAATAAAATTAGCAATAAGATCTTTAAAAACTGATTTTTTAAAGAGTTTATTTTATTTTCTATCTTTTGTTTTAACAACGATTTTTATCTTTTTATTCTTTAATCTTACACTTAATCCTAGTACAGGGATCAATCTTGGTGGGAATGATGCAAAGTTGATTACTACGATAGCTGCTTTTGTAATTTTGATTGCAATGGTTTGTGTATTTATGGCTAATGATTTTTATGTTTTAGCGAAAACTAAAGATGTGTCAATTGTTTTGATGTCAGGGGCATCTGTTTATCAAGTTGGGATTTATTTGCTTTTACAGAGTACGATTATCATGTTTTTAGCTATTCCAATTGGTTTTGTCATTAGTTATCCTCTAGTTCCTTTAGTAAATAATTTACTTTTTATGGTCTTTGATTATCAAGGAAGTTTAAATTATATTTCGAGTAATACTTTTATGGCAACTGCTATCATTTTATTTTGTGAAATTGGCTGGTGTACGCTTTTAAATATGGGATATTGTTATCGTACCAGCATCAATAAGATGGTGACTGCAAATGTTAAAATTGAAAAATTTGGAATAGGCGTAAAGAAACTATCAAATCGAATATATCTTGTTTTGTTTATTTTACCAATGATCGTATTTCCTTTTCTTAATGATACAGCTAGTCATTTATTGATTGCTCTTATTGGAATAATTGGTGTTTATGGCCTAGTTAAGAATATAATTCCTGAATTCATTGAAAATCGGCAAACTAATGAATCGTTAGAAGACCGCTGTTTATTAATTACGCTGGGAAATGTTCGCTATGATCTAGAAAAAGTTAGAATGCTTGTTTTAGTAATAACCATAGCAGCGATTATTTTGATGTGTACAACTATTTATACTTTAGATACCCCATTGATTAGTATGGTTACGTTGATGTCATATTTTAGTGTCATGGTATTGTTATCGATTACAACTATTTTTAAAGTAGGAATGGAATTGCAAGGACGAAAAAGGAGCTTTCTTAACTTGTATCATATGGGGTATGATCTAAAAGATTTAAAAAAGATAATCGATTTGGAAATGATTATCTTCTATGGTTTAATTATTGTTATTCCTTTGTTGTATCAAATAATTATTTTAATTAAATTGTATAGTTTAGGATTGATTAATTTTTATCTAGTGGGGGGATTGTTATTGATTCAAATTATCCCAATGCTAGTTTGTATGATTATTTGTACGCTCATGTACCAAAAAGTTTTGCCGGAACCGACTATTTGAACCATTTTTTATAAAATGGTTCTTTTCTTTTAGGACGTTCCATTGGGGAAAAAGGGTCACATGGTTCTAATGTCGTGACATCATAAAAAGTACTTTTTTTTGTCTTAGTATCAAAAATACAATAAGTTGGATTACGATACTGACCTCTAGGATAACAAACACTACCAGGATTAATAAAAGTGATTCCTTCATGAAAATCGTAATAAGGTCGATGAGTGTGCCCGAAACAAACTATATCAGCTCCCTTTTCTTTTGCGATATGGGTTAAATAATCTAGGTTATAATCAACATCATAGCGATGACCATGGACAATATAAAATTTTAAATCATCAATTGTAATAAATAATTCATCAGGAATATTACCAAAATCGTTATTACCACGGACTAAATAAAAACTATTAAGATTGATGCCATCATAAGTCATATAAATATCACCGCAGTGAATGTAATAGTTAACAGAGTTGTTTTTTAAAAGGGTTAATAAATCGGTTTTAGAAACAGAATGAGAATCTGATAAAATCATTATTTTCATAATAGACCTCCTAATTGATTTAATTTTAGCACGATTTTTATAAAAATTCTTGTAATATGAGTAGCATTATTTAATTTATTTATTAAAAAAGTAGAAATTGGATTGAGAATAGTTTCGTGATATAATTATGTATATGTTTTAATTAGAAAGGTAGTGATGATAAATGAAAAGTTTCATTACATTTAATAATGTTAAAAAGACATATAAAGTTGGTGATGTCGAAATCAATGCATCAGATGGTGTTGATTTTGAAGTTAATAAAGGTGAATTTGTAGTAATTGTTGGGCCTTCTGGTGCTGGAAAAACAACTATTTTGAATCTTTTAGGGGGAATGGATAAAGCAACAAGTGGGCAAATTTTAGTTGATGGTCAAGATGTTGCTAAATATAGTGAAAGACAGTTGACGCAATATCGACGAGATGACATTGGTTTTGTTTTTCAATTTTATAATTTGGTTCAAAATCTGACGGCTTTAGAAAATGTTGAATTAGCTACCCAGATATCGAAGAATCCTTTAGATGTGAGAATGGTTTTGGAACGTGTAGGATTAAATAAACGGTTAGATAATTTTCCGGCTCAGTTATCAGGTGGTGAGCAGCAGCGGGTGGCTATTGCGCGAGCAATTGCTAAAAATCCTAAACTGCTTTTATGTGATGAACCGACAGGAGCATTAGATTATCAAACCGGTAAAGCGATTTTAGGATTACTACGGGAGATGTGCGATAAATATACAATGACAGTAATTGTTATTACTCATAATAGTGCTTTAGCTCCAATGGCAGATCGAATCATTCATCTTAAAAATGGTCAAGTAGCTTCAATGAATATAAACGAACGTCCTAAGTCAATCGCGGAAATTGAGTGGTAATATGAAAAAGAGAGCATATGTAAAAAATCAAATTCAAATAATAAAAAAAACTAAAGCACGTTTTTTGTCGATTTTTTGTATTGTCTTTTTAGGTGCTGCCTTTTTTGCAGGACTCCGGCATACGGCTTCAATTATGGAAATAACGATGGATAGTTATCTTCAAGAACACGCTTTCAATGATCTTAATTACGTTGCAACACTAGGATTTACAAATGAGGATATAGAAGCTGTTAAAAAAATTGAGCAAGTCGCTCAGGTTGAATATGGAAATCGCTTTGATGCTTTGATCCAAGTTGGTGATAATGTCAAAGGAACGACAGTATATACAAATGAGAGTTTTGATAATAAGGTCAATAAAATTGAATTAGTTGATGGTACAGTTCCAGTTGCTGATGATGAATGTTTGGTGGATAATAATTATGCTTCAAGAAATAAAATCAAAGTAGGAAGTAAGATAACATTAACTAATGATAATGGTGAAAAGAAATTTAAGGTTGTTGGATTGATCAATGATCCTCGTTATTTTAGTACGATTGAACGGGGGACAAATACTCTCGGTGATGGAACTAATGAGGCTTTTGTTGAAATTTTAGCTCAAGGCAATGAATCATTAGCTTTACCGCAAGATCTATATGATCTTCGTAATGGAACTGTTTTTAATGAAATTCGAGTGACTTTAAAAAACAGTGATGATAATAATATTTTTAGTGATAATTATTTAAGGTATGTAAAAGATGTTAATAAAGAAATTAAAAAAGTTCTTAGTGGTAAAGTTGCTCAGGTCAATGAGGAATTAGCGGGTGATGCTAATCGTGAATTAGAAAAAGGCGAACAGGAATATAATGATGGTATCAATGAATACCAAGATGGATTAGCTCAATATAACAGTGGTCTTAGCCAATATGAAAGTGGCTTAAAGCAGTATCAAGATGGTTTAAATAAATACAATGATGGGTATCGTCAATATCAAAATGGTCTAAAGCAATATCAAGATGGAAAAGCTCAGTACGATCAAGGAGTCAGTGATTATCAGCTGGGAAAAGCTCAGTATGATCAAGGAATCAGTGCATATAATGAGGGGATAAATCAATATAATAATGGACTGAATCAGTATAATGTGGGAATTGAGCAATATAATCAAAGTGTAGTACAATTACAATATTTAATTGAGAATAATTTAATTACGCCAGAAGATGCTGCAATAATGCAAGAAAAGTTGAACGAGACTAAAATTCAACTGGATGCAACTAAAAAAACTTTGGATGCGAGCAAGCTGGAATTGGACAATAATGGTGCTGTTTTGGCTGCTACAGCTAATCAATTGGAAAGTGCAAGAATTACGTTAGCAAATACGAAAGTTACTTTAGACAGCTCCAAAGCCCAGTTAGATGAAACAGCGATAACTTTGACTAATTCTAAAAAACAACTGGACGATTCTAAAATTACATTAGACAAGACAAAAGTTTTACTGGATGAAACAAAGATTAAATTAGATGAAGCGAAAACATCGTTAGATGATGCTAAGATAAAACTGGATGATGCTCGCAGTGCCATTGATGATATTCCAACTGGAAAACTGATTAGTTTAACACGTGAGGAAAGTGCTAGTATCTTAAGCTATGATTCTGCTTGTCAATCAATGAAAGCCATTGCAGTAGTCTTTCCACTGATCTTTTTCTTGGTCGCTGCATTAGTTAGTTTAACAACAATGACTCGAATGGTTGAAGAACAGCGAGTCCAAAGCGGAACCTTCAGAGCTTTAGGATATGATAAAAAAGATGTAATTAATCAATATTTGATTTATGCTTTTTTAGCTACTTTCGTGGCTAGTGTATTAGGAATTATCGCAGGAGTATATTTCTTCCCAAGTATTATTTATTTCTTGTATCGTAAAATGTTGTTTAATGTCGGTGCACCAATCAAGATTTCATTTGATACTTTTATTTGTATCCAAACATTTTTGATTTCAGTAGCGATTACTTTATTAGTTACTTACATAGTGACACGTCAAGAATTAAGTGAGATGCCAGCTAGTCTGCTTAGACCTAAGGCCCCTAAAATGGGAAAAAGAATTGTTCTAGAAAGAATAACATTTATTTGGAAACGTTTGTCTTTTAATCAAAAAGTTACGATGCGAAATATTTTTAGGTATAAAAAGCGTTTCTTTATGTCGATTATAGGAATTGCTGGTTGTGCGGCTTTAATTGTTACTGGATTTGGGATCAAGAATTCGGTTTCTACTTTAGCAGATAAGCAATATGGTGATATTTTTACTTACGATGGAATGGTTGTATTTGATCGTAATCTAAGTAATGATCAATTAAAAAAAGAAAAGGATGAGTTTGAGAGTTTAAGTAGTGTAAAAGATTGCAGTAGTTTTTATCGAAAAACGATCACAGTTGTAGGAAGTAAAGATCATTATGGTACATTAGAAGTATTTAAGAATAATGAGGAACTTAGCAAATATACAAATCTAGAGAATTATCAAACAGGTGAAAAAATTAAATTAAATAATCAGGGGGTTGTTATTTCAGCTAAATTATCAGAATTATTAGGAGTAACGATTGGAGATAAAATAAATATAACGATTGATGAAAAAGATTATCAGGTTAAAATTACAGGAGTAATGTTATTGTATTTTCAACACCATATATATATGAGTGAAGAATTTTATCGAGGTCTAACAGGTGAGACACCAGTTAATAATTATGCGTATTTTAATTTAGAAGATGATGGCAATCGTAAAACTGTTACTAACTATTGCGACAAGGATAGCAATATTGATTCATTAAATTATGTTAAAGGAATTAGTCAAGCATTTAGAGATCAAATGGGCAGTATCGATAGTGTTGTTGTAATATTGATTGCTTGTGCTGGGGCCTTAGCTTTTATTGTCTTGTATAATCTAACAAATATTAATATTCAAGAACGTAAAAGTGAAATTGCAACTATAAAGGTATTAGGCTTTTATCCACGTGAGGTGTATGATTATGTATTTAGAGAAAACCTAATTTTATCAGCAATCGGATCAATTGTAGGATTAGGAATTGGGAAAGTTTTACATATGTTTATCATTAATGCGGTAGAAGTTGAAGTAGCTATGTTTATTAGAAGTGTTAATTTAATGAGTTATGTATATGCAATAATTATTACAATGATCTTTACTTATTTAATTGATTTTGGAATGCGAAAAGTTTTAAAAAATATTGATATGGTTGAGTCATTAAAGAGCATTGAATAAGGTATTTTTAGTTATAAATTCTGGATAATATTATTATTAATATTTATGTTTATGGTAATTTCTATTTAGGACTATGTAAAATCTTATAAATTTCTTAAGAAATCTTAAAAAAATTATTCTCTTGAAAGCTAAGCGGAGCTTGCGATACAGCCAAAGGACAAAAATGAAAGAGCTTTCAGGGCTAGATTTTTCTAAAAAATAGTAATATAATAACAATTGGATATATTATTGAAAGGAGGTAACGAATGGATAGAAATATTAAGACAAGCTTTAAAAATGTAGTTGACGAGTATATCGTTAATCGTAAAGCAATGTTCATTCCGATTGCAGCTGTTGCTAGTTTTATGCTAGTTGGTTATGCAGCAGCAGACAAAGAAAAACCTGAGATTAAGTCTAATCAAATCGATCTTGCCTATGGTGAGAAATTTGATGTAGATAGTATTGATATTACTGATAATAAGGACAGTCGTGATTTAATTGAAGTATCAGCTGACACTTCATCATTAAATGTAACACAATTAGGTTCTTATAAAGTATCAGTTACTGCAACTGATAGTGGTTCTAATGTTGCTACAAAAACAGTTCAAGTTAATGTAGTAGATAATGAGGGACCAAAATTTGAATCATTAGGTTCAAATCAAGGATACACAATTGATGTTCCTGTAAAAGGAAGTACAGATTTCGCTAGCTATGTTAAGGCTAATGATAATGTTGATGGTGATGTAACTCCATTTATCGAGGCTAATACCCCATTAAATACAGAGGTTAAAGGTCAACAAGATATTACTTTAAAGGCTACTGATAGTTCAGGTAATGAAACTGTTAAAACTTTTACATTCGCTGTTAGCGATTTAGAAGCTCCGGTTATTAATTTAACCCAAGGAGAAAATGTTACTGTAGATTACGGAAGTGGTTTTGATTTAAATAATTTTGTAAATGTTACAGATAACTTAGATGGTACTTTAGTACCAACTGTTGAAGGATCTATTGATACTTCAAAAATTGATGAAACGCAAACATTGAAAATTTCTGCAACTGATAGTTCAGGAAATGTTAGTGAGGCTAACTTAAATGTTGTTGTTAAAGATTTATCAGCTCCTGTAATTAGTTTAACAAAATCTTCAATTACAGTTAATGCTGGTGAAAATGTTGATTTTAATGCATATATTGCTTCAGCAATTGATAACAAAGATGGTGATGTTAAAGCCAATGTCAAAGTTGATGCTCCTAGTACAGCGAAAGCTGGTACTAAAACAGCTACATATACAGTAACTGATGCAGCCGGTAACACAGGTACCGCGAGCTTATCAGTAAAGGTAAATGCAGTTTATGGCGGGGCAGCAAGTAATAACTATGGTAATAGTGTTTTATCAGCTGCTTATTCTAGATTAGGGTGTCCATATGTATGGGGAGCAGACGGTCCAAATTCATTTGACTGTTCAGGTTTTGTCAAATGGTGTTACTCACGTGTAGGAATTTCACTTCCACACTCATCTTCAGCTCAAAAGAATGCAGGTACACAAATTAGTATTTCCCAAGCACAGCCAGGAGATATCTTATGGAAATCAGGACATGTTGGTATTTATATTGGTAATGGTCAATATATTCATGCCCCAAGAACTGGTGATGTAGTTAAGATTTCATCTGTGTCTGGTTCAGGATTCGTTTGTGCTGTAAGAGTAAAATAAAAATTGAATATAACAACTAATTAAAGATTACGATTTTAAATTCGTAATCTTTTTTGATTCTATCAATATAATTAGTATTACCGCACTTATAAATAAAGTTGACGTAATTAAAAATACAGTGCTATAATGAATATGTTATTTTTATAAAAAAATTAGAATCGAGGATCATACTTTTCCTGCACGGGAAAGAATACGTTTTCGTTCGCATATAATCTTACTATAAAACACGTAAATAGACCCAAATTTATGTGTTTTTTTTGTGCACGAAAATCTATAGTTAAACCAAGTGGTAAGAATTTATCACTAATAAATTACTATTAAATAAAAATAATGGGCTAATACTGTAATGGGGTTTTAGAATATGACTATTTTGGTGGATAAATTTGTGGGCAAGTAACATATCTTGAAAAGTGAGGGAATTAGATATGGCAAATGATAAGATTAACGTAAATATGTTTGGAACGTTTTCACTTTCACGTGGAAATGTAACAGTTGATTTAACCAAATTATTAGGAAAACAGTTGATTAATTTATTCCAATTATTGCTGCTTCAAAAAGGAGTTGTAATATCTAAGAATAATATTATTGATATTTTATATCCGGATAGTGAAAATCCAAATAGTGTGGTTAAGTTTTCTATTTTTAGACTTCGTAAAGATTTAAAAGCATCAGGTATTTTTAATGAGGATGAAGAAGTTATTTTAACTGTTAAAGGTGGTTATCAAATCAATCCCAAGTTGGAATGGGTGATGGATACTGAGGAGTTTTATTATAACTGGGACAAAATAAAATATATTGATGATATAAGTGATAAGGACCTAGCATATGCTCAAAAAGTAAATCATCTATATAAAGGTAAATTATATATAACGACTAATCATTCTATTTGGATTGAACAGATGCTAGAATTTTTTCGCTCAGCATATGTTAACTGTGTTATCAAAATTTGCAAATACTACATGAAAAGAAAACAGTTTGAAAAGATGATGTCAATAAATTATCATGCTATTCTATTAGAACCATTTTACGAAGGTCTACATTATTATTATATTAAAGGCCTGATTGAATTAAAGGACTATCATAATGCGTTAAAATATTATGATGACCTGAATGAACGCTTTTATAAAGAGTTGGGAACAGGATTATCACCGCGGTTTAAAGAGCTTTATGATGTCATTACAGAAGATATAGAAGAAGATTATATTATTAATACTGAAAATGTTAATGAAGATTTGATTATTAATAATGCTGATTATCGAGGGTTTTACTGTGGATATGACATGTTTAAGCATATGTATGAAATTTTACTTAAGAATGCACTTCGAGATAATAAGAAATATTTTTTGATTATTTTTGATCTTAATGCTAAAACTACAATAGAAAATCAAGTACATGTAATGAACCAGTTAAAAGAAATGATTGCTTCATCATTAAGAGTGAATGACTTGTTTGCTAAAATTAATAAGAAACAATATATTATTTTAGTAGCGTGTCAGGAAATGGACAATGCATATACAATCATTCAAAGAATAAATAAAAAGTTTTATGCAAAATATAATAGTACTACATATCGTTTGAATTATGATGTTGCAAAAGCAAAATTATTATATAAAAAACCAATAGAGTCTTCAGTTCAGAGTTAAGTTTTAGAGATATAACTTAACTCTTTTTTAGATTTTAAAAGAAAGTTATTATCTAAAACAAAATATAACCGCTTTAAAACCACCATTACATATAATATGGATGTAATGTGGGAAAAGTATCCACCGATCAATATTAAAGCAAAGGAGATAATCATCATGGAAAATAAAAAAAATAAGCTATTAATATTAATGATTGTTCTATGTATCATGGTTCCAATTGGAGGCGCAATTGCCTATTTCCGTGCCGATACTTCTTCAAGTAACAAACTTAGTTCAGGGAATATTGGAATTGAATTGAGAGATGCTACAACAAATGAAGATGGTCAAATAACGGATGAAGGTATTAACTTTAATTTTGGTTATCCTGGAGCTATAAAAGATAAACAAACATTTGTAAAAAATACATCAGAAAATGATTTATATACAAGAATTGCTGTTACCAAATACTGGGAAGATGAAAGCGGTAATAAGGTGATCGATGCTAATCCTGGTTTTATTGAAATCATTACTAATGATAAAGATAATTGGATTATTCAAGATAGTGATGAAAATAAAGAAGTTGTTTATTTCTATTATAAAAAATTATTAGAACCAGGGGCAGTAACAGATTTATTTGTTAATCAAATCAAATTATCTGGCAATATCGATAACACTAATGCAATGCGTTACTCTGGTTTAAGTGCTCATTTAAGTTTTGAAGCTGAAGCAATTCAAAAAGTTGGTGCTGAATCTGCAATTTTGAGTGAATGGGGCTTAGAAGTTAAAATTGATAATAATGATGTTATTCAGTATGTAGAAGAATAGTCGTGGAGGAGGTCATTAAAATGCGAGGTAAAAATATTTTAAAAACATTAGTTGTAACAACAGTACTAGCACTATCTATGACTACTATTCATGCAGCTGATACTAATGTATCATTTGATGGTGATGCAGAAGACTTTATTTTTTTGGATGGTAGTCAGGATTTATTTGATAATTTTAAAAATATTATGCCTGGTGAAGTTCGAACACAAAATATTGTTTTAAAAAATGATGATCATCGAGAGTTAAGATTTTATTTGAGTGCTGATGTCTTAGATAGTCTTGATACTGATACTTCGGGATTAAGTGTTTATAATATTACAATTACTAATGAAGGTGAAGAGTTTTATAATGGAACACTTGATGATCTGGCTGCTTTAAGTTCTGGAAGAATGAGTGAAGATACGTTACTTGCTAGTTTACAAAAAGGTGAAACTACTACAGTAACAATGACATTGGAAGTTAATGGTGATTCAATGGATAATACGTATCAAAATCGTGAAGGATTGATCAAGTTTAATTTTAGTGTTGAAGAACTTGATGATCAAAGTACTATTGTTGAAGTAGTTAGAAATGTTTATGAAAGTATCAAAACTGGTGATGCAACTGTAATTGCACCATTACTTGGATTGGTAGCAGTTAGTGGATTTGCAGTTATATTCTTATTGAAGAAGAAAAAGCATAAGGAGGATTGCAGTCATGAAGAAAATTAAAAAAGTCATTATTGTTCTAGCTATGATGATTGCAATGGTCGGCTTTGTTAATCCAATGACAGTTGATGCTAGTAGAACCTATAAAGTAACATTTAGGGCAGGAGCTCATGGTACATTTGCTGCTAATGGTGAAAATAAGATTACTATCGATGTAGCAGCAAACGAACGTTTTCCGGATATCCCTGATATCAATGTAGAAGATGGCTATTATTTAATGGGATGGAATAAAACCCTTCCAGCTAGTGGTGAGGCTGTTACTGGTGCAATGACATTTGTAGCCAAATATCAAGTTTTGACTAATGGACGCGAATATTCGATCAATTATGTTAATCAGGATAATGTTCAAATAGCCACAACAAAAGTTATGACAGCGCCACTTGGCAGTACAGTGAACGAGAGAGCTAAAACGATTGCTGGCTATGAATTGATTGGAGCAGCTGATTTATCAATTACAATTGGTGAAACAGATAATTCAATCACATATGTATATCGAGATTTAAATGTAACACAGGAATATGTTGAAAGTGTTGTAGTGATTCCTGTAGGTTTACCTGCTAACACTGCAGTATCAACTGCAACTGGTGGAGCAGGAACTGGTGGTACTACAACTAACCAAGGTGATGATACCGAAAATGTGACTGATTCAGAAACTCCGTTATCACCTGGGGATGGAACAGAGGAAGTTCCTGATGATCAGACGCCTTTAAAAAAAGGTGAAGAAGGAATTAATTATACTTATTTGTATATTACAGGTGGAATTGTTTTACTGTTAATTGCTGCTGGTATCTTTATTCTTAAAAGGAAACAAGCAAGTGAATAAAATAAGAAAAATTAATAATATTGTTTCAACGATATTATTGATCTTATGCTTTATATATTTGATTATAACACTTGGCCCAAGATTGCTGGGGTATGAGGTAAATGTTGTATTATCGAATAGTATGGAGCCTGTTTATTCAACTGGAGAATTATTACTAGTTAAACCAGCTAAAGCTGATGAAATAAAGGTAAATGATATTATAAGTTTTAAAGGCTCAGGTGTAAGCGGTAATGTGATAACTCACCGAGTAATTAAAATAGACCAAGAAAAACAAGTATTTATTACTAAGGGTGATGCTAATAGTAGCCAAGATTCAAACCCAGTTGCCTTTAGTCGATTAAATGGGATAGTAAAGATAAATATTCCTTATATAGGATATATTTATGGAATGATCCAATCAATGATTGTAAAAATAATTTTGGCTGGTCTAGTGTTGATTTATATAATCGTTAATCTGGTAACAAAAAAGAAGCTTAACAGTAACGTCAGTGAGGAGGAAGCTAAATGAAGATATCTAAAAAAAGAAAACAAAATAAGTTTACTAGAAAGATAAAAACACTGGTTTTGGCATTAGCGATGATAATACCAGCGGCTGGAACTAACTTAATTGTTGAAGCGGAAAATAACCCTGGCTCTACTACTAGTAGTGATGGCCTAGTTACTGTTAATAAAACTTCAGAAAGAGTTGGCGATAATCGGTATAAAATCAATTTGGATTTAGCTACTGGAAAAGCCCAGGATAGTGTTGAGGCGATTGGTAATGATATTGTTCTAGTATTTGATATTTCAAATAGTATGGCTGAAGATGAACATGGAAATAGCACATCTTCAAATGATAAAAAACGTCTTACTAAAGCTAAAAATGCTGCAATTGAGTTTTTGAATAATAGTAAAATTTCTGGAAATAAAAAGAATCGATATTCAATTGTGACATTTAATTACTATGGTACAGTAGAACAAAATCTAACAAGCAATCTTGAAACCGCAAAACAAGCAATTAGAGATGTCGAATTAGGAAATAATTCAGATGGTGGAACCAACATTCAAGCAGGGCTTTATAAAGCTAGAACTGTTTTAAAAAATGCTAAATCAGAAAATGGAATTATTATTTTATTAAGTGATGGTGGTGCGACAGGAAGTTATAAACTAAATAATGAACGCAATAATGGTTATTTAGTTAATGATTATAGCGAAGCGACCGCTACTGATAAAGCTTTAGGATATAGTGGTAGATATACTTTTGGGGAAAATGCAATCAATTATGATAGTGTAATTAAGGGCGGAAGAAATGATTTTACATTAGACTTATATTTAAATAATAGTCACTATTCTTTAAATAATGCAGCTGCTACATTAGCTGAAAATGAAGCATTATTAGCAAAGAAAAGTGGAAATACAATTTTTACGATTGGTTACACAACTGGAAGTAGTGTTAATAGTTTCTTGAAGAATGTAGCTACTCAAGGTGAAGGATATGCCTATAGTTCCTCTAGTGATTTAAGCGGAATTTATGAAAATATTGCTAATGAGATTGTGACTCGATATGAAACAATCATAAAAAATGGGATTGTCAATGATCCAATGAGCCAGTATGTTGATCTTTTAGATTTACCTGATGGCCGTTATGATAACTCTGTAGCTGATAAATTAATATTTGATCGTGGTTATGTTATTGTAAGTACAGAAAATGGTCGAAAAAAAATCACTTGGTATGTAGGTGATGTTGAAAAAAACAGTCAAGCTCATTTAGAATATTATGTAGCAGTTAAAGAGGAATATAAGGATGGTACAGATTATCCAGCCAATGACCCAACCCAGTTAGTCTATAAAAATTATATTGATAAAGATTCTACATTGGATTTCAATGTACCAACAGTTAATGAAGAATTGCCAATTACAAGTGCAACTCTTACTGTAAAAAAGGTTGTAAACAATTCTAGTGAAGATAAGACATTTATTATTCATGTGGTTGGTCGAGATAGTGAAAATGCAGTAATTTATAAAACAGATTTAATCTTAAAAAATAATGAAGAAGTTCTTTTAGAAAATTTACCGTTTGGTAAATATACCGTAACAGAAACTGTTCCAATGGAATATAAGCTAGAAAGTACAGAAAGTGGTTATGCTCAAACAAACTTATCTAGTGGAAATATTATCGAACTTAGTCAAAATAAAGATGCAGCTAATGGTTATGTGACTCTAACAAATTCATTTGGTCATGTTGGATTCTTTAAAGCGACTGATGAAAAGACTAATTATCTTCCTGCTGGAAGTGAAACAATCAATAACTATGAATATAATGTAAGTGGAAATGTTAAATCTACGACAGTAAAAGCCCCACAAGACGTTGTCTTGCTATTAGATAAATCAGGCAGCATGGATGAGTCAATGAATGGCAGCAGTCGTCTAACCCATTTAAAAAATAATGTAATTAAATTTATAACTAAGTTATATGAACATAATCCTGACAGTCGTGTATCAGTAATTACTTTTGCATATAGTGCAGATGGTTCGATCACTAATAATAATTTTGTGAAGTTATCAGATATTAAATCAGGTAATGAAACATGGTACACATATTTAACTAAAAATAATGGTGGTATCAAAAATATTAAAGCTTCAGGAGGAACGCAAATTGATTTAGGTTTGTATGAAGTTCGTAATCAATTATCAAGTGCAACTGGAGAAAATAATCGTTCAGTAATCGTCTTTACTGACGGTCAACCAGGAAATAAGGGATTTAATACTAGTTATAATGATTATGATGATAATGGGTATCGGGTTGGAGCTGAGGCTTTAAATCAAGCTGATTTTATTAAGTTTAGTGGAAATTTAACAGGAATCAATAATTACATTGAAAGTAGTAATGGATCAAAGTATTATGGTCATAAAAATGATGATATTACTAAAAATCGTAGTAACAATAATTCTAATGATGCAGGCAATAGAACTAATCGTTCTGGTAAAGGTTTAGGTAAGACGATTTTTACGATTGGTCTTAATTCCAATAATTCATCATTATTTGATAGTTTCTTAACGCGTTTAGCTAGTGAAGGACATTATACAAAAGCAAATAACAGTAGTGCGATGGAAAATGCATTTAATAGTATTTTTACAAGTATTACAACAATGGATACCGATGTTGATATTCGAGTAAAATATGATGCTAATAAGTTTGAGGTAATTGATGCTCAAGGTGGTAAGCTAGGTGGCAGTGGTACTAATGCTTATATTGAATGGAAAGATATTATTGATGAAACTACTGGAAAATTTGTAATTGAAGGAATTAAATTTAGAAATATTGTGGCTGATGCAGGAGAACCACAGTTAACTGTGCAAGGTTATAAGGATGGTGTAACTACTGATTTAGAAGCTGCAGAAATAAAAAAAGTTGGTAATTAATAAAGAAGGTGAGGGATGACGCAATGAAATATTTAGGTAGAATTAAAATGAAACGACCATTGATGGTATTGATGGTAGTGGTGACAGTCTGTCTTACTGCAGTGGGCGGAATCTACGCATGGTCAAAACTAAGTGCATCTGTCACTAATAATATTAAGACACCAACAGTGGATACTGAAGTAGTAGAAAAGTTTGACAAAGATTCAACTGTAGACTGGTTTGATCAAGTAGAAAAAGAAGTACAATTCAAAAATACTGGAACAGCACCAGTCTTTCTAAGAGTTTCTTATGCGGAGTTTTGGAAAGATGCTGATGGCAAGGTTATTTCTGGGTTAGTTGATGGCAATGAAGTTGTTAATAAGAACTGGACTGAAGCATGGCAAAATGACTGGTTTGATGGTGGTGATGGCTGGTATTATTATAAAAAAGTTCTTCCAGCTAATGAAATGACAGCTAAAGTTTTAACTAGTCTTAAATTTGATAGCAATTATGCCGAAATTTATCAAACAGCAGATTATACTTTGAAATTTGTTAGTGAAGCAGTACAGTATAGTGATGACGATAGTGTTAACCATCGAGCAGTACAAGCAAACTTTGGTCGTGATTTTAAAGTTATTTCTAACAATGTAATTACTTGGAATTAAATGGAGGTGAAGATAAAGTGAAATTTTTAAAAATTAAAAAGACGAAGGTAGCTTTAATCTTTGCTTCAGTATGTTTGATTGTTGCGATTGGATATACAAGTGCTTACTATAATAGTACCGTCAATGTAGAAAACAAAATGGCAACGCAAGAACCGGAGATTGAATTGATTGAAAAATTTAATCAAGATTCACAATTTTTACCAGGAGAAACCGTTGATAAAAAGGTTAAATTTGCCAACAGTGGTGAAATTGATGCTTTAATCAGGGTAAGTTACAGTCAAAGCTGGATCAATCAAAATGGTGATTTTGTAAATGGTGACGTTGATAGTGTTGAAAAGAAATGGACATCTGCCTGGCAAGATGAATGGGTGGATGGAAATGACGGCTATTTCTATTACACTAAAGTATTAAAAGCTAATACAACAACTAATATCATTTTGGATAGTCTGGTTTTATCGGAGCAAGTTTCAAATGATACTCATGCGGTGGATTATTCAGGAATAATCTATCAAATTACATTTAATTTAGAATCATGTAAAGCTACAACTGAAGGGGCACAAAGCACCTTTGGTAAAACTGCTGCTATTTCTGGAAATAATGTAACATGGAGTGATTATAAGGGTAATAGTAATCAACAGAAATCTGGAGAAGATTTTTAATAACTAGGATAGGAGGCAGGTTATGAAGATATTTAAGAAAGTGGTTAGCTATTTATCAATATTATGTTATGTAGTGATAATAGCATTAGTGCTTATACTTGCTCCTATGGTAGTTGGCTACAAGCCTGTAGTTGTATTATCTGGAAGTATGGAACCCACATATCCAGTTGGAAGTTTGATCTATTACAAAGCTGCTTCTTTTGAGGATATTAAAGAAAACGATGCAATCACATTTCGAGTAGATGATGATACATTAGTTACTCACCGAGTGATAGTGAAAAACGAAATTTCACAAACTTTTGTTACAAAAGGCGATGCAAATCCAACTAATGATACAAATCCGGTAGAATATCAAAATGTAGCCGGAAAGACATTAGAATTCTGCCTCCCTGTTGTTGGAACGATCTTTGCTTCATCAGCAAAATATATTGCGGTAGCAATTATTGGTGGAATATTGTTATTAAATATTGTTTTGAGTAACCTTGTAGCGGATGAAAAAGAAAAAGTGACAGTCTAAAGATAGGAGTGTAGCGAGATGAGTAAAAAGAAAAGAACCATAATGAGTCTAATAGTTTTGCTAGGTTGTGTACTTGCTGTATCCGCCACACTGGCATGGTTTACAGATAGTGATGAGACTAAGAACCGGATTAGAATTGGTGAATTTGGAATAGATGTTATCGAAAGCTCAACTAATCCCGATGCCTCTGTGAGTGAAGATGGAATTAAGTATGATGATCCAGTAGTGATTGGACAAGAAAAATCTAAAATTGTTGATATAAAAAATACTGAGGAACTAGATGCTTTCATAAGAGTGACGGTTGAAAAGGTATGGATGGATGAAGATGGAAATATCTTGAGTGATAAAGATCCTGATAAAATTGTAATTCGTGGAATTGATGAAGATAAATGGATACATAAAGCTACTGGGGAAAAGGGTAAATCTTATTACTATCTAAAGATGCCATTAAAATCTAATGAGACTGTCAATTTATTTAAATCATTTATTATTGAAAATAATTTTACCTCATATGAGGAAACAATGTCATATGCTAATCTTAAATCTAAGATTATAATCACTGCTAATGGTGTACAAGCAGATGACGGTGCTAATGCAGTTGCTACGCAAAATTGGGATTCAATTATTGTTGAAAATGGACAATTAGTTTCTATTGATTAAATCGTGAAAGAGATGTATTTTTATACATCTCTTTTTGTTTTTGAATATTATTTTTCGTTTGTGAATATAACCGGAAAAAAACCAAATAAAGATATACTGTTAATTGTAAAAGAAAAGTTTTCTTCGATAGTTATATTAATAGAATAAGAGTTATAAATATAACCAGAAGCAAACCATCAATTGTTATCATTGATTTGTAAAATGAAATAAAAAATAAAAAGGAGTGGAAATCATGAAAAACAAGAAAAGCGTAGTGGCATCAATTGTATTATCAGGGGCATTGGTAGTTGTAGGAACTCTAGCATATTTTACTCAAACACATACAGTTGACAATAAATTAAAAACAAAAGGGTTTGGCTCTGATATTGTCGAAAAATTTACACCTAAAGAATTTAATCCAGGAGCAACTGTTACAAAAGAGGTACGAGTTGATAATACAGGAGATTATGCTTTAGTAGCACGTGCTAAATGGGAAGAATCATGGACACGCAACGGAGAAGAATTTAAAGCAGTAGCTTATCCAGACACTAATAATGAAAGTGTTGTTGATAAAAATGGTATGAGCGATAAATGGGTTGACGGTAATGATGGATGGGCATATTATAATGAGATGATTGGAGTAAATGGACATACAGAAAATTTCCTAACTTCAATTACTTTAAAAAATAGTGCTGATGTAGTTGGAACAGATATTAAAAACTTTTATTATACAACTGCAGCAACTGAACCGGATAAAACATCAATTGGAACTGACTCAAAAACTCAATGGGTAAAAATTTCTGAAGAAGAATTTAAAGCATTAGATGATGAAAATAACGATATTAAAGCGACATTTAAACGTGCTGAAGTTAAATCAAATGGTTTATATGATAACGCTGAGTATACATTAACAATTACTGCTCAAGTTTCACAAGCTAATAAAGAAGCTGCTGCAACTTGGATCACTGATGCAACAAATCAAACTGTAAAAAATTTCTTGAATGGATTACCTACAGTAAACAACTAATGAAGCCACGAACACTCTAACAATTGTTAGAGTGTTTTTCTTTATAAGTTAAGACAATTATTGATTTTTAGATTCAATAAAAACATTAAAATAGAATATTAAGGAAAGTGAAATATAACCAGAAGCAAACCATGATTATTTATAATAATGTTGTAATATGACAAAAGTATATTTGTTGGTTATTAATACCACATATCGGTTATTAAATATTTGAGAAAGGGGTACGAAAATTATGAAACGAAAAAAGAGTTTGATTGCAATTATTTCGTTATCAGCATTTTTAGTTATAGGTGGGGCAGTTGCTTATTATAATAGCACAACGAATGTTGATAACAAATTAAAAACTGGACAGTTTAAGTCAGAAGTTGTGGAAAAATTTACACCAAAAGATAATTGGGAACCCGGAGATAAAGTTACTAAAGAAATAGGTGTTGAAAATACTGGAACTGGTAATATTGTTTCTCGAGCAATGTGGAGTGAAACATGGAAAACAGCTGATGGTGAAGATATTACAGTTACAAGTGCTGATCCAAGAGCTAGTGTTGTTGAAAAAGAATATGGTAATAAATGGATATATTCAAATAGTGATGGATATTTCTATTATGACGGAATAATTTCTTCGGGTGGTAGAGCCGAGGATAAGTTTTTAAAATCAATCATGTTAAGTGGAGATGTCGATTTTGCTGAAACTAAGAAAACAGTAGTATATTATTCGACGATGACAACTGGTGAACCAAGCAAAATAACTAATAATCCTGAAACAGGATGGGCAGTTGCCCCAAATACAGGCATTCCCAATAATGCAACTTACAATAAAACAGTTGTAACTGGTAATGGTAAGTATGCTAGTGCCAACTATACTTTAACGATTACAGTTCAAGTTTATCAAGCTAATAAACAAGCAGTCGCAGGAACCGCTTTTGAAACTGTAGTTCCTGAAACGTATGCATTATTAGATTAAAAAGAAAGTGAGTGATAGAAATGAAAAATAAGAAAAGCCTATCTGCCCTTATTTCATTAGCTGCAATTGTATTGGTTGTAGGTACATTGGCTTACTTTTCTAGAGACTTAACTGTTGAAAATAGACTTAAGACGGCAAAGTATGATACAACGATCGAAGAAGAATTTATTCCAACTGATAAGTGGGCACCAGGTGTTGAAATTAATAAAAAAGTTACAGTTAAAAATACTGGAAACGTTGATATTGTGGTAAGAGCAAAATTAACTGAGCTATGGAAACGTAGTGAAAATCTGATGGATCCTAATGATCCAGATAAAATCTTGAGCGAGGAAGGTGAAATTTTACCAAATTCATTCGTTGATGAAAACGGCATTTCACATGATGCGGCAATTAAAAATTTTGTTCAAAATATGGTTTATGAATATGAAGATGTTAAAGATAATCTAGCAGATTATCATAATAAATGGATTCATTATGGTGATTATTACTACTATTTAGGTGTAATTGGTGAAGATGAAGCATCAAATGGATTATTAAATAGTGTGAAGATGAATTCGTTATTAGATGCAACAGTTAGCGGCAGTCATACAGTCGTTGAAGCAGATGAACAAGGGACTACAACTGTAACTAAAAAATATCAATACGGAAAATATGGATATGATAGCGCAGATTATACTTTGACAGTTGAAGCGCGGACAGTCCAAGCTTCAAAAGCAGCAATTAGGGATGCGTTTGGTGATAATGTGATGGCTGTGTATTTAGCCGATCATTTTGCTACGATTGCTGAACAACAATAAAGAAAAGGAAAGGTGAAGAAGAATGAAAAATAAAAAAAGTTTAGGTGGAATATTATTATTAGCATTAACAGTAGGAGTAGTTGGGTCGTTAGCGTATTTTAGTCAGGAATTGACAAAAACAAATGAATTTAAAACAGCAAAATATGATACTACAATTGAAGAAGAATTTACTCCACCAACTGATTGGTTACCAGGAGTTGAAGTAAATAAAGATGTAACAGTAAAAAACAGTGGTAATGTTGATGTAGTTGTTAAAGCAACATTAACAGAGTCATGGACCCGCGGTGATGAAACTTTAAGCAATACATTTACTGATGAAAATGGTTTAACACAAAATGCGGCTTTATTGGCATTGCCAAATGTTGTGAAATATACTGATGATATAGAGTTGGCGGCACAAGCAGGTAAATGGGTTGAATATGAAGGAACTTATTATTATATGGGAGCAATCAAAGGCGGTAATAGTTCAGCTTTATTATTAGATAACGTTACTTTAAATCCACTATTAGATGTAACTGATAAGAGTGTTACTACGGTTGTAACAACTGATGAAAATGGAACAAAAAAAGAAATTACAACTACCGAAAAAGGTAAGTACGGATATGATGATGCTAATTATAAATTAACAGTAACTGCAAATACGATTCAAGCAACAGCTTCAGCTATTAAAACTTGGGGAAGTAATCCAGTTGTAGATTACATTGTTGCTAATTATGCAACAATTGCTGAAAAATAAGATATAAATATAGAAAGAACGAACTGTACCCCTCACTTCAGTTCGTTTTTTCAATTATATAATGAGTAACAAAAAGATTATAGGATTAATGCTTCTATAATCTTTTTGTATTCTTTGATTGTTGGGTATATAATTATCTTGGGGTGGGAAGATGAAATTGTTTAAAAGATTATTAAAGTATTTTAGTAGACTAGAAAAAGAGGAAATTATAGATCTTACGCCAATTGTTGAAGATAAATATAATGAAGTGGCGATAGGAAATCTAGTATGGGCTTTGATGCCGTTAAGTAATGATGAGTTAGAACGTATAGAAGAAAGTCATCGAATTAGGCCCTATTTGGTCGTTGCTAAGGACGAAAATTATTTTTATGGGTATTATTGTTCTACAAAACAAAAGTCCTGTTATTTAGCTACATTTAAGCTTGATAAGAATATATATGACCATCGTAAAAATACATATGTCTATTTAACAAACACTTATAAGATTCCGCGAACTAATTTTCGAGATATTTACAATCGGATTGAAATTAATAATTTAATAATGATTGAGCGAAAACTGATTGTTAATTCACGCTACCTAGAGGGATTGATTCATTTTGATGTTCCGATTATTTATTGCGTTGGTGATATTATTAGAGTGGATGATCAATTATATTATATTTATCAAACAGATAATTCAAACTTATATGTTAATAAGACTGAGTTTGTTCGTGAAGCAGCATTACGATATGAATTTGATTACAGTGAAACGATTATATTTGATTGTAAAAAATCTTATGAGCTGGTTAATATGCTATCACCAAAACATATTGAAATAGTATATGAAAATAAACGAAAATATAAGCATGAACAAAAAAGAAAGCAAGTTAAGCAGTATAAAAATGTTTTTAATTATCCTCGCGGAAGTGTTTTTGAGGATTGTAATGGTGATAAGATAATTTATTTATATAGCCGTTCTAATCATCATTATGGAATCAATACAAAAATCAATGAATTTTTTCCATATATATGTGATATTCAAAATATTGAAAAAGCGAATATTATCGGTACTATTAATGATGGAAAAATGATGATCATGCTGGAACGTCTGTTAGACCAAAATATTAATCCACATAATATTGTTACAATGATTTATCAAGAGATAATGGATGAGCGTCCTAGAAGCAGAGTGTAGAAATCTGCTTTTTTTATTTTTTTTGCTTCTAAGTAGGTTTTTATGAATAATTGCTTTATAATATAAACATAAGATTTTATAGAGAAAGTAATGGTGATAATATGTATGTTGCAACAAGTAGACAAATGAAGGCTTACGATCAGGCTTTATTAAATGAGGGATATTCAATCGAAGAACTAGTGGATAAAGCTAGTAATGCCATTTTACCGCATTGTTTGGGTTATAATAATATCGTGATTGTTTGTGGACCGGGAAATAATGGAGCTGATGGTTTAAGTTTAGGGATTAAACTACATATTCGAGCACGAAATGTGAAGTTATACTGTTTTGGAAACCCTAATAAATTTTCTCAAGCAAATAATTTTTATATTGAGCAAGCGCAAGAGATGGAAGTTCCAATTACTTTTATGGATGAAGAAGATATATCTTTATTTATAAGTGATGCACAAAAAGCAGATGTGGTAATTGATGCAATGTTTGGTTTCGGATTAAATGGTGAAGTTCGTGGAGTAGCTAGGATATTAATTGAAGAAATTAATAATTTATATGATATAGACATCATCGCAATTGATATTCCAACTGGATTAAATCCTGATACAGGAATACCTTATGGTAATGTGATTTGTGCTAGTAAGACAATTACTTTAACAGCAATCAAACAGGCTTTTTTAAATGAAGAGTGTCATATGTATACAGGAGAGATTGCAGTTGAAATATTGGATGCTAAAGATTTACGTCAGGAGCAGGGGCTTGCTAAATTGGTTAGTCCATCATGGATCAAATATCATTTAAAACCGCGTGCTTATTATGGACATAAAGGAATCTATGGCAAGATTTTACATTTAACTGGATGTGATTACTATCGAGGAGCTGCTTTATTAGCGTCAAAAGCCTCGGTTTATAGTGGAAGTGGTGTTGTATGTGTTTGTTCAAGTGAAAAAGTAATTGATGCGCTAGCAATAGTTACTCCTGAATGTACTTCTAAACTTCGTAATAGTAAACTGGAACAAGAACTTTTTTATGACCGTGATGCAATTTTGATTGGTTCAGGTTTAGGGTTAAATGAACAAAGCGAGCAGTATGTAATTGATACTTTACAATATGCCAATTGTCCAATCGTAATTGATGCTGATGGTTTGACGATTGCAGCTAAACATTTAGATTTATTAAAAGAGTGCCCCGTTCCTATTATCTTAACACCTCATTTTGGTGAATTTAAGCGTTTGTGTGCTTATGATGATGAATTAGATATGATTGATAAAGTTGGTGGTTTTGCTCGAAAATATGGTGTTACTGTTGTTTTAAAGGGTCCTAACACATTAATTACAGATGGTCGAGAGACATATCGTAATATTACAGCTAATAAGGCGATGGCTACGGCTGGAATGGGAGATGTTTTAGCTGGGATGATCGTTAGTTTTGTTGGACAAGGCTATACACCTAAAAATGCAGCTATTTTAGGAACTTATCTACATGGCAGCTGTGGGGATGTAATAGGGGATAATTCTTATACAGTATTACCTAGTAAATTAATTGATTTGATTCCACAAGTAATGCATGAAATTATTAATGAATAATTAGAACTTGAAATCTAAATTTAATTTTAATAGATTTAAAAATATATGTGAAAAAGTCATCAATAGTGATGACTTTTATAATTAGTATTTAAGCAAGATAAAAGAATGTATTAAAATCAATAAAATAGAAATTTTTTGATACAGGGTATTTAACTATGATGCATTTATAAAAAAAGATAATCACGTAAATTAGTTTTATGCTCATCTGCTTTAGAACTAAAAAACTATCTTAGGATTATCTTTGTTTTAGTGTCAATGGGGGTTAGTGATGCCAGAAATCTTTTTGAAATCATCTTCAGATAAAGGCTTATTAAGATAATAGCCTTGAATAACATCACAAGATAAATCTTTTAACACTTTTAGCTGTTCTTTAGTTTCTACTCCTTCAGCGACACAAGTTATATCTAATTGTTGACACGTATTAATGATATTTTTGATTACTAATTTAGCACGGTGATCATGATAAATATCGCTTACGATCTTTCGATCAAGTTTAAGTGAGCTTAAGTGCAGCGAGTATAGTATATAAATATTGCTATATTCAGCACCGAAGTCATCTAAAGCAATTTTATATCCTTCAGCTAAAAATTGATTAACAATATTTTTTAAACTAGCAGAATCAATTGATCCAATGGATTCAGTAACTTCTATTTCAATTAATTCTTTAGGAATATTATAGCTTTCAACGATTTTATTAGTTTCTTCTAAAATACCAGGTTCTAAAATAGTTGCTCGAGAATAATTTATTGAAATTGGGAAAGGCTTCCAAGTAGTTTTTAACCAGTTACTGAGAATTCGGCAGACATCTTTTAGAATAAATAAATCTATATGTCTAATTAATCCTGCTCTTTCTATTTCTGGAAGAAAACGCCCTGGTGGAATAATTCCTTTTTGAGGATCGTTGTATCTGATCAATGCTTCAGCACCACAAATTTGATTAGTTTTAGTATGAGCCTTAGGTTGTAAAAAGGTTAAAAATTTTCCATTTACAAAAGCAGTATTTAAACGCTCTAATATTTTTGCTATCGACTGATCAGATTTAGCTAACTTAGAGTGTATTTTTTTATTTACAGCATGTCTTGTTTTTTCCTCTAATTGCTCTTGCATTGTTTCTAACACAAGTGAATTCTTTTCCCAAACTTTTTCACAAATGATCCATTGATCATAAAATTCAATTAGCTCTTGGTAAAAAGTATCATATATATGAATGAAGTTTTCATACGTAATATCTGGACAAAGCACTATAAAATGGGCATTACTGATCCGATAACATGATTTTTTATCAAAAAATTTAGTAATTGTTTGTGCGATGAACTGTAAGATTTCATCACCTTGGACGATGCCATACCGCTGATTATATTTTTTTAGATTAATGATAGTTATTTCAATCATTCCAAAAGTAGAATAAATATCAGTATTTATATTTCTTATAGTCTTAATATAAGAATCGTAGTTAGATAAACCGGTTTTTTGATCATGAGTAAGGGCATAAGTATATTTAGTCTGCAAATTATAAATAGTGGTAATTTTACAAATAACATCAGCAATCACCTCAATAGATTTTGAAGCGTTAATATGTTGTTTAACAGTTTCCACGAGCAAGCATGATACAAGCTTGTTTTTGTTATAAATGCCGATAAATAATAATGGTAGTGGTACATCCTTTTCAAAATATAGTTCTGTAATATTTTTATAACAAAAATGGTTTTTATCTAATATTACAAAGTATTTTTGTGGTGCGACAGCACTAACAATATTTTCAAAGTGTTCCTTACTGAAATGAGTATTTTTAATATTAGAGATTTGATTATTATAATTCCACTTTGAAGTCAGAGAAAATTTTTGTTGATTATCGCTTTGATGAAATAAGAGAACATTTTGGGCATTAAAGAATGTTCCTAATTGTCTAAGAATATTATCAAAAGCATTTTCTCGTTGAATATTTTTATCTATATTTTTCCAGCTTATTTCTAAAAATTGTTGTAAATCTGAATCCTGATTTTCATATGCTAAGTTAAAGGGAATATCCTGCATTTCAATTTTTCTTACAGTATCGCCCTCATAATGAGACAGCTGTTCTTTAACATACATAAGTTTATCGATTTTGGATACAAAACATTCACGCATATTTGTTTGTTCAAAGTCGATTTGTTGAGAACAAAATGGGCACGGTGATTTACGATTATGTAATAATTCATAACATTTTATTGGCTTTTTAACTGGGAAAATACAATTAAATATGATTTGTCCAGTCGGGCTCATCGATAAAATTGTAAAATCATTAGGGTTAATAATCATTTCAATCTTGAAATTAAATTCAACTTTTTCAATTTCTTGATAAGATAGTATCTGGTTTTTTCCGCGTCTTTTAGCTGTATCTAAGGCATGGAGTGCGCATTGATGAATTTGACTATAGCTCATATTTTCTGAAAATAGATAGATTAAACCACCGGTGAGAGTTAACTGGGTCTCAATATCTTGAAAATGATAAATACTAGAAAGCTTTTTTTGAAGTTGTAAGGCTGCTTGATAGATAACTTTTTTTGATTCAGCATTATGATAAAAAATAGAGAATGTATCACCATTGATTCGTGCTGCAATACAGCTGGAAGAAATACTTTTCTTGATCATTTGTCCCATTTGACGAATGATTTGGTCACCGAACAAGAAATTCCCACTGTGATTTATCTGTTTAAAATTATCAATATCTAGCAAAAGAAAAGCATTGACTTTCTTAGGATCATATTCTTTCTTCAGCAATGTTTCAATCATTAGCTGTGAAGTAGACTCATTATATAAGCTACTCATCTCATCAATTTCTGCTTTATTTTGCAATGCTAATTCACGTCTTTTTTGGATATCAATATTTTTGGTATAAATAAATAATATTACATCGTTATTTTGAGGAGAAATAGTTGTTTTCATATTTAAGGATACCCATAATATCATTCCATTTAAATATTTCTGCCTAAATTCAAAAGTTGGAATATCGGTAAAAGTACGGATATAGTCATTAATTTGATTTTTAGAATATTTTTTCTCAAATTTTTTTTGATCATCCTCATTAGCAATAGTCTGTAATAAATATTTATAAATATCATCGTATGTGTAATCAGAGAGCTGTTTTTCATACTGTTCATTGGAATGTAAAGAAATATCTTCGATAAAATCACGAGAAAAATTTAAACGGATGTTTAATATAATATCTTCATTCAAAACTTTCCTTAAACTTTCTTCATTATAGATTCTTGTCTCAATTTCTTTTTGTTCTGTAACATCTTCTGATATGCCAATTGCCCATGCTGGTTTTTCATCAATATGCTGGACAATAGTATATGTTATTTTTTCCCAAAGATATTTATCTTTCGCATCTTTTTGTTTGACCCTGATTGTAGCAGAAAGGGGAGCAGCTCCTTTTTCTAAGCGTTGATATAAATTCTTAAGTTCATTAATGCTTTGAGGATGGATCAACCCTTGTGCAATTATGCTTTCTGGGATATTGGCAGTAAGATTTTGATAGCTGCGGATTACTGCAGAATCGGGATTGCCAATTACTTGTTTGTTTTGAATATCAAACTCCCAAATATTTAAGCCGGTTTTAGTTTGTGCAACTTTAAACAACTGCTGTGAACGATATAACTTATCTTCTAGTTTTTTTCGTTTAGTAATATCCATGACCATTCCAATCATAATAATTGTTTGATCAAGCAGCGAAGTAAAGCTGGCACTAATATGAATCCAGGCAATTGAATTGTCTCGTTTTTTAATTCGATATTCAAGAATAGCTTGTGACTGATTATTTTTAATTAAATCCGTTATTTGGGCTCTTATTCTTGCTTTATCTGATTCATAAATGAGATTTTCAGCACAATCATTTAAATCATGGTGAAATTGTTTTTTGGTATACCCATGTATTCGATAATATCCGTCATTAGCATATAAAATTGGAAAATGTTCAATTAATGCAGCTTTAAAAACTCCGTCAAGGCTATTTTCATTAATGAAACGTAGTTCTTGTTCATTATTCATTTCATGGGAAATATCAACAAAAAAAGACAAAATTAATTTTTGACCATGCCCATCGATAACGTATTTTCCTCTTTCATATACCCAAAGCAAATGGCCTCCGTGGCAAACTATGCGATAACGAATTTCATAAATGTCATTTCTTTCAAGCTGTTGGAAAATTTCTCTTTCAACAAATTGACGATCTTTTTCATAGATAATATTTGAAAATTTTCCATTTGTTATTTGACATAATTCTTCATAAGAATATTGGGTATATTCTAAAATGGCTTGATTAAAGCAATAGAGTGGAAAGCCAGAGTGCGCTTGGACAGCTAGTATTCCTCCCGGGATATTTTTATTTACAAAATCAAGTAAGTCAGTTTTTGTTTTTAAATCATTTTGCTGATCAAATATGTTTACAAAGTAAAAGCTTTTTTGAAAAAGAAAATTATTTTTATTGCTTTGATTTTTCTCATAAATATAATACGAAGTATCTAAATAAGTATCTAAAGAATTTGGCTCTAGAGAAGCTTGTTCTCTATTTTTATCTAAATTACGAATTGTTCCAGCAAATAAATCTGGATTACCATTTTTATCTCTAATCATTTTTCCTTTACAAAGCAAGGGAATCCAACGGTTAGAGGCATCTTTTGCACGATAATAAATTGTATGCTGTTCAGCTCTGCCATCAGCAATTTCTTGATTACTTCTTAAAAATCCTGCTTTATCATCAGGATGAATTTTTTCTCCCCAAAATGCTGCAGCATTATCAAGAATTTGATTTGGCAAACGAAAATCTATCATCATCTGACGTGAGTACATGAATTTACTTGTCTTTAAATTTCCAACAAATAAGTAGTCATCAATTGTTTCTGATAAACTTTCAAAAAGATGATCACGATTATATTCAAATAAAGGAATAGAATTATACTTAGGTTGTGAATTTGTTAGCCTTTTTTTATTCATAAGAATATGATAATCTCGTTTTTGGATATACATTTGTGAATCAGCAATAGATAATACATCAGAAACAGTTAGATTTTCATCTACATGGATATTAGCAATTCCATAACTAAAAGAGGTATCATAATCAATGTTTTCTTTGATTCTTTCTTGATTTAAAGTTAAAAGAATATTATCCATCCAAACTTCTACACCTTTAACAGTAGTATCTAAAAAAACAATTATAAATTCATCACCACTAAGGCGAAAGATAAAGTTTGGCTCTTTCAAACGCTTTTTTATATTTTGGGCAACAAATATTAATAGGCGATCGCCTTCAAGATGTCCATAAGTATCATTAACCCATTTTAAACCGTTCATGTCATATAAAACTACAACAAAGTCTTCGTTAAGATATTCAGCAGTTAATAGTTCTTCAATTCGTTTTTTACCGGCATTTCGATTAAAAATACCTGTTAATTCATCAATTGTTGCTTCTACAGATAACTGTAGTTGTTCAGTAACGTCAATCGAATTTTGGATATGATAAAGTTTGTTATCCCAAAGTTCTAAAGTATCATGATTTAAATATGTTTTTTCTGTTATCGTGTTCTTTTCATACCATACACAAATTTTTTGTGAATTAGATTCTTGAAGTTGTTTGATTTTACAAAACTCACATCTTTTGTTCATTCCAGATTGTAAAATCTGCCAGCATTTCTTTCCTTCAGTGTTAGAGACTTGAAACGTATTTTTCATATAATCGTTCATATATACAATTTCATCAGTTTCAACATCGGTGACATAGATATTAGAGTTAATTTGATCAAGAATCTTCTTGTAGAATGCTGAATTAAAATTTTCATTCATCGACAAAATCACCTCAATTATCGTTTATATATATTACTTTTATTATATCATTCATCGAGAAACATATAAAAAAATTAACAAGTAAAAAGATAAGTTAATGTAGTTAAAATGTGATTTTGTAACTGATTTATAACCAATTTATGTAATTTTATGGAAAATTTAATTACTAAAAAATAAATATTAACAATTAAAGTAGAAAAAACTGATTTAATAAATAAAAAGGGCTATAACGCCTAGAGTGATATGCTTCCTCCTAGGTAGACAAATAAAATAATAAAAACTTGTCATCTAGAAGGGAACATATCAAAGATTGAAAATCTTTATTTGTTATAGTCCTTTAAGCTTGTCTTTTTATGATTGTGATATTTCTGCCACTATCTTTATATTTACGATAGCTATAAAATAACTTGTCATTTTCAACAGTACAATATGGCGAAACAGTAATATTTTTTTTCAATAAACCTAAATTTAATAACATTTGTCGGTTTAGACCTTTGTTATCAAGCAAATAATGTGTAGTATCTGTTTGTTTATAGTACGGAGTAGTATCGAAATCCATTTGTTTAACTAAGTCGATGACATTATCCATTACCTCAAGACAATCTTGGCAGATGCATGGTCCAATATAGGCAAGCATCTCTTTAGGATCACAATGTTCATTTTCAATTAGATGTTTTGTGACTTTTGAAACAATTTGTTTAGTTGTTCCTAGCCAACCAGAATGAATTGCAGCAATTATTTTTGTTTTAGGACAATATAGTAACACTGGGGTACAATCTGCATGAAATGATAATAAAAAGAGATCAGTATCTTTTGTATAAAGAGCATCAGTATTGTTAAAGGCATCATCTTGGCAGTACATACCTCTGCCACCGTCTTTAAGAGATACTTCTTTAAAGTTGGCTGAGTGTGTTTGATGTGGTGCCACCATGTGCTCTAAATCAGTTTTTAAAAGTTTGGCTAATTGTTTACGATTATTGAGAATCAATTGTTTGTCCTCGTTATTATAAGACATATCGCCTAATTCTTTAGTAATTGTATATGCTTCAATGTTTTCAACAGTATTCCATTTGATTAATTTCATAATTTAGACCTTTCTGTGTAATTTGCCTTAGCACCAAATTTAATCGAACATATAGTATATTAAAGGAGGTGGAAATGATGTTTTGTAACTCAGGATGTGGTTGTAACAACTGCTGCGGATGTGGAGGATGTAACAGTGGAATGAACTGCTGCCGTGCTACTCCAATCGTTGCACCAAGAAAAGTTTGTACAAGCTGCTCTAATCAATATGTTGAACAACCAATTATTTGCCCAATCGAATGTCGCCATATTAATAATATCGTTTATTACCCACGTTATTATCCACGTTATGAACGTACTTTCATGACTCAAAGTAATGGAAATCCATTCGCAAGTGCTGCTAACGCTACTCCATTTAACGGAGCAGGTACAGGATTTAACGCAGCTAATAACACAGGTGACTCTGTTATTAATGGAATGTATAACAACGCTAATAACGGAGGAAGCGGATGTGGATGTAACCGCTAAAAAAGATAGATGCCCAGGCATCTATTTTTTTTGTAATTCATCGAGGCAATGTTGATCAGGATCAATATAAATAGTTTTATAATTATCTAAGATTACTTGCCCAGGTTTAGCGCCATGAGGCTTTTTCAATGTTTTTATTAAAGTATAATTGACAGGAACACTACTACTGTTTTTCCCTTTTGAATAATAGGCAGCGATATTACTAGCTAATCGAATCGTATATTCATCTAATTGATCACCTTTAACGACAACATGACTACCAGGCATATCTTTAACATGAAACCAGGTATCATAGCGATGAGCATGTTTAAAAGTTAGATAATCATTTTGAAGGTTATTCTTCCCAATACATATTTCAATACCATCTTTAGTATAATATGTCTCAAAAGAAGGTTTTTTATTTTTACGGATCGTATTAGTTTTCTTTTTCTTTTTTAAATATCCTAGATTTTCTAATTCTTCTTTTATTTCTAGGGCATCATAGTATGAAGCATTATCCATTAGTGTTAAAAGACTGTCAAAATATTCAATTTCTTTTTTGGTTAAATCAATCTGCTCATGCAGAACATTGATTGAATTTTTTGCCTTTTGATACTTGTTATAATATTTTTGAGCATTACTTTTAGGATCAAGTTTTTCATCTAAATCAACCATAATCTTAGAACCATCATAGTAATTATCTAGTTCAACATGACGCATTCCTTTTTTTAATAAATGTAAGTTTGAGTATAAAAGATCGCCAATGATTCGATATTCATCACTATTGTTCGAATCTTCTAGAGTTGATTCTAATTTTGCAAGTTTAGTAACATTTTTTTGATATTCATTATTAATAAATTTCAAAAGATTTGATGTTTGTTGTTTTATACGTTCTTTTTGATCGATTAAATTAAAATGTTTATCCAGACCATCGAATAATGAATAAGACTGTGCCTGCTGATTTAGATGAGTTAATGGAATTAAATGAAAATATTCTTTTTCATCAACTCTACTTATATAAAGGGTATCGCTATTTTTTATTTCATCCATAATCTCTTTAAAATCTATACCATTATCATGACGATAAAGAATTTCTTTAGATAGGATTGGAGACATCCCTTGATATATTTTTGTTAGATTATTGTTTTCAATAAAATCACTAGTGAAAGGATCAACTTTATTTTGATTCATTGGTGGCAATTGGTACATTGCCCCTGGTTGTACAAAACGTTCACTATTAATGTTAGGGGTAATTCGTTTTAAACAATCAAGAATTTTTTTATCTTGATTGCAAAGAATAATATTAGAATGTTTACCCATAATTTCAATATAACAATGGTATTCAACGTAATCACCAAATTCGTTATGACAGCCAAAAAGAAAATGACAAATTCGATCTAATTCGATTTGTTCAATTTTTTTGATATAACCACCCTCAAGATGTTTACGAAATAACATTGTTAAAGGATTCGGACTTTCCGGAGTAGGATAGTCTAAATTAGTCAGCTGAATTCTTGCGTACATTGGATGGCAGGAGAGCAGCAGCTTGTAATTAGTTCGATTATTACGAACTTGAATCAATAATTCATATTTTGAGATTTGGTAGATTTTGTTGATTCTACCACCAGTTATTGTTTTGTTTAAGTCATCAATTACTTGATGCATCATTATTCCATCATATGCCATTTTTTATCACCGTTGTAAGTATAACATAGATTAAAAATAATTGACATTATATAGTTTGAAAACAATTGACAATATAAGACGTATTTTGTATGATGAACTTATCAAAAAAAAGGGGTGTAGACAGTGCAAAAAGGAATGTTGATAATTCTTAGTGGGCCTAGTGGCGTTGGTAAAGGAACAGTAAGAGAAGAATTATTCAAAGACGATAGTTTAAATCTTGCTTATTCGATTTCGATGACAACAAGAAAACCACGTCCAAATGAAAGAGATGGAATTGATTATTTTTTTGTTGAAGAAGAAGAATTTAAAAGTAAAATTGAAGAAGGAAAGTTATTAGAGTGGGCGCAGTTTGTCGGTAATTATTACGGAACACCCAAAGATTACGTTGATCAATTATTAAATGAAGGTAAAAATGTTGTTTTAGAAATTGAAGTTCAAGGGGCCCTTCAAGTAATGGAAAAATGTCCAGATGCAACAACAATCTTTTTAGTACCACCTAGCTTAGAAGAACTCGAACGACGAATTCGTGGACGTCGTACAGAGGAAGAAGAGATTGTCCAACAACGTTTATCAAAAGCAAGAAAAGAAATTGCGACTAAAGATGAATATAAATATGTAGTGGAAAATGATGACGTTATGGCAGCAAAAGATAAAATTGCTGAAATTATAAAAAATCATCAAACAAATCAGGGGTAAATATCCCTGATTTTTAGTAGGAGGAAAAATGGAAAAGTTTAAAGAGTATTTTAAGGTGTTTGCGTATATTTTTTATCCAGGAATGGTTTTAATTTTATATTTGGCGCAAGGGTTAGAAGGTAAATTAGGGCTTGATTTAATTTTTTGCCCAACCGACATTATTGTGTTATTAGCTATTTTGGGAATATACATGTTGTTAGATGCATTTAAAGTATTTGATGCTAAAGTGTTTGATTTTATGAAAAAAAATGATGGACGGCTAAAAGTGCCATTTTTACTAGCTTTTTTATTAATTATTGCAGTTTTGATGGGACTATATGATGATTTAAAAGTATATTTTTATTTGAATAATGATGTAAGTATTAATTTATTTATTATAATCGCATTAGGTTTAGGGTTAGCAGGAATAGCTTTCCTCTTAAATAAATCTGAAAAATAAGTTATAATATGGTTGCTAAGATAAAAACACGAACTTGTTGGTAGTCAAGTTGTGCATTTTGCATCAGTAACCTGCCCTCCTGAGGTTGTCCGTTCTTAGAAGTAAATTTCAAGGAGGATAGCGATATGTTGGATGTTGGTTTGGAATTAAATGTTTTATTTGATGATCCGTTTTGGATTGGAGTATTTTATTTAACAAATGGAGATAAGTGTTACGTTGAACGAGTTGTGTTCGGTCAAGAGCCAAGTGATGGTGAGATATATGTTTATTTTTTAAATAATTACCATAAACTTAATTTTGTTGCTGAGTTCAAAGCGAAACATAAAGATAAACCAAAAAATCCTAAGCGATTACAACGGATGATTAGAAAACAATCTATGAACTTACAAACAGGTACTAAATCGATGCAAGCGTTGAAACGACAATATGAGCAAAATAAGGCAAAGAATAAAATTATTCGTCGTGAGCAGCGAACGGCTGAAAAAGAGCATCTATTTGTATTGAAACAGCAAAAACGTAAAGCGAAACATCGGGGCCATTAGGCCCTTTTGTTACAATTTCCCGGGAAATGTAAAATAATGAGGTAATAAAATGGTCAAACGAGTAATAATTGGATTTGGAATATTGAATCTACTAGCATTTTTATTAGTATTTAAAAAACCATATAAAAAACAGCGTTATAAAAAATATGATTGTGCGATTATTTGTGGTTATCCCGCTAATATCGATGGTGAGCCATCAATAATTATGAAATCACGGGTTGAAATGGGTGTTACTTTATATAAAAAAGATAAGATTAAATTTTTAATCTTATCTGGTGGGGCAGTTAAAAATGAATATCAGGAAGCGAAAATAATGGCTTCATATGCAATTAGTTTAGGGGTAAAAAAAGAAGATATCCTTATCGAGGGACAATCTCGAAGTACATATCATAATTTGATGTATAGCCGCGATATAATGCAGATAAATGGATTGAAAAATGCTCTAGTTGTTACAAATAGCTGGCATTTACGAAAGGCAGATCATTATGCTCGGAAATTCAAATTAGATTATGCCATGGTCAGTGCTTCAGCACCGAAATCATACTGTTGGATTAAAGTCGTGGTTCTGCATCTAGGAACTAATATAAAAATGTATTACAATTTATTCAAAGGATATTATTAATTATTTATTCAGATATTTATTATTTTCAAAAACGAGTGGCAAACCGTCATTTTCATCTCCTTTGAGATCGTTTCGAGTTAATAAATACGTTTTTAATTCACTTCGGCTATTAAATTTTGTCACCTGATAAGGATAAAAACAACCGTATTTTTCAATAAAATATAAACCGTCATTGCTATCAATTAAAACACCACAGTGGCTAACAAAGCGACGGTTATCTGCGGAAGAGTGAAGCCACAAGGTAATCAATGATGCTTTTTGGTTTTGTTTTACGCTAAAGTCACGATCACTAAATGTTTTTTCAATTTGATTGATATGAGAAATTTCATTATTTTTTATGCCGGTAACAGAAATGCTGTTAAAAGTAGTAATGAATTTTAAACGATCTTCTTGGCTCATTGAATACTGATCAATAGTATCAATTAAATTTAAATTAAACATAATATATGAGTCATCTGCGTGACCGGTATTATTAGTATAAATTAGGTTTTTTATTAAGATAAATGAAGGAATTAGTGAATTAGAATCGTTTTGATCACTTATTTCAACTGGGCTATTATATTTAAAATATTGGTAATCTGGTTGTTCTCTTTCTAAAGTTTCAAAATCACCAATTAAGGGTGTAGCGTGCTGATTAAAGGTATTAACATAGGAAAAGAATTGTTTAATATTCTCTTTGGGGAGATCAGCTTCATTTAAAATATTAGTAAGTTTATTTTGACTGGCTTGATTACCAAGATTGCTATATAAAATTGGCTTGTCTTTAGAGCATCCTGTTATCATAAGCAGGCATAGTAAAATTATTGATAGTTTTTTACACATAAACAGCCCCCCTTTTATCTAAATTATATAGAGTATTTTTCTTAAAAACAATTATCTATATCTTAATATTCATTAAGTCTGTGATATAATATCCTTATAAAAAGGGGGATAGTATAATGAATGAAACAATCAATAATTTAATTACACGTCGAAGTGTTCGAAGCTTCCAAAAAGAGCAAATTAGCGAAGAACAATTGAATGAAATTTTGACGGCTGGAACATATGCAGCCTCAGGAATGGGACGTCAATCTGCAATTATGGTAGTTATTCAAAATCCTGAGATAATTAAGCGGCTATCAAAATTGAATGCGGCAATAATGGATAGTGAAAACGATCCTTTTTATGGAGCACCAACAGTGGTAGTCGTTTTAGGGGATTCAACGATTGGAACATATTTAGAAGATGGTGCGTTAGTAATGGGGAATCTTTTAAATGCAGCCAATGCAGTTGGCGTAGATTCTTGCTGGATTCATCGTGCCAAAGAAGTTTTTATGAGTACTGAGGGAAAAGAATTGTTAAAGCAGTGGGGCATTGATGAAAAGTATGTAGGAATCGGTAATTGTATTTTAGGTTATGGTAAAGAACCGAAACCAGAAGCTAAACCGCGAAAAGATAATTATATTTATCGTGTCTAGGAATCGCAAAGATTCCTTTTTTTAAAAGAGAGTGAATGCAATGAAGTATGTATTAACTCATGCAACTGTTTTTGATGGTTATCATGATTATGTGTTGAAACATGATCTTAATATCTATCTTGATGAATCATCAATAAAAGCTTTTAGTGTCATCAGGCTAGTTTAATTTGCACTTTATTACCAGCGGTGTTACTCGCTAATTTTTCGCTAGAACAGATGTTTGTGGTAAGATGATAGATCATCCAAAAATAAAAAACGTGGGAGAGCAATTAGATACTTTGCTATAAAGATATAAGAGTTAATCGACTCTTTTATTTTATCTTGTAGATGTGGTAGAATAGAAACAAATTGGAGATGATGATGGTGTATATTGTACAAGTATTAGTAGAACATCCAACCCATGCTCTTGACACTACTTTTGATTATTTAGCAAATACTGAAATTGCTAGTGGGGTTAGAGTGACAATTGCGTTTGGATATCAACGAATAATCGGATATGTAACGGGATGTCGTTATAGCAATTCAACAAAAGAGGAATTAGAAACAGCAGCAGGATTTAAATATCGCTATATTAGTGAAGTTATTGATGAGCGCCCCTTATTAAATCAAGAATTACAAGAGCTGTCTTTGACATTAGCAAAATTAACTTTGTCACCACGAATTAGCTGTCTTCAAGCAATGTTGCCACCTCAATTAAAACCAAGTACAAATAAAAGTGTTGGAATTAAGTATCAAAAAGTAATTAAAGTTATTAATGAAGATGCTACTCTTAAAACTGTTAAACAACAAGAAGCGTATCAATATTTAAAAACACATCCCGACACGCCACTAAAAGCATTTCCTTATAGCCGTGGACTGCTTGACAAGTTAATTGAACAGAGGGTAACGGTAATAATCGAACAGGAATTATATCGTGACCCTTATTTAGATGATCAAAAAGAGGAACATGAGTTTTCTTTAACTGTTGATCAACAAAAAGTAGTCAATGGAATCATGAGCAAAATTGATACTTATCATACTGCTTTAATTCATGGTGTGACTGGTTCTGGAAAAACCGAAGTGTATCTACATTTATCTAAATATGTGATTAGAAATAATAAAACTGTCTTAATGTTAGTACCGGAGATTTCTTTAACACCGATGATGGTCAATGCTTTTAAACACAAATTTGGGAAAGAGGTAGCAATTTTACATTCAAAATTATCTGCTGGTGAGCGTTATGATGAGTATCGGCGAATTTTGAATAGTGAAGTTAAGATCGTTGTTGGTGCTCGAAGTGCGGTATTTGCGCCTTTGGAAAAAATAGGATTGCTTATTTTAGATGAAGAACATGATCCTAGTTATAAACAGGAAAGCAAGCCACGGTATCAAACGACTCAGATTGCTCGAATTCGGGGGCAATACCATAACTGTCCCGTTATTCTTGGTAGTGCTACACCGTCACTAGAATCTTATAGTCGAGGACAAAAAGGAATTTATGATCTATACGAGCTACCAAAGCGGATCAATCAGTTTCCCTTACCAAAGATTGAATTGATCGATATGGCTGATGAAATTAGAAATAAAAATTATTCACTTTTTTCAAAAGCGATGAAGGAACAAATTCAAACCTGCCTGGATCATGATGAACAAGTAATTCTTCTATTAAATAAACGTGGTTATGCAACATATGTTCGTTGCCTTGATTGTGGTGAAGTAATTAAATGTCCTCATTGTGATGTAACCTTAACATATCATAAGGCGGATCACAAATTACGTTGTCATTATTGTGAACATCAAATTGAAATGCCGCGTCTTTGTCCACATTGTTCAAGTGAACGATTAAAATTAGTTGGAACAGGAACACAAAAAGTAGAGGAACAGCTGGAGACTATATTTGATGGTGCAAAAGTGATACGTTATGACGTTGATACAACTAAACAAAAGGATGGGCATCAAAAATTATTAGATAAGTTTGCTCGCAAAGAGGGTAATATTCTATTAGGAACACAGATGATAGCAAAAGGATTAGATTTTGAAAATGTGACTTTTGTTGGTGTTTTAAATGCTGATATAAGTTTAAATATCCCTGATTTTCGTGCTAATGAGCGAACTTTTCAACTGCTTGAACAGGTTTCAGGACGAAGTGGACGTGGTCAAAAAGAAGGTACAGTAATGATTCAGACATACAATCCTGAGCATTTTGTGTTACAATGTGTCAAGAATCACGACTATCTTCGTTTTTATCAGGAAGAAATGAAAACACGAAAATTAGCAGCTTACCCTCCATATGTTCATTTAGTGAGCATTTTAATACAAGGAAAAGATGAAGAAGTTGTTAATCAAAGTGCGGTGCAAATAAAAGAGTATTTACAAAAACAACTTGATAAAATGGCAATTCTTGGTCCGGCAAATAGTTTGATCTATCGGATGCAGGATATTTATCGTAAACGTATTATGATTAAATTTACAAATAGTAAACAATTATATCCAGTATTAGAAAAGATGAGTGATTTTTATAATAAAAAAGGAAATAAAGTTCATGTGGTTTGTGACTTTAATCCATATAATCAAATATAGGAAGGACTATTTATGGCAAGAACGACTGCATTAGATGTATTAATAAAATACCAAAATGAGCAAAGTTATTTAAATATTACTTTAAATGACTATTTAGAAAAAAGCTTATTATCTAGAAATGATAAAGATTTGGCTACACGAATTGTATATGGAACGATTCAAAATAAGTTATATCTTGAATATCAATTGGCGCCATATATTCAAGGGAAAAAAATTAAAAATCGTGAGAAAATGATTTTATTGATGTCATTGTATCAATTAATTTTCTTAGATAAGGTTCCGGATTATGCTGTAATTGATGAAGCTGTCCGTTTAGCAAAGAAACGTGATAATTTTGCGGGGAAATTTGTTAATGCTATTTTAAGAAATTTTTTACGTAATGGAAAATGTGAGATTGATGAGAAGGATGAATTGAAAAGAATTTCTATTGAAACAAGCCATCCCTTATGGATAGTTAAGATGTTAAGTAAACAGTATGATTTAAATATAGCCAAAAAGATTTGTCAGCATGATAATACACCACCAACCAGAGCAGCGAGGGTCAATATTTTAAAGACTACAAAGGCTCAATTATTAACTGATGAAAATTTTGAAGCAGGGAATCTTTCTCCCGATGGACTCTTGTACAGAGCAGGAAATATTGCTAACACTGATTATTTTAAAAACGGGTTAGTCACTATTCAAGACGAGTCAAGCCAGTTGATTGCTCCGTTGCTGGATCCTCAGCCAACGGATCTCGTTCTTGATATGTGTTGTGCTCCAGGAAGTAAAACTACACATTTAGCAGCTATTATGAATAATCAGGGTAAAATAATTGCATATGATTTATTTGAACATAAAATCAAGCTAGTTGAAGCTAATCTAAAACGCTTAGGTGTTAATAATGTAGAACTGCATGTTGGGGATGCCACTTTGTTGAAAGAAAAATATTCAGAAGAATCATTTGATAAAATTTTGCTTGATGCACCTTGCAGCGGTTTAGGAGTAATGAAACGTAAACCGGAGATTAAATATCATGATTCTGGTGCAATGGATACAATCATTCCTTTACAAGCAAAATTGTTAGACAATGCCTACTATTTATTGAAGAAAAATGGTAAAATGGTCTATAGTACGTGTACAATCAATAAAAAAGAAAATGAACAAATGATAAAACAATTTCTTGATAAATATCCAGATATGAAGATAATTGAAGAAAAGAAGATTTTACCGTATGTTTATGACAGTGATGGATTTTATATGTGTAAATTAGAAAAAGGAAAATAAGATGAAAAATATTTATGATTATTCACTAGAACAACTAACTGAATATTTTGCTTCAATCAAACAAAAGCCATTCCGTGCTAAACAAGTTTTTAGCTGGCTTTACCAGAAAGATGCTCGTAGTTTTGATGATATGTCGGATTTATCAAAAGATCTACGAAATCAATTGAAAGTAGAATTTTCTTTAGATGTTTTAAAAATTAAAGAAAAACAAGTATCAAGAGATGGGACAATTAAATATCTGTTCGAATTATTAGATGGAAGTTTGATTGAATCTGTCTTAATGATTCATGACTATGGTAAGTCACTATGTGTAACTAGCCAAATTGGCTGCAACATGAAATGTACATTTTGTGCTAGTGGTTTATTACGCAAACAACGTGATTTAACACCAGGTGAAATTGTTGCACAAATTATTAAAGTACAACAAGATATTGATCAACGAGTTAGTCATGTAGTCGTAATGGGGACGGGTGAACCATTTGATAATTATGATAATGTGATGGAATTTGTACGGATCATTAACCATCCACATGGTCTAGCTATCGGCGCTCGACACATTACTATTTCAACTTGTGGATTGATCAAAGGGATCAAGCGATATAGTGAAGAAGGAATTCAAACTAATTTGGCAATTTCGTTACATGCTGCTAATGATGAAATTCGCGATGAATTGATGCCGATCAATAAGGTGCATCCAATGGATGATTTACGTGAAGCTATCAGTGAATATATTGATAAAACAAATCGGCGTGTTACTTTTGAATATATCATGTTAAAAGGTGTTAATGATGATATTGTTTACGCTCGTCAATTGGCACACTATCTACGTGGATTAAATGCATATGTTAATTTAATACCATATAATAGTGTTGATGAGCATGGTTATCAACCTAGTGATAAAGAAACAGTAGAAATATTTAAAAATGAGCTATTAAGATTACATATTAATGTAACTTTAAGAAAAGAACATGGGCGCGATATTGATGGTGCTTGTGGACAATTAAGGGCTAAAAGAAGTGGGGTGAAATAATGAACTATTATGCATTGACTGATATCGGTAAAGTACGAAATAAAAATCAGGATCAGGCTACTGTTATTGCAAATGTAAAAGATCAAGTTATTGCAATTGTCTGTGATGGTATGGGTGGTCATCGTGCTGGTGAAATTGCTTCTCGGGTGGTGATGGATCAATTTGTTAATTGTTTTGACAGTATCCCCCCATTTGATAATGTTGATGAGTTGAAAAAATGGGTAAATGAAACAATTTATGAAGCTGATGCGATTGTAAAAAGAATGGCTAAGCAAAATGTTGAGCATCATGGTATGGGTACGACAATTGTCGTGGCAATTTTAATGGATAATGTGATATATATTTCTCATGTCGGTGATAGCCGTGCTTATGTTTTGAAAAATGATCAATTAATGCAATTGACTAAAGATCATACTTTAGTTAATGCTTTAGTTGATCGTGGAGCAATCAGTGAAGAAGAAGCTGTTAATCATAGCCAAAAAAATGTTTTGACTCAGGCAATTGGTGCAGATACTGAATTAACCCCATCTTTTATCGAATTAGAATTTGCAGATAGTTTACTGTTGCTTTGCAGTGATGGATTATATAATTGCTTAAATGATGAAATAATTAAAGAAATTTTAAAAAAGAATATAAAAGTATCTCAAAAAGTTACTGAATTAATTGATCGAGCTAATGAAAATGGTGGACGTGATAATATCGGAGTAGCTATCATTGATAATCGGGAGGAAAAATAGGATGGCAAAAATAATTGCAGAACGTTATGAATTGTTAGAACTAATTGGTCAAGGCGGAATGGCAGATGTTTATTTAGCTCAAGATATTATCTTAAATCGTACTATTGCGATTAAGATTCTTCGAACTAGCCTTGCTAAAGATCCAATATATGTAACTAGATTTCAACGTGAAGCTAGTGCAGCAGCTGCACTTTCTCATAAAAATATTGTTGAAATATATGATGTTGGTGAGGATGAAGATAAATATTATATTGTCATGGAATATGTGCCGGGTATGACGTTAAAAGAGTTGATTTTAAAGCGTGGTGCTGTTCATGTAGTTGAAGCAATTGATATTATGAAACAAGTAATTAGTGGAATTTCTAAAGCTCATCAGCTAGGGATTATCCATCGTGATTTAAAACCGCAAAATATTTTGGTTACTGATAGTGGAGTGGCTAAAATTGCCGATTTTGGAATTGCTTCAATGCAATCTCTAGCGCAGGTAACCCAGACAGATGTTATTATGGGCTCATTGCATTATTTAGCTCCAGAATTAGCACGTGGTGAAAAAGCGACTGCCCAAAGTGACGTATATGCTTTAGGAATTGTTTTTTATGAGTTGTTACGGGGAGAAGTACCATTTAATGGTGAATCACCAGTTAATATTGCATTAAAGCATATGCAGGAAGATCTACCATCATTGTTGGAGTTTAATCCTTCAATTCCCCAGTCTGTTGAGAATATTGTAATTAAAGCTACTGCTAAAAATCTTAATGATCGTTATAAAAGTGCAACAGAAATGTTGGATGATATAAAGACTTGTATGGAGCGTCAGGATGAAGAAAAATTAGTTTTTTCACATGACCAAGATACTGATCCAACAATTGTTATTGATCCTCGTTCCGCATTTACTAGTGGCAATACTGCACCAATCGTAGATCCAGTTGAAGAAAAAGAAGTGGCAGCCCCTAAAAAAGAAGGTTTTTTCAGTAAATTAGTTAATAAATTTAAAGGTTTAGATACAAAAGCTAAGGTGGCAGTTGGTGTGGTTACTGCTTTAGTTATCGCGGGAATTGCTTTTGCGATTTATCTTGGAGTGAAGCCAGATACTAGTCTAATGCCTGATTTAACAGAAAAAACAGTTGAACAAGCAAAAGAAATTTTAAAAGAATATAATGTTACTATTAGCGATGATATTACTGAAGAACTATCTGATGAATATGAAAAAGGTGAAATCATTGCAACAGACCCTAAAAAAGGAACGACGATCAAAGAAGGTGATGTCGTTAAAGTAACAGTATCGAAAGGCAAATATATTGTTCTTGAAGATTACACTGGAAAAAAAGAAGATGTTGCTAAAAAGGCATTAGAAAAATTGAAATTTGAAGTAGAGATTGAATATGAGATATCTTCTAAAACTAAAGGAACTGTAATTGATCAAAGTATTGAAAAAGGAACTAAAGTAGATCCAACTGAAAAAGATCGTAAAATTATTTTAACAGTATCAAAAGGTGATTATGTAGTTCTTGGTAATTATGTAGGAATGGATCAAAATAAGGCCAAAGAAGCACTGACAAAACTTGGGTTTGATGTTACGATCAAAGAAACTAGTTCAGAACAAGCAGTTGGAACAGTTGTTGAACAGAGTCTAAAAGAAGGGCATAAGGTTGATCCTGATGAAAAAGATCGGACAATTACATTGACTGTTTCTTCGGGAATTAAAATTGAAGTACCAAATGTTAAAGGAATGGATATTGATGCTGCTGCGACCTTACTAACAAATAAAGGTTTTTCAGTTAAACGGGAAACATTGCCAACACCTACAGATCCAAATGAAATTGAAAAGATTACTGTAAATCAAGTAGTCCGTCAAAGTTTAGATGCCTTTACTACGGTAACTAAGAAGAATGAATCTATTACACTTTATTATTATAATTATAAACCTGAAATACCTACAGATGATTAGGAGGTAGAGATGTCACAAGGAAGAATTATTAAAGCATTAGCAGGGTTTTATTATGTCGAAGATGATCATCAAATAATTCAATGTCGTGCTAGGGGGAAATTTCGTAAGGATGAGATTAAGCCCCTGGTTGGTGACTTTGTTGAATATGAAGTCGAAGGTGATAATGATGGCTATGTAATGAATGTATTGCCTCGTCATAATTGTTTAGTTCGACCACCTATTTGTAATGTTGATCAAGCTCTGATTGTTAGTTCTTGTAAGGAACCTGATTTTTCATCAATATTATTAGATAAATTTCTTTTAGTAATTGAGCATTTAGGAATTGAACCAATTATTATTATTTCTAAAATGGATTTAGATGAAGATGAAAGCGTTAAACAATATGTTAAAGATTATCGTCAGGCTGGATATCGGGTATATGAAATAAGCTCAAAAGATAATCATGGGCTTGAGGAATTAAAAACAGTCTTTAAAGATAAAGTATCAGTGATTACTGGACAAAGTGGGGTAGGCAAAAGTAGTTTTTTGAATGCCTTAGATATTAATTTAAAATTGGAAACAAATGAGATATCAAAATCTCTTGGGCGAGGAAAACATACAACTCGTCATGTTGAACTGCTCAAGATGTATGGTGGATATCTTGGAGATACACCTGGTTTTTCTTCATTAGAATTGGAAATGACACCGGAAGAACTAGCTGTAGCCTATCATGATTTTGCTCAATTTAGTCATGAATGCAAGTTTAGAGGATGTTTACACGATAGTGAACCTAATTGTGGGGTAAAAAAAGCCGTTGAAGATGGAAAAATATCTAAAGAACGCTATGAGCATTATTTAATGAATTTACAAGATGTAAAAAAGAAAGAGGAACGGAAGTATGGTTAAAGTAGCACCTTCATTATTATCAGCTAATTTTGCTTATTTGAAAGAAGAGATTAACGCAATCAAAGCGGCAGATTGGATTCATTATGATGTAATGGATGGACATTTTGTTCCAAACATATCATTTGGATATAGTATTTTAAAAGATGTTAGTAAAGTAACGGATATGTATCTTGATGTACATTTAATGATTACTGATCCAGCTAAATATGTGGATAATTTTATTAATAGTAATGCGTCATTAATTGTTTTTCATTATGAAGCAGTTGCTGAAGATAAGATTAATGAATTAATCGCTCATATTAAGGAGCATGATGTGGAGGTCGGGCTATCAATTAAGCCGGATACACCAGTAGAAGTACTAAAACCATTTTTGAATGAGTTAGATGTTGTTTTAGTAATGTCAGTTGAGCCCGGTTTTGGTGGGCAAAAATTTAATTCGGCAGCTGTTGATAAAATTGCACAGCTGGCAACACTCAGAAAAGAAAATAATTATCATTATTTAATTGAAGTAGATGGAGGAATCAATGAATCGACTTCCAAGTTATGTAATGATGCTGGAGTTGACGTTTTAGTGGCCGGCAGCTATGTTTTTGGTAGTGATGATTATACGAAAGCAATAGAGTCACTAAAATGAAGATAGGTATTTGTAGTGCACTGGCTTGTAAACTCGATGACAGTTTAAAATATATTGGTGTTGATCATGGTGTTGAAATATTACTTAAACAGGGGATTAAGCCTGTCTTTGCAATTGGTGATTTTGATTCGATTGAAAACGAGAATGTTTTAAGTGAGTTAGATATAGAAAGATTGCCAACTCGTAAAGATGTGACCGATACACATGCAGCTTTAGAATATGCTTTGGAGAATGGTTATGATGAAGTAGATATTTATGGTGTGACGGGCGGTCGTTTAGATCATTTTCTTAGCGTTATGTGTCTTTTGGAAAAATATGCAGATAAAAAAATTAGAATTATTGATCAGCAAAATGTTATTCAATTATTATTGCCGGGAACACATAAGGTGTATCAAGATGAATATAAGTATTTTTCATTATATGCACTAGATGATGCTTATATTGATATTGATGGTGCTGAGTACCCATTGAATCAGTATTTTTTACAACGACAGGATCCATTATGTGTATCCAATCAAGTAAGTTGTGAAATTGCAACTATCACAAATAGTAAACCAATCGTTCTGGTTAAATCAAAAGATGCTTGATAAATCCATTTTTTGTAATCGCTTTCTTGACAGGGGATAATTGTCATGATATACTCGTGAAGTAAATGGATTGTTACTATTAGATTAGGCAAGACCGATGTACAGATTATTTTCTGTATATCGGTCTTTTATTTTTCTAATCCATTTGACTAAATCTTAGGGAGGAAAAAAGATGGCAAGATTTTGGGACAAAGCTTTAAAATCTTCATTAGCAATGTTGGTTGTATTTAGTACACTATTTTTTATGTCACCAAATATAAAAGTAGAAGCTAAAGAAACAAATTATGAAATTTATCCAACACCACATGAAATTACTTATCAAGATAAGGATTATGTTATTCGTTCACAAGTTAATGTGGTATATGAAGATGGAATTGATGCTGCTACTAAAAAGAGAATGACTGAAGTATTAGAGTCAAAAAATAAACAAATTAGCACATCTAAGCAGAAAGTAGACGGAAAAACAAATATTTTAGTTGGTACATATAAATCTGGAGGGTATGTTGATGGCTATGTTAAATCCAACTATAGCGTTGAAGAGAGTCTATTTAGTAAATTTGGGGCGCATTTTGTTGCTTCAAATAATGGTGAAATTGTTATTTTAGGAAAAGATACTGATGGGGCATTTTATGGAATTACCTCATTAAAACATATTTTTAATCAAATGGATGGATCAACAATCCGTAACTTTGTAATTAAAGATTATGCTGATACCGATATTCGTGGTTTTATCGAAGGGTACTATGGGATTCCTTGGTCAAATGAAGATAGAATGTCATTAATGAAATTCGGTGGTGATTTCAAAATGACTTCTTATGTATTTGCACCTAAAGATGATCCATATCATAAAAATTTATGGCGTGAATTATATCCTGAAGAGGAACTCGCAGCCATTAAGGAAATGGTTCAAGTAGGAAATGATTCTAAATGTAGATTTGTATGGACAGCCCATCCATTTATGGGTGGTTTCAATGCATCTAAAGTAGATGAAGAAATTGCTTCATTACTTAAAAAGTTTGATCAATTGTACGATGCTGGGGTACGCCAATTTGGTGTTCTTGGTGATGATGTTGGTAGCCTAGACCGTAGTGTTGTAATTAAAATGATGAATAGTGTATCAGCTTGGGCAAAAGAAAAAGGAGATGTTTATGATTCTGTTTTCTGTCCAGCAGGATATAATCATTCATGGCAAGGGGATTATTCTGAATTAAGTGATTATGATGCTGGATTCCCTGAAGATGTGAAAATTTTCTGGACTGGTGAAGCAGTGTGTCAACCAGTTGAACAAAAAACATTAGATCATTTTAAAAGAAACAGATTACCAGAAGGGGCTGACGAAAGAAGAAGTCCACTGTTCTGGTTGAACTGGCCTGTCAATGATATTAACGGGTCACGTTTAATGATGGGGAAAGGAAGTTTATTACACACTGATATTAATATTGATGATTTAAGTGGGGTAGTAACTAATCCAATGCAAGAAGCTGAAGCTTCTAAAGTGGCTATTTTTGCGGTAGCTGATTATGCATGGAATGTTAAAAGCTTTAATGATGATCAAAGTTGGGCTGATTCATTTAAATATATTGATCAAGAGGCAAGTGAGGAATTACATACATTAGCTAAGCATATGTCTAATCCTCAACCTAATGGTCATGGCTTAGTTTTAGCTGAATCTGAAGAATTACAACCATTAATTAATGAGTTTAAAACTAAGTTAGCTAATGGTGATTCAATTATTGAAAGTGGAAAACAATTAATTGCAGAAATGAATGTGATTATTGATGCTTGTGATGGTTTCCATGCAAATAGTAAAAATGAAAACCTGAAAAAAGAATTATTATCTTTTACCGGTTCTTTAAAAGATTTAACGACAGCAATTAAACATTTTACAGAATCAGCAATTGCAATTGAAGAAAATGATATGGTTACAGCTTTTAATCAATTCTCAAATGCATCATCAGAATTAATTAATAGTCAAAATCATATCCGTAAATTATTAAATGGAACAGCTAAAGTTAGTCCTGGATCAACACATTTGATTCCTTTGGCAAAAGCTTTACAAGATAAACTTTCAGGACCAATTAATGACTATATTGCTAGTGGAGAAACAGAACAACCATTAGAAATTAGTGCTTCATCAAGCTTTACTACTTGGCATTCAGGTAAAATAGCTGATATTGTTGATGGTAATAATGATACTGCAGCATGGCATAATGGATATGAAAAAGCTGGTCAATATTTCCAAGTGGATCTAAGTAAACCAACGACTATTTATGGTGTTCATATTTTAAATGGTGCTAATAATAGTGATAAAAAAGAAGATACTTTTGGTTATGCAAAATTACAATATTCTACTGATGGAACAACTTTTAAAGATTTAAATAAAGAAGTATATGGTGAATATGCATCACAAGTAGATGTTACTAATATTGAAATTGAAGATGTTGTTGCCGTACGTTATGTATGTAGCGAAGTTGGTGGCGGAAACAAATGGCCGGCAATGCGTGAATTTACTGTTGTTACACAACCGGCAGAAGAGGAACAATTTACTAAAGAAGTGATCCGTACTACGGATGGATGGAGTATTTATGGTGGTAGTGATGCTAATCTTATTGATGGTGATTTAACTACTAAAGTACATTATAATGTTAGACAAAAAGGGGAACCTGCAAATACAACTATTCCAGGTGATTATGTAGGGGTTAAATTATCTAAACCAATTACTTTAGGTAAGATTAATATTCTTCAAGGTAACACTGATAGCGATGGTGATTATTTTAAAGATGCTGATTTACAATATTCATTAGATGGTAAAACTTGGACAACAGTTGAAACATATAAAAATACAATTAATATTGTGACTGATTTGTCAGATCAAAATATTACTGCTCAATATGTCCGATTGGTTAATAAGGTTAATCAAAACACTTGGATTGCTATGCGTGAATTTGATGTAGCAGCTAAGGTATATCATAATGGTAAAGTATTTACTAATGTTAGTGAATACAAGAGTTTAACTGCTGATTATTTAGATGAAAGTGCTAAAATCACGCCAGCTAAAGGGATTACTTTAGCTAATGGTGATTATGTAGGTTTAAAACTAGATCGAATTCATGAATTAAAAGATATTGTTAGTGAATTAACAAATGATAGTTTGACCATTCAAGTTTCTAAAAATAGTTATGAGTGGCAAAACGTAAATGCTGGTAATGTAAGTGCTGATGCTCGTTATGTTCGTATTATTAATAATAATGAGGCTGAAGTAACTTTTGATCTTAATAAATTTATTGTAAATACAGTTGAGATTAAAGAGAAATCAATTACAAGTAGTAATTTTTCAATCGATAAACCATTGAATGTATTTGATGGTGATCTTACTACGGCTACTGCTTATCAGGGATCACAAAATGTTGGCAAGTATTTCACATATGATTTAGGTCAAGAAATAACTTTAAATTCATTTAAAGCTATATGTACTGATAGCGAATGGGATTATCCACGTCATGGAAAGTTCTCAGTTTCTACTGATGGTGAAACTTGGACAGAAATCATGCTTTTAGGTAATCAAAATGAAAATAACCCAGGTGAAGCTGAAAATACTGATGAAATTGGTTTTGTTTTACCAAGTCATGAAATTTCATATAATGCAAAAAAAGTAGATGGTTTAAATCTGCAAGCTCGTTATTTAAAATTTGAAATTACTAGAACTAAAGTTGGAGCTGATAAATGGGTTAGATTCCAAGAATTAGAAATAAATAATGGGGAATTTATACCTTCACAAAACAATCCAACCTTTACATCTAGTAGTCAAGAAACAAGAGATGGATTATTTAGTTATATGGTTGATGGGGATATTTCAACAATGTTTATTCCTAAAGATGCTAATGGTTATGTGAACTATAGTTTATCATCTAATAACCAAGTAAACACAATTAAAATTATTCAAAATAGTGCTGTAATTTCTAATGCAGTTGTTAAAGCAAGATTATTTACAAATGCAAGTGCAGAACAATGGGTAACTTTAGGAACATTATCACAAGCAATTAATGAATTTGTTTTACCTGAAAATACAATCTTATTAGATATTAAGGTTGAGTGGGGTGATGTGATTCCTAATATTACAGAATTATCAACATATAAATCTGAGGTCACTACACTTAATGTTGATGCGCTTAAAGCTTTAATTGATAACAAGGAAGATTTATCTTCATGGACAGCTGCAGCAGCTGCAACATATGGAGATGCTTATAATGCAGGTAAGCAAGTACTTGAAAGTGAGTATGCTTCACAAACAACTGTTGATAATGCCGTTAGAGCAATTAATAAGGCAATTGAAAATAAAGTATTAAAAGGTGATTTAAGTAAATTGGAAATAATTATCGCTAATGCACATACTGATCAAAATAATTACACTGCGGCTTCATGGTTAGCATATAGTAAAGCTATTGAGGCAATTAATAAGGCAATTGCTAATGGTGATAATACTTCAGTTGCAGATGTTGATAAATTAATTGCTAATTATGATCTAGCAAATACTAATTTAGTATTTAATCCTTCAAATCAAGAAGAAGCAATTATTACAATTGAAGGAGAAAATGATTTTGTAGCTTCGGTTACAAATCCAGAAAAACTTTACACAATCAACTCATGGAAAATGTATCTAGAAGCTAAGGCAAAAGTTGAACAGTTGATTATAGATAATCAAAGCACTCCTGTACACCCTGATGAATTTGCGAAAGCTATTAGTGAATTAGCTGCTGCTAAAGAAAAATTAGTAGTTGTTGGTGATCTAAAAGATATTTTAGATACAGCTAATAAAGTTAATCAAGAATTATATACAACTAGCAGTTACAAAGGATTAGCTGATGCAATTGCTGAAGCAACTGCAAGATTAGAAAATGGAACTGCTGAAGAAATTGATGCTAGTATCAAAGCACTTGATAATGCACTTAAAGCTCTTGTAGTTCGTGCTAAAGCTGATGAAGTAAAAGAATATATTAACAGTATTACATTAGTGGATTTAAGCAAATACACTGAAAGTTCTGCTAAAATATATCAAGAGGCATATAATGTTTTAAAAGCTATGCTTGATAACTTAAGTGATATTTCTGCTAAAGAATTTATTGAGGCTAAAAACAATTTTGAAACAGCGGTTGCTAAATTAGAAGAAAAAGCAACAGTAGCCCCAATACCAACACCGACTCCAAACGAACTTCCTGCTAGTGATTCTGCGAAAACAGGTGATGATGTAAATATTTTTGCCTATGTAACAGGATTAGGCGTTGTTGCTATTGTTGGTATATACTGGCTGTTAAGAAAAAAAGAGGAATAATTTAATAGATGTTAAAAAGCGAAATTTAAATTTCGCTTTTTATACTGTAAATAAAAAACGAGCCTAATTTTTGAAATGAGGCCCCTTATTTGGTTATCCAAATAAGGGGCTTCATTTAATTTAGACTCAATCATTTATAAGTAAAAATGGTTTTACCAGTTTCAACAGATGAAGCAGTAGTAAATGTTTTAATAGGGTGAGATTCATAGTTGCAAACAATAATAGGGGTAATAACCTTATTATTTAGGACTTTTAATAAATTATCGCTTAGTGTAACAATATCTGCTCCTAAAGAAACATAGTCACCGGCTTTTACATGATACTGAAAATTATTAGCATCTGGCTTTGCTCTATTGATACCAATATGTACTAGTAAATGAAGACCATTAGGAAGGGTCATAACAAATGCGTGTTTAGTATTAGCAATAACACTAATTATTCCCTCACATGGTGCAACAAGTTTATTATCGGTAATTTCAATTGCAAGACCATCACCGACCATTTTGTTAGCAAATGCTTTGTCGGGGATATTTTCCAGACGAATAACTTTGCCACAGGCAGGAGCACATACTGTATTTTTTTTATTTTTTAATAGTCTAGTAAAAAAATTCATTCATTATCTCCTTTTAAATATAGAAAAAGGCATTAGTGATATCAAAAAATAATCACTAATGCCTAATTTAATAGTAACATCGTTATATTTATAATATCGACTAAATAATTATATGTCAAGAATATCTTTAAATATTCTTATATTATACCAATTATTTTATAAAATGATAATATGTAGTTATGATTTAATGTATATAGGCACAGATATATCTATTGACATGATTTGATAATAAAAGGTATAATTTCTTACATAGTGCGAACTTAGTTCGTTGTATTTTTTTTAACACAAAGTAAGCGCTTTAGTGATACAATAGGTTTGGATATATTATTCTGCACGAAAAATAGTACATTTTCGTTCGGACAAAAAAACACATTAATTTACTAATAATCAATGTGTTTAGAAACATAAATATATTGAATGGAAAGGTACAGTTAAATCCTATATTGATTGGGGGGATGGGAATGATGAAATACATGCAAAGATTGGGAAAATCATTGATGTTGCCTGTATCAGTGATGCCAATTGCTGCATTATTAAAGGGAATTGGTTATTGGATCGACCCAACAGGATGGGGAAGTAATAATGCTATTGCTGCTTTTTTGATTGAATCTGGGGGAGCGATTATTGATAATTTACCAATTTTATTTGCTGTAGGAATTGCTATTGGAATGTCTCAGGAACGAGAGTTAACGGTAGCTCTAAGTGCGGTTGTTTCTTATATGATTGTTTCTAGGCTGCTTTCACCACCGGCTGTAGCATTGATAAAAGGAATTCCCGAAGCAGAAGTTTCTGCTGCTTTTGAAAATTCTGCAAATGCATTTGTTGGAATAATTTCAGGTCTTGTAGTGGCATATAATTATAAAAAGTTTTCGAAAGTAAAGTTACCTGATGCGTTATCTTTTTTTGGTGGAAAGCGTTTTGTCCCAATAATATCGACTGCTTCAATGCTAGTTATTTCTTTATTATTACTAATTGTTTGGCCGTTTTTTTATGAATGTTTTGTATCATTTGGAGAAATGATTTCGAAATTAGGACCAGTTGGAGCTGGATTATATGGATTTTTTAATCGATTATTAATTCCTACTGGATTACATCATGCACTCAATTCTGTCTTTTGGTTTGATGTGGCAGGAATTAATGATATTGGCAAATTTTGGGGAACAGTGTCTGGAGGCATTAAAGGAGTAACTGGTATGTATCAGGCTGGTTTTTTTCCAGTAATGATGTTTGGATTACCAGCAGCTGCAATCGCTATTTACCAAAGTGCTAGACCTGAACGAAAAAAACAAGTTGGAACGATTTTATTGTCTGCTGCTTTTGCTTCATTTGTTACTGGGGTTACAGAACCATTGGAGTTCTCTTTTATGTTTGTTGCACCAGTATTATATTTTATTCATGCTCTATTAACAGGAATAATGCTATTTGTGGCTGCGGTATTTAAATGGCTTGCGGGCTTTGGCTTTTCGGCAGGATTGATTGATTATATTTTGAGTATTAAAGCCCCGTTCTCTAACGATATATTTATGCTGATTCCACTTGGATTGATTTGTGCTTTTATATATTATTGCATTTTTAGATTCATGATAGTTCGTTATAATTTAATGACACCTGGTCGGGAGACTGATGAAGATATAATTGAAATTGAGGAAGAGGAATACAATATTACATTAGAAAATCAAGACTATGATGAGATTGCAATTGTTTTGATAGAAGCTTTGGGGGGGCGAAATAATGTGCAGTTTGCAGATAGCTGTATTACACGATTACGTGTGGAATTAGGTAATCCTGATTTAGTTGATGAACAAGCTATATTAGCTACTGGAGCAACAGGAATTATAAAAATTGGAAAAAATAATTTACAAATTATCATAGGCACCGAAGTACAATTTATTGTCGATGCCATGAATGACATATTAATGTAAATGGATGGAGGCAATAACATTGAAGATACTCAAGGTTTTTAATAATAATAGTGTTGCAGCAATATCAGATGAGTTAGGTGATATAATTTTAACTGGTTCGGGGATCGGTTTTCAAAAGAGAATTGGTGATGAAGTTGACGAAAGCAGGATTGAAAAGACATATTTTTTTAAAGATGATCAGCAGAAACGATTTGAGCAATCGATTGAAACAGTACCTGCTATATATTTTGAAATAACTAATAAAATTGTTAATCAAGCTAATAAGGAATTAGATACAGATTTTAGTGGTGAAATATTTTTAGCGATAAGTGATCATATTTCATTTGCAGTAAAAAGAAAAAAGGAAGAGATTTATCTTCCTAATGTTGTTTTGAGTGAAACAAAAGTATTATATAAAAAAGAATATAAAGTTGGTTTATGGGCACTTGATTATATAGAAGAAAAAACGGGGATACGGTTAGATGACGACGAAGCAGGTTATATTGCTTTACATTTAGTAAACTTTTCACTCGATAATAAGGCAAATAATGCAACGAAAATTGTTACTTTGACAAAAGAAGTACTAAATGTGATTAAATTATCAATGAAAGTTGACTTAGAGGAGGATTCTCTAGGTTATGCGCGAATTTCAACTCATTTAAAGTATTTAGCGGAAAGAATTTTTAGGGATGAAATTGATGAATTGCAAGATACTACAGCGGATATCCGGGAAATGTTGAAAGAAGATTTACGATTGTCTCTGTGTATTAATCGGATTGTTAAATTAATTCGTGATCGTTATGATTATGAATTATCACCAGACGAGCAAACTTATTTATGTATACATATAAAAAAGAACGCAAAATTATAATGGAAGCGCTTGACGTTTACTAAATATTTTGCTAATATTTACTTGTAAATACGGATTGTTACTCTAAGCAGGCAAGACCAAATATGTATTATGTTTTTTAGCATAATTATATTTGGTCTTTATTTTTGTTTAAAATCTGTATTGATTTATTTATATAATGTATAACTAATATTGATAATTTTTGGGAATGGGACTCGATATTAACTATACGGGAAAGGAAAAGGAGATAATGAGAAAAATTAAAAAAAATACTCATAAACTGATGTCTATGTTTTTGGCAGTACTAATGGTTTTCGGTTGTTTTAGTGCATGGCCAACACAAGTTAGTGCTGCTGAGTCAGATTATGAAATTTATCCTAAACCACATTTGATGGAATATCAAAGTGGTGATTACGTTATTCATCAAAATATTAATATTGTATATGAAGATGGTATTGATGAATATACTAAAGCTAGAATGAATGAGGTATTGGCAATCAAGAAGATAAATGCTACTATCTCAAATGAAATTAAAGAAGATCAAACTAATATCTTAGTAGGTATTAAAGGATCAGATGGATACGTTGATAAACATGTATCTAAAAATTACACATTAAAAACAAGTGGATTATATGATAAATTAGATTCATATTTATTAGCCTCAGATAATGGGACAATTACTGTATTAGGTAAAGATACTGATGCTGCATTTTATGGAATCACTAGTTTATATCATATCTTTAACCAGATGGATAGTTATTCAATCCGTAACTTTGTAATGGAAGATTACGCTGATGTAGCTAGTCGAGGATTCATTGAAGGATATTATGGAAACCCTTGGTCAACAGAAGATCGCTCTGAATTGATGAAATGGGGAGGGTATTATAAATTAAATTCATATTTTTATGCTCCAAAAGATGACCCTAAACATAATTCTAAATGGCGTGAATTATACAGTGATGAAGAAATTGAAACAAAAATAAAACCGTTAGCACAAGCTGGTAATGAATCAAAATGTCGTTTTGTTTTTGCATTGCATCCGTATATGAATAATGCAATTAGATATAACAGTGAAGAAAATTATCAAGCTGATTTAAAAGTAATGCAGGCTAAATTTGCTCAAGTAATTGAAGCAGGTGTTCGTCAAATTGCAATTCTTGCTGATGATGCTGGAAATGTTGGTGGAGATAACTACATTAAAACTTTGAAAGATATGACTGCATGGATCAAGGAAATGCAAAAAACATATCCAGATTTAAAATTAACATTACCATTTTGTACTCAAGAATATATGGGTAATGGCCAAGGTTACTATACGAATTTCCCAGAAAACGTTCAAATTGTTATGACTGGTGGACGTGTTTGGGGTGAAGTTTCAAATAATTTTACAACAACTTTTACTAATAATGTAGGTCGTGGACCATATATGTGGATCAATTGGCCTTGTACTGATAATTCTAAAAAGCACTTGATTATGGGTGGGTATAGTACATTCTTACATCCGGGGGTTGATCCAAATAAGATCCAAGGTATTGTTCTAAATCCAATGCAACAATCTGAACCAAGTAAAGTGGCAATTTTTGGAAATGCATGTTATTCATGGAATATTTGGGAAACTAGTGAAGAAGCAGATGAAATTTGGGAAGATTCATTTAAATATGTTGATCATAATAGCGCAGAAGTAACAGCTGCTTCGGATGCCTTAAAAGAACTATCAAAACATATGATAAATCAAAATATGGATAGTCGTGTAACGCCATTACAAGAGTCAGTAGAATTAAAAGATCGTTTGAATCAATTTAAAACTGCTTTAAATAGTGGTAATACAATCAGTGATGATTTATTTACCGATTTAATTAACGAGTTCACAAAATTACAAACAGCTGCAAAAACTTATCGTAATGAAGCAGGTGACACTCGTATAAAAGATCAAATAATTTATTGGTTAGATTGCTGGGATGATACTACTGAGGCAGCGATTGCTTTAATTAATGGTGTCAAAGCAGTGCAAGATGGTGCTGAAAATGACCAAATTTGGGACTTGTATGCTCAAGGTCAAGCTGCTTTTGAAAGATCAAAAACACATAATTTCCATTATGTTGATCATGATGAATATGCGGAAGTAGGGGTACAACATATTGTACCGTTTATAAAAACAATGGAACAATACTTATCTGATGTTGCATCATCAATTATTGATCCATCAAAACAGGTAACAAAATTTATTACAAATCGTGATGATACACCTACTGGAGCTATTTCAAATGTTTTTGATAATAAAGCCAATACGGAAATTGTTTATAAAAATCCAAATTCTATAAATGAAGGTACATATGTTGGTGTTAGTTACACAAAAGCTATTGAAGTAGATAAAGTGATATTTAGATTAGGTACAAATAGTAATTCTAAAGATACTTTTGCAAAATCTAAAGTACAATTTACTAATGATGGCAAAGAATGGAAAGATTTGGATGGAACTATTTATAATCTACCAAATGAAGTTGTTTTAGAAGATTTAGAATTACAAAATGTAAAAGGAATTAGAATGATTGCCACAGAAGCGAAATCTAATACTTGGTTAGGAATTCGTGATATTGTTGTAAATCCAACAGATGAACCTATTGTAGATAATGATATGGGAACATTATCTATAGATAAATTGTCATTACAAGGCGGTACTCTTGCAAAAGTAACAGATGGAGATAACTCTACATTTGCTCACTTTGCTGAAGATCCGTATAAAGGTGGCACAATTAAAGATTATATACCTATTGATGCCTCATTGATTTTAACATTCAAAAATCCTAAAAAATTAGGAACAATTAATTTTGTTCAAGATAGTAAAACTGATAAAATTACAAAATATGCGCTTGAATATACAATTGATGGTAAAAATTGGCAAGAAATTGCAAAATATGATGGTCAAGCAGCAGTTAATGAGGATGTTTCAGCATTAAACTTAACGGTTAAAGCAGTTAGAATTAGAAATTTAGAATTAAATTTACAAAATGATAGTGCTGGTTTTTGGTGGAAAGTTTATGATTTTAGTGTAAGCAATCCTGCAGCTATAGAAAAGACATTTATGTATACTGATACATGGGAAGTCTACAAAGGAACAGAGTCAAATCTAACGGATGGAGATAACACTACAGCTTTAGATTTTAATACTAAGCCTGGTGATACTAGCCGCGTTGGTGATTTTATTGGTTGGGATTTTGGAAAAACAATTCAGATAGGAAAAGTTCATGCTGTTATTGGTGGAGATCGTAATGCGGGTGACAAGTGGCTTAAATACAGTTTACAATACTCTGCTGATGGTCAAGATTGGACAACATATAAATCATATGAAGGTGTTACTAACGGCAAAGATGTTATTGATGAGAATTTACGTGGAGTAGAGGCAAGATATGTTCGTTTAGTAAATAATGAACAGAAAAATTCTTGGGTAATTTTCTCAGAATTTGATGTTGCTCAATTTGATCCTATTAAAGATTATGATGATACAAATGTATACACAAATACAGAATATAGATTGATAACAGAAAGTAAAGAAGATTTAACTAAATTGATGTATGATGAGGTAATCACATTAACTCAAGGTCAATATATTGGTGTTGATTTATTAAGAATTAAAGATATTAGTGAAATTGTTGTTGATATGAATAAAGATAATTTGACTATAGAAACATCTAAAAATGCACTTGAGTGGACTACTGTAAAAACTAAAACTAGTGAATTACCTGATGCTCGTTATGTAAGAATAATTAATAATACTGATTCTGCCATTACTTTTAATCTTAATAGATTTGAAGTACATTCAAATGAATTATACGCTCCTTCATTATATGAAACAACAATGGGAATTAATAGTTCATGGGGAGTAGCAGAAGATAGTCGTAATAATGGTGCGGCTTTTGATGGTAATATTGATACAACAACAGAATTTGCAGATCTGCCACAAAAAGGACAATACATTATTTATGATTTAGGACAAGAAAGAAATATTTCTAAAATTCAAATGTTCTGCCAAGATTCTGCAGTAAATTATATTCGGGATGCTGATATTCTTATTTCTAATGATTTAGAAAATTGGACAAAGGTTATAACAATTGGTGATGGAGTAGAAAATAAAAATGATGCCTCTGTTACTTGTATAAATTCTGATGCAGGTTATAAAGCATCAAGTACTTATCCTAATAAGGTATTGGTTGAAGGGACTGCTGATAATGTTAAGGCTCGTTATTTAAAAATTTTAATGACAGCAACAAATAATAATCGTGCAGTTTTATTCAATGAAATTGTAATTAATGATGGTGAGTATGTTCCGGTATCAAATGATCCTACTTTTGAATCAAATGCAGTGGAAGTACAAGGATTTGTACCACAAAATATGTTTGACGGTGATTTAACTACAGCATATAAACCAAATACTACTGATGCAGGGTATATTACATATACACTTTCTGATAATTTAGATGTTAAGAAAATAAATATCGTTCAAAAAGGGACAGTAAGTAATGCTAAGGTAATGGCTTTAGTAATGGTTGGTGAAGAAAAACAGTGGGTACAAGTAGGTACTTTAAGCAAATCACTAAATGAGATATATTTACCATTTGATATGACTTATGAATTGAAGATTGTATGGGAAGCAAATAATATCCCAACAATTTCTGAAATTGTAAGATTAAATGATGATGAATTTTTACCAGAATTAGAAGCATTACAAAAATATGTTAACTCATTAAATGTTGATGAAAATAATTATACTGCGTCTTCTTATGCTAAGTATGTTAGCAAATTGAATCAGGCAAATGAAGTTTTATCAACTGCTTCAGGAGATAAGAAATTAATAATCAAAGCATATAGTGAATTACAAATTGCTTATACTAATTTAGTTACTCGTGGTAATGTCCAATTAATTAAAGATGAATTAAATAAAATTGGTGCATTAGTTGCTGATGATTATACTGATTCAACATGGGAGGCATTACAAGATAAAGTTAATGAGGCTAATACTTTATTAGCTAAAGGTGAAGAAGAATTGAACGTTAAAGAAGTTGCTGATATGGTCAACATATTACAAGTAGCTAAATCAAACTTAATTACAAAAGTTTCAGTGAGTAAAGAAGTATTACAAAATTATATAGATACAAATGAGTTGGATAATTTAGATACTAGTAAATATCTAACATCTACTGCAACACCATTTGTAGATGCATTAAAGGTGGCACATGACCTAATTGCTAGTGATGATGCGACAGTTAAACAATTGGAAGATGCTTTAACAGCATTACAAGAAACACGTGCGGCATTGGTTTTAAAAGCAACTGCTGATGAAATTAATGCTATAAATGGATTAATTGATAGTTATAAAGAAAATAATTATACTGCTTCTACATGGAAAGAATTTGTTAAAGTACTAACAGAAGTTAAAGATGCTTTAAATGATGAAAACAGCAGTGAAGATATAGCTGAATTAACAAAAACTTTGAAAGCTGCTGCTGAAAAACTTGTAGAACGAGGAGATTTAACAGATCTTAATATTTTATTAGAAACTGCTGAAGCACTTGATGCTAATAGATATACTGAAGAATCTTATAATAAATTATTGGATATTATTAAAACTATCAAAGTAGAGTTAAAAGATAGTTCAGAAATGCTACAAACTGATGTGGATAAACTACAGGCTAAGTTGCAAGCAGCAATTGATGCATTAGAAATAAAACCATCAGTTACCCCTAATGAAGATGGTATAATTAATGGAAACACTGCATCAGATACAACAACTAGTTCAAAAACTGGTGACGATGTAGTTATTGGATCATTCTTAGTATTAGGAATGTTAAGTATTGCTGGATTATGGCTATACCGTAAAAAAGAAAATTGTTAATAGCGATATATTTCTCTCTCTCTTTTAGAAGAAGGCTGAATAAAAATTCAGCTTTTTTTCTATTTAGGTGAGTATATATATTGACAAAAAATTAAAATATGATATATTAATATCAGTAATCATTACTGTTAATTATAGGTGATGATGAAATAAATAATATAAAAAGGAGATAATTATAATGGCTAAATTTGTATGTTCTGTATGTGGATATGTTTATGAAGGAGATGCAGCTC